>Ga0326727_10003044_pt1 | contig 54831 bp, 47 predicted proteins | sample MB2enrmetagenome_FD_207643 | JGI IMG/M metagenome (GOLD analysis project Ga0326727, IMG submission 207643) | Lab enriched peat soil microbial communities from McLean, Ithaca, NY, United States - MB29MY | ecosystem: Environmental > Terrestrial > Soil > Wetlands > Peat | place: USA: New York...
TGACCATCACCGCCGCCGACGCGAGCAAGCTCTACGGTGCGGCGCTGCCGGCCTTGACAGCCAGCTACAGCGGTTTCGTCAATGGGGACACTGCCAGCAGCCTGACCACGCGGCCGGCCTTGACCAGCACGGCGACGGCGTCCAGCCCCGTGGGCAGCTATCCAATCATCGCCAGCGGCGCGGCCAGCCCGAATTACACAATCGCCTACGTCAGCGGCTTGCTGACCGTGAACCCGGCCACGCTGACCGTAACCGCCGCCGACGCGAGCAAGCTCTACGGTGATGCAGTGCCGGCTCTGACGGTCAGCTACAGCGGTTTCATCAATGGGGACACTGCCAGCAGCCTGACCACGCCGCCGGCCTTGACCACCACAGCGACGGCGTCCAGCCCCGTGGGCAGCTATCCAATCATCGCCAGCGGCGCGGCCAGCCCGAATTACACCATCGCCTATGTGAGCGGCTCGCTGAGCGTGAACCCGGCCGCGCTGACCATCACCGCCGCCGACGCGAGCAAGCTCTACGGTGATGCAGTGCCGGCTCTGACGGTCAGCTACAGCGGTTTCGTCAATGGGGACACTGCCAGCAGCTTGACCACGCCGCCGGCCCTGACCACCCCAGCGACGGCGTCCAGCCCCGTGGGCAGTTATCCGATCATCGCCAGCGGCGCGGCCAGCCCGAATTACACCATTGCCTATGTCAGCGGCATGCTGAGCGTGAACCCGGCCGTGCTGACCTTAACCGCCGCCAACGCGACCAAGACCTACGGTGCGCCGGTGCCGGTTTTGACAGCCAGATACAGTGGCTTCGTCAATGGGGACACCGTGAGCAGCCTGACCACACCGCCGGTCTTGACCACCACGGCAACAGCGGCGAGTCCCGTGGGCAACTATGCGATCACTGCCAGCGGCGGAGGCAGCCCGAACTACACGTTCATATATACCCCAGGAACACTGGCTATCACCAAAGCCAGCACGACAGGCCTCTTGAGTTCGTCTGGGAACCCTTCGCTGCCCGGCCAGGCAGTGACCTTCAGCGTCTCCCTGGGCGCGGTGGCCCCCGGAGCGGGGACTCCCACGGGAACGGTGCAGTTTGAGATTGATGGCGCCGCCGCGGGCGCACCTGTGTCCCTGAGCGGGGGCACGGCCAGTTATGCCACCAACAACCTGGCGCACGGCTCGCACGCCGTCGCGGTTGAGTACGCCGGTGACGCGAACTTCCTGGGCATCACCAACCTGCTGTCGTCGGCGCAGATCATCGATACTCCGCCGGTGACCCGCCCGTTCACCGTCTCTCGCGGCCTCAACGATGGTGTGATGGTCGGCGTCCCGGACTTGCTCGCCAATGTTGTTGACGGCGATGGCGACACGCTCACTTTGGTGAGCGTCAGCGCCGCCAGCGCCAACGGGGGCACTGTGGTGGCCACCAACGGGTGGATATTCTATACGCCAGCCCCGGGCTTCACCAACACCGACACGTTCACCTACCTGGTTACCGATGGTTGGAGCGCGCCTGTGGCCGGCACGGTCACCGTCGACATCACGGTTGACAACGGACCTTCGCAGAATCTGGCTATCATCAACCTCGGCAACGGCTCGGTCGGCATTGGCGGCCAAGGTATTCCGGGCCGGAGTTATATCATTCAGTACACGACCAACTCGCTCCCCACGACGAACTGGTTGACCCTGGGCACGGTGACAGCGGATTCCTCCGGCGCGTTCGTCCTTGTAGATTCCACTGCCTCGGCGCTGCAGTTCTATCGCGCCATTTATCCTTGAGCACTACTCCACTATGCGTTTGCCCTTCTTGCGGGCGTGGAACTGTTCTTGGATCCAATGGTAAGTGACGCCTAAACCCGTCTGCAAGGCGGTGTCCGGCTCCCACCCCAGCACGTGTTTGATGAAGGTGTTGTCGCTGTTGCGGCCCGCCACGCCGCGCGGCGCGTTGAGGTCGTATTGGCGCTCCAGCTTCACGCCGGCGATTTGCTCGACCTGGGTGACGAGGTCATTGATGGAGACCAACTCGCTGGACCCAAGGTTGACGGGAGTCGCGATCAACTCATCGCAATGCATGATGCGATCGATACCCTCGACGCAGTCAGCGATGTACATAAAGCTGCGGGTCTGGCGGCCGTCGCCCCAAATGCTGATCTTGGCGCTGCCCGTATCCACGGCCTCGATGACTTTGCGGCAGATGGCCGCCGGGGCCTTCTCCCGGCCCCCATCCCACGTCCCGTGCGGGCCATATACGTTGTGGAAGCGGGCTATGGCGGTCTTGAACCCGCGCTCGGCCCAGTATTCCTGGCAGAACATTTCGGACATGAGCTTCTCCCATCCGTAGCCGCGCTCGGCCATCGCGGGGTAGGCGTCGGATTCCTTGAGCGCGCGGATGTCGGGGTCCTGCTGGAGCAGGACGTTGTAGGCGCAGGCCGAGGAGGAGTAGAAGTAGCGGCGGGCGCCGGCCCGCCAGGCCGCCTCGATCATGTGGGTGTTAATGAGGATGCTGCGCAGGCACTCGACGCGAAAACGTTCGATAAAGCCCATGCCGCCCATGTCGGCCGCCAGGTTATAGACCTCGGCGGCGTCCTCGCACACGCGGCGGCAGTTGTCCTCCTCGCTGCAGTCCAGGCTGAGGCATTCGACCCCAGGGACGCGCTGATACCATTCGGGCAAAGGCTTTTTGTCCACCGCGCGGATGCGGGTGAAGCCTTTGTCGTGGAAGTATCTGGCCAGGTTGCCGGCGATGAAGCCGCCTCCCCCGGTAATGACGATCAGATCGTTCTTTTTCAATTCCTGACCCTTTTCAATCAGTCGTTTCGTTTCCATTTTTTGTTCCTTCGTTACCGTGGGCGGAGGATGAACTCGAGGTCCAGGCGGCGCTCCTGGATTTGCAGTACTCGCGCGCAGTTCACAGACCATCGCTTCTGCCCGAGGTCAAAGGGGAGGCAGGCCCCAGCTTTGCGCGGACGACCGCCTCAACCTTCTTGGCGAGGATGGCCCTGAGGTCCTTGCCGACGCCGGTCCCGGGCTTTGCGTCGGCGCCGGCCACCTCCGATCCGTTCCGGCATTGGGGCGCCGGCGGGCCGGAGGGTGAGTGGGCCTCCAGGAGCTGGGACGAACTCAGGCGGGCGGGTTTTGGGCAGGGGGGTTGGAGGCCGGAGGGCTTGGCGGCCCAAGGGCACAAACCACTGGCTCCGATTCGACAAAGGGGGTCGGCCTCGAACAATCCCGCCTGGTCAGAGTGGGCGGGCACATTTGCATCGCGCCAACGGCCCGGGCTGGTGCCGAAACGGCGCCTGAAGCACGAATTAAAGAGACCCAGGTGGTTGAACCCGCATTCTTTGGCCACGTGAACGACCTTGGCGTCGCGATTTCGCAGCAGAGTAACGGCTTTGATCAACCGCATCTCCATTCTCAGGGCCGCCACGGAGAAGCCAAAGTGCTGCTGAAAGAGGCGGTTCAGATGGCGCGAGCTGCAATGGAATTTGCCGGCCAGTTCCACCACTCCGAACTCCATGATGTCCGCCACCAAGAGCTCCTCGAACATCTGGATTATATGCTCCCCGACGCCGCCAATTCCGCCCCGCCGGCGGCGGGCTTCCTTGAATTCCGCCGCCAGAATAGCGGTCACGACCCACAGCAATTGCCCGCGGTGGGCCAGGTGGTCCCCAGGCGGGACCGTCGCCAGCAGCCGATGGCATTCCTGGGCCAGCGGGGTGGAAGCGGCATACAACCGGGGGGTCCTGAAACGTTCGGTGACGGCCTGCAATAAAGACAGTTCCTCGCTCCCAAACAGTGGGTAAAGAAGTTCCAGGCAGAGGGAAAAACGCCAAAACACCAGCCCCTCCGCGTCCATGGCGGAGACCTTATCACCCTGGGCCTGCCAGAAAACCAGGACGTCGCCCGGCGCAAGGGGATGATTGATCGCCGTGGAGGCGAACATTCCCGGGCCCCCCTTCGGAAAGAGGAAACAGAGGCCCGTGCCTCGACTCTGCCAGGTTTCGCGCGGCTTGAGGCGGAGCAGCCGCAGAGCAAGATAATCGTTAGAAAACATTGGGCGCGCTCCGGTTGGTCTCAACGAATCACTGAACCGGCAACAAGCCCCCGGGCCGCCAAAATCCTGGTCAGCACGCTCGAATGAATGCGCGCGACCCACACCACGGGCATTCTAATGACACCTGCGCCACCGAAACGTGTTCTCATATAGCGTATTGGAACGTATTCCCAATTTCTGTCAAGGAGTCTATATATAAATCGGATATTGTCAACCATTCTTAAGACATGCCGGGATTTAAGAGTGCCGGCTGGAAACAGCGGGGCCTCACTTCGTGGGCGGCGGCTCGGCCAGGAGTTTATCGAGGGCCTCTTTAATATCCAGCACGTGGGCGGGTTTCTGCACCACCAAATCCAGGCAGGAGCGATCTTCCGGGGGCAATCCGGTGTGCATGATGACGGGTGTGGAAGGAGACCTGAGCTTGATGATGTGCGCCATCTCCAAGCCGCTCATCACCTCCATGGAATTGTCGGTTAAAACCGCGTCGTGAATCTTCGGGTCGAAGATACGAAGGGCCTCCTCGGCGCTGCGCACGGATTGCACGACGTAGCCGAAGTAACTCAGAAACCACTTGGTGACGAGCCGGGACTCGTCTGTGTCATCGACCAGCAGGATGGTTTTCAGTCGGGGTGTGGGTGGTTCGTTCACACGGCGGGGGGCGTTACGCTTTTGGTTGCGCCGCGTCAAAACGACGCGAGACGGCTACGGCCAAGGTGCTTCTTCCCATATAGAGTTACAGCAGAACTGCTGCGGGGCGGAAAGCATAGGTCTGCCGCCCAAGCCGGGATGTCTTACCATCCGCCCCGGCATGCGGCAAATCACTGGCCGGGCCCGCCGCCGCTCCGATGCAGTACAATGCTCTGCGTCCAAAAGTAAACGCTCCGTGCTGCAAAGTCCAGCCACGTTCAAGACATCTTTGGCTACCGAATCGCCATCCGGCATTCCTGCTACCCCAGTTTCAGACCGACCAACTCAATGCCTTCGCCGACGCCGAGATTGCGCGAGTATTTCTTCTCCTGAGGGTTGGTCCAATGTTCGTGGACACCCAGGCTCGGCAGCCGCTGCGTTGCGGTCGCGTGGTTTGGATCATAAAACGTCCCGGAGGGCGGATCGTTGGCCAGCGCGGACTCGCGCAAATAATCATCCGCGCCCTTGCCCGCAAAGTCCGGCCATTCGGTTGCGAGGAAATCGAAGCCGACTGAGTCAATGGCCACCGGGTCTTGTGAGGCCAGGAGACTGGAAGGCCACTGACCGTTGAAGGGTGGCTGGCGCATCCGCTGCGCGGCCGGGTCGCGGGGATGCACGCCGGAGAACAAGCCGTCCACCAGGTAGAGCACAGTCTTGCCGCCGAAATGGGAGTGGCCTATCAAGTCCACCAAGGGGCGGTAAATCCCGCTCTCCCTGGAAAAACAGTTGGGGTGGATGTCGTAATAACCCTCCTGGACCGGCCACCGTATCAGGGAGCCGAAATGGTTCTTGGCGCAGAGGGTCACCCCTCCGGCCGTGTGGGCTTTGAGGCTGGCGAAATTGATCAGGTAGTCGGCCTCAGCAAAGCAGGTGGGGAGGTAGTCCTGGGCCTTGCCCTGCGGGCGGCTGCTCCAGTGCAGCGGTTGGCCCGATGGCTTCACCTTAAGGCGCCCGAACTTGCCCGCATAGTCCTCGTAACGCGCCTCGGGGAAGGCCTGGCGGAGAGGGTCATAATACTCTTTGACCAGGCAAGCCAGGGTGTCGCAGACCGTGACGTTGGCCGGGGGCACGCCAACGCCGGCAAGCTGGCGCAGCAGGGCGGTAATCATCTGCGGCGCCGTGTTCATGTAATCGTGCCGCCCGATAAAGGTGCAGGTGTCCAGGTTGACGTGGCCCTCGGTGTAGATCATGCCCACCCAATTCGGCTTGATGGCGACGCGCTCACCCGCGCTGTAGCCCACATCCCCCTTTCCGCGCAATCGGTTCAAATGACGGAAAAGCCTGGACCACGCCCCGGCCACCCCGGCTTCGCCGGTCAGTTCGCAAAGGGCCCGTGCCATCATCGCGTCCACGCGTTCCTGTTTCACGCGGTTGCCTTCCCACCAGTGGCCGTCGCCGGGGCCTTTCCAATCGGTCACCTCGGGGTCATGGACCCATACGACGCGTCCAGGGTGGATGCCCTTGGCCAGACCCACGGGCTTGAGCCGCTCCTGTTCCGGGGCAGCCGCTGCTCCCTGGACACAAACCGCGCAGCCTCCGGCAAAGGCCAGCGATTGCCGCAGGAAGGCGCGACGGTCCAGCGCGCGGGGGCCGGTTGTCAGTGGGTAAGAATCCATCCCGGAGAGAAGGGCGGTTTTTGCTTTCATAAGGCAATTAGACCAGAAAGGCCGCCCGCCTTCAAGCACTCAAGCGGAATCTTTGCTCTTTGAAGTTCATCGCGGGGGTCGTATAAATGAAGCCGTGCCAACTTTGCCCGTATTGTTAGCCAATGGCGGAATGGTGCTGTGGCTGATCCTGCTCGTCAGCGCGGTCGCCGTCGTCGTGTTTGTCGAGCGTTTCCTGCATTTTCACCAGGCCCAGATTGATTCGCTGGAGTTTCTCAACGGCGTGCGCACGGTGCTCAAGAGGAACAACGTGGTCGAGGCCCTGTCCATTTGCGAGGCGACGCCCGGACCGGTGGCGCGGCTCCTAAGGACGGCCATCCTAAGCCGGGACCAGGGCCGGGAGCGAGTGCGGGAGGCCCTGGAGGAGGCGGGCCTGGCCGAGGTCCCGCGTCTGGAGGAGAACTTGAACCTGCTGGCAACCCTTGCGCAGTTGGCTCCCCTGCTGGGCTTGTTGGGGACGGTGCTGGGGTTTATCCAGACCTTCTACCACATGCAGGAGGCCGGCCTGCACGCGCACGTGGGGAACCTTGCCGACGGGATTTGGAAGGCCCTGATTTGCGCCGCCGCAGGACTCGCAGTCGCCATCCCCGTCCATGCGGGCTACAATTACCTGGTCAGCCGCGTCAATTCCATCGTCCTGGACATGGAACGGGCTGCGACCGAGATCGTCAACATCGTCACGGAGGGAGCCAAGCCGTGAAGCTCCCTCGCAACGCGCGCATTTTCCGGGGCCGGCTGGATGCGGCGCCATTTGCGACGGTGTTGTTTCTGTTGCTCCTGTTCGTGATGCTCACCTCGCTGGTTTATACGCCGGGCATCCGCGTGCCCCTGGACCTGCCCACGGCCGGTGACTTGCCGGGGACGGACAAGCTGACTATCGCGGTGGCCATTGACGCCAGCGGGCACCTCTACTTTGAAAACGAACCCATCGAGGAGCCCGAACTCGGAGTCCGCTTGGGCAAAGCCGTGGCCAATGCTCGGGAACCGCTGACGCTCATAGTGCAGGCGGACAAGGCGGTCAGATACGAAAGGCTCATCAGCCTGAGATTGTTGGCCCGCGATCACGGCGTCAAGGAGATGTGGCTGGAGACGCTCCCGCGCCCTTTTGCCTCGGCCTGGCCTGCCGCCCCGCGCTAGCGGGGTGTCCCCCTGCCGGCTCCGTCGCCGATGCCAAGGCCCCTTATGATGACTTCCCCGGTCCAACCGCCCGCCTGGCCGCGCCGCCGATGGGGGTGGACCATCGCCTCGGTGTTTGCCGCGCAGGTCGGTTTGATCTTCTGGTTGAGCGAGAGCGGGCCGGTGCGCTCCCGCCCGCCGGGTCCAAACCCGACACTTCGGCTGGCCGGGGGTTTCTCCGCCGAGGTGCTGGCCCTCCAGGACCCTACGCTCTTCGCGCTGCCCCATCGTCAGGGCTTCTCCGGACCGGCCTGGCTCAAGATGTCCCCCGTTCCCAATCGCCCCTCCGACTGGTCCGAAGACCCGCTGCCCCTGCCACTGTGCGTGACCCGGTTGGGCGCCGTCGCCCCCCCGCAGGTCCAGACTAACGGTTTGGCGCCGCTCTCATTGCTGCCCGCACTGGAGCCTGGATGGGCGCTCCCGGAACCGCCTCCACCCCCGCTTTCTCCCGAGCAGTCGCGGCTGCGAATCGAAGGCGACCTGGCCCGATACCGGTTGCTGACGAATTTGGACTTGCCTTCCTGGCAGTATAACGATGTTTTGACTAACACCGGCCTGCAGATGCTCGTCAACGCCGAGGGACGGCCCGCCTCCGTCATTCTGCTCTTCACCAGCGGCTATAAGCAGGCCGACGACTATGCCCTGGCTCAGGCCTGGAGGGCCCGCTTCGAGGTCCCCGGTGCTGCCGGGCAGCAGGGCCAGCCGCCCTCGACGCCGTTGGCGCACCTGGTCCGGGGCCTGTTGCTTTTCCAATGGCATACGGTGCCTTTGCCCCCAACCAATGCCCCACCGGCCATATCAGATTGATTCAATCCTTATCTTAATCCTGACATGTCCATTCCAAACCTGATTCTAACTTACGTTGTGGTCCTGCTGGCCGGGCTGTCGGGGGCGGCCATCTATTCTGAATTGCGCCGGCGGAGCTTCGAGCCGGCGTCCAGCAAGGACCGCATCTTCCGTTGCGGACGGTGCGGCTACGTTTATACGGACGACTCGGACGTGGATCGCTCGCGCTGCTCCCAGTGCGGGCAAACCAACGATGCGATCCAGTTTTAGGCATCAGTTGCCGGTCTTCAACTCGACGACATCGTGAGGGGCGGCCTCGCGCTGGCCGGCGGGGCTGACGCGGATGAAGCGGGCCCTTTCGCGGAGTTGAGACAGGTTGGCCGCGCCCAGGTAGCCCATGCCTGACTGGATGCCGCCGATGAGTTGAGCCAGGACCCGATCCACCGAACCGGAGACCTCCTTGAGGGCTTCGACGCCTTCGGGGGCCACTTTCCCAGTGGCATCGGCCTTGTGGCCGTAACGGGCGGCGGAACCCGCTTTCATGGCAGCCAGGCTGCCCATGCCGCGGTATTGCTTGTAGAGTTTGCCGCTGATTTCGACGACGTCCCCAGGGGCCTCGGGGCAACCGGCAAAGATGCCGCCGCACATCACCGCGTCTGCCAGAGTCAATGCCTTGACGATGTCGCCGGACTTGGTGATGCCGCCGTCGGCAATGAGGCTGACGCGAAACTTGCGGGCCGCCTGGGCGGCCACGTAGAGGGCCGTAAGCTGGGGAATGCCCACGCCGGCGACGATGCGCGTGGTGCAAATGGAACCTGGGCCCTGGCCCACCTTGATGACATTGGCTCCGCAACTGGCGAGAAACTCGACCCCTGCGGCGCTAGTGACGTTGCCGGCCATGATGGGCAGTTTAGGAAAGGCCCCGCGCAGCGTGCGCACGGCCTCGCCCACGCCCCGGCTGTGCCCATGGGCGGTGGAAACGGCCACGACATCCAACCCCCGCTCCACCAGCGCGCCGACGTGCGCCAGAATCGGGCACTCCTGCTCCCCAAAGGCATTGCGCGTGGCCGAGATGGCCGCCCCGCACAGGAGCCGGAATGAGCTGTCGCGCGCCGGTTTGAACTGCGCGTTGCGCTCCTGCGTGATTCGCTCGATGTCGCTCATCGTGAACAGGCCCGACAAGCGGTCCTGGTCGTCCACCACCAGCAGCTTGTGTATCCCCGGGTGTTCCGTGAAGAACCGGTCCGCCGTGGCGATGGGGTCCTGGCCCAGTTCCTTCTTGTTGAGCGTATGCACTTGTGGGCGGGGCGTCAGGGCCTCGGCCACTTTGCTGTTGGCATAACGTTGTTTGACCACGTGGCCGGGCAGCAAACCCAGCAGCTTGCCCTGGCTGTCCACCACCGGAAACGTGCTGAAGGCAAACCGCCTCTTCTCGATCATCCCCAGCACGTCCCCGATCAACTGGTCCGGCGTGGCCTGGATCGGCTCCTGAATCAGCCCGTGGACGTGGTTCTTGACCCGGCTGACTTCCGAGAGTTGCTCCCGCTCGGACATATTGTAATGAATCACACCCAGCCCGCCGTTGAGCGCCATGGCAATGGCCATAGGCGATTCGGTCACCGTGTCCATGTCCGAAGAGATCACCGGGATGTTCAGCGACAAACCTTCTGCCAGGGCCGCGCCCAGTTTGGTGTCTTGCGGCAGGACCTCCGAATACAGGGTGGCCAGCGTTATGTCGTCGAACGTCAGGCCGACATCGCTGTAGCTCTTGAAAAAGGCTTCCGCCGGTCTATAAAACTGCCCGTCGAGGCTGTCGAATTCGTTAGCCATGTCAGAAAATGCCCCTGCCGCCCGCCGTTTGACAAGCAGAAACGGCGCACAGCAGGGCTGCCCTTGTGCCTCTGTTGCCGGTAGCACGCCTCGCCGCTGTCCACTTGTTCACTTTGACGGTGACACCGATTTGGTGTCTATTCCGCACATGACGTCAATAACGCCGAAGGAGTTGCACGAGCAAACCGGGGCGTTGCTGGACCGGGTGAAGCAGGGACATCGCTTTCGGGTATTGCGTGGCGGGGAGGCGGGGGCCTTGTTGGCGCCGGCCACCGGCCAGGTTGACCCTCCTTGGGATGAAATCATGGCCGAAGTCCGGAAGGCGCGTGCGCAACCCAAACCGGCGCGCCCGAACCCCGTCTTGGCCGAAAGGAGAAAGCGCCATTATGCCGCTGGCCTACGCCGATAGTTCGGTGTTGTTTGCTTGGTTCCACCCGCATGATGAATTCTCCGCCGTGGTGGACCGGGCCGTGCAACAAGCGTCGCCCGATCGAGTTGAAACGCTCGGTCCGCTCATCGACGAAAGCCCCTCCGCAGACGGGTCGAAGACCGTAGCGCATGCAGGGCCAGAGGCGACTCAATCGTGATGAGGGTTCGATTCCGCGCCCACTGGACGCTCGGTGTTTAACAGGCGCGTCTTTGCAGAACTCTAAGCTCTGCCGATGTTCCGTATTGTGGGCGACTGCGGCGGGGGAACGAACGGGGTGGCCTGGGGGCTTTTGCCGCAAATATCCCAACTGCTGCTGGCGCGTTTGGCGAGTAGTTTGGCGCACTCTGCTAGTGACAAAGTCTCGGCCAGAGGTAACTTGAGACGATGACTGCAACCAAAGTCACAAGCGACCGATTCAAGGTTTCCAGCCTCCTGGCCCGGGGCCTCGGCGAACACCAGGTGTCAGTGCCCGCAGTCCTGCAGCGCGCGGGATTGCCGGCGGGCTTTTTCCAACAGGAGAAGATCTACGCCACCACCGCCGAACTGTTCGCGCTGTGGCAAGCTATTGGCGAGACGAGCGCCGACCCCGCTATCGGCCTGAAGCTGGGCGCGGAACCCCGCTTTGAACGCTACCAGCCCACCGCCATTGCCGCCGTTTGCAGCCGGACTTTTCGAGATGCCTTGCAGCGAATCGCCCGCTACAAGAAACTGACCTGCCCCGAAGAAATCCGCGTTCGTATTTCCGGCGACGAAGCCGCCGTGGAATTCATCTATCTTGAAGCCGACGAAATCCAGCCGGACGTGCTGGTGGACCTGGGCCTTTCGTGGATCCTGGCCATTGGCCGCCGGGGCACCGATGGTCAGATTAGCCCGCTCCGCTTGGAGCTCACCCGCGCCGCCCAGAACAGCGAGCTGCTGGAATCCCACTTTGGCTGCCGGGTCCGCTTCAAAGCCGGCCGCAATGCGCTGATCTTCCGCAACACCGACCTCGACCGCCCATTCGTCACCCGGAACGAGGAACTGCTCAAGGCAATCGGGGCCCAGCTCGAAGCCGAACTCCAGGAGCGGAATCCCAGTGCGGATCTGGGGGAACAGGTGAAACACTCGCTCAAGCGTTCCCTGGCCGGAAAACGCCCCACGCTCCAGCACGTCGCGAGAGAACTCTGCGTGAGCGCCCGCACACTGCAACGTCGGTTAACGGATGCTGACATCACCTTCCAGCAACTCGTGGAAGACACCCGCCGTGAGCTGGCGCACCACTATCTCAAACACAGCGCAGTGGAATTGAACGAGGCCGCTTTCCTGCTGGGCTACGAGGACGCCAACTCCTTCTTTCGCGCCTTTCACGGATGGGAAGGCACTTCCCCGGGCGAATGGCGCACACGGCATCGCATGGCCGAGGCCGAGTTGGTGGGACATTGAGTTTTCACGCACAATTCCACTATTAACCTTGAGTAAAGGACTTCAACATGAACATCCAACGAGTTGGTTCACAACCCTCAAGCAAAGGCCCGGCCGAGTATTTCACCGGCGTCGTGCGAATTGACCCGCTAATTCAAGCCGCCGCTCCGGCGCGGGTCTTCGGTGCAAGTGTCACGTTTGAGCCGGGCGCCCGCACGGCCTGGCATACGCACCCGTTGGGTCAGACGCTGATTGTGACCGCAGGCTGCGGACGTGCGCGGTGCTGGGGCGGTCCAATCGAAGAGATTCGTCCGGGTGACGTGGTCTGGTTTCCGCCGGGCGAGAAGCATTGGCATGGCGCCACGCCGACCACGGCCATGACCCACATCGCCATTGTGGAAGTGCTCGACGGCAAGAGCGCCGACTGGATGGGAAAAGTTAATGATGAACAATACAGCAAATGATGCCCTGGGCGGGCTGAATTAGCAAAACCATCGAATCGTTTACGAAAGAAATGAACAGGAATGTTGTAGTGCTGTCCTCCAGCCCACGAAGGGGAGGGAATTCCGATTTACTCTGCGACCAGTTTGTGAAGGGAGCCCGGGAAGCCGAGCACCATGCGGAAAAGATTTTTTTGAAGGACAAAAAAATCAATTACTGCACGGGATGCGGCGCCTGCTTTGAGACGAGAAAACACTGCCCGCAAAAGGACGACATGGCTGGCGTCTTGGAAAAGATGATTGCGGCCGATGTCATTGTCATGGCCACGCCCGTTTACTTCTACACGATGTGCGCCCAGATGAAGACCCTGATTGACAGAACCTGTTCCCGTTACACCGAGATCAGCAACAAGGAGCTTTATTTCATTGTGACGGCTGCCGGCCGCAGCAAAACGGCCATGGAAAGAACCCTAGAAGGATTCAGGGGATTCGCCTCCTGCCTAAGCGGAGCAAAGGAAAAGGGAATCATCTACGGAACGGGCGCCTGGAAAATTGGAGACATCAAAGGAAGCGAAGCAATGAAACAGGCGTATGAAACGGGAAGAGCCGTTTAAGTTGAAGGATTAACTCAAAGAAAGAATTCGATCATGCAAAAGCGCAAACTGGGGAAAAGTAGTCTGGACATGTCGGCTGACCCCGCGATGCCCGGCCGCCGGAGATTCCTTGCCGCAGGGTTGGGAATGACCGCAGTGTCGTTGTTGGCTCCTTCGTTCTTGGGAGCAGAACCGAGCCAATCCTCGGACAGTGGTTCGATCCCCGCGCGCCTGCCGCAGGACAAGCTCGGTTCCCCCGTGTTTTTCACGAAGGACATCAGCGCCAATGGATTGCTGAATATTTATTCAAAAATCAACGAGGGCATAACAGGCAAGGTTGCTATCAAGCTGCACACCGGCGAGCCGCACGGTCCCAATATACTGCCGCGAGACATGGTGAAAGCCCTACAGCAGCGGATTCCCAACAGCAATCTGGTGGAGACCAATACTTTCTATAAAGGCAAGAGATATACTACGGCTGATCATCGCGAAACCATTAAGATCAACGGCTGGGATTTCTGCCCGGTGGACATTATGGACCAGGACGGTGCGGTGACGATCCCCATTAAGGGGGGGAAGCATTTCCAGAACATGTCGGTTGGCACACACATGCTGGATTACAACTCGATGGCGGTGCTCACGCACTTCAAAGGGCATGCCATGGGTGGATTCGGCGGCTCGATGAAAAATATTGCCATCGGTTGCGCGGACGGCCGCATCGGCAAAAGGATGGTCCACGCCGCCCCGGACAATGAGGATTACGAGAGCTGGCTTAAAGGCGAACCTTTTCAAGAAAACATGGTGGAGTCGGCAAAAGCCACTATAGATCATTTCGGCAAGCGGATCGTCTATATAAATGTGCTGCGCAATATGTCCGTGGACTGCGACTGCGCTGGCGTAAGTGCCGCGCCGGTTAAGGCGCGCAACTTGGGCATCCTGGCTTCCACTGACATCCTGGCAGTAGAACAAGCTTCGATTGACATGGTGTATAAGCTGCCCGAAGCGGAACTTCACGACCTTAAAGAACGCATTGAATCCCGGAAGGGTCTGCGCCAGCTGTCATACATGAAAGAGATGAAAATGGGCAATGATCACTATGAGCTCATTACGCTTTCATAACATAGGAGATAAACAATGCAAAAACGCAAACTTGGAAAAAGTAATCTGGAAGTCTCAGCCCTTGGCCTCGGCTGCATGGGCATGAGGTTTGGCTATGGCCCCGCCGGGGATAAACAGGAGATGATTTCCGTCATCCGCTCGGCCGTCGAACAAGGCGTCACGTTCTTCGACACCGCCGAGGTCTATGGCCCCTTCACCAATGAGGAACTCGTCGGCGAAGCCCTCGCTCCCTTCCGCGGCAAAGTGGTGATCGCCACCAAATTCGGATTCGATTGTGACGCTGGCAAGCAGAGCGGCCTCAACAGCCAGCCCCAGCACATCAGGCAGGTCGTCGAAGCCTCCCTCAAACGGCTCAAAGTCCAGACTATTGACTTGCTCTACCAGCACCGGGTCGACCCAGACGTGCCTATCGAAGACGTGGCCGGGACGGTGAAAGACCTGATTCGCCAGGGCAAGGTAAAGCATTTCGGCCTATCTGAGGCCGGAGTGCAAACGATCCGCCGTGCGCAGGCGGTCCAACCGGTGACCGCGCTCCAGAGCGAATACTCCCTTTGGTGGCGAGAGCCTGAAGCCGAAGTGTTGCCGACCCTGGAGGAACTCGGCATCGGGTTCGTCCCCTTCAGTCCCCTGGGCAAAGGCTTCCTCACTGGGAAGATCAACGTGGACACGAAGTTCGCCAGCGACGACTTCCGCAACAAAGTCCCCCGGTTCGACCCGGAAAACCGCAAGGCCAATCAGGCCCTGGTCGGGGTGGTCGAGAGCTTCGCGAAGCAGAAGAACGCCAGCCCCGCCCAGGTCGCGCTGGCGTGGGTGCTGGCTCAGAAGCCCTGGATCGTTCCCATCCCCGGCACCACCAAACTCCACCGCCTCCGCGAGAACCTCGGAGCGGTCTCCCTCGAGCTCACGCCGGAGGACCTGCGCGCGCTCGAAGGCGCTGCGGCCAAAATCACAGTGCAAGGCGCGCGCTACCCGGAACACCTCCAGAAACTGGTTGGCCGCTGAGCGGCAACTCTCCCTCACGAACATACGCCGCATTACAAGGCCCTCGGAGTCCAAACCAGCGATGGTCGTCCTCGCCTGCGCGCTGCTGCTGTCTAACGCCTTTGCGGATGATTGGCCCCAGTATCTCGGGCCTCCCAGGAACAGCCTCTCGCCCCAGAGAGGCATTTTGCGCTCCTGGCCTCAGAATGGGCCGGAAGTCTTATGGACCGTTTCTGCCGGGCTGATGTCAGGCAACAGGGGCGCCCCGTTGAGCGGCTGGAGGTCCGGCAACTCTTTGCCCGCCGCGCCGCCGCCCAGTTCAGCCAGCCGCTCGCCCGCCGGCCGGACGCGGGCTTGGAAACTGGCCATTGCCTCGTTGAAGGCGGAGTTTGCCCGCTCCAGCCCATTGCGGATTTTGCCGAGGTGCTCGGTGAATTTGACCACGCGCTCGTAGAACTCGCAGGCCGCCTCGGCTATCTTCTGGGCGTTCTCGGTTTGGGCATGCTGCTGCCAGCTCAGGCTGACTGCGCCCAGCAAGGCGATGAGCGAGGCGGGCGTGGCGAGCAGGATGCGCCTTTTTGCCGCCCAGACGATCAAATCCCGGTCGCCCTCCAGGGCGGCGCTGAACAGCGATTCGGCCGGCAGGAACAGGACGACGTAATCGAGGGAGTTGGGCAGTTGGCCGGGGTAGTTGCGGTCTGCCAGGGCCTTGATGGTGGCGCGCAATTTGGCGGCGTGGGCCTCGAGGCATTCGGCCCGTTTGGCTGCATCGGCCGATTCCAAGGCGGTCAGGAAATCCAAATCCGGCACCTTGGCATCGATGATGATGACCCGTTCGCCGGGCAAGTGGACCACCAGGTCCGGCTTGCCCTCGCCGGCCTGCGTCTGCTCGGTGAAGTCGCAGTGGGCGCTCATGCCGGCGGCCTCGATCACGCGGCGCAAGGTCTCCTCGCCCCAGCGCCCGCGCGCCTGGTTGGACTTGAGGACGATACGGAACTGCTGCGTCTCCTGGGCCAGGGTCTGGCTGGATTGCGCCAGGGTCTCGAGCCGCTTTCCGACCTCGCCCAGCGAGGCGGCCTGGGCGCTTTCGGCCTGCTGCAGGCGCTTCTGGTAGGTCTCCAAATGTTGCTTGAGGGGTTCAATGAGCGTCGCTATCTCCTGTTTGCGCTGCGCCAAATCTCCCTTGGCCGCCTCTTGGAGCGTGGCGACCGTCTGGACAATCCGCTCGATAAATGGCGGCTGCACCTTCTCGAGCGTCTCCTGGCTCAAGGTCCGGAAGGCGGCCCGCTGATCCGCCAGGGCCTGGTTGTGGGCCTCCCGCGCCTCGCGCAGCGCATTCTCGTGCAGCCGTTTCAGGTCGGCCAGCAACTCCTCGGCGGCCTTCGAGCGCGCTTGCGCCTCGGCTTGGGCGCGGAGCGCGTCGGTCATTTGCTCGCGCAGCTTGCCCAGTTCCCCCTCGCGCTGCGCCAGTTGCTGGCGCAATTCGTTGGCCAGCCGCTCATCAGGGACGGGGGCGCGGCTGCGCCCCTGAACCAGGCCCCACAGAAAGCCGAATGCGGCCCCAATGAGCAGGCCAATGAGCACGTAAATTGCAGCGGGCATCGAAACAGGGGGATCGGGACCATTCCGGGGCAGGCCAAACCTGCCGGCCCCTCGATCAGTAATGCGCGATCACTTCGATCTCGACCCCGGCCCCTTTGGGCAGGGCTGCCACCTGGACCGTCGAGCGGGCGGGGAAATCCGCCGTGAAGTACTTGGCGTACACTTCATTCATCCCCGCAAAATCAGCGAGGTTGGCGAGGAAGACCGTGCTTTTCACCACGTTGCCAAAAGTCAGCTTTTGGTCTTCCAGAATCGCTTTGACGTTTTCCAGCGCGCGTTGCGTCTGCACCTTGATGTCGCCGCTTACCAAATTCCCGGTGGCGGGATCGATTGGAATTTGGCCGGCGCAGAAGAGCAGGCCCCCGACCCGCACCCCCTGGTTGTAAGGTCCCACGGCGGCGGGCGAGCCGGCAGGTTTAATGACTGTTTTCTTTGGCATAACTCAGAGTCATTGGATTTTGGACCTTGTTGCACGAAGGTCAAGATTTCCTTTGATTCCCGCGAGCGAAGCGGCCAGGCTGCCCCAAACCCGGCGAGGCTATACAGTTGGCCGGCCAGAGAGCAAGACCCGAGACCAAAGCCCGGTTGGAAAGAAAAACCCGCAGATGTCTAAATACACAAAATTCGAGGACTTGCCCGTCTGGCAGGAAGCCGCGCGGCTCTACAACCGCGTGCTGGACCTGCTGGAAGAGCCTGCGGTGCCGCTGACGCAGGGAAGGTCAGGCTAAATCTCCATCAACATCCGTGCCGGGTTCTCGATGACCTCGCGGATGTGCTTGAGGAACGACACGGCTTCACGGCCATCGACGATGCGATGGTCGTAGGTGAGGGCAACATACATGATGGGGCGAATGAGGACATTGCCCTCGCGGGCGACGGGGCGTTCCTGGATCGCGTGCATGCCGAGCACTCCGCTCTGCGGCGGATTGATGATCGGCGTCGAGAGCATGGAGCCGTAAACGCCGCCGTTGCTGATCGTGAAGGTGCCGCCCTGCAGCTCGTCGAGCTTGAGCTTGTTCTCCCGGGCTCGCCGGCCGAGGTCGCCGATGGCCCGCTCGACCTCGGCAAAGCTCAACCGCTCGGCGTTGCGCAACACCGGGACCACCAGTCCCTTGCCGCTGCCGATAGCCACCCCGATGTCATAGTAATTGTGATAGACAATATTGGTTCCGCGCACCTCGGCATTGAGAATGGGAAACTGCTTCAGGGCGTCCACGCAGGCCTTGACGAAAAAGGACATGAAACCCAGCTTCACGTTGTATTTGCGTTGAAAGGCCTCGCCGTATTCCTTGCGGAGGGCGAGGGCGCCGGACATATCGATCTCGTTGAACGTGGTCAGCAGGGCCGCCGTGTTCTGCGCCTCGACCAGGCGCTCGGCCACCGTCCGCCGCAACCGGCTCATAGGCACCGTTTCCTCTTCCCGGCCCGGGGCGGCGGCGCCGGCCAGGGCAGGGGAAAGAGCGACCGCCTGGCTCATCGGCGCCGCAGGGGGCGGAGCGGGCGGCTCGGCGGGCGCTTTCGGCGCCGCGTCTGGTTGCCGGCGGGATTGTTCCACGCGGCGGATCACATCTTCCTTGAGCATGCGGCCGCCGGGCCCCGTGGGCGCGACTTCCTGCGGACGCAAGCCGTGCGCCGCCAGGGCGTGTTGGGCCGCCGGCATCACGATCGGTTGACCGCCCCGAGGTCTTTCCTCCGGCGCGGGCGCGGGCGCTGCGGGCGCGCCGCCAGCAGGCCCCGGGGCCGGCTCCGGCGGGCCGTCCTTGTCCAAATAGGCGATAATCTCTCCCACTTTGGCCACCTCGCCCTTCTGCTTGAGAATCCGCGAGAGCGTTCCCGAGTCGGGCGCGGGCAGTTCGACCGTCGCCTTCTCGCTCTCCAAACTTACCAGCGGTTCGTCCTTCCGGACCGGCTGGCCCTGGCCCTTGAGCCAGCCGCCGATTTCAACATCGGTGATGGATTCACCGAGGGCAGGGATTCTGAGTTCGATTGACATAGGGTAGTGCGGTTCATGATTTCTCACCAAAGGCCCGCGCAAGGACCTCGGCCTGTTCCTGTTTGTGCCGCCGGTGCGAGCCGGTGGCCGGAGAGGCGGAGGCCGGACGGGTGACGCCCCCCAGCGGAAAGCGCCCGAAGAGGGTCTGGCCGAAACAAATGCGCATGAAATTCCAGGCCCCCATGTTCTCAGGCTCCTCCTGCACCCAGAAGACCGGAGTGCCGGCCGGGTACGGCGCCAGGGTCTGCTCGAGCAGTTCGCGGCGCAAGGGATACAGTTGCTCCAAGCGGATGAGGGCGATGTCGGCGCGCCCGGTCTCCTGCCGGTGGGCCTCCAGTTCATAATAAATCTTGCCGGCGCACAGGAGCACGCGCTGGATCGAGAGGGCGGGCCTGGCCGAAGAGTCGGGGAGTATCCTCTGGAAGCGGCCCTCGGCCAGCTCGTCCAGGGTCGAGACGGCAATGGGGTCGCGCAAGAGGCTCTTGGGGGTCATGAGGACCAGCGGCTTGCGCCAGGTGCTCAGCGCCTGGCGCCGCAGGCAATGGAAATACTGCGCCGGCGTGCTTGGATAAACGATCTGGATGTTGTCCTCGACGCCCAGCATCAAGAACCGCTCCAGGCGCGCGCTGGAATGCTCCGGTCCCTGGCCTTCAAAACCGTGGGGCAGAAGCAGCACCAGTCCGCTGAGCCGCCGCCATTTCTCCTCGGCGCTGGCGATGAACTGGTCCACAATCGGCTGGGCCACGTTCCAGAAATCGCCGAACTGCGCTTCCCACAAGACCAGCCCGTCCGGACGATCCAGGCTGTAGCCGTACTCGAAACCGAGCACCCCCGTCTCGGAAAGCGGGCTGTTGAAGATTTCCACCGGCGCCTGGTCCGCGGCCAGGTGCGCAAGCGGCATCCACGTGTGGCCGTCCTGGGAATCGTGCAGGACCGCATGCCGCTGGCTGAAGGTGCCCCGCTCGCTATCCTGTCCGCTCAGGCGCACTCGATAGCCCGCGCAGGCCAGGCTCGCCAAGGCCAGCGACTCCGCAACTGCCCAGTCCACCGGCCTCTGCCCGGCAGCCATCTGCTGGCGCGCTTCCAGCAGCTTCTTGATTTTGGGATGCGGATGAAAATCCTCCGGAAACCGGGTTTGGGCCTCCAGCCAGGCTGCAAGCTGCCCGCGCGGAACGCCCGTGGGAATCTCCGCGCCCCCGGGCTCCGGACCGCCCCGGTAGCCGGACCAAATCCCGCCAGACTGCTCGGTCCCCTCGCCAGGCCCGGAGGATTGGGACTCGGACAATTCCGTCTCCAGGAGTTCTCGGCGCCGCGCCGCGATGGCGTCGGCCTCCTGGCGTGTCAACCCGCCCAGCTTGAGCAGGCGCTCAAGGTAGCCCTCGCGGACCGACCTGCGCTTGGCAATGGCGCGGTAAAGCACGGGCTGCGTGAACGACGGTTCGTCGCCTTCGTTGTGGCCCAGGCGGCGGTAGCCGTACATGTCGATGACCACGTCCCGTTGGAACTCGCGCCGAAAATCCATGGCCAGCCTGATCACTTGGGCCACCGCTTCCGGGTCCTCCCCGTTCACGTGGAGGATCGGAATCTGGAGCATCTTGGCCGCGTCGGTCGCGTACACGCTGGATCGGGCCTCGCCGGGGCTGGTAGTGAACCCGAGCTGGTTGTTGACCACGACATGCAGCGTGCCGCCCACCTTGTAGGCCGGCAATTGGCTCAGATTGAGCGTTTCCTGGATGATCCCTTCGCCCGCAAACGCCGCGTCGCCGTGGATCAGCAGGGCCATCCCGCGCACCCGCTCGCTATCCCCCGCCCGGTCTTGCTTGGCGCGCACGCGCCCCAGGACCACCGGGTTGACGAACTCAAGGTGGCTGGGATTGAAGCAGAGTGAAAGGTGGACCTTCTCGCCGCTGGCCGTCACCCAGTCGGTGCTGTGGCCCAGGTGATACTTGACGTCCCCGCGCCCTGAGGAGGTCTTCCAGTCGGTGTCGGCATATTCCCTGAAAATCTGCCGGGCGCTTTTCCCCATGATATTGGCCAGCACATTGAGCCGCCCGCGGTGGGCCATGCCCAGGACAATCTCCCGGATGCCCTGCTCTCCGGCCTTCTCGATAGCCAGGTCCAGGAGCGGGATGAGGCTCTCCGAACCATCGAGGGAGAAGGTCTTGGCGCCGACAAATTTCTTGCGGATGAACTCCTCGAAGGCGACGGCGTCGGTCAGGCGCGTGAGGATGCGCGCCTGCTCCTGGCGAGTAAGCTGGAGGCGGTTTTCGCTGTTTTCCATCCGCCGCTGCAGCCAGCGGCGCACGCTCAGGTCGTCGATGTGCATGTACTGCACGCCGATCGAACGGCAGTAGGTGTTGCGCAATCGCTCAAGCAACTGGCCCAGCGTCAGCAGCGGCCCTTCGTATTGAAAGGTCTCGCTATAAACCGGCATGTCCATGTCCCTCTGCGTGAAGCCGAAAAACTCCGGCTTCAGTTCGGGCGGAATGGGCTGCGGCAGGCCCAGCGGGTCCACTTGCGCGATGCGGTGGCCGCGCACGCGGTAGAGGCGAGTCAGCAGATAGACCCGGTCCTGCATGGCCGCCGCACCGGGGTCGGCCAGGGGGCTGGAACCCCGCCCGCGCCCGGCGCTCGGAGCGTTGAAGATGCTCGAGGGCCGGAAAGACGGGCCAAATCGTGGTTTCGGAAAACGCAGCTCGTTCAGGGCCAGCTCTCCGAAATACCGCCGCCAATCCTCGGGCACCGTCGCCGGGTCGCGGAGGTAATCTTCGTAGAGACCCTCCACGTAGGCCGCGTTGGCGGCGCCGGGCAAAGCTCTGGTTATATCTTCGCTCGAGGCAACCATGAAAACCTTGCTAAATCCAGAGCACGTCGTTTGGGCGCATAAGTCGCTTTGAATATAGCTCAGCGCGGCCCAGGCGCAACCGCCGGCCGTGCATTTGCTGTTTACGGCGGAGATTTTGCCGGTAGGTTATGGCCGTATGCGATTGATTGGCCGGCTGGACAACGAATTGAGCGCGCGCACCTTTGGTGATTATCTCTTGGCGCAAGGCATCGAAAACCAGCTCGAATTCGAGAAGGACGCCGGGTGGGGGCTGTGGATTAGGGACGAGGACAAGCTCCAACGCGCCGCGGCCCTCCTGCTGGCCTTTCGGCAAGACCCGGCAAACCCTCACTACCAGGCCCAGGCCAAGGCGGCAGCCGCGCTCCGAGCCGAGCAGGCCAAGGGCGAGGCCGCCTATCAAAAGCGGTTGCGCGACCGGCGCCATCTCTTCCGGCCGTTGACCGGCTATGGTTTCGGCGTGCTGACCTACAGCCTCATTGCCGTCAGCGTCCTGGTCTGCATCCTCTCGAACTTCGGCGCCAATGTTCAGCCGATTTCCGGCTTGTTCATCACCTCCTGCACCGTTGAATACGACCATCTCCTTTACGCTCCGGGGCTGCCCGAAGTGCGCCATGGGGAAGTCTGGCGGCTGTTGACGCCGATATTCATTCACTTCGGCCCCATGCACATCCTTTTCAACATGCTCTGGCTCCGGGACCTGGGAAACATGATCGAGGCGCGCCAAAGCTCCTTGCATCTCGGACTCCTGGTCCTGTTGTTGGCTGTGTTCCCGAACCTGGCTCAATACTACGCCAGCGGACCGATGTTCGGCGGCATGTCTGGCGTCGTCTATGGCCTGCTGGGCTATGTTTGGATTCGGGGCAAGCTGGACCCCGGTTCCGGGCTTTACCTGCATCCTTCGACCGTCTGGATGATGATCATCTGGTTCGTGCTCTGTTTCACCGGGGTGTTGGGCCACATTGCCAACACCGTTCATGCGGTGGGACTCGGCCTGGGCGTGGCCTGTGGCTTCTTGTCCAGCCTGCGCTACCGATAGACCAACCAACAACTCGCCTTTGAACCGCACTTTATGAACAGAGCCAACCGCCGGGAATTCCTCAAAACTTCGATGAGCGCCGCCACCGCCTTTGCCATTCTGCCGGGCGGCAAAGCCGCCGGACCCAACGAGAAGGTCATTCTTGGCGTGATGGGCACCGGCGGACGGGGCAGCTATCTGGCCACCGCCTTTGCCGGGCGGACCGACGCCGAGGTTGCCTACGTGTGCGACGCAGACACACGCCGCATGGCCCAAGCGCAGAAAGCCGTCGCCGCCGCCCAGGGGAGGGAGCCCAGGGCGGTGCAGGACTTCCGCCGCATTCTGGAGGACCGCAATGTGGATGCGCTCGTCAACGCCACGCCCGACCACTGGCACGCCTTGGGCGCCATCCTCGCCTGCCAGGCCGGCAAGGATGTCTATGTGGAAAAACCGATGTCTCACAACTTGTGGGAAGGCCGCAAAATGATCGAGGCGGCGCGGAAGTACCGGCGCGTGGTCCAACTCGGCACCCAAAACCGCAGCGCGACCGACGCCAGGGAGGCCGCCGAATACGTTCGTTCCGGAAAGCTGGGCGACATCCACCTGGTGCGGGTGTTCAACATGATGCCGCACCACCTGGCGGTCTCGGGACCCGACCAGGCGCCGCCCCCGGAACTGGATTACGAGATGTGGTGCGGTCCGGCCGCCAAGCTGCCTTACAATCCTCGGCGCGATTGGTTGAGCCGCCTGGAGTACAGTTGCGGCCCCATCCCCGGTGACGCCGTGCATCAACTGGACCTGGCGCGCTACATCCTGGGCGACCCGGCGCCGCCGCGCACTGTGTCTCACAGCGGCGGCATCCTGGCCCTCAAGGACGGCCGCGACACCCCGGACACGCAGTTGGCGGCCTTTGATTACGGGGCCTGCACGCTCCTCTTCGAGGCCGCCCTCTGGACGCCCTACCTCAACAAGACACCGATGGCCCAGCGCGACAAGGACCGGTTCCCAAACTGGCCCTTCAACGGCACACGCATCGAATTGCTCGGGACTCAGGGCTTCATGTATCTCGGACGGCACAGCGACGGCTGGCAAGCCTTCGACGCCAACGGCCAGTTGGTTGCCTCCCGCTACGGGCGCCAGGGCGACCGCCAACACCAGGACAATTTCATCGCCTGCGTTCGCTCCCGCCATGCGCCCAATGCAGACGTGGAGACGGGGCATCACTCGACCCTGCTGTGCCACCTGGCCAACATCGCCTGGCGCACCGGCAACCGGACCCTGGCCTTTGACGCAAAGACCGAGTCCTTTCCAGACGCCCCGGACGCCAACCGTTTCCTCAAGCGCGCCTACCGCCCGCCGTGGGTCGTGCCGAATGAGGTGTGATTTTGAGTTCCGAATCCCCGGCTTCATTGTTAGACTCGGGATATATGACACGCGACCAGGCCCTGGCCCTTTTGCACGAATACACGTCGTCCGAATCGCTCCGCAAACACGCCCTGGCCGTGGAGGCGGCTATGCGGCAATATGCCGCACTCCTGCACGAGGACGCCGAAAAGTGGGGGGTGGCCGGGCTGATTCATGATTTCGATTACGAACGCTGGCCCAACCCTCCCGACCACTCCCGTGAAGGGGCGCGCATCCTCCGCGCACTGGGCGTGGATGACGAGATTGTCGAGGCAGTGCTGTCCCACGCCGCTTGGAATTGGACTGAGTATCCGCTGGACCGCCCCTTGCGCAAGACCCTCTTTGCAGTGGACGAATTGTGCGGCTTCATCACGGCGGTCGCATACGTGCGTCCGGAACGGCTGGCCGGCATGGCCCCCGGCAGCGTCCGTAAGAAGATGAAGCAAAAGTCCTTTGCGGCGGCGGTCAACCGGGAAGATATCGAGAAAGGAGCCCAATTGATGGGTTGTCCCTTGGACGACCACATCGCGCGCGTCATCGCGGCGATGCAGACCGTGGCGAAGGACTTGGGGCTGGAGCCGCCCCATACGGCTTAGTCGCCGCCTACGGGTAGCCGTCCCACCCAGGCCAACTGTGGCAGACCCACCAATCCTTCTCTTTGGGGTTTCCCTTGAAGCGGCAGACCGAGCCGTCCGCATGGACGACATTCATCCCCATCTGGTGCGGCATGTTCGGCGCCTCATGGTAAGGAGTCTCCCAGATAAGCACGGCCGCCGATGGTTGCAAGACCTGCGATGCCAGGCGGCCGCTAACGGCCAGGCCGTAGTCCGAGTTGGTTGGGTCCCAGTAAACATGGTTCCACACGTACGAAACACCGTCGTTGGCGTAATAGAAGTCGCTGTCAAACCCATAGTCTCCGCTGGCGCGCGGCGCCTTGATTCTGATGCCTGACGGGCATGCGAACAGGCCGCTGGAAGGGACATAGTCTGCGGACAAAAAACCCAGGGTGCTGTTCATGTTCGTGCCCAGGTAGGGGCGGAATGCCTCAGGCATCCACACCGGCGCCGGATTCAGCGCGTGGTCGTCGCCCCAGGCCCGACCCCAATTGTGCAGCCACGCAAAGCGGTCCCTGTAATCGTGCAAGTAGAGCGTAGAAGCGATGCCGATCTCCTTCAGGTTGTTCAGGCAATAGGTTCGGTTGGCCTTCTGTTTCGCCCCGGCCAGTGCCGGCAACAGCATGGCGGCCATAATCGCGAGGATCGCGATGACCACGAGCAATTCGATGAGCGTAAATCCACGCTCCCAAACGCGTCCTTCCTGGGCCGCTGCTCCCGGTGCCGGGTATTTCGCCACAGTGCCAAGGCATACTCCTTTGCCCGAAGATGTCAACCGTTTTCCCTTGCTTTTCCCTTGCTCCCGTTGCCGGCCTGATGTTCCCTTCAACTTCTCTGTGATAAGCGGTTTATGAAACAACTCACGCGGCTCGCTCTCCATCTGTGCATCGCCGCCACAGCGTCCGCCGGCAACTGGCCCGGATGGCGGGGTCCGGAGGGCACCGGTGTTTCTTTGGAAACCGATCTGCCCGAAACCTGGAGCGCCAACCAGAACGTGCGCTGGCGCGTCCCCCTGCCCGGTCCCGGTAATTCCTCCGCGATTGCCTGGGGCAACCGGGTCTGGATTGCCCAGGCCATCAAGAGCCAGAAGCGCCGCACCGTGATCTGTTTCGACCGCGCCGACGGCAGGCAGCTCTGGCAAGCGGGCCCAATCTATGGCCAGAACGAGCCGACCCACGAAAACAACCCCTATTGCTCGGCCACGCCGGTGACCGACGGCGAGCGGGTCGTCGCGTCGTTTGGCTCGGCGGGGCTCTACTGCTACGATTTGGAGGGGAAGGAACTCTGGCATCGTGACTTTGGCCCGATGAACCATATGTTCGGCAACGCCTCATCGCCCGTGCTCCACGACGACCTTTGCATCCTCAACTTCGGCCCCGACCCCAAGGCCAGGCTGATCGCGGTGGACAAACGCGACGGCCATACGCTTTGGGAGGCCGAGCCCCCGAAGGTTGATCCCGGCGAACAGCCGCCGGCGCGCGGCGGCCCGGGCGCTCCGGGCGGCGGACCCGACCCCGGCGGTCCGGCGGGTTCCGGGGCGGGTCCTCCGGGCGGAGCCTGGGGCACGCCCCTGCTCATCAAGGCCGGCCAACGCGACGAACTGGTCATGAACTTCCCGAATCGTCTGGCGGGATACGAGCCCCGGACCGGCAAGCAACTCTGGTTTAGCAAAGGCATTGACGATTGGATCTTCACGACGCCCCTCTCAGGCGGCGGAGTGGTCGTGGGGATGAGCAGCGGCACAATGGGCGGCACCGTCCTGGCCGCGCAGCCTGGTGGCAACGGGGATGTGACCGAGAGCCGGCGGCTCTGGCGTTTGGAGCGCCTGAAGAGTCAGTCCATCGGTTCAGGGGTTATTCACGACGGGTATGTTTACCTGATCGGCGAGGGCGGCATCGCCTCCTGCCTCGAACTCAAGACCGGCAACAAGGTGTGGGAAGAGCGCCTCAAGGGTCCCGGCGCCAAAAGCAGTTCTTGGTCCTCGATGCTCCTGGCCGGCGGGAGGGTCTATGTGCCCAACCAGTCCGGCGACGTCTTCGTCCTGCGCGCCGGCCCCAGGTTCGAACTGCTGGCCACCAACTCGGTGAACGAGCCAACCAACGCCTCCCTGGCCGCCTCGGATGGAGACCTCTTCCTCCGTACCGACCGGGGTCTTTGGTGTCTGGCCGGTCACGGGGGCGGCGGCGCCAGCACCACACGGAACCCGGTGCCGTTGCCGAAGTAGGACTGAGGGCTGGGGGTCCGGTAGGCCGACCTGCACCACCTGCCGGCATCGTACCAAGAGCCGCCGCGAACCACGCGGTCCGATCCCACGGCCGGACCTGTTGGATTGGTCACGCTGCCCCCTGGCAGGCTCGAGGTCCACCGATCCAGGCACCACTCCCAGAGGTTTCCATGCATGTCATACAGTCCCCAGGCATTGGGCGCGTATTGGCCTCCGTCGGCCGTTCGCCATAGGCGAATGCCGTTGGGGTTGTACACCTCTCCCAGTGCGGCGTAGTATTCGTAGCACCCGTCGAAGTCTGCCATGCCGGAACGCAGGTCGGGACCCAGGTTGAACGGAGTCGTAGTGCCGGCCCGGCAGGCATATTCCCATTCTGCTTCGGTGGGCAGCCGGTAGGCCCACCCTGCCGGCAGGCATCCGGCAAGCCACTGTGCCGCCGTCAGCAGTTGGCAGTACGCCATCGCATCGTCCCAACTCACCTGCTCCACCGGGCGGTTGGAATCTCCGGTGAAGTAACTCGGATTGTTGGTCATCAAGGCCTGGTACTGGGCCTGAGTGACTTCGTATTGCCCCATCCGGAAGTCGTTGGTCAGAGTGACCATCGTCTGCGGACCTTCACAAGGCAAACGCTCCAGCTCCGATTCCGGACTGCCCATGAGAAATGTCCCGGCCGGAACCTGCACCAGGGCGGGAGCCTGGCCCGCCCAATACGCGGCTCTGAAAAAGCCCCCGTTTGAAAAAGCGCCGGCGGTTGGAATCGGCAGCCGCATCTCATTGGTGAACGGCGTGGTGGTTTGAAGCATCACCGCCGGAGCGGCCGCCAGGGATGGGAGATCGGGCGCCGCCAGGACGAAGAGCGCGCCGGGGTCGGAAACCGGGCCTACGACAAGGCAAACCGTGTTTGTGTCCAACTCGACCCGGAGCGGCGCCGCTGCCGCGGAAGCGCCGGCCGTCAGGCCTGGAAGGCACGCCAGGGCAAGGGCAAGGAAGGCCAGCCTCCGGGTCTCGCGTGCTCGGCGGGTTGGGCGGTCTGCTCCTAGGGCCGGCGTCAGGCCGGCGAACAGGCAAGCCTGGATGTTCACGCCGCAGTCCTCAGCCTTTTGTCCGCCGGCTTCGGCTCCGTGGCTGGCAGGCTATAGATGGGAGCAGCGTAGCGGTCCGAACTTCCTCCTTCAAGGAAGGGTTCTCCGCCCTTCTCCAGCCAGCAGTGTCCGATCAGTTCGCCGTTTTTCCATCGGACACCAAAGCAGAGCATCACGTCCAGGCCCGCCCGCCGCAGGAAGTAGTAAAGGGTAAGCCCGCGGGTCAGGCATCCTGGGCGGACCAGCGGCGCCCCCACCGCGAGGGCCGATTCCACACAACGCACAATTTGCCCTGGCCCGTTTGCATCGCCACCCGCCCCCGCCGCGGAGGCAATCCGGCGTTCCAGCAGCCTGTTCAGCACGGGAAGTTTCAAGCGCATCAGGACCGGGACCGCCGCCGCGAAGGCAAGAACCCGCAGGAAAAGCCACCCCGACCCCGAGCCAGGACTACGCAACTGCCGCAGCGCCAACCATCTTCGGTGTATTCTAGCCCACCAAATCTTCATTGGCCAGGTCGGTTAGCAGCTCGCCCACATCGCGTTCGATGGTCTCGGCCGGCGCATCATATTCTCCGCCGATGATGGCGGCGATCTCCGAAAGGGTTCGGCTCCCATCACACAGGTCCCAAACGCGCCCGCCCACTTCGTTCACAGCATAGTATTGACCGCTGTCCACATCGAGAAGGACGGCTGTGCCGGCGGCTTCCTGTTTGAGGACCCGCTCCTTGCGCCGGGGGCGCGTTGCCAAAGGCACGCTTTTCATCTGTCCCGTTTGCCGATTCCGGAGGCGATCACGGGAATATAACACCCGACGACGGCGCTAAAAGCGAGAAGAAAGAGCGCGAAGGCGATGATTTTTATTATGCGAAATCGCTGCCGCGACACTCAGAACCGGCCCCTTTGCCTTTCCGTTTCCCGAAGGGTGTTCCCATTGGCGTTGGCAGGGACTGTCGAGACCGGGGACCCCAGTTTTCGCGCGGCCGCAAGGTCCACCTGAGCCGCCTGGTGGAGCGCCAGGCGCTCCCATTGCTTGAACCATTCGGTTTCCCACCATCGAATGTAGCTGGTCATGGTGGCACTTTAGCGCATCGGGCGGGCTCGCCGCAATCGGGCCGACACCGGAAAGTTCCACCGGGGATTCACCGGGCGGCCCATTTGGAAATGGCAGGGCGTTGAAAGCTGGGTTATTCTGAGCTGTCTATGAATAAGCCGAATCCGGGCGGGCCGCCGTCGCCCGAGGAATTTCAGAAGCAACTGTCGGACTTTGTCCGGCAGCATTTTCAGAATTTGCGCGCGACGCCGGCGCCGGAGGCTGCCGGGGGCGGCGCGGGCGCGCCTGAAGCCAAACAGACTCAGGCGGGGGCGGAGCCGTTCGAGTTCAAGCACAAGCCGCGGGAGATCAAGGAGTATCTTGACCGCTTCGTGATCAAGCAGGAGGAGGCCAAGAAGGTGCTGAGCGTGGCCTTGTGCGACCACTATCATCACGTGGGCCTGGCCCTGGAGGGAAAGGAATCCCCCAGTTACGCCAAGCAAAACATCATCCTCATCGGGCCGACGGGGGTGGGCAAGACTTTCCTCATCCGCAACGCCGCCGACTTGGTTGGGGTGCCTTTTGTGAAGGCGGATGCGACGAAGTTTTCCGAAACCGGCTATGTCGGGGGCGACGTGGAAGACATGGTGCGCGACCTGGTGCGGCTGGCCGACGGAGACATCACGCGCGCCCAGCATGGGATTATCTACATCGACGAAATCGATAAGATTGCCTCCGCCGCCAACCTGGCGGGCCGCGATGTCAGCGGACGGGGCGTGCAAACCAATCTCCTCAAGCTCATGGAAGAGACTGAAGTTCCGGCCCGTTCGCCCAACGACATCGCCGGCCAGATCCAGGCCATGATGGATTTCACCCAGCGCGGACGCAAGGCGCCCAGCACCATCAACACCAAGCACATCCTGTTTATCGTCAGCGGGGCGTTCGATGGGCTGGAAAAGATCACGCGCAAACGCCTGCGCGAGGCAACCATTGGCTTTGCGGCCAAGGAGCGCCCGCCGGAAACCGCCGCCGAGGTGCTTAACCACGCCCAAACCCCGGATTTCATCGAGTTCGGCTTCGAGCCGGAGTTCATCGGTCGTCTCCCGGTGCGGGTCGTTTGCCACTGCCTCGGGGTCGATGACCTCTTCGACATTCTCAAGAACTCCGAAGGCAGCCTCATCCGGCAATACGAGCAGGACTTCGCGGCCTACGGCATCGAGGTGCTGTTTTCGGACCAGGGTTTGCGAGCCATCGCGCAGCGCGCCGCAGAGGAACAGACCGGGGCCCGCGGGCTGATGACCGTCTGCGAACGGGTGTTCCGGGACATCAAATTCGAGCTGCCCTCCACCGGGGTCAGGCGGTTCGTCGTTACGGGCCAACTGGTCAATGACCCCGCCGCCGAACTCAAAAAGGTCCTCTCCGACCCCAGGCGGGAGGAGCGAATTGTCGCCCGCCAGCTCGTCGAGGAGTTCGCCCGGCGTTTCCAGGAAACCCACGGCATGACGATCCGCTTCACCGAGGCCGCCGCCGGAATGCTGGTGGATGAGGCGCTGGACAAATCACAATCGGTGCGCGACCTCTGCGCCAGCCGCTTCAAGGACTTTCACTTCGGCCTTAAGCTCATTGCCCAGAACTCCAGCCAGCGCGAATTCGTCATCGACACCGACGCCATCGGCGCCCCCGACAAGGTGCTCAGTGATTGGGTCGTCGCCAGCTACCGGCCCGGGCAGCCCAAGACCTAACGGTCTAATCTTGAGACGGGGCGGCCGCGAAGGCGCGCGCCCGGGCCTGGTTGAAGCCGCGGAGGAAGAGCGTGTTTTCGGCCACCGCCTTCTCGATCAACTGCTGCAACAGGAAGAGCTCAGAGCTGTTGATGACCGCATGCACGCTTTGCTGGAAGGCCTGCATGGGCGTGAAGGTCAGGAACGAGTCGCCCAGAAGAATCACCGTCGCATGACGGCGCTCGCCCATGGGCATTTTCTGGAGGGCCTGCAACGTCAGGTTCTCGCTGATGTCATTGGCTGCAAAGCGCTCCTCCAGTATCACCACCTGGTAGCGCACCTGGCTGAACCGCACCTGGAAATCGCCGTGAGTAGCGGCCGTATGGACCTTGTAACCCAGGTCATTGAGCGCCTTTCTGGCGGTCTCCAGCCATGACGGCGTCGAGAAGGCCACCAGGGCGGGCTTGTCGGTTGGGCCGATAAACTCGAACTTCTCAGCCATGGCAGTCTAGGGGATCATTTGAATTTGAGGATGGCCACGCGCGGCTCCTCGGGCAGGGCCGAGTCGCGGCCGCTTTTCATGCGCAAGCTTTGCATCGTGGTGGTGCATTCGCCTCGGGCCTTCTTGAGGTTGTCGATGCCACGGGCCACCGAGCCGCGTTTAGTGCAGTGGAGCAGGGCGGTCTCCTCCGTGATTCTTCCCTGCTCAAAGGCTTCCAGGCTTGAGGCATCAAAGGTGCGCCAGCCGAAGGGCTGGCTGGCCTCGATGATTTCGTAGAAGCTTTTGCCTTCGGATTCACCCAGCCGGATGCTCTCCTGGACGCGGAGGCTGGAGCCCATGATTTCGAGCAGCGCATAGCGGCCGCCTCCGATTTTGGGCACGAGCCGTTGGCTGACGACCCAGCGCAAGGCATTGGCCAGGCGCGCCCGAAGCTGTTCCTGCTCTTCAATTTCAAACATGCCCAGCACGCGGTTGATAGTCTGGCCGGCATCGATGGTGTGGAGCGTGCTCAAGACAAGGTGGCCGGTCTCGGCCGCGCTGAGGGCGATCTTCACGGTCTCGCGGTCGCGCATCTCGCCCACCAGGATGACCTTGGGCGCCTGCCGCAAGGCCGCCCGCAGCCCGTTTGCAAAGGTGTCAAAATCGGTTCCCAGCTCGCGCTGATTGAAAGTGGCCTGGCATTGGGCGTGAATGAACTCCACCGGGTCTTCCAGCGTTACTATGTGAACGGCTTTGGTCTGATTGATCTCATCGAGGATCGCCGCCAGGGTGGTCGACTTGCCCGAACCGGTCGCGCCGGTGATCAGGACAAGCCCTGTTTTCTCCCGCGGGATTTCCCTGACGATGTCGGGAAACTTCAGCTTGTCCAGTGTGGGAATCGCGCTTTTGAGCTGGCGCAAGACCACGGAGTAGTTTTCGCGTTGGGAGAAGATGTTGATGCGGAAGCGGGCCTTGTCGGCAAGCGTGTAGGCCGTATCGCAGGAGCCGCGCCGAAGCAGGTCGGCGATGTGCCACGAATTGTCCCCGATCAGGTTCAGGGCGATGGTCTCGGTCTGGAACGGAGTGAGCTTTTTGATCGGCGGGTCGCAGGCAACGGGTTTGAGTTCCCCGAACGATTCGACCTGCAGAGGCCGGTCGACGGTGAAAAGCAAGTCTGAAACCTCGGGCTGGGCCTCGAGCATCGCGGCCAGGAGAATGTCCAGTTCGGGGCGGCGCATGGGTTAGGATCGATAAGCCATAAGGCAGGCCAAGGTCCGGGATCTCAGCCCTCGTCATCCTCGGGAGGATGGGACAGGAATGGACGGAATTTCTTCTTGTCCAGGGACTTGTCGTAAGCATCCTCGGGCGAAATGCGTTTCATCCGCAGGTGTTCCATGATGGCGTCGTCGAGCGGCTGGTTTCCGTACTTCTTGCCGACTTGGATCATGCCCGGGATTTGATGCGTCTTGCACTCCCGGACGAGGTTGGCGATGGCGGTGGTGAAGACGAGAATCTCCAGGGCCGCCACGCGCCCCTTGTTGTCAATCCGCTTGAAGAGATTCTGCGCCACGACCCCTTTCATGGCCTCGGAGAGGGTGGCGCGCACCTTGTTCTGCTGGTCTGCCGGGAAGACATCGATGACCCGGTCCACGGTCTTGGCGGCGCTGGGGGTGTGGAGCGTGCCCAGCACCAGGTGGCCCGTGCTGGCGGCCACCAGCGCCAGTTCGATGGTCTCCAGGTCGCGCAGTTCGCCCACCAGGATGATGTCCGGGTCCTCCCGCAATGCCCCGCGCAACGCCGCCGCGAACGACTTGGTATTGATCCCAACCTCCCGGTGGTTCACCAGGCAGCTCTTGCTCTCATGCACGAACTCGATAGGGTCTTCAATGGTGATAATGTGGTCCCGGCGGTTTTTGTTCGCATAATCCACCATGGCCGCCAGGGTCGTGGATTTGCCCGACCCTGCCGGGCCGGTCACCACCACCAGCCCGCGGCTGAGCATGGCGAGCTTCTTCAAGACCGCCGGCAGCGGAACCCCCATCTTCTCGAAGTCCTCGAACGAGAGCACTTTGCTGGGGATTTGCCGGAATGCCGCCGCCACGCCGTGCTTCTGATTGAAGAAATTGACCCTGAACCTGCTTAGTTGGAGGATCTCATACCCGAAATCCACATCGCCCGTCTCCTCAAAGATCTTGGTCTTGAATTCGGGGGCGATCTCATAAAGCATCTTCTTGAGTTCGTCGTTTTCCAGCGGCGGATAGTCCACCCGATGCAGTTCGCCGTTGATCCGCAGCATCGGCTGGTTGCCCGAGGACAGGTGGAGGTCCGAGGCCTTCTGCTCGAACATCAGGTTGAAGAATGCATCGATCTTCGCCATAAATTCCGCTACAATCCGATCCAATAGTGACTGGAAACATAGCATTCTCCGGGCCGTGGACGAAGTCGCAAGAATAATCACCCGGCAAATCGGGGCGGGCGGGCCCATCTCGTTCGCCCGTTTTATGGAGTTGGCGCTTTACTGTCCCGTTTATGGATACTATGAGAGGGATCAAGACACCGCAGGCCGGGCCGGGGACTACTACACCAGCGTCACTGTCGGCAGTTTATTCGGCGAGTTGCTGGCCCTCCAGTTTGCGGAATGGCTCGAGGAGGTTTCGAAGCTCCAGAGGCAGGGGCCACGGTCCAGGGTTCGGGGCAGGGGGGCGGGCATTGTGGAGGGGGGGGCGCATGACGGGCGATTGGCCTGGGATATCCTGGCCTTTCTTCGGGAACGGCGGCCGGAGTTGTTTGGACGGATGGACTACTGGATTGTGGAGCCGTCGGAACGGCGGCGGGCCCGGCAGGAGCGCCGCCTGGGTGAGTTTGCCGGGAAGGTGCGGTGGGTCCGGCAGTTGCGCGAATTGGCGGGGGCCTGCCCGCCGGGGGGTGTTCGAGGGGTTCTTTTCTCGAACGAGCTGTTGGATGCCATGCCGGTGCATCGGTTTGGATGGGATGCGCGGCAGCGGCGTTGGTTCGAGTGGGGGGTGGGCCTCGAGGGAGGGCGCTTTGTATGGACCAGGATGTTGAAGAGCCGGATGACCCCTGCAGTGTCCGGCCACTGGGAGGCCCTGTTGGGGGCGTTGCCCGACGGATTCACCCTGGACATGGGGCCGGCGGCGCAGACCTGGTGGCGAGAGGCGGCCGACGTGCTGGAGGAGGGAAGATTGGCGACCTTTGACTATGGCCTGACAGCGGAGGAGCTCTTCGCGCCGGAGCGGAGGGATGGCACGTTGCGGGCGTACTCGCGCCATCAGCAGGGCGCCGACGTGCTTGCCCGGCCCGGTCGGCAGGACATCACGGCCCATGTGAATTTCTCCGCCATTCAAGCGGCTGGGCACGAGGCGGGCCTGGCAACGGAGACTTTCACGACGCAGGAACAGTTCCTGACGAGGATTGCGGCCCGGGCTTGGGAAGGAGGGACTGGCTTCGGGGAGTGGACCCCGGGGCGCGCGCGCCAGTTTCGGACGCTGACGCACCCGCAGTTTCTAGGCCGCCCGTTTCGGGTGCTGGTTCAGCGTCGTGGAGGCGAGCCTGGAGTTCGTAGTTGAGGACAGAGAGGCAATAGGCGGCGGCGGTGTCCGCGCGAAGGACCCGGGGGCCAAGGGTGATGGGCAAGCTGCCGGCGGCTTTGATGGCGTCCGTTTCTGCGGGCGTGAAATCACCTTCCGGCCCCACCCAGACACAGGCGGTCCGGGGGGCGCGCCCGTGTTTGGCGCCGAAGGCCTCGAAATACTGCCGTGGGTGGCGGCTGCCCGCTTGGAGGGAGGCCAGGAAAGGCAGCTCGAACTGTTCCTGGCGGGCGAGCCACTCCTGGAGGGGCGACGGGGATTGGACCTTCGGCAGCCAGGCCAGGCCGCACTGCTTGATGGCCTCGATGGCGACCCGCTGCCACTTCTCGGTTTTGCGGACTGCTTCGCGCGCGCTGAAGCGGGTGACGACGCGTTCGGTGAGCAGGGGGACGATGCGGGAAGCGCCCAATTCGGCCGCCTGCCGGACGATTGACTCGATGGTCTGTCCCTTGGGCACGGCCTGGAGCAAGGTAATCTGACAGGCCGGGGCAGGCACGGCCTGTCTGTCGAGGATAGCCAGGCTGACCTTGCCGTGTGCGGATTCCTGGGTTTGGCAAAGGAACTCCAGGCCCGCCCCGTTGAGCACTACAACCCGCTGGCCGCGGCGAAGGCGCAGGACCTGCACGGCATGGCGGGCTTCGCCCCCGGCCAGCAAGAGAGTCTCCCCCTGGCACTGTTCCGGAGGCAGGTAGAAGCGGTGGATCACTGGAAGAGCTTCCTGGCCTTCTCGAAAAAGCGTTGGGTGGCGGGGCTTTCTTTGCCGCTGCACAATTCGGCAAATTCAATGAGCTTTGCCTTTTGCGCGGCGGCCAGGTGGGTCGGCACCTCGATATTGACGCGCACATGGAGGTCGCCGCGGCCGTAACCCTGGACGTTGTTGACGCCTTCGCCTTTGAGGCGAAAGACGGTGCCGGGCTGTGTGCCGGGGGGGATTCTGAGGGGAGTTTTCCCGTCGAGGGCGGGCACTTCGATTTCGGCGCCCAGGGCGGCTTGGACGAAGGTAATCGGCACTTCGCACAGCAAGTCGTCGCCGTCTCGCTGGAACAACTCGTGCGGGCGAACATGGAGGACCACATAGAGGTCTCCAGGGGGTCCGCCTCGGTAGCCGGCCTCCCCGTTGCCCGAGGAGCGCAGGCGCGAGCCGGTGTCCACGCCGGGGGGAATGCGCAAGGTGATCTTGCCGGTGGCTTCCCGGCGGCCGATGCCGCGACAGGCCTTGCACGGGCGGTCGATGACGCGGCCGGCGCCCTGGCAGTGGGGGCAGGTCTGGGCGAAGCTGAAGACGCCGCGTGAGGAAATCACTTGGCCGCGTCCCCCGCAGGTCGAGCAGGTGCGGACCCGGGAGCCGGCCTCGGCGCCGGTGCCCTGGCATTCGCTGCAACGCTCCGGTTTGGCGAGGGTGATCTCTTTTTGCGTCCCGCGGACGGCCTCCTCGAAGGAAATCTCCATGTCGTAGCGCAGGTCCCCGCCCCGGTGCGGCTGGGCTGCGTCGGTGGACCCTCTGCCGAAGAGGTCTTCGAAGAGGCTGCTCCCGCCGAAGACCTCGCGGAAGATTTCAAAAGGATCGTGGAAGGCGCCGGCGCGGGCATAAGCGCCGGCGCGGCGGTCGAAGGCGGCGTGGCCGTAGTGATCGTAAGCGGCCCGCTGCTGCGGGTCGTTGAGCACTTCGTATGCTTCGCCCAGTTCCTTGAACTTCTCTTCGGCGGATTTGTCTCCCGGGTTCTTGTCCGGGTGGTACTGGAGGGCCAGTTTCCGGTAAGCCTTCTTGATTTCGTCCGGACCGCTGTCTTTTGCGACTCCCAGGACTTCGTAATAGTCGCGTTTGGCCATGGGTCAGGCGGGAGGTTGTTTGGCCACGGTCACGGCGGCGGGCCGGAGAAGGCGTTCGCCCAGACGATAGCCTTTGCGGAGTTGCTGCACGACATGGCCCTCGGGGGCGTCCTTGGTTTCCTGTTCGGAAACCGCCTCGTGCAGCTTGGGGTCAAAGGGCTGTCCAAGGGCGTTGACCTCCTCGAGTCCGCTGTCCTTGAGGGCATTCTTGAGTTGCTGGTGAATCATGTTGATGCCGGTCTGGAGGGACTGGACTGCCTGTTGCGGGGCCGCTTGGGCGGAGGCCAGGGCCATATCGAGGCTGTCCAACACCGGGATCAGCTTCTTTAGCATGGCCTCGTTGGCGTAGCGGGCGGCCTCCTGCTTTTCCCGAGCGGCGCGTTTCTTGTAATTGTCAAGGTCCGCCGACGCGCGCAAGAGCCGTTCCCAGTGCTCTTCGGCTTTTGCGGCGCGCTCTTTCAAGTCCTCGAGTTGCTCAGGAGTTACGGTGGCTACTCCGACCGGGACCAGCGGTTCCGCCGCTTTGGGCGGAGGGGCGGGCGCCGACTTTGCCTTTTCCACGTCAATATGTTTCATGGAGCAGAGATTCCTCAAGCATCACGTTCGTAAAACGATAAGCGATTATCCCTGGCCCGGCAAGGGAAAGCGGCGCCCAGGGGTAAGGCCAGTGGAGGCGGGCAGCGTTCATTTCACTTATTGGGCTGTCCGCTCCTAATCCTAATCCGAATCCGAATCCTAAGCCCAATCCGCGTTCTCGTCCCCCGCGCAGGGACGCCGCTACAAATCGGCTGTCGGATTATAGCTGCAATGGGGGCGGCGTTTGGGTAAGAATGGGGACGAACCTATGAAAGGTCATTGCGCCCCGGCAAGAACAGGGAGTCCGTTTAATGCTTGCGGGGCAGGCGGGCCGTCTGTTTAATAGCGCCTATGAACTGGCTATGAACTGAGCGAGGGTTTTTTGTGGACGTTGTCATCTACTCAATCTGTTTCGGCGTCGGGCTGCTGTTTGCGGTTGTCAGCGCATTTCTGGGGCATCTGTTTGGGGGACACGATATGGATGGGGGTCATATTGACGTGGGCACCGGGGGACATGCGGAGGCGGGATTTCAGGAGACGGGCATGCCGGGGCTCTCGCCGTTCAGTCCTACGACCATTACCTCGTTCCTCACTGCCTTTGGCGGTTTCGGTTTGATTTTCACGCGACTCGAGGCGACGCGCAGTCCGTGGGTGAGCGTGCCGTTGGCGACTCTGGGCGCGCTCATGGTAGCCGCCGGTGTGATCGCGTTGTTCGGCTGGATATTTCACCATACCCAAAGTTCCAGTGAATCGCGCGTCGGGACCCTGACCGGGATGACTGGCACCATTATCACCCCCATACCGGCCGGCGGGGTCGGTGAGATTGCTTATGTCCAGGCGGGCACGCGCTACACGGCCCCGGCGCGTGATGAGCGGGGCGCGCCGGTCCCCAATGGCCAAACGGTCAGGATCGTCCGCATCGTCGGCTCGCAGTTTTACGTCGTTCCAGTCTGATCGGGCAGCAATCTGCAACCAAACCCTCAAGAGAACTTCATGTATGAACCTACCCCCCCTCCTCGCTGAAGTGCCGAACGTGGGCGCCATTACTATCGTCGTGGCCGGCCTGGTAATCGTGGTTTTCATCTTCCTGGCCATTTGGGCGGGACGTTACACGAAGGTCGGTCCGAACCAGGTGCTGATCGTCTCCGGGCGCAAGCATCGCTACGTTGACCCTGATGGCAGTGTGCAGGCGCGGGGTTTTCGCGTGGTCAAAGGCGGCGGCACGTTCATCATCCCGGTGCTCGAGAAGATGGATGTGCTGTCTCTGGAGTTGCTGACCATTGATGTGCAGACGCCGGAGGTCTATACCAGCAAAGGGGTGCCGGTGATGGTGGATGGCGTGGCCCAGATCAAGGTCAAAGGGGATGACATCTCGATTTCCACCGCCTCCGAACAATTCCTGAGCAAGGGGACCGACGACATCAAGAGTATTGCGATGCAGACGCTGGAGGGCCACTTGCGCGCGATTCTTGGGACGATGACCGTGGAAGATATTTATCAAAACCGGGACCAGTTTGCCTCGAAGGTGCAGGAGGTTGCCGCCGGGGACATGGCCAACATGGGCTTGGGCATCGTCAGCTTTACGATACGTGACATTCGGGACAAGCAGGGCTACCTGGACGCCTTGGGCAAGCCGCGCATCGCGCAGGTCAAACGCGACGCCCAGATCGCCCAGGCCGAGGCCGACCGGGATGCGATGATTCGTTCCTCCCAGGCCCAACAGGCGGGCCAGGAAGCCAAATTCGCCGCCGATTCGAAAATCGCCGAGGCGCAGCGGGATTACTCGATGAACGTCCAAAACTACACCGCCTCGGTGAACGAAAAGAAGGCCACGGCCGATCTGGCCTACGACTTGCAGAAGTACAAGACCGGCCAGCTCGTCAAGGCCGAGGAGATCCAGGTCACAATCGTCGAGAAGCAGAAACAGATCGAACTCCAAGAGCAGGAAATCCGGCGCAAGCAGAAGGAACTCGAGGCCAACGTGCAGAAACCGGCCGACGCCGAGCGATACCGGGTCGAGACGCTGGCCAACGCCCGGAAGTTCCAGTTGGAGACCGAGGCGGTCGGCGCGGCAGCCGCCACCAAGGCCACTGGCTTTGCCAACGCGGATGTCGTCAAAGTCACCGGCGTCGCCGAAGCCGAGGCGCAAAAGGCCAAGGGCCTGGCGCAGGCCAGTATTATCGAGGCCCAAGGCAAGGCCACCGCCGAGGCCATGCGCGTAAAGGCCGAGTCGTTCAAGCAATACAACGAGGCGGCCGTGGTCGAGATGATTATCCGGGTGCTTCCCGAAGTGGCGGGCAAGATCAGCGAACCGCTCGCCAGGACCGAGAAGATGGTGATCATCAACTCGGGCAGCGGCGTGGGGGGCGGCGCCAGCAAATTGACCGGCGATGTCACGCAAATCGTGGCCCAACTGCCGCCGATCATCGAGAGTCTGACCGGCATCAAGTTGGAGAAACTGATCGAGCAGGTGCCTGGGTTGACGAGGTCCCCGAGCGCCCCCGCGGCGGACGAGCGCAAGAAGTAAGCGGCTGCGCCGGGGCGCCGGCGTCTTTGTCCGCGCTTGCTCTTTGCACAATGTTATGCGGCTCTTCGAAGCGATTATTGAGGCCAATCACCGGGCGCTGGAGGGGGATGCCTCGGCGGGGCTGCACCCGGCGGATTTCGGGACGGAGCTGCCGATGGTGGCGCTGACGTGCATTGATGTGCGGCTGAACCGGCTTCTGCCGCAGGCGCTGGGCGTGGCCGAAGAGCAGTTCATCTGGCTGCGCAACGCCGGCAACATCATTACCGGTCCGCTGAGCAGCACGATGCGCTCGCTGGCCCTGGCGTGCGCGCTCAAAGGCGGGCAGAGCGTGGCCATTATTGGCCATACGGATTGCCAGGTCGGCAAGTTCACGACGATGCAGTTGATCGACTGCTTTCGGGCCCTGGGCATCCAGCGCGAGCGGTTGCCTGAAAACGTCAATGAGTATTTCGGGACCTTTGCCAGCGAGCGCGCCAATGTCATCAAGGCTGTCGACCTGGCCCGGCACAGCCCGGTGATTAGTCCCCGCATCGCCGTGCATGGTTTGATGGTCGATACGGCCAGCGGCAGGCTGGACTGGCTGGTCAACGGCTACCGGGACCTCGAGATTCTGGGCGCTCAAATGCCGGACCGGGGCGCGCAACCCGGCCCGATCAGGCCGTTTGGCGCCCTGGACGTTAGCGCCCTGAAGTTTCCCGAGGTCAAGATTGGGCGGACGGTATCGAACTTAGGCGATTGGGCAGGGCACAAGAGCGAGCCTGCCCAAACCAGCGAGCCGCCCAAGGCGCCGGAACCTCAGCCCCAGCTCCCCCCGAGGATCCCCGTGCCCCCGCCCATTAAGCCCGGGCTGCAATTCCACAAGGGACCGAAATATGTCCGCCCGAAGGCATGACAGACCCCATTGCAAAGCAGCGCCGCGGCCGCTTCTTTTACGGATGCCTTGCCAGTTCGGCGCTGCTCGTGGCCATGCTGACCACGGCATTCCTGGGCTTGTGGCACCTCAAGCGGGCGCTTAACGAGTTTACCGACGCGCGGCCCATACCGGAGCCGGCAGCTCAAGTTTCTGCGGCGCAGGGGCAGGAGGTCCAGCAGCGCTTTGAGGCCTTCGGGCAGGCCCTCCGCGACCATCGGCCCGTGGCCCCGCTGGTGGTCAGCGCCGAAGACCTCAACGCCCTCATCGCCACGAGCCCCCGCCTCCGCGCCTTGAGGGGCAAACTCTACGTTGTCATCGAGGGCGGCCGCTTGAAGGGTCTGGCGAGTATGCCGCTCTCGGAAGCGGGCCTGAGAATGTTCGGGGGCCGTTACCTGAATGGCATCGCGACTTTTGGCTTCCGGCTGAATAACGGCGTCCTCGGGGTCCGGTTCGACGACTTCCAGGTGAGGGGCAAATCGCTGCCGAAGCTCTTGATGAACCGAATCCGCAAAGAGGACCTCGCGCAGAGACTCAAGCCCAACCCTCACGCCGCCAGCGCGCTGGACCGGCTTCAAGACCTCGAGGTCAGAGACGGCAAGCTCGTGATCGTGCCGCTGCCTTAGTGGTCATGACCACTTACTGGGCCAGGAGCCGCTGGACGGAAATGCCGCGCAGCTCGAAGAGGCGGCGGATGGCGTCTTCGATGAGGTTGTTCGGACAGGAGGCGCCGGCGGTGATGCCGACGGTGACCTTTCCCCGAGGCAGCCAGTGGCGCGTGGTGATCTCGGCGTGTTTGTGCTGGTCGTAATGGAGGATGAAATCGTCGGACTTCATCTTGGCGGCATTCTTGATGAAATAGGTGGGCAGTTTGGCCTCCCCCATTTCGGCCAGGTGGGAGGTGTTCGAGGAATTATAGCCGCCGATGACCAGGAGCAGGTCGGGCGGTTCGCGCAAGAGTTTTTCCAGGGCGTCCTGCCGGTCCTGGGTGGCCCCGCAGATGGTGTCGAAGAAGCGAAAATGTTCCGGCAGGGCCCGCTCGCCGAATTTCCTGGCCATGGCCGCCTTGAGGCGCCGCTGCACCTCCTCGGTTTCGCCGCGCAGCATCGTGGTTTGGTTTGCCACGCCAATGGCCTGCAAGTGAATGTCCGGATCGAAGCCTTCCGAATAGGCCCCCTTGAATTTCTCAAGGAACTCCTGTTTGTGATTTCCGTGGACGATATAGTCGCAGAGGTAATCGGTTTCGGCGAGCGTGAAGACCACCAGGTAATGGCCGGCGCCGCTGGCGCGCGCCTGGGAGGTGGTTGCCATGGTTTCCTCGTGCCGCGCCTTGCCATGAATGATGCTGGTGACGGAGTCTTTCGAGTACTGGCGCACCCGTTTCCACACGCTCATCACGTCCCCGCACGTCGTATCAACGAACAGGCATCCTTTTTCCTCGAGTTTCCGCCGGGTGGACACCTCGGTGCCGAAGGCCGGGATAATGACGATGTCCTCGGGCCGGAGTTGGTTGATTTCCTCATCCCGGGGATGGCCGGCGATGGTGACGATGCCCATGCGGCGAAGCTGGTCGTTGACTTCCGGGTTATGAATGATCTCCCCCAGCAGGAAGATGCGCCGGTCGGGGTAGGCGCGGCGGGCGGCGTAGGCAAGGTCGATAGCGCGCTCGACTCCGTAACAGAAGCCGAATTCCTTGGCCAGCTTAATGGTCAAGTCCCCGGCCGAGAGGATATGGCCGCTGGCCCGAATCCGTTCCACCAGGTCGCTCCGGTAATGAGAGAGCACCTGGGCCTGCACAGCCGCCATGATGTCCGGCCGGCGCAGGTTGACCTTCTGGGGCACTGGAGGGGCTTCCGTCAACATACTGCGCATAACCTAGCACAGCCCCTCGGAGCGTCCAGCACAAAGCCGCCACTTAGTCATTGCGCAACCCTGCGGTTGTGGGATACTTCTAACCCCGGCGCCGGAGCGTAGCTCAGCCTGGCTAGAGCACTTGGTTTGGGACCAAGACGTCGCAGGTTCAAATCCTGTCGCTCCGACCACCCTTTCACCACGGTAAATCCGAGAGCCATCCGATTCCAGCAAGCCTCCAGGGGGACAGGTCGTGCTTGTCGAGTTTGAGTCCAGCGGCAACAGTTTTCTGTAGGTCGAGCGGCAGCCTGTTCGGGTCGGCTTTGGGCTCCGGCATTGCTCAGCAAAGGTCAGGGTAACCTGGCACGATAGAACCGGCCGCGGAAATTCTTCCAATCAGGATCGCTGAAAGAGAATGTCCCGCTGGACGGCGCATTGGTGGCCAGGGCGGTCCAAACCGGGCTGGAGAGGTTCGTGCAGGCTTCCACCACCAAGGTGGTGTTGGGGGCCACTGCGACGGTGAAGCCGAACACCTTGTTCTGCGGGGCAAACCCGCTGATGAGGGGCGCCTGGCCCGAGGGGGTCCAGGTCGCGCCGATGAACCCGTTCAGCATGAGGAACTGTGTCCAGCCCAGGGTGGACGAGACGTAATAGACCGTGAAGCTCGAGCCGGTGTCGAAGGCCCCCGTGTTGACGTTGGTGGGGGCGTCGCCCGCGAAGTAGAACCCGGCCACGCTGGGGCACGCGCCGAAGGCGTAGAGCCCGACGCTGGCGAGGTCGCCGAGGACGGTGACGTTGGTGAGGCGCCAGCACAGCTCGAAAGCCCACTCCCCGATGCTCGTGACGCTGGCAGGGATGGTGACGCTGGTCAGGTTGCTGGCGTAGGAGAAGGACCACTGGGCCAGCTCGGTGATGCCCTCGGGGACCGTGTAGGTCGCGCCGGGCCGCCTCGCCGGGTACTGCAGCAGCACCTCCTGGAGCTTGTCGATCAGCACCCCGCCGGGGGCGATGAAGCGGGGGTTGGCGGCGCTCACCGAGATGTTGGACACCCCCGCGCTCAGGAACGCATTGCTCCCGAGGTTGGTCAGGCCGCTGCCGATGGACACGCTCGAGAGCAGGGGGTTGCCCGCGAAGGCGGTGGACCCGACGCTCTTGACGCTGTCCGGGAGGGAGACGCTGACCAGCTTGCTCCCATCGAACGCGTTGTCCCCGATGCTGAGGACCGTGTCTGGGATGGTCAGGCTGGCCAGGGGGCAATCGTTGAAGGCCGTGTCCGCGATGTTGGTGAGGCCGGCCGACAGCGAGACGCTGGCCAGCCTGGTGCAGGAGCCGAACGCCGCCTCGGCGATCGAGGCGACGCCGGCGCCGATGACCGCGTTGGTGAGGCTGACGCACCCGACGCACAGGTCGTTCCCGATGGACGCGACGCTGTCGGGGATGACGATGTTGGTGATGGCGGTCCCTTCGAAGGCGCCGATGCCGATGGCAGACACGTGGCCGGGGATGTTGATGCTGGCCAGGGCGGGGCAGTCGCTGAAGGCCGCGTCTCCGATGTTGGCGAGGCTCTCGGGCAGCGTGACGCTGACCAGGGCGGGGCACTCGCTGAAGGCCGCGTCCTCGATGTTGGTGAGGCTGTTGGGCAGCGTGACGCTGACCAGGTTGCTGCAGCTGGAAAACGCCTCGTAGGCGATGTCCTTGACCCCGGCGGGGACGGCGTAGGAAGCATCGGGCTTGCCAGTCGGGTACTGGATCAGCGTGGTCATGGCCTTGTCGAACAGGACGCCGGAGGAGCTGGCGTAGGCGCGATTGCCCAGAGCCACGGTCACGCCGGCCAGCATGCCGCAGTCGCCGAACGCGTTGGTCCCGATGCTGGCGACGCCCGCCGGGATGACCACGTTGGTGATGGCCGTGCCGTCGAACGCCTCATCCCCGATGCTCGTGACGCTCGCCGGCAGGGCCAGGTTGGTCAGGGCGGAGCACGCTTCGAACGCGTAGTCGCCGATGTTGGCGAGCCCGCTGCCGAGGGTGAGGCCGGTCAGGGAGTAGCACCCCCCGAACGCGCCTCCCCCAACCGAGGTGACGCTGTCCGGCAGGATGACGTTGGTCAGGCCGGCGCAGCCATTGAAGGCCCCGGTCCCTATGCTGGTGGGGCCGTTGCTCACGATGAGGCTGGTTATGGAGCTGATGCCCTCGAAGGCCCCCTCGCCGATGCCGGCGACGGGGAAGCCACCGATGCTGCTCGGGATGTAAACCGGCCCCCCGCTGCCGCTGTACCCGGTGATCGTGGCCTCGCCGCCGGGGTGGGTGTACGTGAAGTCGCCGGACTGGGCGGCCGCCAACCGGCCCTGGGGGAGGGCCAAGGCGGCGAGAGTGAGGAGCACGCGGGCGGTGCGGTGCGGTGTTCTCTGCGATTTCATCTCAGTTTTCCTTTCTCTCGGTGCGGCGTCGGCCGGAAGGAGAATCAGCCACCTGAGGAGCACCCTTGCCAAGGGATGCGCCAAGCTACCCCAGCCAGGGCGCCATGTGGGCTCTGGCCCTCGCGAAGGCGGATTCAGAATCTCGTCCGGCCTCTGCCGGCGCGCTAAAATGGCTTCCGCGCTGGATTGGAGCACCAAGGCCGCGCCAATGTCAACGGCAAACGCGGTTGCAAGTACCGAGAACAGGGCGAATTCATGAAGCGGACCCAAAGCCGCAAGGCCTTACGCAATCTCATAAAATTCTTTTGCTTTTGGCCTCAGGACCGGGCAGAGTGATCGCGATCAGCGTCCTCACGCCTGGCATCTCCAGGAGATGGAGTTGGCCTTTGGTTTCGCGCATCCATCCGAGACCAGGCGCGTGCCGCCGGAGCGGGCCGGGGCCAAGTGCCGCCACGGGTGAGGGCTCTTGCCGCCGGTTGTCCGAGGCGGGCCATGGGGTGAAGGCCCCATTTCGCGCGGGCGAGAAATGGTGTAGAGGATAGAACTTTTGAATGGGTCTGGCTCATCGCCAAGGGGTGAACGAGTTGGCAGCCCGCCAGGCTTCGAGCAATGGGTTCTGCACGAATCTCTGATAGCACGCATGGCCTGTGAGGGAGCAAGAAACTGGAAAGAGAATCGAATGAAAGCTCTTTGGAAGCTCGTGAATATTCGCCTGTGCCCGGCCGTTGCGCTTGCGCTGTCGGTTGCCGCGCCCGCGTCCATCGCTCGAACCAGCCCCATCAGCTACCAAGGCGTTCTGACGGTTGAGGGCAGGCCGGCCAATGGCAGCTACGATCTCAGTTTCCAGCTCTTCGACGCCCTGACGGGCGGGAATCAGGTCAGCCTTACAATTACCAACGCGAATCAGGCAGTGAGCAATGGCCTGTTCCGTGCAACCCTGGACTTCGGCGGCGACGCCTTTTCCGGCTCGGAGCGCTGGCTCCAAATCGGAGTGCGGACAAACGGCAGCGCGGAGGCGTTTGTGCTGCTGGCGCCGCGCCAACTTGTGACGGCGGCGCCCTACGCCCTCTATGCCCTCAGCGCCAATGTGGCACAGACCGCCGGCAGCCTGGCGGCCACAAATGTCATGGACCAGTCCCCGCAAGCACAGGCGGTCGGCCAGACGGTGACCACCGGCGCGAACAACGTTTTCACTGGCAGCAATGATTTCAGTGGTAATACGACGTTTGGAAAGCCCCCGCTCGGCAGTGCGGCGGGTTTTACTAATATTCCGGCGGCTAACTTCACTGGCACGCTGCAGGCCGGTCAGTTTCCCGCCATCACGGGCGACGTGACCACGAAAGCCGGGAGCCTGGCCACGAGCATCGCGGCGGGCGCTGTTTCATACGCCAAAATGCAAAACATCTCGGCTAGCCAGGTCCTGCTGGGCCGGAGCAGCGCCGGGGCGGGCAGCCCGCAAGAGGTGCCCGTGGGGACGGCATTGGGCTGGCTCGGCACGACCCGCGGCGACATTCTTGAGTACGGCTCCTCGGGGTGGAGCGTCATCGGCCCGGCCAATGCGGGCTATCCCCTCCTGTCGCAGGGTTCAGGGGCCGATCCCGCTTATGGCACGCTCCCGGCATCAAGCATCACCCCTGGCGGCGCTCTGCCGCCATTGAACGGCTCGGCCCTGACGGGTCTGACCGGGGCGAATGTGGCTGGCACGGTGCCAAGCGCGGCCAGTGCCGGCTATGCGTCCATTTCAGCAAATCCAACCAATGGAGTCCTGACCAACAGTATTTATGCAACGAACGTCACGTCCATCGGCGCGGCGACGAACCAGGGCGGGACCTATTTCGGGTCGGCAGGCCAGGCCGTGATCGATTCGATGGGGGACATCACGACCTCCGGGTTGATCACAAGCACCGCGAGTGGGGCCAATCAGTTTTCAGGTGCTATTCAGGCCGTTGGCTTCCAAGGCCTTCCGGGGACCGCCTCAGCCATGTCCGTCGGCGACGGGACGGTCACAACCGCGATTCTCAACGGGACCAACGGCACCCTGTCAGCCGGAGGGGTCACGGCGACGAATGGGATGACAAACCTGGCCCTGACGGCGTCTGAACTCATCGGCACCGACACAGCGAACGGACAAACCAGCATCGCCGTTGGCAGCGGCCTCCAACTGGCTGGCGGGACACTCTCGGCTACGGGCGGCGGGGGCTCCCTCTCAGAGAACAACTTCTGGACCGGCAGCAACAGTTTCAGCGCCGTGTATGTGACGAACCTGACGGCGAACCTCATCTCAGGGAACGGGGCCAACCTTTCCGACATCCCTCTATCGGCTCTTGCCCAGGGTGGCGCAAGCCTGAATCAGGTCCCGATATGGAACGGCTCGGCCTGGGCGCCGGGCGACCAGAGCGGCGGGTCCGGCGGGAGCGCGACCAACGCCATAAGCGTCGTGTCCAGCAACTCGACCCAGGTTGTCACGGCGGCCACCAACCTCGATTTCTGGAACAGTGAGACCATTGCGGCGGGCGTCACCAATACGGGTGGTCGAGCCGATATTGGACTGTCAATCGTGCCCGGCAGCATCGGCCAGAGCCAGCTTTCCTTCGTTGCCGCCACCAACGGGGGCCCCGTGCCCATTGTCAAGGTCACCACGCCCTCGGTTATCGTCACCAACGGGACGACCCAGTTAATCACGCACAGCAATGTCTTGGCTGTGTCCTTTGGCAACAGCTTCGCCGGCTTGAACACCGGCCTTACGAATGCCGCCGGCCAGACGATGGACACGGCCATCAATAATGCGACCAATCGCCTTGGCACCGCCGCCTACAGCCCGGCCACCGCCTTTGACGCCTTCGGCACGGCCCTCAACGCCACCAACGGCTTGAGCAGCTCTGAGCTCCAGTCCAAGATCGGCGCCGGCGTGTACGACCCGAGCGGGGCGGCGCTGAACGCCACAAACCCGCTTTCCGCCCTGGCCTACGCGTCCGTGGGCGCAGGCCTCACGCTCTCGAGCGGCACGCTCGCGGCCACAAGCGGCGGCAGCGGCAGCCTTTCCGCCAACAACGTCTGGACGGGCAGCAACAATTTCAGCGCCGTGTATGTGACGAACCTGAACGTCAGCACCCAGAGCGTCGCCGTTGTAACGGCAACCAACCTGACCGCGACCCTCGTTTCAGGCAACGGCGCCAACCTCGTCAACATTCCCCTGTCGGGCCTTGCCCAGGGCGGCGCAAGCCTGAATCAGGTCCCGGTATGGAACGGCTCGGCCTGGGCGCCGGGCGACCAGAGCGGCGGGTCCGGCGGGGGCGCGACCAACGCCGTCAGCGTCGTCTCCAGCAACTCGACCCAGGTCGTCCCCGCGGCCACCAACCTCGATTTCTGGCTCACTGCAACCATTGCGCCGGCCCTCACCAACACGGGCGGCCGGGCCGACGTCGGATTGTCCATCGTGCCCGGCAGCATCGGCCAGAGCCAGCTTTCCTTCGTTGCCGCCACCAACGGGGGCCCAATCGCCGGCAGCCAGGTTGTAACCGGACTGGGATATGCGCCGGCGACAAACACCTACGCCGGGATTTCAAATGCAGTGCAATTCGTTATCGCCACCAATGGAGGACCCGTCGCCATTGTCAACGTCACCGCCCCGGGCCAGATTGTGACCAACGGGAACTCAACGGCGGTTACCCTGAGCAACCAGCTTACAGTGATTGGCGGCTACTCCAACGGAATCACGGGCACCCTCAACGTCCAGGGCCAGTACGGGACCAATGGCCTCTTCGCCGGGAACTACGGCCTGCTGCTCACCAACGGCCTTGGCTCGATCACTCTGAGCAATGGCGCAATCATTCCCAGCGCCGGGGTCCTGCAGCCGATCAACGGGCCGGCCAACCTGACCCTCTCGGCGGGGGGCGCCTACAACACCAACCTGACCGCGAGCATCACGCTTGGCAGCTTCGCAGGTGTGCCGAGCGCCGCGCTGTGGAGCATCTACCTGCGGTGTGCCAACTCCTCCTCCTCCACTTACACGGTGACATTCCCCGCCGGCTGCATCGGGACCGGCAATGGGACGCCGCCGGTCTATTATGTGACTAACGGCACTCGAGCGGTCTTCCAGATAAGCGGTTGGGGCACTACTGACACGAATGTCAATTGGTTCCCCTACTATTGAGCCCATGAAAGCGCTCGGCTTTCTTTTGCTGGTCTGCAACTCGCTGCTGGGCCAGACGGTCCTGCAGAATGCGGCCCTCCAAAGCTTCGGCAGCGCCTCCGGCTCCACGGGCCCCGCGGGCGGCAGCTCGGACCTGCTTTCCCAGATGAACCCGACCTACGTGTGGCTCAGCAAGTCTCTTGCGAGCGGCAAGGTGACGGCTTGGAACGACCTTTCGAACGGTTTCGCGCTGACCCCTTTCAGCACAAGCGCCTACCCCACCAACAACACCTCAGCCAACGCGGGCGTATGGTTCAATGGAACTTCCACCTGCTACTTGACCAATGCCGGGATTCCATTCGGGGCAGGCCAGAATTACACCGTCGCCATTGTGCTGTTGGTCGTAAACACAGCCAATGCCAGCGGCGGCCTCTGCATGGACCGGGGGGGGAACAACGGGGCGCTGGCGGCATACGTCAACGGCGGCTACGTGGAGTTCTATTACAGCTCCACAATGCACTACCCGATTCGGACTGGCGGGATTGTGTCTAATACGCGGTATGACATTGTATTCTCTTGCTCCGGGGGCGCCATAACCACGTACACGAACGGCGTCGCCACCGCTGGCTCCATGACCGGCGTTCCATCCTGGACACTGGCCTGTTTTGGCGGGGACGCGAGCAATGACCCGTTTACCGGGTATGAGCAGAAGCTGGTTGTCTGGACCAATCATGCCGCAAGCGCCACAGAGGCGGCCAGTTTCCACACCTATTGCAGCACCAACAACCCGTGAAGGCCCGGCTCACAGTACTGCTGCTGCTGGTTTGCGGCCCGGCCCTGGCCGCAAACCCGGCGACCGGCATCCATGCGATGGCCTACTCTCCCAGCGCCCCGTACCTGGCGACTTCTCCGGCCAACACCCAGACCAGCGGGAGCACCATCCTGATCTGGATCGGCAACGGCGCGCTCTCCCTGCTGACAAACGCCCCGAGCGACAACATGGGCAACCACTACACCTCCTGCGGCGCGGCCAGCTACGCCCCGGAATGGCCGACCTCCGGCGAAGCTCTTTACGTCTGCACCAATGTCGCAGGGGGTATGGGACACGTCTTTTATTGGACGAACGGCGGGCTGATCGAGTCAACGATGCTCGTCGTCGAGGTGAAAAACGGCGGCGAGGTGTACAACCTCATGAGCAACGTGGTGACGAGTATCTCCGCGACGCAGACCAGCCTCTACGCCACCAACAACGCGCCGGCGTCCATTGTCGCTTTCTGGTCGGGGGATGCCAGCCAGACGACCCCCATGACCGCCACTCCGAACAGCGGCTTCAACCTGCTGGACCTGGAGGCGTACTCGTCCGGCTACGTCCAGGGCGCTTCCGCCTCGGAGGACTTGTCCTCCGCCGGGACCAACAACGTGACCTGGACGACATCGCCCGGCCAGCGTGCGTGGCTGTGGATCGCCGCCGTGCAGTCCTCCTCGGCCTCGAGCACAAATTCTCCCTACGCGACCCTCAATGCGGGCCAGGTGAACGTTCAGAACCTCATCCTCAAATGACCTTGCCCGAGAGGGCGGAGTTCGCGCTTTAGGTCCTCCGGTCAATCGTGGCCGCCCCGCTGGCGGAGCAATTCCGCAATGTCCTTGTGGCCCTTGAACACCGCATAGTGCCATGGCGTGTCGCCGTCGTTGGCCTTGGCATTGACCTCGGCCTTGTTGGCCAGCAACAATTCCGCCACGCCCTTGTTGCCAAACAACGCCGCCTCGTGCAAAGGCGTATGGGCGCTGTTGGCCTTGGCATTGACCTCGGCCCTGTTGGCCAGGAGCAATTCCACAATGTCCTTGCGGCCCTTGAACGCCGCATAGTGCAAAGGCGTGTCGCCGTCGTTGTCCTTGGCGTTGACTTCGGCTTTGTTGGCCAGCAGCAATTCCGCCACGCCCTTTTGCCCATTCAACGCGGCCATGTGCAAAGGTGTCTGGCCGCCGTTGCTTTTGGCATTGACATTGGCCTTGCCGGCCAGCAGCAATTCCGCCGCCTCCTGGCGACCCTCCGAGGACGCATAGTGCAATGGCGTCGCCCCGCTGTTGGCCCTGGCATTGACCTCGGCCCTGTTGGCCAGGAGCAATTCCACAATGTCCTTGCGGCCCTTGAACGCCGCGCGGTGCAAAGGCGTATAGCCGTTGTTGTCTCTGCTGAAAACAAGGTCAGGATTGTCTTTGAGCAGGGCCTTGACCGTTGCCAAGTCGCCTTCCCAGGCGGCGCGATGAATCTGGCTTGTACGGCTGTTGGACACCGAATCAGCCCGGCGTCCGGCGTCCGATTCTCGCTCGCGTCCGGGGTTCATCGCTTCGGCCTTTGCCCCCTTCCTTAACTCCTCCGCCGAGGGAAGGCGGATATTGGCCCCGCCGGCCGCCGGCGGACTTGTCGGCGGTGTTGCCGTCGGAGCAGGCCTTGATGCGGCATAAGTGATTATTGTGTCTTGGCCGCCGTGCTGGCGCAGCAACTCCGCCACGTCCTTGTGGCCATCGTAAGCCGCCCAGTGCAAAGGCGTATGGGCGCCGTTGTCCCCGGCATTGACCTCGGCCTTGCGGGCCAGAAGCAGCTCCGCCACCTCCTTGCGGCCACGATACGCCGCCCAGTGCAAAGGCGTATTGCCGCCGTTGTCCTTGGCATTCACATCGACCCCGTTGGCCAGCAGCAATTCCACCACGTCCCTTTGTCCCGTCAACGCGGCCATGTGCAAAGGCGTCTGGCCGCCGCTGGTTTTGGCATTGACATTGGCCTTGCTGGCCAGGAGCAACTCCGCCACGTCTTTGTGGCCCCCAGAGGACGCATAGTGCAGTGGCGTCCCGCCGTTGTTGGCCTTGGCATTGACATCGGCCTTGTTGGCCAGAAGCAATTCCACAATGTCCTTGTGGCCCTTGAACGCCGCATGGTGCAAAGGGGTATAGCCGTTGCCGTCCCTGCTGAAAACAAGGTCAGGATTGCCTTTGAGCAGCGCCTTGACCTTTGCCAAGCCGCCTTCCCAGGCCGCGCGATGAATCTCGCCTGCATCCGCATTGGACATCGAATCAGGGCGATGGCGGGCGTCCGATTCTCGCTCGCGTCCAGCGTTGATCGCCTCGGCCTTTGCCCCCTTCCTTAACTCCTCCGCCGAGGGAAGGCGGATAGCGGCCCCGCCGGCCACAGGCGGACTTGTTGGCGGTGTTGCTGTGGGTGCAGGTGTCGAAGCGGTGTCGGATTCTCGCTCGCGGCCGGCGTTGATCACCTCGACCTTTACCCCCTTCCTTAACTCCTCCGCCGAGGGAAGGCGGACAGTGGCCCCGCCGGCCACCGGCGGACTTGTTGGCGGTGTTGCTGCGGGTGCAGGTGTCGAAGCGGTGTCAGATCCTCGCTCGCGGCCGGCGTTGATCACCTCGACCTTTACCCCCTTCCTTAACTCCTCCGCCGAGGGAAGGCGGATAGTGGCCCCGCCGGCCACCGGCGGACTTGTTGGCGACGTTGCTGCGGGTGCGTGCGTCGGTGCGGTGTCAGCGGTCGTCGTGTCCTGGCCGCCGTGGCGCCGCAACAGTGCCGCCACATCCTTGTGGCCGGAAGCCGCCCAGTGCAAAGGCGTATGGGCGCTGTTGTCCCTGGCATTGACCGCGGCCTTGTTGGCCAGAAGCAGTTTCACCACGGTCTTGTGGCCATAAAACGCCGCATCGTGCAAAGGCGTGTCGCCGTCGTTGTCCTTGGCATTGACCTCGGCCTTGCCGGCCAAAAGCAGTTCCGCCACGCCCTTTTGTCCCTTCAACGCAGCCAGGTGCAAAGGCGTCTGGCCTTTGTCGTCCTTGGCATTGGCCTCGGCCCTGCTGGCCAGCAACAACTTCGCCGCGCCCTTGTGGCCATACGCCGCCCAGTGCAAAGGCGTATGGGCGCTGTTGTCCCTGGCATTGACCGCGGCCTTGTTGGCCAGAAGCAATTTCACCACGTCCGTGTGGCCATAAAACGCCGCATCGTGCAAAGGCGTCTGGCCTGTGTTGTCCTTGGCGTTGACTTCGGCCTTGCCGGCCAAAAGCAGTCCCGCCACGCCCTTTTGTCCCTTCAACGCAGCCAGGTGCAAAGGCGTCTGGCCTTTGTTGTCCTTGGCGTTGACATCGGCTTGGTTAGCCGGGAGCGATTTCGCCACTGCCTTGTGGCCAAACCACGCCACCCAGCGCAAAGGCCTGCGGGCGCCGATGTGCTCGGCAGTGGCCTCGGCCTTGCCGGCCAGAAGCAGTTTCACCACGTCCTCATGGCCATAAAACGCCGCATCGTGCAAAGGCGTGTTGCCGTCGTTGTCCTTGGCATTGACTTCGGCCTTGCCGGCCAAAAGCAGCCCCGCCACGCCCTTTTGTCCCTTCAACGCAGCCAGGTGCAAAGGCGTCTGGCCTTTGTTGTCGCTGGCGTTGACCTCGGCCCGGTTTGCCAGAAGCAATTCCGCAGTGTCCTTGCGGCCCTTGAACGCCGCGCGGTGCAGAGGCGTCAAGCCGTCTTTGTCCTTGGCGTTGACCTCGGCCTGGTTGGCCAGAAGCAGTTTCACCACGTCCTTATGGCCGTAAAACGCCGCATCGTGCAAAGGCGTGTTGCCGTCGTTGTCCTTGGCATTGACTTCGGCCTTGCCGGCCAAAAGCAGTCCCGCCACGCCCTTTTGTCCCTTCAACGCAGCCAGGTGCAAAGGCGTCCGGCCTTTGTCGTCCGTGGCGTTGACCTCGGCCTTGTTGGCCAGGAGCAATCTCGCCACATCCTTGTGGCCATAAGCCGCCAGGTGCAAAGGCGTAGAGCCGTCTTTGTCCTTGGCATTGACCTCGGCCTTGTTGGCCAGCAGCAACTCCGCGATGTCCTTATAGCCCTTGAACGCCGCATGATGCAACGGCGTGCAGCCGTTGTTGTCTCTGCTGAAAACAAGGGCAGGATTGTCTTTGAGCAGCGCCTTGGCCTTTGCCAAGTCGCCTTCCCAGGCCGCGTTATCAATCTCGCCGCAGAAAGGCAGACTGCTCCACGCCAGCGCGACCAGCATGACGGCGGCGCGGCGCGAAATCGGGCAGTGGCGGAGCCAGCCAGAGAAAGGGCACATGCTCAGGTTGTTAGACCGATTGACACGAAAAGTCAACCCGAAAAGTAAGGCCTCTTGCACAGGACAGGGCGAAATTCTTTGGAAGCGCGATAGTCACTCACGAAAGGTGTGAGGCGCTGCCTCGCTGGGAGATAATCCAAGGCAACGCGTGGAGCGCCAAGGGCGCGGTCCATATCAGCCTGGGCCAACGGCCCAGGTTTGGAGTTTGGACGTTTTCGCCGGCTTTTTCCCGGGTTCGCGCCGGTTGCCCGGGGCTCATCGCGGAGCGATGTCTTGAAGGTAGCCGTGTGGCTTCAGCCCACGGGTGGCGCGCCCCGAATCAGTATTGCGTCGCGGAGCGACGCCTGCTGCACCCAGCGCGTTCACGCAACCCAACCGCGTCAATTACACTATGGCCGATACCTTCACCAGTCTCCACTACCACGTTGTCTTCAGCACCAAAGGCCGCGAGCCCCGGCCGCGGCTGGACATGCAGGAGGATTGACAAGGCAAGCCGGGGGGTGCAAGCGTCGCTGGCGCGACGCGACGGCTACGGGCCGCTGATTCCGTGGGCTGAAGCCGCACGGCTACCTTCAAATCACCGCTTCGCGGTGCCGCAAGATGTCCAAACTCCAGTCCTGGGCCGTTGGCCCAGGCTGTTATGAGGCCGCGCCGTTGGCGCTGGGCGGCAGGGGGGCGCGCCCGGAAAGGAGGGCGGACCCGGCGGTGCATAGATGA
>Ga0326727_10003045_pt1 | contig 54813 bp, 60 predicted proteins | sample MB2enrmetagenome_FD_207643 | JGI IMG/M metagenome (GOLD analysis project Ga0326727, IMG submission 207643) | Lab enriched peat soil microbial communities from McLean, Ithaca, NY, United States - MB29MY | ecosystem: Environmental > Terrestrial > Soil > Wetlands > Peat | place: USA: New York...
CATCAATGGCCGCAAGGGACTCCTCCCGCGATGACAATGGCAGATAGGTCAGGTCGATATCGACGGAAACGCGTGGCATGTCGCGGACGAAAAGATTGATCGCAGTTCCGCCTTTGAGCGCAAAGCACTCCTCCGCCGCGACAAGCGGAAGGATGCGGATGAGGAGCGAGACTTGGCGTTGGTAGACCTCACTAACCGGCATCGAGATCCTTCGGCACGGTGATCTGATAGACGGCGTTCAGTGCTCCTCCGCGCACGAGCAGCCGCTTTCCTTTACCGAGATCGATCGCCTCCTTGTTGAGGCGCTGCAACCATGCATGTTGGTGCCGGTCGGCGAAGAAGAAGAACAGGCGCTTCACTTTGACACTGCGGCAATCGAGGAGGAGTTTCTCAAAGCGGCGCGGGCTCAGATTCGTAAGACCTCCGATCAGCTTGTCGACCTGATGGAAGCTCTCGCGATTGGGCAATTCATCGAGGAGTTCCAGCACCGCTCGCTCGGGCGAGGAGAGGGTGAGCTTCCATGCCCATTGTCCCCACGCCTGGGTAACAAGATTGGCCGGTAGTGATTCGGTACTCGTCTGCGAGGTTGAAGCGGATTCAGGCTTGGAACTGGCCGGATAGGCGCTTTTGCCGAATAGCCGATTGCTGTTGTGGTAGCGGAATCGTACTTCGAGGGCGAGCTTATCTACCCACGCCGGAGGACGTTTGGGTCCATACAGGTGGACCTCCTTTATCTCGTGCGCGAGGTAATGGGAGTATCCCTGTAGTTCCAGGGCGGTACGCCCTCCAAGCACGAGGTTCTTCGCGAGGAGGGTTTGGAGCGAGATGACGACCTGCTGCCAATTCAGGGAGCCCCTCGTCCGGCGGAACACCTGCCGGGTTGGTTGCTCCAGCCAACCAGCGGAAACGTACTGGCTACGTAGAGATGAGGAATAACCGTGCTTGCCGAGCCAAGCGGCATCCGTGACCAGCCCTTCTGGCAGGAGATGTTCCAGTTGGTTTAACTTGTTCACAGTTCGCGCAGCCATGCTAAGCAACTTATCATTTTCTTAAACCCTCGTCCAGTTCAAAAGCCAGGCCAGAGACTTAGCCAAACTTAGCGAATCGACAAAGCTTCAAACCGTGAAGCTGACCATCGATCAGCCATCTCTTCATTAACTCCCAATAAATAAATCACTTAGCCTTGAGAGTGTGCCAAATGTGTGCCGCTCGTAGCCGGAGGTGTACTCATGGCCCGCAAGACTGGCCAGATCATCGGACGCGCCCCGCGCACTGGGGTTGCGCGGGCATATGTGGGACGCTTTCGAAGGGGGTTTTGTCACACAAAGTACATTAACGAATCCGGTCATTTAGAAGACTTCGGGACCGTCGGCATCGGTTCGCCGGACAATCCATTCCTGACGAGACCGGCCAGGAAATCGGCAAACGGGACAATATCCTCCCCGACGCTCGCTTTTTCGAGGGCCCCCATGTATCCCTTGCGGTTTTCAACGGGTATGACCGTCCACGGATAACCGCCTGACGCCAGCATGAGATTCATGAGAAAACGCCCGATCCGTCCGTTTCCGTCCACATAGGGGTGGATATAAACGAATATGAAATGCCCCAGCACTACCCGAACCGCCGGATCTGTTTCCGCGCGCAGCAGATCGAAAAAAGTGGGCATCGCATCCCGTACCGCCTCACAGTTAAGCGGCACATGCATGGACCCACGTATATAAACCTGTCCATTGCGGTATCCCGCGAGGTCGGTGGCTTTCAACAAATTTGCTGTCACACTGGGAGCTAACATATCCCGGTACCACGTCCCATGATCTTCATCCGCAACCAGACCGGAAGTTTCACCATGCAGCACCCTGCCTACACTCTGGCGAACAGCCTGGTGGGCTTGCCAGTACCCGCGCGCAGCCATGGCATTGCGCTGCTGCCGGTCCTCCTCATTCGCCTCCGGATTCCACGCGCCGTTGCGGACACGTTCAATCAGCTCGGGGCTGACGCGGTACCCCTCGATGGATAGCGAATGGTAGGCATCGGTGACGTAAACTTCGTCCACACGCTTCAGGTAAGCGTTGATATCACGCACCAAACCGGGTGCTTTCGGGAAACGGCCAACGACAGGCTCCCGCATCTTCTGCCATAACAGCCGTATGCGGTTCACATAGGGAGATAGCTCGCGGGCGGGCAAAGCAAAGGCTGGCTTGTCCTTAAAGGGATCGCTTTCACGCACGTCATACCCTGCTGCGGCCATCGTCTTCGCGATGTCATCCGCAATGCGGTCACGCCCGCAATTGCGGAATGCGCCGGCAAGCCGCCCCGCAATCGTGCTGTGCCCACCCTCCAGCAACCGGGCGAGGATGCCGGAGGCATCGCGAATCATCAACAGCGCCGCACGGGCATCCGTCGAATGGGCAGAAAAATAATTGGGAGAACACGCAATCAGGGCCGACTCCAGCGGGAAGATTCGTAATCCGTCCTTTTCCTCCCTGTCGCCTTTGGCGGGCAGCGCTGCCCGAAGGTCGAGCAGCGACGTTCCATACGGGAGCCTGGTCACCTTGTTGCGGGCTTTGGGAGACCTGACAACAAGCTGTCGGGGAACCATCCAATTCCCCCCCTGCAGGGACAGGGACTGCTCCGGCGAAAGACACCAGTTTTTACCAAAGCGCTCTTCCAGATAGGCAGCACTAAAACGCCAGAACGACGCGTACCACGCCGTGCTATCCCCTCTTACCTCATCCGGGCGACTCGGGATATACCACCCTTTTATGACCTCCTGCAGGAAGCCGTTCGCAAGAAGGCGTTCGCGATGGGTTCGCGACAGATCCCTTGAGCGTATGGCGCCCACGCCGCTCGAATTCTGAAGCTTGTGCAAAATTTCTAAAGACTGTGCGAGTTTCTCTGACGGTGTAGGCATAAGACGCCCTCAAATTAGCTTATTACGCCGTGTCGTTATTAGCTTATTGTGTTGTACCATTATTAGCTTATCATGTCGAGCATAAATTAGCTTTTTTTGCTCCCCCGCCCCCGCAAGGCCTCCCGCGCCAACGAATTCTAGCGTTAAATCCTTCCGTCCCCGCCAGTCAAGTGGTACGACAACCTCCCCCCGCGTCAAGTTTTATTGCAAGAAAACTTGATACAATCCACCCTCACATCTCCGGCCTTAGGCCCGGCCCTACCGGCCGCGGCTCGTAATCCTCCTCTGTCAGCACCGGGATAAAAGGGAGCCGAAATCACCAGTTTCAGGGGAGCCAAGTCCTGAGAGCCTCATCGGCGGGCACACGGTAAGAACTCCATAGCAGACTCTGCAGATCTCTTGGAAGTGGGTCTCTCCGGATTGAATCGCAAACCACGCCTTAATATATAACGCGACCAGCAAGAACGTGTTTTGGGTGGTACGTGTACCTGGCAGCGGCCAGTTTCCGATAAGGCGACACGGCCAAGTGGTCGCAAGGAGGTACGGTAAGTTCCCAGATGCGGGGGAGTCAGGGGGATTCACTTCACGAGTAGCTCCTAATACATCCAAGTGATGCCCACCAGACGTGAAGGCGACTTTTCAGTCCGAATCCCTATGATCTAGCGGAACCGCCTGAGCGGCAGCAGCTTGCAGTTAGTCGGTGCCGCCTGGTGAGGAAGATTCGGTAGTCAATCAATTTGATGTGGAGGCAGCGGAACCTGTTCCGACCTTATCGGGACGCCGCCGTGTGGCGAACATTGCAGAAGGTGGACTTAAACGTGACTCCTCGAACTGCTGGATTCCCTTGCACGACTCTCGTGGTGGCGGCCCGCCCCTGGGTTTCCTCGTTGGGGGTCTCACTACCCGCCGCCGAGTCCGTTAGCTGCGCTCCTTTCGAAGGAGAAGCCGGAAGACAAGAAAATGAGTCACGAGCAGGGAGGGCACAATTGCCGTCGGAAGGTAGAACGCAGCTCCGAGAGTCCCAGGTTGAATCTGAGCATGCGGCCCCGAGTAAAACGCAAATAACAGATCAGCCGCGCCCCAAACGTTGAATACCCATACGACCGCAATGGCCCAGGATGCGCGTTTCGCCAAGGCTATGGTCGCTGCGATGGCTAAGATCCCCGCGACGAAATCGCCGTACGCAGCGGGAACCGCGAACGCCGCTGGCAACGCGGGCGAGACCACGCCAGGGACCAGAAAACTCAGTCCGAGGAACCGAATAAACATGTGGGGAGCCACCAACGAAACCAGGGCCTGATCTCGAGCCCTGGCCCGAAGCCATGGCCATACGTAGAGCTTGGCAATGACCGAACAACTCACAAAGCTCATAAGCGCACTGAACGCAGATATTAAGCGGACATCCATAAATCGCCTCCTCGAGCCGCGCCACCACCAGTCGGGGCGGCTCTCCTCTTTTGGTAAAGCTCTTACCGCACCGGACCCTAAGCCGCCCCGCGCGTTTGCGCGTTCGATCGCTCCAATATGGGCCGAATGATCTCCGCGCGCTCCTCAAAGGTCGTAAGCGGAATCACTTCAGTTTCCATTCGTGGCCAAATCGGCAGGCTCGTGATGAGATCATCCAATTCCCGTGCTGAATCAGCATTCATGATCAGCGCAATCGCGACGGCACCGCTCATTGGACCGCCTGCGACGATCTTTTTCTGATCTCGTGGTTTCTTGCATAGCTCCAGCGTGGGGAAAATGTACTGCTCGATAAAAGCTGCACCCTCTTCGGGGGTGGTTGGACGACCAGGAGCGACCAATTTCATTTGGACTAGATATTGCATTTGTTGTGCTCCTTTTCTTGAGATCATGTCTCATTTCGTACACAAAAGACCGATTCGTGATGCCCCTTCCCTATGACGGGAAGCAACGGCCGAAGGCCAGCAAGAGCCGAGGCGATCCTTGAATTCGAATCTTCCGTCTAAGTAGAGCCCACACGAGATTGGCTTCCTTACGTAAAAAGCGAAGCCAGGTTTCACTGTCCGCAATCACTCGCAGGTTCGCAGTCCCCGTGTGACCTTCCGAAACTTGCAACGTCTTGTTGCTGATCACAAACGGTAGACTTCCGCTCTTCTTGTCCCGTAAATGTGAAGTGGTAGGTGGCGTTTAGGCCTTCGGACTGATTCCGCTGAAATACCAGCGGCAAACCGGCCAGAAAGCTCTGAATTGTAGCGGTTCGAAGCCCGTTGGAAACTTGCCGGGTCGTCTTGTGCGGAAAGCGCCGTGTAACGTAGGCTTCCGCGTCGGAACCCGGCACAACGTAAACCGGCTCTTTCTTGCCCTGCAAAGGCCGCACCACGTCCTGGAGGAACTGTTTCCGGTCGGTAAGGAAGGGGCCGATCACGTCTTCGCCCGCCGGACAGACTGCCATGCAATAAGCCGCTTTGTAGTTGGCTCCAAAGGAGAGGCTTTGCCACATCGACGCCGACTCGGCATCACTGACCCGCTTCCGATAGTCCGCCACATCCTTACTGTCGGCGATTCGTTCCACCCAGTCCGTGAATCCGCCCATAAACTCGCGATAATTGTGGGTATAGCAGGCAGAAAAGTTGAAGTGACCATCCGGCTCGATGGCGCCTGTGGGGCAGGCCGATACGCATAACTTGCACTCAAGGCAAGGATTGTAGTTGATGGGCTGGGAATGAATCGTCACGTCGGCATCCACCAGTACCGTGCCCAGGACGATGAAATTTCCAAACCGGGGATGGATGACGTTGCGGTGGATGCCCATGTGACCCAGGCCTGCAGCCACGGCCACCGGCTTGTGGGACACCACCCAGATCTTGCCGCTGGTGAAACGATCCATCTCCATAGGGAATCCCGAGGCGGTATTGAGCGCTCTTACCCCCAAGGACTCTAAGGTTTGCACAATCTTGTGAGCCACGCTGTTGACCTCGTCGTTCGTATGATGAAACTCCAAATTGGCCACGGAGCGGGCGGGGGTGCGGATAGGTTCCCGGTTCATACGGAGAACGAAGCTGATCAGAGTCTTGGCATAAGGAAATGCCGCCAGGATGTCTTGGCGCTGGTCGGATATCTCCGGGCGATCGATTCCCACAAAGCCCACGTCGTCCGCCCCAGCGCTTAGACAAACCTCTCGCAGCCAGGAGGACTCGAACTTGCGGGGTTTTTCCGTCTTCGACGAGAGGGCCGCTTTTTCCCCGAAGCTCTTGACGGTCGGATGTTTCTCCAATTTGATCATCGTTGTCCTCCTTCAGAATAGATGTACATACATCTATTTAGGTTCAAAAAAATTAGGCGCCCTGCACCGCCTCTGTTACACGGAGCAACTCCGCCCGCAAGCGCTGCCAACCGGTGTCGCCGAGAACCTTCCTCAGTCGCTGCTGCGCGCGCTCCCACTGTGGTTGTGCCCGATCCAGCTCCCGGCGACCCGCCGCAGTGAGTTCGAAGTGCCGCTCCCGACGGTCCTCCCCCGCCAGACTTCTCACCCACCCCCGCCTGACCAGGGGCTTGAGGGAGCGAGTGAGAGTGCTGCTGTCCAGCGCAAGTAGCCCCCCGAGGTCCCCTTGAGTGATAGTCCCCGTTATGCCCAAAGCCTGTAGCAGGGTGAATTGCGTCGCCCTCAGTCCCGATTCTCGCAACTGCTCCTCGTAGAGCTGAGTTACGGCGCGCGCCGCCCGGCGCAAATTGGCGCACGCACAAGGCAGTTCCACGGTTCGTGTCGCGGTGGGTGCTCGGTCGCGCATGGTTAAGCCCTCACTAGATGTATATACATATTATTCCAGGGATTGTCAAGGGCTAAGATCTGAGCTCACACAACACGTGTTGGAAGAGCCGGATTTGCGCGGGAAGTCAAAGGGGGACAGCGCCCACGCGCTGGAACAGCATGGACAATATCGAGAATTCAGAGACTTTTCCTCGCTGCGGTTCTATAGACGAGGTGGCATGCCGTCCAGGCCCTCTCCGGTGGTCTTACGGGCTGGCTTCAAGTGTATCGCTCGCCGCAGTAACGACATCCAACTATAGAGAGGAAGCTCAGTATGCTGGCTCTCGAGATTTTTGCCAGGTTAGTGCTTGGCCTAATGTGTGGCAGTGAGCTGAACGTATCGTAACGCGCAATCTGATCATTAATCACCTGCTGTGGCCGCCCTGCCCCCGGGGCGACGTGGGTTTCCCATCGAACCAATTCGAGGGTATACCCAAGAGGAACGCCGTAGGTCTGATTAATCTCTTCCACAACGCGAGCAAGGGCCTCCCGCTCAGCGCTTACGTCACCGGGCGATGCAACGAATATCCGATGGTTCTGTGGCATGATTTCACCCCACAACAGGCTGGAGCAGCTCGAATCGACGAGTCCGTGCGGAGAAGAGTATAGCTCAGCAAGAAGTGGCCAAGCGCCAGTCTTTTATCTCTTCGGTTTTTGTTTCCTGACGAGAACAGCCCTTCCCACTAGCAATCATGCAAACTCCCAGGAAACCTTTGAACTGAGAAGGTGTCAGTGTCCTGCTCGATTCGACTCACCATGTGCTGGAGTGCCCTGGAGGGAAAACCAACTTAATTCCGGCTTTCGCGCGGGAAAACCGATGAATGTGATTGGGAGGACGGCCGTGTACAATCTACGTACAATCCACCCCGTGTTTGATATCATTTGGTGGCGTTAGGTGCGACGTAATATCTGTAACTTACGGAGAATTAGGAGTCGTTCGAAGTTCGAGTCCCCTCTTTCGCACCAGCTATCAAACTGTCCAATAATGACTTATCGGTTGCAACCAAGTCGTGTACAGGATACGTGCGATGAAACTCCGGTTTCATGATCGCATCCAGGAAGGGGACTTCCCAGGCCGAATTCCTCGCAGTGCTCGAACTGTCTGAGCGGATACGACTTGAAGTGATGTGGGTGGACAGATTCTTCGGAGACCATTTGAGAGTAATTTCCCAACAAGACACACGAGTTGAGAGACTTCGCTCTACTTCGCGGCGTTGGTGGCAACCAATCCGAGCCAATGTTATGCCGAATATTTCCTCGAAGGGTATTTCGCGGGACGGCCATCCCGATCAATGGCATCGGGACAGGTCCTGGCCGTTACCGGCACGGGCAGGATGCGCGTCAAGACGTCTGCGCTTTCGCGGGAGGACCGAGCGCGACGGCGGCCTCGGCGGTAAGCAATAGAAAGGTGAACGTCTCCTGCAGATACAGGCGAACCACACCATCGGTGTGGCTGGAATAGCCGATGGAGACGTCCTGGCCTATATGGAGATCGAAGTCGCCGCCTCGGGTGGTCAGCACGAAAGCTCCGGCGATGGCGGGGGCCCAGATGATTTTATCGTCGACGAGTCGCTTGACGTGCTCCAGCACGGGGTATCCATAGTCGCTGGTCTCGGCGAGCGCGGTGTAGCAGTCGGCGCCGAGCAGTACCGCGTAGGGGCCGTTGACGCCGACCAGCCGCAACTGGCTCAGGCCTTGGGCAATGGCTTCCGGATACTTGCGCACGTCGGCAGGAAGCGTCTTAATCGGATTACTGGTCCCCTGACGAATGCCCCCGATGCCGGCGGCGGCATAGCCGTCGAACACGGCGCCGTCCTCGGCAAAGGCGATCTGGCACGCGGCGTCCTTGGCCGGTTGCCAGTCCGCGTCGTTCGCGCCACGTTCGACGTCGTCAATCGCCTGCCGGTCCAACTCGAACGGAACACGCAACTCGACCAGGGCCTTCACTTCGCGCTGCCGGGCGACGATGCCGTCTTTTGGAGCCGCGATCGTCCGCAGGTGGCCGGTGCCTACGGCGGAAAGACCAGTTCCCCCCGGCCCCTTCACGTCGACCACGCGCCGTCCGGCGAGGTAACGCTTGAGTGTGCGTGATGTTTCCTCTTCGATCTGAGCCCACGCGGCATCGGAAATGGGGGCAAGCTCGCGATGCAGATTATTCATGGGAGATATCTCCTTTCAATGAACCGATACCGAGCGAACCATCGTGCTCGGCAGGGAGGGCGGGAGGGGGCTCAGCCGACGCCGTGGAAGGCTCCGCAACGGCAGGATGGCCCTCGGTTAAGTTCTCCAGGAATGTTGCGGTCGGCACGAAGAACAGGTTCCCGGTAACGGCACGGCTGAAGTCGAGCAGCCGGTCGTAGTTGCCGGGCGGCCGGCCAATGAACATGTTCTCGAGCATCTGCTCGATGGTGCGGGGAGAACGGCTGTAGCCAATGAAGTAGGTTCCAAATTCACCGTATCCGGCCCGCCCGAAAGGCATGTTGTCGCGCAGAATCTTAATCTCTTTTCCGTTCTCGACGATCGTCGTGAGGGCATTATGAGCGGAGGTAGGCTTGACGGAATCGTCCAATTCAATGTCCGCAAGCTTCGTGCGCCCGACAATTCTTTCCTGTGCCTCCGTGGATAGCGCATTCCATGCGTCCAAAGCGTGGAGATATTTCTGCAAGATGACGTAGCTGCCCCCGGCAAATGCGGGGTCCTCCTCGCCGATGAGTATGGCGTCGATCGCTGCCCTGCCTCTTGGATTCTCGGTCCCATCGACAAAGCCCAGGACATCGCGGTCGTCGAAGTAACGGAATCCCTGCACCTCGTCTGTCGGCGAAACGGCAGCACCGATACGCTCCATGATTTGCGTCGCCAGCTCGAAGCATAAATCCATTCGCTCCGCGCGAATGTGGAACAGCAAGTCGCCCGGCGTTGAGACCGCCTGGCGCGCTCCGGAACGAATCTCTCGGAAAGGATGGAGCATCGCCGGCCGCGGCGGCCCAAAAAGCCGGTCCCACGCTTCGGAGCCAAACCCCATGACGCAGGAGAGGCTCCCTCTAAGGTCGCGAAACTCCACCGCCCGCACCAGCGCGGCGAGGTCTCCGCAGAACGACCGAATGGTCGAGCGATTGTCGACACCTTGGTTGAGAGTCACAACCAGGAAGATCGCGGCGCGGGTGAGGGGTCCGGCCACCTGCTGCGGAGCAGAGCCCATGACACCTGCCGCTTTGCGCCCAGAATTGGGATCGGATTGCATCGGATGTCACCAGTGAGGGCCTGGCGGAGTTTTTCTCTTTAGGCCTTCGCGCCCGCCTCGCCTGCAAAGAATCGGACAAAAAGTCTACCATTGCCTCCCAATCAATGTCCATGCCAGCTCCGTGCAGCGAGGAAGTGCCGCTGCGCTAGTTGACGCAGCGCAGTCGATGCGGCGCGCTGCTATGGCCCAGCCTCGTCTGGTTTGGCCAGCGGGCGACTCCATACTACCTGGAATCTTCCCTCCATCAGTTCTTGCGATCCACACTGCTTTCAGGCAACTGGAGCGAACCGCTTACGCTGACCTCGGCGGCGTGAAGCCGCGTCACGATAAGATCCTGAATCTGAAGAGACTTGAATTCGGCACTTCCGACAAAAACCCGGCGGATCGCCAGTCGGCCAATGGCCAGCGCGCCGATCGCAAATGCTCCCATGGCAACCGCCCCGATGGCAGTGGCTATTATTGCCACGCCGCAGAAGCCCAGAGATTTTGAGCTGCGGAGTTCGTTCATATGTCAGCCTCCTAAGGCGTCATAATAGCGTCCATTAACCTCTTCACCCACGATCGCGAAATCGCACTTCGAGGTGTCCAGCGGATCTGACTCCCACGAGAATCCGATGGAAGGGACTTCGATCCGCGCCTCCATCTGGCAGGCGGCACGGGTGCCGGTGAAGCGGAAGTGCTTGCTCGCGTCTTCGTACACCGAGGGCTCCCCATTGGAATTCCAAACCATCTTGAACGACATGCGCGCCGGCGTCGCAACGGAGTCGAGCGCGGGCCAGCGCGGCTGATCGATGACGGGAACGTTTTGCATCTCGAGCGTGAACATTTTCCGATCGGCGCTGATCGTCAGTCCATTGGCTGGTACGGGCACCACCCAGTACAGTCCCGAAGGTGCAATGGGAGGGTGCAAATCATGAATTTGGTTGGCGGGAACCAACGGTCCCCGAAACAGCGTCAGTCATATGTGCGTGAACACGCCTTGTTGTGGCGCTCTCGCTGCCCAGTATTCGCCCTGCATCACGCCGTAGTCGGTGGTCGGCGCGCCGAAACCGATGCGGTTCCCTTGATTATCCGTCCCCGTTCCTGTAAACGTATTGCATCGCGCAACTTTGCCTTTGAAATGATAGATGTGAGAAGGATCGAGATTCGGACCCGCCGGTTGATTGTGGCTGCCGTTTTTGTCAAGCCAGGGAATCGGATACGGATCGGTGCCACCGTTGGAGCTCATGACCCGTTCTTCCGCGTGCGCAAGAGAAGCCAAAGGAAGGGCCCATCCGGCTCCGACCGCGCCGGCAGTCTTCAACAGAACTCTTCGACTAAGAGTAGAGGCGTCTGAATTGCCTGGAATTCTCATTTTTCCTCCGGAAACCACGTGACCAGGGTCACCATTCGCGCTGTGCGCGTTCAGAATCGGCGGACTGGCTAGAGCCAAGCGCCAGTTGTCAATTTATTACCTTACCCCAATACCGAATCTCAGGTCTGATATTCCCCTAGCCCGCCGAGTTCGCAAGAAACTGCCTCATTGCGACGGTGATCTCATCGAGATGCGTTTCCAACGCAAAGTGCCCGGTGTCAAGTAGTTGAACGACGGCATTGGGATTGTCCCGAGTGCCGCCCGCCAGCGGGCCATGATTCGATCTCTGAGACTAAAAAGTGAACTTTGTCGCGATCTGCAACAATCGTGGCGGCGTCGCGCTGACAACGTCGCCGAAGTGCGGATCATTAACTTCGCCGTCTACCGACCCGGCCCCGTAGAATTGAGCATGATTGAACACGTTGAATCCTTCCAGCCGGAATTCCAATGATTTCGCCTCGGTGAGTCGCAATAGTTTACTGAGCGCCAGGTCAAAATTGCTGATCCCCGGGCCATAAAAAAACCGCCGCCGCGCATTCCCCAATTGCCCCCGCGTTTCGGGGCTGAAGGCCGTCGTATCGAACTCCGGCCGGCCGTTTCGTGGATTTGTGTTGATATGGAGCGGAGCCCCGTTGTAATCGGGTGTGTCCAGCAGGTAGTTGTTGACCCCATTCCCCAGTGTTCCCAACAGCGAATTGTCCGAGTCATCGAATAGCGTCACAGGAAAGCCAGTGCTGAAACGGGTGCTCCCCGCCACGCTCCATCCATCGGTCAAGTGATTATTCCGTCCGAAGATACGATCAAATGGCAAGCCCACCTTGTAGCTGGCCACAAAGCTGTGCCTCATATCATAGGCCGAAATCACCCGGGTCGCCTCGATGTCCAACGGGTCGAGCTGTTCCCCCAAATTCGAAGCTTGATCAATCGATTTGCTATAGGTATATCCCAGGAAAAAATTCGACCTCTTCCCGATGTAGCGCAGATTCGCCTCCAGAGCGTTGTAATTCGAATTGCCTATCGTCCTTTGAGCGGTAATCTCTGAGTAGTTGGGACCTAAGCCTACGCGCGTACCGTGATACACCTGGCCAGAGCCGCTGGTAATAACGGCATCTTCCCCAAATGGGCCGCAAGTGGGGCTGCCGGTCGCCACCTCACTCGGTTGGCTGAGGCTCAGGCAAAGGGCTTCGTTGCTGGGGTTCGTCGGCAACAGCACGAGAAGATGGTGTCCTGCATTTCCCACATAGCTCATTGTTAGGAGCGTCCGGGGCGTGATCTGCCGCTCGTACGAAAACATGTAATTCTCTGTGTATGGAACGTCATTGCCGTAGTAAAAGTAAGGGTCGGCGGCGATGGGGATGACATTGGCAAAATTGAACGTCGTGTTCGGGTTCTTTGCCGAGACGTTGAGTGGAGGAAAGGTGAGGGGAAACGGATCGATATTCTGCCCCCCGTCAGCGGCGTTGATAAAGGGCGTCGCAAACAGTGGGGGCTCGGGACTTAGATAGTTGTAACCAAAGGGGGGGACGGCGTACATAATGCCAGCCGAAAGCCCTGGAAAGGCCGTGTAGAAGATTCCATAGCTCGCTCGAATGCTGCTCTTTCCGCTCCCTCCCAAAATCCCCTTAAGAATTCCGCGATCGAATCTTGGCGCATAGGCAAGACCCAACCGCGGGGCGAAGTTATCTCCCTTCGACGGCGAAATCGTGCTCGGTATTCCCGGGCCGCCAGGGACCACCAGCCCTCCTGGCGCGTCTGGATAGAGGACCGACTGCCTTCCCGGTATGATCGTCTGCAACTGGTTGTGTTTTTCCCAGAATGGCATGATGTAATCCCAGCGCAACCCGAAATTCACCGTCAAGTCGCTTCGCGCCTGCCAACTATCTTGCCCGAAGAGTCCCGCATAACGGTTTCGCAGGTAGAAAGGCTCACCCGATGATTGTGTGAAATTACTCGGCACGCCGATTAAGAAGTCGCCAAAGGCAGATCCGGTTTCGGTTCCATCGATATTGAATGTTCCGTTAAACGTGGCGTTGGGATGCTCGTTCACCTGATCAACATGAAATTGGCCGCCAAACCTCAGGGTGTGGGACCCGATCACCTTCGAAAGCGTGTCACTCAAGTACTGCGTGTCATTGTTCTGCGTTTCATTGGTGATGGGAACACCCATGACGAATGAGGGAAAAGTAATGTTCTCCACGCCTTCAAACTGCGGCGCCTGCACCACGATCCCCGGCGTTCCCGTGCCGCTCACGAAACCTTGAGCGGCCAGGCTGACCCCAAGACCTCCACGTGGCCGTCCTATCACATTGGCATTGCGCAGAAACCCCAAGTGGAACTCGTTGACGGTCCCTGTTCCGAAAACCTTTGCATCACCCAAGCTGATCAGTTGGGCCCGGCCGAACGTCAAGGCATCAAAACCGGGGATGCTCGCCCCACCCTGCTGTCCTGGGTAAGGATTGTCGAGGCTGTAGCCATCAAAGAAATAGTATCCTGAAAGCTGGCCCCATCGGCTATTGGCGTCGATTCGGCCAGAAGCCTTATCGTCTCGAACCGTCTGCGAATAAGCCGAAGTGGAAAATTGGTCACTACCGACATCGGGCGCGGGAATGTATTGCAGCAAGCCAACCGCTGGGGTGGACCAGGCGCTCATGGGAATCACAGCGTTCGGGAACACGCAGGATGAACTCGTCGCGCAACCTGCAGTGTAGTACGGCTCCCCCGCCGCCACTCCATAACCCAGCTTCTGGGAGAGCAAGGTTGCCAAGTGAGGTCCACCGACGCTCCCAGTCAACGAGCTTGCCATGTCAGAAAGATTGCCCTCCCGGTCTTGCATAGAAGGAACCGAGATCAGCCCGGTTTCCACGCCTTCATCTGTCCGTGTGCCTTGATAGTCGCCGAAAAAATATGCCTTCTGATGTTTGATCGGGCCGCCGAGCGTCCCGCCAAATTGATTCTGCTGGAAATTCGGCCGATTCGGGTCGAAGTAGCCACGGGCGTCCAAAAGGGTATTGCGCAAAAATTCGAATCCCTCCCCGTGAAGGGAATTGCTCCCCGACTTGGTGACGACGGTCACCATGCCACCGTTATAATTACCGTACTCGGGATCGAAATTGTTCGTCAGAACCCGGAATTCATCGATCGAGTCCAGGTCCGGCACGATGGACGTTCCGCCGTTCATGTGCTCCTGCACATCAATTCCATCTACCATGAAACCGTTGGATGATTCCCTTTGGCCCTCAATCGACAAATTCCCCGGGCTCAAATCACCCGACGGGGCAAGTGTTCCCGTCACCCCCGCCATGATCACCGAATTTGGCTGCAACGTCGTTACGGGGATGACTCCGGGCTGAATGGGGAGCAGATCGGTGTAGCTCCTTCCGTTCAAAGGAAGCGAGGTCATCTGCGTACCGGTTACAAGTTCGCCCAAGTGAGTTGCCACGGTATCAATTTGCGCTTCGCTAGCCGCCTCCGTTGCTACCACCATGACGGTTTCAGATCGCTGGCCCAATTCGAGTACTACATCCACTTTGAGTGCTGCGTCGGTATCGACCGTCAAGTTCGTTTTCTTTTGGGTCTTGAACCCGGCGGCCTCAACCGTCAGGTCGTAGTTGCCGACTGGAAGGGTTGGGAACGAATAGAACCCCCGTCCGTCTGAAACCGCTCTGAATTGCGACCCTAGTGCGGTGTTGACGAGGGTAACTGTTGCGCCGGGCACAACTGCGTCGCTTTGATCCTTGAGCGTTCCTGAGAGGCTGCCATTGGCTGTTGCCCACAACGGAAGCGTCGAAAGTGCTAGAATAACGATCCCTCCCGTGGGTGCACTGGGCCTTGTCCTTCTATGCCTTACAACCATTGCGCCTCCACGCATGCACTGCCGGCCGCAAACGTATCGTTAAAGCCAGTGATTGGAGATTCGTACCCGATAGCAAGGTACCACCTCTTTTGTCGATCACTCTCGATGATGCGCTTTATTCGTCTTTGCGGACCAACTCCATTACTTCGTGCCCTCTCGCAATCAGCACCACGCTCGCCATGTTAATGAACAGGCCGTGCTCCACGACTCCGGGCATATCGCTAAGCACCCGGGCGAGTGCTGGAGCGTCAGGGATCTCGCCGAAGCTGCAGTCGATAATGTGATGGCCTTCGTCCGTGACGAACGGTCTGCCGTTTGAGTGGCGAAGCTCCACCGAGGCGCTCAGCGCTTCAATCTTTTTCTTCACTACCGGCTCAGCGAAGGAAATCACTTCAATTGCTAAAGGAAAGTTCCCGAGGACCGGCACGAACTTAGTCGAATCGGCAACAATCACGAGCCGTCGCGATGCCGAAGCGACGACCTTTTCGTGCAGCAACGCGCCTCCGCCGCCCTTTATAAGTCGGAACTGCGAGTCCACTTCGTCGGCGCCGTCGATGGTGACATCAATCTGTTGGACAGCGTCGAAGGTGGTGAGCGGAATCCCAAGACTGGTTGCCAGCTCCCGAGTCTGAGTCGAGGTGGGAATTCCGCAGATTTTCAGGCCAGCCCGAACCTGTTCGCCGAGTAATCGAACGGCGTAAGCGGCAGTGGAACCTGATCCTAGCCCAACAACATCACCGCCCCGAACGAAGCGAAGGCTGGCGCGAGCAGCAGCTTCCTTTTCTTGATCATGGGTCATGTTCTTCTACCGAGCGTGCGAGGCAGCTTCTTCGATCACAGCTGCAATCTCCTTGCGCCTGGAGATGTAGCCCGAATGGCCTGCCCCTGCGATTTCCACCTTGGGGCTGTTGGCCCGTTTGGCATACCCACGTTCCAGGTCACGATTGATGGTTCGGTCTGCCCCCGCGACCAACATCCAACTGGGTTTGGTTCTCCACGCCGGGGGAGATGACTGCTTTAAAGATGTCGGTGAAGTGAATCGTTCATTTTGTTGCTTCTTTCCTGGAAATGATCTGCATATTGCGGGTCACCATTCCTTCGGTGCCAGCCGGGCGTCAGTGTAGGTGCCGACCCAAAGCGCCATCTGAAGCTGAATTGACTTGCACCATGCACGGTGCATCTTGTCGACCTCTTCCGCTCGCATCCGGTTTAGGGACGAACGCGGTTCCAGAACTCATCGAAGTCCCTCGTATCGAAGAACGCCGTTGCGTGGATGACTTTCCCATCCTTCATCTGAAAGTACCACGTATAGGTATTGTGGTAGGGCTTGCCGTCTTTGGCGATTGCGGCTGCGTCAAAGAAGATAATCACCATGTCCCCATCCGCGAAGATACCGCGCACGCTCGGCACTAGCGGTTGGGACATCCGCGCGTTAAATGGACCAATCACCTCATCCAGGAACTGTTGGCGACTGTGATAAGTTTTCGATAGCGGTGAGGAGCCCACGATTGTCCAGTCTGCGACTGCAGAAAGCAGCTCAAAAGGGCCGCCCGTGCCAGCTTTCCAGCGATCAAAACTCGCGACTACGATTTCCTTGTTGTTTTCCTGAAGATTAGGACCTTGTCCCATAATGATCCCTCCTAGAATTGTCCATAACAGCCCAACGGTGCATGCCGCGGTCAGGTATTTCGTCGTTGTCACTTCGGCTGCCCCGTACGAGTACACTGGAATATGCTCAGACGCCTGCTTCATGGAATGGTCTCCCTTGTTCCCTGTTCACCGCAGCCGCAGCTCAATCAAAAGCGCGACCGTATTGATATGCGGAGGCTGGCTGCCGGCGTCGTTATCTTCGCGCTGGTAGTAGAGGTTGGCCGTGAGGCGTTTTCCAATCTCTTTACGTCCGCCGGCGGCAACTCGGTTCCTGGTCCAGCCTCTATACTTCGACAGATAGAAAATCTCGTCCCATGCAAAGAGCGATGTTCTCCATTGCTCAGCGCCAAGCTGATAGTCGATGCTCGGGCGATTTCGATAGAACCAGGGTGGCCCTTTGGCTATCGTATCGCACCTGCCGCCGAAGCGATTCCGGTCTGACAGAGTCACCCTTCCCCACGCGTATATTGGCGTGACCGCAAAGATCGGTACCTGCCGATGCCCGGTAGCGCCCGACGCGGTGCGGTAGGTGCCATAGTAGTAGGAAGGCGTAAGCACCAGATATTTGCCGACACTAAAGTTCCAATCCGTTCCGAAGACATAATGCTGCGGATTCGGCACATTCGTGCTGAGCCTGAGTCGCGCAATCCAAGTAACGTCAAGGTGAGAACTGAAACGAGTCAGGGCATCCAGCTCATCCCAGCTTTGAAAATCCGTACCGCGGAAACCCGTCGGCGGGGTTTGTGCTGCAAGTGGTGCCGAGGCGATGGCCAGACTGAAAAGAATCGCCCAGAGTCGCATTCTCGCACCGAGTCCGCCATCGGATTTCGTCGGCTGAATCATGGCGTATCCGAGTCACTCCCCAGCCTTGGCCGCCAATGTTCCTACTACGGCGATATTTTTCGGCAGATCCGGCGGCAGGCCGTGCCGGTCCTTCAAGTACTCCGGGCTGTTGTACGAAAGCCAGACTTTTCCCTGGGCGTCTTGCCAAACCAAAATCTTCAAAGGGAGGTCGATAGCAATGCTGGGAGCGGCCAGCATCAGGGGCGTGCCACCTTTGGGATTGCCGAAGATCAACAGCTTGGTGGGAGGCATCTTCATTCCCACTTTTTCCGCTTCTCCGCTGTGATCGATCAGCGCAAACAGAGTGATTCCTTTCGATTGCAGCATGCCCTTGAGCCTCTCGACCGTCTCGTCGACCGAATGATTGCTCGGGATGCTGACAATTCCGTTATCTGCTGCCGATCCAGGCAGAGCAAAACCCACGAATAGTAGAGCCAACGGCCAGCATTTCATGACACTGCTCCTTTTGGTTTGTTGTACCGAAATTTTCACTAACTCGATTTCTCGATCCCATTAACTCGAAGATAGCCTGTCAAGTCTGCAGGTGAGCCATGCTCCATTGCAAACAGCAGGGTCTAAGCCTCGCAATCCCTGCGCCATCTCTACCGCGGTTACTGCTGTGCAATTACGCCAACGGGGGGCCAACGAATTCAATGCCGAAGCTGCGCGCTATCGCCTGAAGCTGCTGCATCGCCTCGGGCGACGGTGGACCGGCCTGCGGCGGCAGTTCGTCGCGTGCGGCTTCCCGCCCCACAGCACGCACAAAACGTTCGAACTCGCCATGCGCGGTTACCGTCACAAATCGGCCACCTGCTAACGACTCGACGCGGTACGTGTGCGGGACACCCTTCGGCCCCAGGAGCACGGTCCCCGGTCCATATCGCCGCGTATCGTTCGCCACTTGCACGCGGAAATCGCCCTCCAGGATGTGGAATATCTCGTCTTCCGTGTCGTGCACATGCATGGGAGGCGAGTCACCGAACGGCGCTCGATGTTCCAGGACGGAAAGGCCATCGTTGCCGTCCGAGCCAGCTATGTGGATATGCACGAGAGTGTTGAGGAACCAGACCTTTCTCACAGAGGTGTCAACGCTTCCAGCGGCCGGTACTGACGTAACGCCCATTGTTTCCCCCCTCTGACAATGTTTTGTTGGACCCGCCTCGAACTGTTCACCACTTCGACAGCGCTAATTACGTCGTTCATCCGATAGACCAACCGCTCAAGCGATCGCTGAGTTGCGGACCACGTTGCTCTCCCGTCCCAAACGCTGGACTATGTTAGAGCGAGTCCGACTTCCGCATTCTCCTCCCTTGATGCGAGCCAATATCCATGCTTAGCAGCAATAGCAAAGAGCTTCTGCCTCGCCTCGGCAGTCGGAGGAGCGGGAGGTTGATTTGGATCAAACGGCTGAGCAACCTCACGAAAAAACTCATACAGCCCAGATTTGGTTACAGTCACCGACGTCACCGGAACACTCGAACTGTTACGAAGGGCATGGTGGACGTTGCCAGGTATGGTTGCGACGTCTCCCACGCCGAGAGTGTTCCATCCGCTGGATAGTTGATTCGACTGGAAGACTTCGAGTGATCCCTCCAAAATATAGAAGATCTCTGGATCTCGGTGGCTGTGGAGCGGGACCACAACTCCAGGGGGGATTTCTCCGCGAATCAGGCAGACCGCATCTGCGACTTCGTCGGGCGTTGCCAGAAATTCAAGAAGGACTCCCAATGCGTTGAACACTGGCTTGTCAATCATTTGGTGGCGCATTAAATCTCCTTGCCATTCTCTTGTTGTGCGTAGCATTCAGAATGTGTAGCTGCCTTACTGGTAAATCATCGTGTAGCCTTTTTGCTCCAACTGAGTCAACCTGACCATCGCATTGACATTGACCTTAATACCAGGGAGCAGGTCCGCATTTCCCCAGTGATTGCCTTTTGCTGTTGCGCCACACAGCTCCAGGTGCACGCCCTTTTCCATTAGTCCGTTCAAAGCGTCTTTGTAGCGATTGCCGGTAGTCACATACCGATTCAGGTTGTAAGAATCGTCATTCAAGACAAGATATGCAGCATCACCGTGAAATATGACCACGACGTCGCCCTTGGCGTCCCACTCGCGAAGGTCTGTCGCGAGGAGATTGATGTCTCCGAGTGCAAAGGGCAGATCGCCCCCAAACACCAAGTGGCCGAAATCGATCACGACATTTGCTTTCTCCAGCCGGGTGGGAATGTCGATGTGAAGCGCCGGGTCGGCTTGGGCATGGACGTTGCCCACCCTGTACGCTGTGCCAAAACTAATGAAGATACACGTCAGAAACAGAACTACTAACCATTCCTTCTTACGCACGTGAAGCCTCCTAAGCATAGATATTCGATCGCGCCTCATTCGCCGCTCCTCCAGCAGTCGATGGCCCGCTGAACGAGCGATTTGTTGTTACCCTAGCTGGAAATCTGAACCACATCGGGCCCCACAGTCTGGCCATTCGATCTCGCCCAGATTCGGGTCACCAGCACGATTGCAAAGAGTGATATTCCCAACGGAACGGCAACCGGGCTCAACTCCATGCCAAGTAGTTCGGTTCCGCCGAGGCCGAAGGCGAAAACCACTACGATGATGCCAAGCACTCGCGACGCCGCGTTGGCCTTTGTTTGACCCAGCGCCGCAAGGCGTTGCGTCGAGGCCGCGAGATACCCGTCGAGTCCGTCGACCAGTACCATTCCCGACGAAAACGCTGCCCCGATTAGCCAGGCATTGGTTTGGCCGGCGAGAATAAGCGCCGAGAGCTGCGATGCCGTCTCGAATCCAGCCGCCAGCAGCATCCCTAGCAAGAAGGGTTGAGCAATCACGGTGCTTGACTTACCCGGCACCTGGGGAGAGCCCCCAACGAGCCGCCACAAATTCACCGCGCCGATCAGGATTAAGCTCCAGGGACCGATAAAAGCAAAGCGGCTGGCAAGAAAGTGCCCGATCCCCACAGCCAGCAGGATCACAACGAGTCCGTGCCCAAGTGCGAAGAAAACTCCGTTGGTTGCACGAGGGCGGATGCGTGTGAGGCCGTCAATTGCCGCAAGGTGGTCCGGATCTGTTCCATGCCGCATCCCCAACGCCAGGCCAACCACCACCACAGCGTTCATAGTGTGCTCCCCGCAGTTTGCACTGATGGAGCAGAGCCGCCGACGTAACGGAAAGGATCAAACCGAAGTTCTTCAAATTCCCTAGGCAGTGGAAGAAGTTTTTCGGCGGCTTTGCTTTGTGATGCCCAATCCACCAAGGCGGCGTATTGCCCAAGGTGGCGGATGTTGCCGAGCCACACGGAACCGGCGGAGTTGGAAATGCTCACGACGTTCGGGACGTCACAAGGCCCAAGACAACCGCTGATGGTGAGTTGAATGTTTTTCAATAGCCCCTTTTGTCGCCATTCCTGTTTCAACCAGTCCACGGGCACTTCCGGCTTACCCTTGTTTACGTCACCACAGCAGCATCCGCGGCACATGATGACGTGCCCTATCACTAGCCTTTTCGTGTTCAGCCGCTGCACGGAAGTGTTGAGCATTTATTTCCGCCTTTTCGCCAACAAACTCTCGTACTAACACTTCGAGGTTGCTGAGTGTCGCGCCGCGACCTCGTTCATCTTTCTGGCCAGTTCTTCGGGCGCCAGGATTCGCTTTTCAAACAAGATATTCGCGAAGGCGACGATCCAGCGCTGGTAGTAAGTTAACTTCTCGACCATCTCTGACCCGAGAGCCGCGATTCCACGCCGCTTCTCTTCCGTGTTGACGATTTTGTGAATGTCGAGTACGTTGGCCAAAGCATGGCAACGCTTTTCCCACGGCGCGTATTCGTGCTCAACGCGCTGGAGGGGACCCGCGTCGAGCCCTCCCATTTCCGTCGGCAGTCGTTTTACGAGGTTTTCTGTCGGTGTCATCGGGATTTCTCCTTCCCTGGGGCGCTGGCCTTCACGACCCCGATCATGGCATCGCGTGTGACCAGAGCAGCGAGTTGTTCCTCGGTGAAATTTTCCGTGCCTTCCGGCCGTTCTGGTAACACCAGAAAGCGAATCATGGACGTCGAGTCGCTGACGCGGATCTCCACATCGTCGGGTATCACGGTGCCGAACTCGGCCAGAACGGCCCGGGGTTCCTTGACCGCCCTGGCGCGATACGGCTTCATTTTGTACCAGTCCGGCGGTAACCCGAGGATCTCCCGGGGATAGCAGGAACAGAGCGTGCAAACAACGAGGTTGTGCACCTTGTCGGTGTTTTCGAGAACGATGAGTTGTGTGTTCTCGAAAAAATCAATCCCGAGCTCTTCCAGGGTCGCGCGACCGTTGGCGAGCAAGCGGGTGCGGAACTCGGGATCCACCCAGGCGCGCGCCACTATCTTTGAACCCAGCGCGGGCGTTCGGGTATCCATCACTTCAAGCATCTGCCGGATCTCCCCCGCACCAATCAATTCTTTCTCGACAAGCAACTCCCGTACGGCCGTCTCCATGATCTCGTAATAGCTGGGCATTGCGTCGCCAGCATCAGGGACGGGCGTGTGGGCTTGTGCATGCGTGCTCATGTTTTAGCTCCTTTCCAACCAGGTTTCGAAGACTTCGATACGTAATCCATCGTTCTTGGCGCCCGCATATCCCGGCCACAATTCACAGAGTGGGATGGCGATGCGATAGTAGTGACGCTTGACTCCGGCATTCCGGCCGAAACCCTCGTCCTCGTTATTAATTGCCGCCGGTTCGACCACAGCTTCGACACGGCCGTGTTTGCCGCGAATGTAGGTCGGCACGCGGTAGTGTCCGACTGGAAAGCGCATCGAGATTTTGATTTCATCGCCCGCCTGGAAGCTGGGTTCTGCGCCCTCCGCCTTCACGATGTCCGGCCAAACACTCTCAATCGCGCGCGATTTTTCCATCATTGTCATTTCTTTTCCCCTTTTCTCCCCGGTCGGCCCAACAGGTGGCCCTTGTGAGCATTTCAGCTCGCTCAGATTCACGCGAACTTTTGCTTGCCTGAAGCGAAGGCCTTTTGGGGAGGTTCCGTCATTCCCAACCGAGACAGGATATTGCGCTTACGCTGCCAAACCGGCTGCGGCACCGTGATGGACTCATACGACTTGTGCTTTCAAAGGTTTGACATGGCACCCAGGCCGCATCCCGTTATTCTGAAGCACTCTTCCCGGTGTCGGACATTCGACAAAAGGCGACGCTCCGTCATCTCCAGAATGCGCGGTTTTCCTGAACGCTCGTCGTCGGGGCCGGGCTGTTGGTCTATGGATGCACTGACCAGGCGGCGGTCTCCGCGCAGTTGCATCAAGGCCGCGTTGATAACAATGTGGGCAGGGCAGGTGGGGAATTGGGAGTGTGCTTTCAAACTGCTGAGTCTACGAAAAGCTGATGACACGCCTTCCGGCGAGGCGTCTTCGGCGTCCTCTTAATGTGTGCGGTATGTGCGCTCGTCACCATTACAGCTCTGAGCGCTATGTTGAACCTGGCGGGCCCAACGCTTCGAGTGCGTCGCTATGCCCATGCTTTCAGCATCTACGCTTAGCTTAGCGATAGAAACATCAGTCTTTCGACAGCCACTTCTCCGCAGCCATTATGGAGAGGGTCTGCTCGGCGACGAGCTTTCCCATCCGCGCGGCGTCCGCCTCCACTGTTCCCGACCTGTTGTCCCCCACAGTTCCGACCACGGTCCCTGCCGCGACACCGACGCCGCCCGTGCTGGCCAGAGCCCCGGGCTCTTTTCCACTCTGAGAGTTGATGTTGCCGTCGAGAAGTACCGTGCACCGTCCATTGGCCACCAGGGTGAGGACTACGTGGGTCTCAATATCACTCGCACCGTGCCCAAAACCGATCATGATTCGCTTTCTGGCGTTTCCTTGGTTGACGCCGATGAACTCCCCACGAATTATCAACACCGTTCCACTGTCCGTGCCCACATCCACAAGTCTTTCCGTTTTCACTTTTTCTTTTTCGAGACTCTCGATGACGGTCTTTGCAAAACTGTCCTGAACGTGTTGCATGAGTTCTTCCGGTGAAGCATCCTGGTCCGATTCGGGATGGAGCAGATGATGAAAGTGGTGGTGAAACCGATATTGCGTCATTACTACTTCGCCTTCCGTGGAGAAGTCCTGAATGACCACCCGATCGGGTTTGGGCAAAACGTGTGAGGTATCGTATCGGTAAAGCAATTGCAGTTTGGCGCGCCCGGTGACGACCGTACCAACCCGGGTGTCTGGGTTCGCCGCGTGTGCGGCAAGCGCTATGAGCCATATCGCATTCAAGGCCTTTCGATTCACATTCACCTCCCCCTCGGCGAAAATGTTGCGAGGAATTCAATTGATTTCGTGTGGATATTTGATTGACTGGGGCATTACCCGCCCCGAGAACTTGTCGCCGGCAACGTACTTTGTCGAGAGCCAATCTATGACCGTTTGCGACAATTCAATTCGATCATCCGAGTACGAATGGTCGGTCGCAAAATGCAGCGTGACAACATGCCGATCTTCCGCTGCCCGCAGCGCAGCGGCCAGTCGATCGCTTCCAGGGGCAAAGCCATCATCCGAAGTCACGATCAGCAACGGCTTTGAACTCAAGGCGTCGGCCTTGTTCACAAAGCTCCACTGCCGTGCGTGGAGAATCGTTTCATGCGCCAGCCCATCTGGCGTGCAGCCGGACAAGGGGGCCAGCCCCTCACTCGCATATCCCTTGCTCAATCCCTTCACCAGCGTGTCCGTGTTTTCGGGAAGAGGCTGGGGGAGTAGTCCGCCGAGATCAACAGCAGAAATCAGAGCCACGGCCTCGATGCCGGGGTCTGCGGAAGCTGCCTCGACCGCCACAAAACCTCCCATGCTGTGTCCGACGAGAACAATGCGTGAGGAGTCGGCTCGCAGATCTTTGGCGACGGATGGGCGCCGGAAATAAGCAATTGCGGCCGCAGCATCCTCTATGCAGTGCGAGAAGGTGAAGATTCCCGGTGATCCCCAGGAACCCCGATAGTCGAAATAGAGAACGTCCCAGCCATTTCGGCGGATATCCTGTGCGATGTCCAAATTGCGCTCATAACCAGGTAATCCGTGCAGCAGGATCACAACTGGATGGGGGCCCTCACCGGCGGCCACATAAACAAATCCGTTCACCAGCGTTTCGTGGCTGGGAATTTGTACCGGTTGTAATGACGCGGGATCGGGTTTCAGTCTAGGGACGTCTGTTTGCGCGACGGCGAAACGCACGCAATAGGCGCAGATGCACAGGGCAATAGCGAGTTGACCTAGGCGCAGTGCCAAAGGGACCCGTGGCGCGGCGCCAAATCTTCGACTTCGATCGAGTTGTGCCGGGATTCCCACTTAACTGATTCTCCCTGATTCGGCCACCGCATAAAGATCCGCCCTGAAATGGGCTGAGCTTGTGTCACTAGTGCCAAATCTTCAATGCCCCATCTTCGATCACGACTTAACTGTGACCGCTACCCTGGATAATCAAACAAAGAACGCGTTTACCATTTCCACGTCTGACAGGTACGTGTTAATTGCACATATCTTTCCATCTCGCAGATTGCAAACGGTGGCCAGATGCTCGTCGAGATTTTGGGCTCCCCTCTTCGCGATATTATGCAGTGACAGGGCGAGACCAGCCTGGCCAATCAGAATGTGGTTCAGATTAAATGTGAGCCCATAGCTCACGATGCGCTGGGCACGGCCGATTACCGCATCAACGCCGCTTGCCTCCCCGGAGATCAGGCTTGTTCCCGGCAAAGTCCAGACAATGTCGTCCGTCATGATCGATCGAAGTAAACTCCAGTCCCGGCTTCGCAATGCTTCGAGAAACTGCCGAGCGATCGTTTTCTTATGTTCGTCAGTCACCATTAGAGCTCCTGTTAACCGTGTTTTTAGCAGGCACGAAACGCGGGTCGGCGCCTGTTTCTATCAGGCGAATCTATCAGTCCGGGATCCAGCTCCCATGGAAGCCCAGCGGTACCCGTGCCGGCAGGTGGACGCGCGCAACCGGCTTGCCGGTGAAGTCCTGCGCCGCGAGGACCACCAAGTCCGTGGCGCCGCGGTCGAGAGAGTGGACAAAAGTCATAACGTAGCCGTCGTCCTCGGCGGCATCGGGAGAAGTCGGCGCGAAAACTGCCTCTCCCGCGGCTTCACCGCTTCCGAAGTTGTGTGCCGTGACCGTGCCCGCAGCCACGTCGTGCTTGTACAGGACGTTCGCAAACGTACTGTTGGCGAAGTGGCCAGTGGGAGAGAGGACGGCCTGCCACTCTGCTTCAATTACGGTGCTGTATCCATATCGGTGTTTCCGGCCGACCACCCGTTCGTCGACGCGCGGAAACTCCTGAAAGCGCTCGTCCAAGCGCTTTTGAATTACTTTACCCGCAGTCGGGTCGATGATCCACCGGTCGAGCGTCACTGGTCCTGGACCCGTCAAAAGGGAGACGTCGTAGGAGCCTTCGTAGTGGCACATGTCGACCACAACCCGGTCGCCGTCGTCGTAGGCGTTGAGGGTATGAAAAATGAAGCACGGGTCGACCGCAAACCACCGCACATCGACGGAATTCGCGTCGCGCCTCAGCAAGCCAACACGCGCCTCGTGCTTCGGATTCCACACATAAGGCATCTCGCGGCCCGCGGACACCGCCTCCATGCTGAACGTGACTGGGAGGTCATAGAGGACCACATATTTTTCGGTGAGCGCGAAATCATGCATCATGGGTTTGTCGGCCACCACAATGTCCGTCACCCGACTGACTTTACCGGTGGGGTCGATGACCACGTGCTGAACGTTTTCTCTGCGAAACGAATACGCGATGGCGTGCAGCTCACCCGTGCGTGGATCGACCTTGGTGTGGGCGGCAAAACCAGCAGGCAGGGTGCCAGCGAAGTCGCATGGGCCGATGGTGTCAAGCTCATCGGTGAGCTCATACGGCAGTGGACCGGCCTCGACGGTGGCGAGGGTGTGGCCGGCGTAAGAAATGATGTGTGTATTGGCAGCAAAGTCCAAGTCGTTGTGGATCGGTCCTGACTTCCATTGCTCCCCCAACGACTCGGCAACATCTTTGGAACGAACCCAGCGGTTGCGGTACCACTCCGCCCTTCCGTTCCGCAGCCGTACACCGTGCACCATGCCGGACCCCACGAACCAATGGTAATTGGGGTCGGCCAAACTCATCGGGTTGGGCCCGTTGCGCAGGTAGCGTCCGTTCAATTCCGCAGGCAACTGACCAGTAACGGGTAAATCGAAGGCTGTGATCTCCTCGGTGACCGGGGCGAATGGGCCCGTGAGAAAACGATTCTTGGTAGGCATGACGGTTGTGGCCGGTGCGTTCATTTCGCGCTCCTTCTTCATTTTCTGGACGCCGTTTCCCTAAGCTTTCGAGTTCACCGAATCCGCAGTTCGATTTAGATCTTTGCGAACTCTCACCTAAACGAAAGAAATGGCCCAGGGAGACTTCCCAATCTCAATCGAAAAAGCTCATTGCGATTAGAATGCCAAACCGTTGCGTGACCACGATCTACTCGTGCCATCAATGGCTTGACAGGACACGCAGGCGTGATCCCGTTGTTCAGAAGCACTCTTGGCGGTGTCGGGCATTCGACAATCGGCGAACCTCCGTCATCCCGAGATAGTGTGGTCCTAGTAAGTGCCTTCAACCTTCCGTCGTAATCACCTTTTTTCTCCGCCTCAACGACCTTGCGGGTAAGCGAGGTGGAGGATTGGGGGTGCCCTCTCAAGCTGCTGCGGTTACGAAAAGCGGCTAGCAAGCTTCCTGCAAGGTGGCTTGGGGCTCCGGCCAATTCGGCCGATGATTGTCCACGAGCAGCATCCCCTGGAGGGAGTGACGGAAAGCCGACTTTTGTCGAAGGGCCGCCGAGCTCAGGAGTCCGCTAAGAAAGTTGGATGCGGCATACGTCCCCTCTCAAACCGTTGATTGCAAGTCTCAAGTAAGGCTTCCGCCCCACTCGATTCAGTTGGCAGTGTAAGTGCAAATCTGTATGTGTGTAAGCGAGGAAGGGATCTCTGCGAAAGCGACGATTTACTTATGCAAAGGAGAGTTCGCATGTTTATCAATACCCTCAAGTATGGTTTTGCCACCTTCGTGCTTCTCGCAACGCTCAGTGGAATGACCGTCCACGCGCAGACGAGTCCGGTGAAGAATATTGTACTGGTACATGGAGCTTGGGTGGACGGCTCTGGCTGGAAACCGGTTTTTGACATCTTAGTAAGCCACGGATACCACGTAACTGTTGTCCAAGAACCGTTGACCTCATTTCAGGAAGATGTTGCTGCGACGAAGCGAGTCCTGGCCGAGCAGCAAAGCCCCTGCATTCTGGTTGGTCATAGCTATGGCGGATCGGTCATTACAGAGGCAGGGACAGATCCACACGTCGTCGGACTCGTGTACATTGCGGCACACATGCCTGACGCGGGAGAGAGTGAGGGCGCCGACGGGAAGCGTTATCCCAGCGAGGTGAGCAAGAGCGGAGCGATCCAGACTACACCCGATAGCTTCAATTATCTTAACCCCGCCAAATTCCCTGAGTATTTCGCCGCAGACTTGCCTATTCGACAAGCCGAATATGAGGCTTACTCCCAAATACTCACAGCGACGGGCAATTTCACGGCGAAGATCTCAACTCCCGCATGGAGAAGCAAGCCTAGCTCGATGCTCGTAGCCACGGCTGACAGGATTATTAGCCCTGACCTGGAACGTTGGTACGCGGCTCGCGCTCACAGCTACACGGTTGAGGTCGAAGGAGCGAGCCACTCGGTGTACGAATCCCGACCCAAGGAAGTGGCCGCAATCATTGAACATGAGGCAGAGAGCAATCATTAGACGTACCAACTTGTCGTGATTGCGAATGGCGACCACCGAACAGAGAGTCGTCAACACTAAGGGAGAGATGTAATGCCGCACCCCACAGAGTACTCGCAAAGATCGACTCGCTCGTGGACCACCCGCCGGGAAGAAAAACAGAGGCGCTTGCAACTCGTCTCGTCCTGGATGCAAGGTCCGCATTTGCCGCAAGAAAAGCTGGTGGAGTCGCTGGAATCGCTGATTGTGCCGGGGGATAGGATCGTGCTCGAAGGTGACAACCAGAAGCAAGCCGATATGCTTTCACGTGCTTTGGTCAAAGTCGATCCGAAGAAGTTGCATGACTTGCATTTAATCATCTCGAGCATCGATCGGCCCGAGCACCTCACCCTATTCGAGCTAGGAATCGCAAAAAAGGTCGACTTCGCCTTCGCATCGCAAAGCCTTCGGCTAGCCCAGTTGCTCGAAGACGGAGTTCTCGAAATCGGCGCCATTCACACCTACGTCGAGCTCTATGCCCGGATGCTCGTCAACTTGGCGCCAAACGTCGTATTGGTTTGCGCAGAGGAGGCTGACCGTGACGGCAATTTGTATACAGGTCCTGCGACGGAAGACACTCCGGTGATCGTTGAGGCTGCGGCATTCCACGACGCCATCGTCGTCGCACAGGCGAACCGGATTGTTGAAAAGCTTCCGCGCGTTGACATTCCGTCATCCTGGGTGGATGTTATCGTCGAGTCGGACCGCCCGTTTGCGATCGATCCACTTTTCACCCGCGATCCGCGCCATATCACCGATCTTCAAATTCTTTGCGGGATGATGGTCATCCGCGGCATCTACGAACGACACGAGGTCCAGGCGCTCAATCACGGCATCGGCTTTGATACCGCTGCGATCGAGCTATTGCTGCCCACGTACGGTGAGTCGCTCGGACTGCGCGGCAAGATCTGCAAGCACTGGACTCTGAACCCACATCCAACCCTTATTCCCGCTATCGAGTGCGGATGGGTGGAGAGCATTCACTGTTTCGGCGGTGAGCTCGGGATGGACGATTACATGCGGGCTCGCCCCGATGTCTTTTTCACCGGCCACGACGGTAGCCTGCGTTCGAACCGCGTTCTCTGCCAGCTCGCGGGCCAATATGCGGTCGATGCGTTCATTGGATCGACTCTACAGATGGATGGTGATGCGAACTCGTCAACAGTGACCTCCGGCCGAATCACCGGTCACGGAGGCGCGCCCAACATGGGACATGATCCGCATGGCCGCCGGCATTCCAGCCCTGCGTGGATCGATCTAAAGACGGATCCGAGTCCGACCGCAAGAGGAAGAAAGGTGATTGTTCAGACTGTGGAGACATTCCAAAAGGGGGGAGTCCCTACCTTTGTTGAGACTCTGGACGCAGTCGAAGTGGGCAAGAAGGCAGGGATGCCCATCGCACCTATCATGATCTACGGCAACGATGTCAGTCATGTGGTGACCGAGGAGGGCATCGCCTACCTCTACAAAACAGACGGCCTTGAGGAGCGGCGCCGGGCTCTGGCCGCGGTAGCCGGGATTAGTCCCATCGGCCTGCGCGCCAAATCTCAGGAGACTGCCGAACTTCGCAAACGAGGCATCGTGGCTTATCCGGAAGATATCGGCGTGCAGCGTCTGCAGGCAAACCGGTCGTTGCTCGCCGCCCGAAGTATCGAGGATTTAGTTGCATGGTCCGGCGGTCTTTACAAAGTCCCCGCCAAGTTCAGGAGCTGGTAAATGGGCGCGAACATTCTCGTTACTAATAACTTGGGTGTTGCCGCAGCGAATCTGGGGCTGTGCAATCATCTCGCCGCCCTCGCCACGCAAGCCCTGATCGCTGAAGCAGAACTTACGCCGAAGCCCGGCCTCGTTGATCGGCGCGGTTCGGGAGCCCACAATGACCTTTCACTTGAGCTGCTCCGGCGATCTGCAACCATTCTCGAGCCTTATTTTTCTACGATGGGATGTATCTCTTCAGGTCGAGATCTGAATAGGGGGCTTCGCGAAGAGCTTGCCGTGATCGGACGCGATGCCGAGCGGGCTATGTACAAAGCTACAGACGGAAGCAATGCACACAAGGGGGCTATCTGGACTATCGGACTTCTTGTGGCCGCGACTGCACGGGGAGATGGCCGGAATGCCCAAGACATAGCCGCCACGGCGGGCGCCATCGCGCGGCTGCCCGACCGAGAGCGGCCAGCCGTCGTTACGCATGGGGATATTGCGCCACGCCGCTATGGAGCTGGCGGCGCGCGAGAAGAAGCCGCGAATGGCTTCCCCCACGTGATTAAGTTCGGCCTTCCGACAATGCGCAGGCAGCGAGCTAGGAGATCTCCTGAGGAGGTCAGTCGTCTGGACGCGCTGCTCAGCGTCATGTCGCAACTTAATGATACCTGCGTGCTCTATCGAGGCGGCGTTGAGGCACTGGATGTGGTGAAGTCGGGTGCACACGCTGTTCTGATGGCCGGTGGTCATGGCACTGCTCTCGGGCGAGTGCGAATGCGCAAACTCGATCGTGAGGTAATTGCCAGGCGCATTTCGCCGGGAGGGAGTGCGGACCTGTTGGCCGCAATGATCTTCTTGGATGCGGTCGAGCGCCAACAGAGTGAAGTCCATAAAGACCGGAGCGAATGGGAGGAGAGAGATGGAGCAGCTTAAGTTCGACTATCCCTCAGCAAGCCGGCACGTCACGAAAAAAGCACATGTTGGCGTCGTCGGATCCGGGGACATGGAGATACTGATGGAGCCTTCTCCGACAGGCACCGCCCATGTCTCAATTCTCACCAGTGTGAACGGGTTCAGTAGCAGTTGGAAAGCGGTGCTGGACCGCTTTTTCGCGAAGTATGAGGGCGCCGTTCGCATTCACATCAACGATGCGGGCGCTACGCCGGGCAGCGTAATGCTACGGCTCGAACAGGCCGTCGAGGTGATCGAACAATGAGCAATACAAACATTTTTCCGCCGTTTGTCGCTCGGCGCAGCTTCATCGAGTTAAGTGCCAGGGAGAGGGCACAGAGCTTGATGGATTCCGGTTCATGGCGCGAACTGGTCGGCCCCTTCGAACGCATTGAATCACCCTGGCTGCCCGAGCAAGGCATCGCACCCCAATCCGATGATGGTTGTGTTGTGCTCAAGGGAAAAATCGCCGCCAAGCCTGCCGTGGTCGTTGCGCTGGAAGGCGGATTTCAGGCCGGAAGTATGGGCGAAGTGTCGGGGGCAAAGATGACTGCGACCCTGGATCTTGCCGCCCGAGATTGCCAAAATGGGACCACGACCGCCGCGGTCCTCTTGCTGGAAACGGGCGGCGTGCGTCTCCAGGAAGCCAATCTTGGACTTGCGGCGATTGCGGAGGTGATGGCGTCACTGCTCGCGTTGCGTGAGCATGCGCCCATCATCACCGTGATCGCGGGTACGGTTGGATGTTTTGGTGGCATGTCCCTGGTGGCGGGGCTTTCGAGCTACATCGTTATGACGCCGGAAGCGCGCCTGGGCCTGAATGGTCCAGAGGTGATCGAGCAGGAATCAGGAGTCGAGGAGTTTGATTCCTCGGACCGCCCGCTGATCTGGGCAATCAATGGCGGTGAACAGCGAGTTGGTATGGGAGTTGCCGATGAGCTTGTCGTGGACGATGCAGAGAGGATTGCCGCGGCAATTCAGCGATACGTAAAAGCTGGTTTTCCGGTTGTACATCGAAGCCAGCAAGTCGAGCTATATCGCAACCGCATTGCGGCGCTGGACACCTCCAAGCAATTCGATCCCTTCAGCCTGAGAGAAAGCTGGAATAACAAGAAGAAGGAAGGAGTCGCGAGATGAGCGCGCAAGTGGGGCTGCGAGGCAGAGCATGGTTCCAGGCCTTAACCGGCCAAAATTCACCCATGGGTGGAGATCCCGCCTCCGTGCTGACGGCAGATGTCAGACTCGGCGAAGACATGGCTCTATATCTCTGTGTCGTGCCAAACCCAAACGCCCGCTATCCATGCGTGCGGCGCGGAGAAGTAGGTCTGGAAGAGGCCTATACGCTGGCAAGGCGCGTGCGCGATGCAGTCGAGCAGGACGAGAGTGGGAGAAAACGCCCGATCGTCGCCATCGTGGACGTCAAGAGCCAAGCCTACGGTCGCCGCGAGGAGACGGCCGCTGTCTTCCTGGCGGCCGCAGCGGCCGCGGATGCGTACGCGTCCGCGCGAATGAAGGGACATCCGGTGATCACCCTGGTCGTGGGGCAGGCCATTTCGGGCGGCTTTCTGACCCACGGCTATCAAGCCAACCGGATCCTTGCCTTTGACGACAGCGGCGTCGTGATCCATGCCATGCACAAGGAGGCGGCCGCACGGATCACCCTTCGATCTGTTGCGGACTTGGAACGCCTCGGTCACGAGATCGCTCCCATGTCTTACGACATTCGTGACTACGCCAAGCTCGGCTTGCTTCACAAGTTGCTGCACGTCGAAAACCCCGATAGTCCTTCGCCGGCCACGGTGGCTCTTGTCCAATGGGAACTGATCGCGGCGATCGCCGATGCGCGCGCCGGATCGACGGATCTGCGCAATCGGCTGGACTCGGAGGGTGCTCGTGAGATGCGCAAGGCGGGATCGGCCGCACGCGCCCGCATGGAAGCTGAATGGGTAACATCTTGAGGCTTGTATGACCAAGACGCTTGCCGACGCCCTCGTGCCGATATTTGCCGGCCTTCTTCTCGGCTATTTCGCCGGGCTTTGGCGCGTGATGGACAATCAAAACGTCCAAACACTCATCACCTTCGTAATGAGCTTCGCTATACCTTGCTCGCTCTTCCTTGCGGTTGCCAGCACAAGTCTGTCAGCATTGCGCCAGCAGGCCGCGCCTGCTCTAACGCTGGCGATTGTCTATCTCGTTTTATATTCGGTCAGTTTCTATTGGGCTCGCGCCCAGGAAAATCTCGATCCATCAGACAGCTCTGTGGTCGCGCTGACCCTGGGCTTTCCTAACTCTGCTGCCGTGGGACTGCCGCTGCTCGCTTCGGTATTCGGTCCGCAATCCACCGTTACCGTGGCCACATCTCTCGCCATCGGCTCCATCACGGTTTCCCCGATCACCCTGGCAATTCTGGAAGCGAGGAGAGGCAGTTCCAGCGCGGGCTTCTCCTTGAGAATTGTCGGCCGTCCCTTGATGCGTTCGATCAAGAAACCGATCGTTTGGGCCCCGCTGCTTGGACTGCTGTTCTCTTGTGCAGGCTTGCTCCTCCCTTCTTTCGTACATCGCTCGTTTGCGGTGATGGGATCGGCGGCTGACGGTTCGGCTCTAGTCCTTACCGGGTTGGTTGTCTCCGCTCAGAGGTTCAAATTCGGAGGCAACACGCTAAATGCAGTTCTTCTGAAGAACGTGCTCCAGCCCGTCCTGGCCTTGGGGCTCGCGAAGCTGATTCATCTTCCTATTGAGCAGATGCGTTACGTTATCTTGATCAGCGCCATGCCCTGCGGCTTTTTCGGCACGGTGTTTGGCAAGGGCTTTAACTCAAGTCCAAACCTCGCCAGCTCTGGTTTAATCGCATCGTACGCCATGGGAATTGGCACGCTGGCCGTGTGGATTGTGATCGTAGAACATCTTGGCTGAAGTGAGCGGCGGATGCAGCTATTGGAAATCGACAATGCACAGGTACATGACCTGCTTAAGATCGATCCGGATTCGCTCATACCGGACGGCGTCGATGCGGCACCCTGGGTACGGCGAACTCTCAACTCTTGCCCTTGGGCGGTCGTTCGCCGTGCTCGCGTCCCAGCCGGCCAGATCGCCATAGGGATTCGTGGAACCACTCGCAGCGAACGCTGGGGAGGATTCATTAGGAGGGACCAGACCCGCCACATCGTGCGACCTGCAGAAGTTCTTACCTACGCGGGATCATCACTCGGCGCCGCGCGAACGCCGTCATTGAGCACGCTGCAGGAGGTCATTGAAATGTGGCGGGACCTCACGTTGCCGTGGGGGCCAATAGGGAGCGTCGGCTTCGAATTAGCCACCGGGCCAGAGGTCACAAACGACTTGAGCGATCTTGATATTGCCATCCGCGCGCCCGGCCAGATTTCCGTGGCGCAGGCGCGATCCCTATGGGAGCGCGTCGCCAGGCTACAAGTTAGGGTGGATGTTTGCGTGGAGACCCCGGAATGCGGCTTCTCGCTCGACGAGTACGCTTGCAGTCCATCAGCCCGGATAATGCTGCGCTACCCCGAGGGCTCGAGGCTCGGCGATGATCCCTGGAGCACACAGGCGAAGTCGGTGGGAAATGCCTTATGAGCGTCGCGTTTATTTTTCCCGGGCAGGGTTCTCAATCCCCGGGAATGCTGCACCAACTGCTCAATCATCCCGCGGTCGACCGCACGCTCGATGATATCACCGATGTGCTCCATTCTGAAGTCCGCAATCTCGACACGGAACAGGCTCTGGAATCCGATACGTCGGTGCAGGTTGCATTGCTGGCGGCAGGGGTTAGTACGGCGCGCGCTCTCCTGGAGCAGAACGTCCAGCCCACCACAGTGTCCGGCTTGTCCGTCGGTGCGTTTGCCGCCGCAGTGACCGCTGGCGTCCTGACCTTGCAGGACGCGGTTGAACTGGTAAGCTTGCGCGCCAAGGAGATGACGAAGCTGTACCCCAAAGGCTACGGCCTGTCCGCGATTGTGGGACTGAGCGAATCTCAAGTGACCAAAATCGTTCAGGCTACGACCTCAGACCAGGCGCCGGTGTTTGTGGGAAATATCAATGCGCCCCGCCAAATTGTTATCGCGGGCTCGGACTTGAGTATGGATCAGGTATTGGACGAAGCTCGCCGCCAAGGCGCCAGCAAGGCAGTGCACCTGCATGTTTCTGTTCCGTCTCATTGCCCCTTGCTTCAGCCCGTTGCAAATCTCCTGGCAAAACGGATTTCCGGCATGAACTTGCGAACACCTCAGGTGATTTACGTCGGGAATGTAAACGCACGAGCCCTGCGCACCAAGGAACTTGTGGCCAGTGATCTGGCCAATAACATTGCGCACGGGGTCCGCTGGCATGATGCGACAACGGTCCTCCAGGAACTCGGCTGCAATCTTTTTCTCGAGATGCCGCCTGGACATACCCTCAGCGATCTCGCTCAGGAGAACCTACCCGGCATCGATTCGGTTCCAGTCGAACCGGCGGTGCTGCCCAGGGTCTTGCGTTTGACCAAGCAAGAGCAGGCCAATACGTGAGAAATCGTCCCGCGAGGGTCGAAGGAGGATTTATGGCTGGAATAGTGACCGTAGATTCGGGGCCTCTGAAATACGCCCAAAAGATATCCACCGGCCCGCATGTGGTTCAGGCGGACGAACCAACCGATATTGGGGGCAGTGATGCCGGCCCAAATGCAAATGAGTTGCTGATGGCCGCGCTGGGAGCATGCGCCAACATCACGGTTCAAATGTATGCCGAGAGGCATCAATGGCCTCTTAAAGGTGTGCATTCCACGGTATCCTACGCGAGAGTCCTTGCTGAGAATCCCCCTGATTCCGACGCGAGGATTGGAATGGTGGACCAGATTGAATTGGAGATTTCTTTTGCTGGAGATCTGTCCGAGGAGCAACAACAGAGGCTTTTGGAAATAGCCGGCAGATGCCCGGTTCATCGCATGCTGGTTTCACAGGTCGAAGTTCATACGAAACTGCTTGGTCCTACCTCTCCTTCAAAGTGAGTGTTTCGTTTAATGATGGTAAAAGGCGTACAAGTCAAGGTGCTGACTCGGCTCGACGCTTCGCAAACACTTTCGGGCGAGTTCCCCGCCGCGGATGGGCGTCAACGGCCATCCGCCTAACCCTGAGCTTTGCGCGATGGAATTGAGATTTGAGAGTCCCCACCGACAGGCCCAAAACCTCAGCCGCCCCTCTGACATTCAGCCCTTGAATATAGCGGAGCCACATAGCTTGCCGGCATGGAGTTTCCAGCGTCTGCCAACGCTGCACAACGGACTGCAGGCGCTCGCGCTGCGCGTACAATTCCTCGGGATTGGCTCCCTTATCATGGAGACGGTTTGCCAACGAATCTTCGTCCGGATCGTCATGCTGGTCGACAGAGATTATTACATCGCGGCGGCTCCGGCGCAGATGCATCAAAGCCGCGTTGATAACGATTCGAGTGAGCCAAGTGGAAAACTGAGATCGCCCTTCAAACCCGCGCAGGTGACTATAAGCCGATAACAGCCCATCTTGCAGGGCGTCTTCGGCATCCTGTTGGTTCCTCAACATTCAAAACGTCGTTCGGTACAGATGAGGGATATGAAGAGCAAAAAGCTGCCCGGCAGCTTCTCGGTCTCCTTGCATAGCTAACCGAAGCAGGATTTCGCCACTAGAAATAAATGAGTTGTCATTACTGTTTTGCATCTCTTCTCTCCCCGATGTGTAAAGTGATTGCCTTAGGGCCGCTACACGTTGAGGCATGTACGGTTTTCGCCATACTCCCTGTCGGTTCTTGCAGGCATGGAAATCCGTTCTTCTCGCTTGAGAGTCACCGCACCCGAGGCAGCCCGGTCGACTACCATCCCCAATATCTCGCGCGTAATCACCACGATGCTGGTCACCATCAACAAAAGCCCCCCCAGCGCCCCGGCCAGCAGTACGCAGACACAAGCTTCCTCAAACACGTAAGCCACGTTCGCCTCCAAACCGAGCCCCGGCAGACGCACGACCTGCAATTGTTGGCAGTCATTAAAGCCATCGTCGGTTTTTCAATTGGCTTGGCCCCGCCAGTTCATACTCCGTCAGAAGCGAATGCAACCTTTATTCCAAAGACCGGGTGGGGTCATCATTCGTGACGATCTCTTTATAATTCAGCGGCAAGAATGGACTGGAGTGTGCCCCTAAGTTGGCCTGCGAGATCCGAGAGATGTTGCCGAATGGCGAGTCATCGACAAGAGTCGGCTTTTCGACACGTGTGCCACTTGGGAGGAAAAGTGCCGGCCCATGTGTATAGGTTCCGGAGGCCCCCGGTCGCAGGGCACAACTTCTAGTTTCAGGAACGGTTTTGATGCTTGGTCAATTACCGACATAATAAACATCGTCGAGCTAGCGTCACGAGTTAGTTCGTTAGATTCATCAACGCCAGAGTGCAGATTTATGTGAATATCGGTCAGATTGTCACTATAATTGAACTGGAAACCCAACCCCGGGGCAGAGACAACAATTTTTGCGCTGGTACGACACGAGTTCACACGCCGTGGCGTGCGGAGCTCGCGTCAGAGGGGATCTCCTACTGGTCCTGACGATACGGTTGACGTCGCGGTTAGGCAGCGGAATGAGGCGGCGGCATCGGGGGGCGCTGGAAGAAATGAACCACTCGGAAGATCAACTACGGGTAATGATCGACACGATTCCCGCCCTGGCGTGGACCTGCCGGCCGGATGGCGCCGCTGAATTCCTCAACCAACGATGGCTGGAATACACTGGCCGCTCCTTGCAGGACTCTCTCGGCAGGGGATGGATCGATTCCATTCATCCTGACGATCTGGACAAATTAACGAATGCCTGGCTAAAACCCCTTGCTTCGGAGCCGGGTGAAGTGGAAGCGCGCCTCCGGCGCTCCGATGGGGAATATCGTTGGTTCCTGTTTCGCGCTGTGCCGCTACGCGACGAGCAGGGCAAGGTGGTCAGATGGTTCGGGACGAATACCGATATTGAGGACCGGAAGCGCGCCCAGGACGTGCTGCGGGCGGCGCTGTCCGAACGAACGCGCCTCGCATCGGTCCGCGCAGAAATCAGTGCGGCGCTGACGCGCAAAGATAATCTGCGGGGGATTTTGCAGATCTGCGCCGAGACGATGGTCCAGCACCTTGATGCGGCCTTTGCGCGCATTTGGACCCTTACCAACGACAGAGGGGAATTAGAGTTGCAAGCTAGCGCAGGAATCTACACCCGTCTGGATGGTGATTACAGTCGAATTCCGTTTGGAAAGTTTAAGATCGGCCTCATTGCCCACGAAAGAGAACCGCATCTGACCAATGATGTCCAAAACGATCCGCGAGTCAGTGACCGGGATTGGGCCAGAACGGAAAAGATGACATCCTTCGCCGGCTATCCGCTCGTGGTCGAGGACCGCGTCGTGGGCGTTATGGGGATGTTCTCACGGAATCGACTCACGCCAGCCACGCTCGAGACGCTGTCTTTCGTCGCCGATGGCATCGCCCAAGGCGTCGAGCGCAAGCACGCAGAGGAAAGGTTGCGGCGGAGTGAGGCTTACCTAGGCGAGGCTCAGAGATTAAGTCACACGGGCAGCTTCGGCTGGGATGTTTCCAGCGGAGAGATTTACTGGTCCCGAGAAACGTTCCGAATATTCGAATACGAGCCGACGGCCAAGGTTCCGATTGAACTGGTACTGCAACGAACCCATCCCGAGGACAGACCGGCTGTGCAGCAGCTTATCGACCGCGTTTCACGCGAAAGGACGGAGTTCGATTTTGAACATCGGCTGCTGTTGCCCGACGGATCCGTAAAATACCTAAGGGTCATGGGCCGCCCCTCGAATGACCCGTGGGGCGGCTTTGAGTTCGTCGGGGCGGTCACAGATGTCACCGAGCGGAGACGCGCGGAAGAGGCCCTCCGCGCGAGCGAACAAAGTTTTCGCCTGATCGTCGACAGCATTCCAGGTTTTGTTTGCACTTTGACGGTGACGGGCGAAATCGAATATGTAAATCATCAAGTCCTGGAATATTTCGGTCGGACGCTGGAGGAATTGAAGAACTGGGCTGCGTCCGACGCGGTTCATCCGGACGATCTGCCTGACGTCATCGCCACGTTTAGGACTTCGATCGAGACCGGCCAACCGACTGACGTTGAACTCCGTCTCCGCCGCGCTGACGGCGTCTATCGCTGGTTTCTCTTACGCCGCTTTCCCCATCGTGATATCGACGGCCATATCGTCCGTTGGTATACCTTGCACATTGATATTGACGACCTGAAGACTGACATTGACGAGCGCAAACGAGCAGAGCAAAAACTGCGGCGGAGTGAAGCAGATTTGCTGGAAGCGCAGCGGTTGACCCACACGGGGAGCTGGAAGCATGTTCTTTCACCAGGGACAGTCGAAGTCTCACCGGAGATCCATCGAATCTTTGGCTCGAACCCTGATGAAGATACGATGGACCCTGCATTCTGGTTTAGCCGGATTCATCCCGAGGACCGGAAACGCACTCAGGAACACTTTGCCCAATGTGAGATCGAGAAGACCGATTATCAGGCGGACTATCGCCTGCTTCTCCCCGACGGAACCATCCGGCACCAACATTCGGTTGGCCATCCGATCTTAAACGAGTCGGGCGAGCTGATCGAATTTGTCGGGACGGCGATGGATACCACCGACCAGGTCGAGTCCAGAATGGCCCTGGAGAAAGCTCTCGCTGAGATCAGGGTCTTAAGAGACCAGCTTTATAAGGAAAACCTGGCCCTCCGCGATGAAGTGGATCGAGTTTCCATGTTTGAGGAGATCGTTGGCACTTCTTCAGCGTTGCAAGCGGTATTGACCCGGTTGATCAAAGTTGCTCCCACCGATTCCAGCGTTCTCATTACGGGCGAGACGGGCACGGGCAAGGAACTGGTGGCACGCGCCATTCACAAAAGATCACTGCGCGCCCAACGGGCCTTTGTCAGTGTGAACTGCGCCGCGCTCGCGCCATCACTGATTTCCTCGGAGCTTTTCGGCCACGAAAAAGGAGCCTTCACCGGGGCCATGCAGCGGCGGCTGGGCCGGTTTGAATTGGCCAACGGCGGAACTATATTCCTGGATGAAGTCGGTGAACTGCCCCCGGACACCCAGGTTGCACTCCTGCGCGTTCTGCAAGAGCGGGAATTCGAACGGGTCGGAGGCAAGCAATCTATTCCCATCGATGTGCGCGTGATTGCCGCCACCAATCGCAATTTGGAAGCGGCCACCGCTAACGGAACCTTTCGCTCGGACCTCTTTTACCGGCTCAACGTGTTTCCGATCGAAGTTCCACCACTTCGGGAGCGCAAGGACGATGTTTTAACGTTGCTGGAATATTTCGTCCATCGCTTTGCCAAAAAGGTTGGCAAAAACTTCGGAAAGATCGACAGGCGAACCTTCGAGATGTTCCAATCCTACGATTGGCCGGGCAATATCCGCGAATTGCAAAATGTCGTCGAGAGGTCGGTCATAGTAAGTTCCGATGATGTGTTCTCCGTGGATGAATCCTGGCTTTCCCGGGATGCCCGGCGCGCGCCCATACGACCCTCGGTGACCGAAGACAGCGTTGAAGATTCCATTCGCGAACGGCAGATCATCGAGGCCGCACTCGCGGAAAGTCGAGGGCGTGTTTCCGGCCCCCGTGGTGCGGCCACCATACTGGGAGTACCTCCTTCGACCCTTGATTCCAGAATCAAAAAGTTGAAGATCCGTAAGGGCCACTTTAGACTGGGCAATACTTTTTCCGCAGAATCCTGAAAATCACGATTTTCACGAATTTCACGGAATCCACAATAGATGCACAACCTTCATGCCATTTATTTTCAATCACTTACGATTGGAATGCGGCTTGCCTAGAGTGACAATATGCCCGAGATGAGGGCGTGCGGCGCTTGGGCCGTTTCCTCGGAAATTGAGTGTTCGCGTGTCACTTTTCATCGGTCAGAGTACTAAGCGCGGCGAGAGCCGGCTGCTAATTGGGCGAAACCGATGTCCTGCATGATCGAACGGCTTGCCGGTGTCGAGCACGCGGTGGTGCTGCGGGTCTGCGGACGGATCCAACTGGAACACGTGCGCACTCTCCAAGAGATGATCGGTCAAGAGGGCGGAAGAGCAGTGCTTGATCTTACCGAGGTGACGCTCGTCGGTCGCGATGCGGTCAAGTTTCTAGCAGCTTGCGAACTTAAAGGCATCAAACTCCGGAATTGCCCGGCTTTCTTGCGGGAGTGGATCGCCAGTGAGCGGCTGTCCCCGTCTGCCACGCCTTCGGACTGACGCGGGTGCCGATCCTGCTGGTGTCGAATTGAGCCCCAAAGGGGCGAACTACCTCAGCCCAGGCCGGCGGCCTGGGTCCGAGAACACCCTCTCGCCAGGCCTCAAGCCCCGCAGGGGCGAAATGCGGTGCAGGAATCGAGCCGCACGGTTGTCGAGGTGGAGACAATGGTGCTTATCACGCTCTTTCAGGGCTGCAGAATCGGAAATTGGGGGACCCGCGGACCCAGGCCGTTGGCCGGGCTTTATTAGCACGCCCTCTTGGGGCTGAAAGCATCGACCCTTCGGGGAACAAACCGATAGCGGCGCTCTGGACCGAACCAATTGTCCACGGCCTAGCCCGCTAACGGAGCGAGCCATGAGAATGACGGATGCCGGAACCCCATCGTTTACCATGATTCTTCTGGCTGGTGTGTTCGGCTTAATCCTTTGTGCGCCTGCCTTTGCTCTCGACCGTGATCGAAGTATTGGACAATTCCTCCACACCACGTGGAGCGAGAAAGAAGGTGCGCCGGGCCAAATCACGGCGCTTGCCCAATCCGCCGATGGCTACTTGTGGATCGGCTCGATTGGCGGCCTGTTCCGTTTTGATGGTGTCAAATTCGAGGAGTATAAGCCCCAACCCGGCGTGGAGCTACCCTCCCACAGTATCTATGCTCTCATGCCCACACCTGACGGAGGGTTGTGGATCGCCTTCCGCCCCCACGAAACCGGTTTCTTGAAGGGCGGTTCTTTAACCCTGTTTAACCGGCCGGAGGAAGTGCCGGATTCCCCCATTCATAGCTTCGCCCGCGACCAGGACGGAAGAATCTGGGGGGGGACCGAAACGGGCTTGGTCTTACGCCAGGGCACGCGATGGGTCCCCATCGGGAACGACTGGAACTTTACTCCGGAGATGATCCGTGAGCTTTTCGTGGATCGTGAGGGCACACTTTGGGTGGCAACCGTAAGGGTCATTACCTTCCTCAAGCGAGGTGCGAAAGCCTTCGAACTCGCCGGGCCGGTCGGACGGAGTGTTACAGCCTTCTCGCAGGCCAGAGACGGGCGAGTATGGTATGCGGAAGGCGAAAGGCTGGTCCACCCAGTCCCGATGGCAGGACAGAAATCGGCTGCGGGAGGTCCCGCCGTGGTGGCGGATGGACTCAGTGGGTTGTTGTTTGATCGCGACGGCGCCCTGTGGATCACGCGTTTAGACTCTGGCATCGTCCGCATCAGATTTCCCGAGAAATTGGGAACTCGGAAGCTCGGTCCGCAAGACTCCGAATGGGAGTCGTTCGATGAGAAGGGCGGCTTCACTGACGGGTTCGCCTTTAAACTTCTCGAGGACCGTGAGGGCAACATTTGGGTTGGCTGTTCCCACGGACTGATGCGCTTCCGCCACAATCAAGTTGTTCCGGTGAGGGTGCCGGCGCGCTACGAAGAGTTGGTGTTGCACGCCGGAGATGACAACGACCTCTGGGTCGGGACCACCGCCCGCCAACCCCTGCTGCACCTTCGCGGTGAAAGTCTGGAAATTGAGAAGGCGGGCCAGCTAGCCTCCAGCGTTTTTCGCGACTCAAGCGGTGACGTCTGGTGGGGATGCCGTAACGGAATCTGGCGTCAGAGCGGAACGGAATTCAATTTCTTTCCCCTTCCCCCAGGCCTTGTGCCGGATTGGACCTACGAGATATTTCCCAGCAGAGACGAGGGTGGATTGTGGGCCAAATTTGGCGATATCGGGATCGTTCACTTCCAGCAGGGTGTCTGGAACCTGCATGCCTGGCCCAAGGGGCTTCCCGCGGCGGGGACCTTCCGATTTGGGCCCAGCGCCACCTACATTGACTCGTCGGGTCGAGTCTGGCTTGGTTACAGCTTCGGTCAAGTGTGCTTAATTGAAGGGGACAAGGTGGCCGTTTACTCCCAAGCCGACGGGCTCGATGTGGGTCGAATCAAGGTCATTCGCGGTTTTGCGCCGCACATTTGGGTGGGCGGTGAACTCGGGCTGATGTTTTTTAGTGAGGGGCACTTCCGCCGGGTGAGGGTTGCGGACGGTGAGCAGCTCGGCGCGGTTTCGGGAATCATTGAGACGGCGGATTCCGGGTTGTGGTTGAACGAGATGCGGGGAATTGTGCAGATTCCCCCGGAAGAGGTCCAACAATTCGTAGGCGATCCGAATCATCTCGTAAATTATCGGCGATTCGACTATCTGGACGGACTGCCGACCTCGCCACAGATGAATTACACCAACTCGACGGCGGTTGAAGCCCGCGACGGACGGCTATGGTTCGCCACCGACCACGCGCTCGCGTGGATTGATCCCAAGCACATCATTCGGAACGTCGTGCCACCACCGATTTCGATTCTCTCTATCGGCACCGGAAAAGGCCGCCAGCCGATGTCGAACGCCGTCAGGTTTGCCCCGGGCACTCACGCTGTAGAGATTGACTATACCGCGTTAAGCCTTTCCATACCGGAGCGAGTGGAGTTTCGTTACAAGCTGCAAGGCGTGGACGCCGACTGGCAGAACGTCGGCAATCGCCGCCAAGCCTACTACAGCAACCTGGGGCCAGGGTGGTATCGATTCCGGGTGATTGCCTGCAACAACGATGGGGTGTGGAACGATGCCGGCGCCTCCCTGGATTTTTCCATCGCCCCGGCCTACTACGAGACCACATGGTTCCGCGTGATGTGCGGCGCCGCTATTCTGGTATTGCTCTGGACACTTTATCGACTCCGTCTTCGCAGCCTCGAGCGGCTGCACCTTGAACGTCGGCACGCCCAGGAAGCGCTGCGCCGGGCCCAGGCAGATCTTCAACACGTCAACCGGGTGACTACCATGGGCGAGCTGACGGCTTCCCTGGCGCACGAAGTGAATCAACCGGTGGGCGCTGCCGTGACCGACGCCAATACCTGCTTGCGATGGCTGGCGGGTGACGTCCCCAATGTCGAAGAAGCGCGCGCTGCGGCCTCGAGAGCCGTGAAAGACGCCCGGCGCGCGGCGGAAGTCATCGGCCGCATCCGGCTGCTCTTTAAAAAGGGCGCTGCGCCGCGGGAGTGGGTGGATATAAACACGGTCATTCAAGAGCTGACCGACCTTCTGCATAGTGAGGCGACGCGATACGACATATCCATCCGGACGGAGCTGGCGGACAATCTTCCCCGGGTCATGGGAGATTACGTGCAATTGCAGCAGGTCATGCTGAACCTAACCATGAACAGCATCGAGGCAACTAAGGAGGTAGAGGGGGTGCGCGAGATCGCCATCCAGTCGCAGCGCGAGGGAGAAGACCAGGTTCGGGTGAGCGTCCGCGATAGCGGTGTGGGGCTGCCGCCACAGCAGCAGGCCGACCAGGTCTTCCATGCCTTCTTCACGACGAAGACGCATGGGACCGGCATGGGCCTTTCCATCTGCCGATCCATCGTGGAATCACATGGTGGCCGGATGTGGGCTGACCGCAACTCTCCGCGCGGCGCATGTTTTTATTTCATTCTGCCCGTGGAAGCCGAGGTGCAGTCATGATGCCCTCACCCTCTCCCATGGTGTTCGTTATTGATGACGATGCCGATACGCGCGAGTCCATCCAGGGGCTGCTGAAGTCGATGGGCTGGCGGTCCGAGACTTTCGGAACCGCACAAGAGTTTTTGCAGCGCAACCGGCCGGACGGGCCAAGTTGCTTGGTCCTGGACGTGTGCCTTCCTGGAATCAGCGGTTTAGAGTTTCAGCGCCAACTGGCCGATGCGGGTATCTACATTCCGATTATCTTCATTACGGGGCATGGAGATATTCCGATGTCGGTGAAAGCCATGAAATCCGGTGCGGTAGAGTTCCTGACCAAGCCTTTCATGGACGACGAACTCCTGAATGCGATCCAACAGGCGGTGGAGCGTGACCGAGTGGCGAGGCAAGAGCAGAGCAAGGTGGCCGAGTTGCGTAGTCGCTATGAGACGCTCACCGCCCGCGAGCGCGAGGTCATGGACTTGGTGGTTTCCGGCATGCTCAATAAACAAATAGCTTTTGATCTCGGGACCAGCGAAATCACCGTGAAGGTCCATCGTGGACAGGTGATGAGGAAGATGCAGGCCGAATCGCTGGCGGAATTGGTCAAAATATCCGCAAAGCTCACGCCCTCGAATGATTAGGGCACCACTGGCCACTGTGGCATGATGCCGCAGGATTCCAATGTCAGCTCTTGTCAACCACCACGGAGGTGACGGTCTTCAATGGTCATCGAAGGGTTTTTATGGGGTATTAATGCTCTGTCAACAATCAAACCGGGTGGATGGCGCCTTCTCCAGTACGGTCTCGAAAGATTGTAGCTGCCTTCGCGCTCAGGGCATGGACTCCTATACCAACGTATAATTGCGTGGCGTCTGGGGAAGATGTAGCTTCCCGGTATGCCCATTCAGGGAAAGACCAAACTTGTGGCGATTGTTGACGATGATGACTTAATACGTAGCTCAATGGAGGGCCTGCTCAAAGCGGCCGGCCTTTCAGCGCGGGCATTTGCATCGGCGGAAGAATTCCTTAGCTCTGGGCGGCAGCACCAGGTTGCCTGCCTGATCACGGATATTCGTATGCCGGGAATGTCCGGTCTGGAATTGCAGGCGAAGCTGAACGGTGAAGGGTGTAAGTTTCCCATCATCTTCATCACGGCACATGACGACGCAAAGATGCGGACGCAGGCGTTGAGGGCAGGGGCAGTAGAGTTTCTAGTAAAACCGTTCGACGACGAAGCCCTGATCGAGACTGTTAGAGCGGCTCTGGAGAGTTGAACCCAATAGCAGTGGCGCGCCTCCGGGTGCGCCAGGAGGTACTCTATGGGATGTCTCGAAAGATGCGAGTCCGGGGACCTGAACCGCAGTCAGCACAAATTCGAGCAAGTGATTGGCCAGAGCCCTGCCCTGGAAGCGGTGTTCGAGAATGTCGAACGCGTAGCACCTACGGATTCCACAGTTCTTATCCAGGGAGAAACAGGCACCGGCAAGGAATTGATCGCGCGAGCGATTCACAAGATCAGCTCACGATGCGGACGGCCGTTTATAAAGCTCAATTGCGCTGCCATTCCGTTCGATCTACTGGAAAGCGAGCTTTTTGGGCATGAGAAAGGCGCTTTTACCGGAGCGATTGCGCAAAAGGTCGGCCGCTTCGAAATGGCCGACAAGGGGACTCTGTTTCTGGATGAAGTGGGAGATATTCCGTTGGCATTGCAGTCCAAGTTGCTGCGTGTTCTGCAGGAACAAGAGTTCGAGCGCTTGGGCGGTACTCGCACCCACCAGGTGGACGTGCGGTTGGTAGCTGCAACCAACCGGGATTTGGCCCAAATGGTGAAGCGGAGCGACTTTCGCAGCGACCTCTACTATCGGCTAAATGTCTTTCCGATTTCCATGCCTCCCCTTCGCGACCGATGTGAGGATGTTCCTCTCTTGGCATGGCACTTTGTTGGGAAATACTCTCAGCAAATGAACAAATCTATCGAGAAAATCCCAGACGAAACAATGCAAGCTCTCATTCGCTGCCCTTGGCCCGGCAACATTCGTGAACTTCAAAACGTCATCGAACGGGCGGTGATTTTGACACGAGGAATTACTCTGCACGTCCCGTTGGAAATGCTGGAGAAGGCGCCGGTCTTTAACGCACCGTGCCTTGCTATGACGCTGGAAGAAAACGAACGTGCGTACATCCTAAAGACGCTAGACGAAACGGAATGGGTGATCGGGGGTACGCGCGGTGCGGCGATGAGGCTCGGTATTCCCCGCACCAGCCTGATTTACCGGATGCAGAAGCTCGGAATTCCCGGGCGTCGGGACTTGTGCATCGCCCTCGCGCAATCACGGGAAACCACTCGGATGGGGGCAAAGAGGGACCCTGCATATCCAACGCCCTATGTTATGGGTCCGGCAATCCCAGGAGCCTGAACAAGGGTCTTCACCAAATTCCGGCACTTTGTAGGGTCGATTGGGAGCAAGCGTACACAGAAGAAGTTAAAACCGGAAAGCTCGTAAGCTCGTTCAGTGAGATTCACACTCGGAGCGCAGATCCACTCAGAAATGCAATTCAGGCAAGGTCCGGGGGGCGGTGAGGTTGGTCGAAACGCCGATTTTTCACCAGTGGCCTGCAACGGCGGCACGATCCGCCTCGGCTTCGCCAGCGTACTTAACGGCGTCGCTACCTAGCAGGAGATGTACGTAAAGGCGATCGCTCTGAACTAGTCGCAGATTGATCTGAGCCACTTTGGCGGGATCGCTGTCCCCCAAGCCGAAAAGAGAATATATCTCCTCGACTACCGTGCCTCCCGACGGTTCATAATTTAGGCGTAGTTCTCGGATTTCTTCGTGAGCCCGAACGTCCCAGTATGTGCGCTTCCCGCCAGAAATCATGTCACAAACCTCTCTCAACCATGAGGATGACAACCAATCGTAGCTAGGGTGGAAATCGGGAAAGTTTGTTTCATTTAGACGGAGAATGGACTCTCCGTACGCCCTTAACTGGATTGGGCCTGATGAACGCCCATCCGGCCAGCAATCATGCAAACTCCCGAGATACGGGGTTCTGGGATGTCTGGATCTGTGTTCGCATTCATATGGCCGCATTACGCCCTTGCCGCGGAAGTGCCTTGCGCACGCGCCAATACGGTGGCCACCCCTTATGGGCCGTCACCCGCATCTGACGACGTGTTTACTCCTCCTCCGTCTCCTCGACTTCCTGCCACTCATGTTGTTTATGCCGCGCGCTGCCGCGCCGGCGCGCACGCGGCGCGTTTCCGTCTGTACCAGGTTTTCCGCCGCCATCGTCCTCCAATACGCCCTCCCCGTCGGCGGACGGGGCCACCTGCCGCTCGTCCTTGGCGAGGTCAAGCGCCGCCTTGAGTTCGTCCTGACGCCGGATCAGTCTTCTCTCCTATAACTCCCAACAATTGAATCACATAGCGCGGCAGCGTGTGCCAAATGTGTGCCGCTCTTAGCCGGAGGTGTACCTATGGCCCGCAAGACTGGCCAAATCATCGGACGCGCCCCACGCACTTGGGTGGTGCGGGTGTATGTGGGACGCGACGCCGAAACCAAGAAACGAAAGTACTTGAACAAAACAATCCACGGCGGGTTGCGCGATGCGCAAGCACACCTCAACCGGATGCTCGGTGAGCGCGACTTGGGACGAAACCTCGATTCTTCCAAGCAAACACTTAATCAGTATCTCGACCGCTGGCTCGAGGTTTGCGCCAAACCCAGGCTGCGAGCCAAGAGCTTTAAGGATTACGAGGGCTTGCTCCGTCGGTACGTTCGGCCTCAACTGGGAATGAAACCCCTCGTTTCCATCCAAGCATTCGATGTTCAGACTCTGTATCGTCGGCTGTTGGATCGGGGGCTGTCGGCGCGATCGATCCGCTATACCCATGCAGTATTGCGGTCAGCGCTCAAACAGGCGGTCCGCTGGAAGCTCTTGTTGGCAAAATCTGCGGAGTTGGTGGATCTGCCGAGGCACACTCGACGGAGCGCCCGAGTCCTGAGCGTAGAGCAGGCCAGGACCTTCATGGCTGCGATAGTGGGGCACCCCTATGAGGCACTTTTCGCACTGGCCATGACCACTGGAATGAGACCCAGCGAATACCTCGCACTCACGTGGGCGGATATCGATTTGGTTCGGGGGACGGTCAGCGTGTCGCGGACTTTGGAGTGGAAGAAGTGTGGCTGGCAGTTTGCCGACACCAAGCGATCGCGGAGCCGGCGCGTGATCAAGCTCCAGGCTTGGGTGATCGCCTTGCTCGTAAAGCACAGACAGGGCGTTGACCCGCAAGCCGCCAATGGCCGCGCCCACAATCTCGTCTTTGTTGCGAAGCGCGGCGGGCCGATTCGAGAATCAAAGTTTGTGCATCGTTACTTCAAGCCGCTACTTAAAGAGGCTGGATTGCCGAACATCCGCCTTTACGACTTGTGACACGGGGCCGCCACACTGGCATTGGCCGCAGGCGTGTCGCCGAAGATCATCAGCGAGCAACTTGGACATGCAAGCGTTGCCTTCACACTCGATGTTTATTCTCACGTGCTGCCGCACATGCAGGATGCAGCCGCGGAAAAAGTGCAAGCGTTGCTCGCAGGTCCCAAGACGGATGCGAAGCAACAACAAGCGGCCGTGGGCATTACTACGGTCTGACTTCCCCATCAGCAGCGCCCCTCCAAACACCACATAAATCCTTATCCTCGCCGGTAAACGCTGGGTGAAAGGTCGGGAGATATTTCCCTGAACCTAGTTTGAGGGATTTGAACGCGACGGGTCATTTACCGGTAACGCGACATAACCGGCCAAGTGGTCGGTGGCAGCCACGATCAGTGCTCGCTTGACCGTGGGCTTTCCCTACGTTCGAAGGAACCCACAGTCAACCGCTGACTCTAGCTTGGATTTTCCCGCTGACAGCTTCGGGTTACTTCACAGGCTTAAGATGCTTTTTCGCTGGCCGCTCCTTCAATCGCGTTGCAAGTCCTGGAGCGTCGAGTCCATTTAGTTTAAAGGCGTCTGCTGCCTTGGCACGCCAAATCAGGTTCCCGGGCTCAAGAAATTGTGATCTGAGTTCGCGCAGAGCGGCGATTCCGGTTAGCGAATCACATGGGGGCCGATTTGCTGGCCATGCGCCAGGCACGAGAGCTGTTTCCCCTCTGGACCTCGCGTGGATTGCCTGACGGCACCATTCATAGCGCGGGGATTTCTCTTCTGACGGCGCTTGGACAGACCCTTGGATACGAATCTTACTGTGAAATGCCGGCTCCCCGGCAGGGACACTATGCGCATGTTGGCGATGACGTTCGGTCTGACTCGGCTTGGTTTAATCGCAGTACCGGCACCGCCATTCTGTTGGCAGAATTCGAGAGGTACTCGGGCATTGTCGATGAAGGCGGATTGTTGGCAAAGATCGGAATCTTCTTCTTGCCCACCACCGGTGGGGGGAGGCGGTCGAGTGTGCGGTACTCGCGTACTGGACCAAAGGCCTGCGCGATCTTCCAGATCATGACGCACTGGCGCACACCTACAGGCGTGGTTTCCGGACTAGGGCAATGGAGCCTGTAGATGGGACATCCAGAGGCGCTCTGTTGGTTTACCAGTTCATCCTCAAGGAAGCCGACCCCGGCTTGTGGCGGCTGGATCAGGTGAAAGAGCGAGGTGTCAGGTGAGTACGAGCAAGAGACTTTTCATCCCCCGGCCTGATATGAGGCTCGGAGAACGTTATCAACTGACGGAATGTCTAGGTGAGGGTTCGTATGGCTGGGTCTGGCGCGCCGAGCGCATCGCCGACGGTGCAACGGTCGCTCTAAAAATTCCAAAGGCTCAGGGCTCTAAGAAGAGTGATCTGGAAGAAGGCAAGTGGCTGATCGACAAGCCCGGCCACCCAAACGTAATTCAGATCTTCTGGATGAACCGGGTGCCGCCTCAGTACGAGTGGTTCGTTATCGAGATGGAGTATTTCCCCAGCACTAATCTCGCGCAATTGTTGGAACGTGATGAATCCGCATTTACCACCAGCTATGACCGGCTATTTACACTTTATTCGCAAGTACTCGCGGGCGTTCACCATCTGCATAACCTCGGATTGTGCCACGGCGATATTAAACCTCAGAACATTCTCATTGCGGCAGGCGCACTGAAACTCACCGATTTCGGTAGCAGCTTCCTTCCGGACGACCTCTACGCCAAGACTCGGGAAAACGGCGGGACAGTCTTGTATTCGGCACCAGAAGTTGTAGGGTCCTCCCTCCGCGGTCGGGGTGGTGAGCAACGTTTCTCTGCCGACATTTACAGCCTCGGCGTGCTCCTATATCATCTTGTTACGTCGCGTCTGCCACACGAAACATTGAGTCAGGTTGCGCGGCACGTACCGTTCCCTCGGCCGTCAGAGGTCAACTCAACGGTGGCTCCATTGACGGAGGAGTTTGTACTGCACTGCCTAGAGGCAGAGCCAGAGAATCGTTGGCCGTCGGTTGCGGAGATGGAATGCTGGTTTGAGCGGGTCCGCCGGGCGCAGACGGAATTTCAGCCAGTGCGAACGATTGCACCGCGAGCCGAACTTGAACAGGATTGGTCCAGCCGGGCCGTTCGGCTCATGAACGAAGGCCAATACAAAGAGGCAGAACAGATAGCTGAGCAGCTATTCGAGCAATCCAGAGAGCCCCACGCATTCCTTTGCATGGTATCCGCCGCATCAAAGGATGAGCGTTATTTTGACGCTCTACACCACATTGAACATAATCCCGAGATGATGGCTCAGGCATCGCCCGTTCGAAGAGATCTTCGATACTTGGCTCTGAAATGCTATCTCGAAACACGCCAGATCGGCCAGGCCGAACGCACGATTGATCTCTGCATTAGGGAAAACGGCGAGTCTCCATCTCTTCTCCTTCAGCAGGCGTCTATCCTTGGACTCCAGGCGCGGTATGAGGAAGCCTGTTCGATCCTGATGCGCCTCAACCGCGATTTCCCGCAACGGCCGCAAGTGCTCAAGAGGCTTGTCCTCGTTTATGAACAACTGCGCGATCCAGGCAAGGCGGCTGCCTTCTTAAAGGCATACAACCGGCTTGCCACCGAGGACCCCTGGGCTACCAAAAAGATGGCACAGTTTTCGACCTTGGGGCTAGTGTAGAGGCTTTCAATCTACCCGAATAGCGACGCTTTTGCCGAGGACCGCTTTAACAATCGCGCCATCAATTCTGAAACATGGCTCCGCCATTCCAGGTCCTCCTGCAGCTCCGTCCTTTGCCCGGCGACCCACGCAAGTGCCTGGCTGGCCCCGAAGGCATCCTCAACCGGCGGATCAATCCCAGGAACTTGAATCGTCTTCTCTGTATCCACCTCGCTTGGGCGTCTATCTCTCAAATCACCTTTTATTTCGGCATCCCATCCGCTCTTGGATATCGCCAGCACCCGAGCAGCACCCTTGAGGCCCCACTTCTCGAAAACATCCTCATCTATCCATGCGGCCAGGGCCTCAGGTTCGATCCCCGTTGACCGCCAGTGCGCCATCGTGCTTTGGTCTTTATCCGCAGCTTGGAGTGCGTCACGTAATGACCGGCCCAACTCCTCGATCTGGAGTTGTTGCCGATGTTGCTTCCGGACTTGTGCGACGGCTTCGCCGAGGATCAGACCGTTGTAACACACAAAGCGAAGCCAGCCCGCGACCGTCATCAGTCGGCAGCTACCCTCCACAGAATTGAAGACTTCGATGCGGAACCGGACTTCGTCCCGGTCTCCAACGCTGAAGCTGAATCGATCATTGGACGGAAAAATAAATGAGAAGCGCGCGCGCTCTCCATTCACAGTCCACTCACCGCGCACGCTCAATGCGGCCGAATCTATCCCAACTTCGGCGAGGACCTCCTCGATCGTCCTCAGCACATGATGATGATCGACCAACCGATAGTTCTTCGATACCACTCCCACGGGAACCGGGTTCTCTCCTTGGCGGGCAGGAACTCGGTAAACCATATCGAGAAAGGGATTGACCCCGATCTCATTTCCGTTGACAGAGGTCATCGCAAACGGTTGCCGCCCGAATTGGGGGAGACGGCTCACGATGTCGGCGATGCTGCCTTCCACCGGCGGCACGACCGGAAGGCCAAGCCACCGCCGCCGATGCGGCGGATTTGCGTATTGGGTGGGCTGAGTGTATGTTTCAGACATAGCCTTAATATTAGATCGTCGCGACCTTCCGGCAACCGCACGGCCCGACAGTCGGATGCAACTAGTACTCAACAGGACCGCCTGCGCGCGACGTGCTCATGGTGGTATCCCGCGTCACGAAATGCTAGCGCCGCCATTCCGTCCCCTTCAGCTTTCACCGAAGTCCGTTGGTCTTGCACTTAAAACCCGGCTACGCTGGGTAGTTCGAATGGGAGTCCATGCTACACCCCTCCCTCTGCACCTGCAATATGCACGTATTGGCGAAGATGCTGGAAATCCCATTTCTGCCAGACCGCGGATCGCCGGATCGACAAGGTCGATCGCGCCGGCACCTGCTAGACCGAGGTCGACATCAACTGTCTCTCACGCCTGAGTGCGATATTGAACGGCGACTTGGGCACGGACTGTACCGGTCCGGCTCTCGCGCACGCTTAAGTCCCGCACCAAAGTCCTGAAGCCAGCATAGGACGTAACAGTGGTCCTTGTCCGGGGCCGCCTTGGTAGCTGCCCGACCGCCCAGTACCTGGTGATCGTGGGGCAATGAATGCGGCTTCCTGCATCTTTGCGGAATCAGGGTTACTGTTGATCGGAAAGATGCCCTGAATGGACCGCGGAGCAATTCCCTTGGCTTCGAGCAGCAATCTCCACCAATTGGATTCGGTGGTCATGTCACAGAAGAGGGAACGGCTTCGTCGATCTCCTGGATCGCGACATCCAGTGAAAAGCGGAGGCGTCTTCCCAACTATCGCTCAGTCCTCGACTGATCAGCCCGGCGGCGCGGCGCTCCTTTGTTCCCACCGTTGTAAAATGCACGCTGGCTGGAGTACCACACATTGACGGCATGAACGGCCCGTACCTCGTTCGATCTGGCACGCATTCCGCACACAAATCCTCATTGCCAGCGCTTCACGCCGAACAAAACACGTGGTCGGTTGCATCGTTTTGGTGATACCGCGAATCACTGGCGACCGCGTCAATCCTGAACGCGAGCGAAATTCGACGAATAGTGAGAAGGGAAGGACCGGTGGCCTTCTGTAGGAGACGGGGGGGTAGACTGACTGGCCCTCAGTGGGCAACTTGGTCGGCCCCCTGGCTCGGGGCAAAACGTTACTCCCACATGTTTAAGATAGCGGTCCGCTGTGGCAGGACAAGCAAAGGTTCGTACTGTTCTTGTATTTCGGCGGGATGAGGCTGGCAACGGTCGAGTGGTGGGGATCGTGGCAGGTGAGGCAGGTGATGGACGGGGCGTTCTTGCCCAGGGCGACATTGGGGCCAGACACGGGATGTCCCTCGACGGGATGATTGAGCTTGTGCGTCTTGTCGAGGTCAAGGTAGACCCAGGAATCCATTTCCTTGAAGGGGATTGTAGCGCCCCAAGAGAGAGTGAGGGTGTGCGTCTTGCGATTCACCTTCATGAGACCGCGGACGTGGCAAGCCATACAGACGTCCTGCGGCGAGGTATACAGATGGGCCGGAAAATTACTGGCGTGTGGAGAATGGCAGAAGACGCAGTTGCCCTCCTTGTAAGGCGGATGCTGGACAGGGTCGGTGGACAAGGTGTGGCAAGTAAAGCAGAGTTGAGTAGAGGGAGAGGAAAGAGTGATGTAGGTGGCGCCCTTGACATTGGCGACCGAGTGGCAGACGGTGCAGCCCATGGAGATCGCGGTGTGAACGTACTTCCCTGTGGCCTTGTCTTTGTGACACTCGAGACATTTGGCGGGATCGATTTTGGCGGGCAGGAGGACAGGGTGCTGGTGAAGGTCGGCACGCAAAGGAG
>Ga0326727_10003046_pt1 | contig 54813 bp, 49 predicted proteins | sample MB2enrmetagenome_FD_207643 | JGI IMG/M metagenome (GOLD analysis project Ga0326727, IMG submission 207643) | Lab enriched peat soil microbial communities from McLean, Ithaca, NY, United States - MB29MY | ecosystem: Environmental > Terrestrial > Soil > Wetlands > Peat | place: USA: New York...
TCGTAGTTGGAGCGCTCGACCGGCGGGTAATACGAACTTCCCGGTTCCGCGCCGCGTTCGTCCTCATAGTGAAATCCGATGAGCGCCTGTAGATGCGGCGTAATTCGATAGTCGCCCTGATAGACCAGTTGATCACGATTGTTGACTAACTGGGATTTGTATGTCGAGCAATCGAGCACGGCCTGACCGCTGGCGGAATCTTCATTCGCGCCTGTAATGGTAACGGTATTGCCTAGAGTTGCGGGGCCGTAGCAATAGTTGCTGTACGAAATGTAGTTGCCCGATGTCGTCCAGAGATTTGCCTGCTCACGCTTGCGAGTCAGGCCATAGCGAAGCATGTTGTGAAACAACGCCGTAGTCTGGTTGTCGATGGAGGCGCTGACAAACAGGTCCTGGTCCTTTTCCGTCGCGTTGTCGGCCACATAATAAAAGTCCCAGGCATTGGGCAGGCCGGTGGCATCGACGCCATAGTGAAGCGTGCCCCGAATCTGAGTGCTTCCGTTGGGCTGCCAACCGAAATTGGCCGCCGTAGTGGCTACGTGGTATTCGTCATTGGGCAAATTGTTGCTGGTTTGCAGCCAACTGAAGGCGCCCAGGTAATCCAGCTTGTTGTGCGCGCCCGCCACTTCCAGCTCCTCGCGCGAAGTGGAAAGGTTGCCAGCTTCACCCCGAAACAGTACAGATGGAAAACTGGTGGTTCCGCGCGGAGTGGTGAGACTGACCACGCCGCTGCCCGCGCCGGCGCCATAGAGGCTGGAATCCGGTCCGCGATAAACCTCGGCGCGTTCGACAGCGGTAGTCGAGAGCGGCCCAAAATCGAAGGTTCCGCCCATATCAGTTGCATCGACTCCGTCGAGCAGTATTTTGTTGGCGTCCGAGTTGCCGCCGCGAATGAAGAGCGAGGTCTGTGCGCCAAGCTGACCGTCCTGCACCACAACCGTTCCCGGCATCAAGCGCAGCGCGCTGGACAGATCGCTGCGCAGCGCAAGATCGAGCGGCCCCAGCACGCTGGTGGCTTCGCTGGTCTGCGGCTGTGGCGTGGGAGTTCCGGTAGCCGTGACCACGATGGATTCGCGCACCCACTGCGGCTCGAGCACAATATTGCGCTCGATCGAATCGAGCCGGCCTGCGTAGAAGCTGGGCGTCTCCAACTGGCGAAAGCTTTTGGCGGAAACGACCAGAAAGAAGCGACCCTCAACGCCAGTCATAATCTGAAAACTGCCGTCAGCCGTGGAGACGGCTGCACCGACAGATTTGCCGCCGCTGATGAGGACCACGCTGGCGCTGGTGACCTTGGCTCCGGAGGCGTCCGTAACCACGCCGCGGATGGAGGCGGCCGGTGAGAATGTGGCGCAGGCAGCGAGCAAAAGCAGGGCGAATGTGCGAGGCAGCGCGCGCGACAGAATGCAGTGAGAAGAGGATTTTGCGGAATCAAGCATGATGGCTCCTTCGTTCCCCTCGGAACGCAAGCTGGTTGAGCACGCGAGGACCGGTCTCCTGACTTGCGCTCTTCCAGCCACCTTCCCACAGGCGCGCCCCAGTGGGTTCGCCATGCAGTGGTTCATGAGGGGCTTCCGCAACGGACGGAAGGTCCCTGGCTGGTTCCCTGCCCTGGCCTATAGAACGGGCCGTTGGGCCGGGGCGCTCACAGTTGCGGGGCAGTGGCGGAGTTTCACCGCCTTCCCGAGCATCCTAACGATTGCCGTGGTGGGTTGCGCTGCCTTTTGAAGGGCAGCCGTTACCGCATGGAACGGTTTTCCATGCCATGAACTTTATAGACGGCGAGGCGCGGCGGAGTCAAAACGCGCGGAGCAAAGAAGTTTGCCGGGTCAACATAATTTTTAGGGGCTGCAAGGCAGGAAGGAATGGTGACCCCGGGAAGACTCGAACTTCCGACACGCAGTTTAGGAAACTGTTGCTCTATCCACCTGAGCTACGGGGCCACATGAGCGATTCGGCTACACATTCAATTTTACGCGATATTACATATAACAGTGTTTATCTGCTGTATCTTCCTGAGCAATTCGTGTCACGCATTGGAATTCCGGTTTGCCGCGTCTCTGCGGTTATCGAAAACGATTCAAGAGAGCGTTTCTAAGGTTGGATTGCCGCTCTGAGATGTATGGGGAGACATCTTTCTCTGATTTCAGTGTCTTTGGCTACGCGCGTCATCTGGTGAGCCCGGGTCACGCACCGCCCTTCCGCCCATTAAAATTCACTTGCGTCATGGCCGGGTCTGGGTTGATGATTTTTTTGTTCGCTAACCATGCTCTGAATGTTCTGAAAAGAGGTGAATTGTATGAGCAGGAGATTGTTCGCGCTGGTATTTTTGACATTCTGCCCTCTGATGGCAGCTGCGCAGGCATTGAACAACGATGCCGTCATCAATCTGATCAAGGCCGGGTCATCGGAGGGCCAGATCATTTCCACCATCAACACCCAGCCCGGGAACTACAACATTTCCGCAGATGGAATCATTGCGCTAAAGGCCGCAGGAGCCAGTGAAAATGTTTTGACCGCGATTCTGCAGAAGTCGTCCGGAGTGCCGACGGCGAACGGTAATGCGGGACAAACAGCGGGTCCGGCGACCCCAGCCGCAACCCCGGCTTCGTCGGCGGGAATGCCGGCTTACGATAACAGCTTCAAATTCCGCGTGAAGTGGGACGGCAAATATATCCCCGGAGTTTCACACGTCTCGGCGCTAGTCCGCACCACGGAGGTCGTCACATCCCGCGCGGGAGGCGATCCCAGCAGCAGCCAGAAAACGCCGGGGCTCACCCAATTTGCGCCCATCACGCTGGAGCGCGGCGTCTCCAGCAACACCGCCTTTGAAGATTGGGTCAATCTGGTCTGGAAGCTGGGCGCGGGAGCGGGCTCCGAATCGTCGATGAACGAGTTCCGCAAGGACATCTATCTTGAGCTCTATAACGAGGCCGGCCAGCTTGTGCGCGCCTACAAGATCTACCGCTGCTGGCCATCGGAATATCAAGCTCTGCCTGCTCTGGATGCCAGCGGCTCGGCTGGAGCCATCGAGCACATCAAGCTAGAAAATGAAGGCTGGGAGCGGGATACTTCGGTGGTAGCGCCTTAATGCGGCGGATCATGACAGAAGTGCCAGCGCGGAGTGAGAATTTTTTCTCTTGCTGTTTTCGAGCCGTATAGCAGGCGGCTGTCGAGTTTTGAGCATGGGGTACCCCCACCCATACTTTGGACGCAAAGTCGTTGTTTTCTTGAGGTTACGGGGAGGGTTGCGCTGTAAAATCTTCATAACAAAGGAGTTCCCTGCAAAGTCTTCCAGGATAAGGAGTTACGGGACGTTTCAGCCTCTTCTGGCCGCTTCCGGCTGCAAAGCGGCGCGAAGAGGACGTGCCGGGACGTGATTTGAAGGAAGACTTCTGAGAATCATTGTGCGACGAAATGGGTAAATAATCTGCAAGCACCTGCGGTGCGGCGGGCGCGCTTCGCGCATGGGGTTCGTGATCTCCCGAATCTCAAACTCGTGGCTTAAGGCGCTCGAAATGATGGCTGAGTACGAGGCAGTTCTCTTCATCGGCATTCAGGAAATCCTGGATTCGAAGAAATGCATCGCGGAGCAGGAAACCGGCTCGAACGGTAGTGCAATTGCCAATGCGCAGCCAGATCACTTTCGGCGGGCTTCCACGCAGAACGCTCAGTTCCGAAAAATCGGAATCCTTAGTGACAATGGCATAGCCGTTCTCTCCGGCATAATCCCAAACCTTATCGTCTGACGTATTGACCAGACCACATTCTTCAACGTGCGCGGAGCCGGGGTAAAGGTCCACTATCGACGCAATCAAGCGCGGAGAGAGGTTTTCGTCCAGCAGGAGTTTCAAGTGGAAAGAATCTCGAATTTGCGTTCACGGTCGGCGGCAAAGGCCAGACAGGCGCGAATGTCGGATTCGCGCAGAAGTGGAAAGTCGGCGAGAATCTCCGCCTCGGTCATGCCGGAGGCCAGATACTCGAGCACATCGTAGACGGTGATGCGCAGGCCGCGAATGCAGGGCTTGCCGCTCCGCTTGCCGGGTTCAATCGTGATGATGCCCGTGTAATCCATGCACTTTCAGGATAGGCCAAACGCCGCCACGGCGCAAGCAGAACTGGCCGTCCAGGCGGGCGCACTTCGCGCATGGGGTTCGTGGTAACCCACCCTTCGTAAAGTACGCGAAGGATGGGGCACCCGGCAAAGACTAGGGTTCGTAGTCTCCCAGGTCTCCGAAAGCTAGGAATCTCCACCCCACGGACGAAGACCTGTCCGCGGGGACCCCGGACCTGAGGCACCCGGCTATGGAGTTGACTTTATTCTGAATGGGTGGTATTACTTTATTAATAATGTAAGGGGGCACATGGAAACCGCACTGACCATCAAGGGGCAAGCGACCATTCCGAAGGCGGTTCGGGAACATCTGCATCTGAAGCCGGGAGACCGGGTCAAGTTCTTCGTGCATCCGGACGGCAGCGTGATGATTTTGCCCAAGCGGCCCACATCGGTTTTGCGGGGCATCGTCAGCTCGCGGCGCGCGCGGCCGGCCACACTGAATGAGATGGATCAGGCAATAGCTGCCGGCGCGGCCAATGGCGTACGGCGCGGCAAACTCCGGTGAGAGAGCGATGAACGGGCTCGATACCAACATCCTCATCCGCTACCTCACGCAGGACGACTCGATCCAATCGCCAAAAGCAACAGAGATTATCGAGCGGCGCTTTACGCAGGAGCGCCCCGGCTTTATCAGCCTGGTAACGATGGCGGAGATCGTATGGGTTCTGGGGAGCGTGTATGCGTTGGAGGATGGGGAGATTGCCGATACCGTAGAGCGTATGCTTCAGGCCGATACGCTGTGGATTCAAAACGAACAGCAGGTCTTCACGGCGATGATTTCGCTGCGGCGGGGATGGGGCGCGTTTGCGGATGCGTTGATTGGAGCCTTGGGAGCGTGGGCCGGTTGCGAGAGTACTCTGACCTTCGATAAGAAGGCGCTGCGGATGGCGGGATTTGAAGTTCCGGATTGAGGACTGGCCGTCCAGGCGATGACCTGCGGTGCGGCGAGCGCGTTTCGCGCATGGGGTTCGTGGTTTCCCTGGCCCTAAAGGCGGGAGCTTGGGCACCCGGCACCTAGCCTTAAAACATTGAAGTTTTCTCTTCAAATTCCAGGCATCGAATTGGGCGTCGCGCTAGTAGCTGGAATCTGATCCAGTCTTCGCGAGAACTCGGTTATCTTCACCCAGTAGATAATCCAGAGAATTATGTGTGCAATTGCAGCAATTACTCCCAGAATAGGGATAATTACGCACACTCCACATACGCACATCGCGATACCGATCGACTTGCCTGGTTCCGGTTCAACATTTGGAATACCCCTCGCACGAAACTCTTTGCCCAAAGAATCTGCTAATCCAATCACGACAAAAAACTGCCATACGAGACTGAACAGAGGCACTAGCAAAAGCCAAACCATTCCCGGTTGCATCGTTCTTGATGCGACGGAACATTTACTTAATGCCCGAGAAAGAGAAATGATGTAAATGATGTACAAAACCAAAACACTAACTGCGAGCATTCCAGCGACGATTTGAATGATCTGGACTGCGTCCATGTCCATAAGATTCTCCTTTTGTGTTAAGTTTCGGGGATAAGCCTAGCATAGGCCTACGCTACTAGCAATTGTGATTATCTGCTGTAGAGTGATATTGATGAAATGGGAGTGATATAGCGCCTATTTTTCCTCAGCCTGCCTAGATTTCAACCGACCTTTTAGCGGACTTCCAAAATGCCCGCGTCTAGAATCATAGTCAGCCATGGCTGAATTTACCCACCTGCATTTGCATACCGAGTACTCGCTGCTGGACGGGGCTTGCGACCTGACCAAACTGATGGAGCGCGTGGCGGCTCTGGGGCAGAAGTCTGTCGCCATGACCGACCACGGGAACATCTACGGGGCGGTGCACTTTTTTGATGCGGCGAAGAAGCAGGGGATTAAGCCGATTCTGGGCTGCGAGCTTTATATCTCGAAGAAAGAGGACCATCGCGCTCCCGGCGAGGGAGACGACAACAATCATCTGCTGGTGCTGGCGGAAAACGAAGAGGGCTACCGCAACCTGATGCGGATTACCTCGGAGGCTTCGCTCAACGGCTTCTATCGCAAGCCGCGCGTGAGCAAGCGGTATCTCGCCGAAAACGCGAAAGGCTTGATTGGATTTTCCGGCTGCCTGAGCGGCGAGCTGTGCGAGGAGCTGCTGGCGGGCAATTACGAGAAGGCGCGCAGCGTGGCGCAGCAGTATGAAGAGATCTTCGGCAAGGGAAATTTTTATCTGGAAATTCAGGATCAGGGGCTGGAGCAGGAGCGGCAGATTCACGAAGCGCTATTCCGGCTGGAAAAGGAACTGAATATTCCGCTGGTGGCCACCAACGACTCGCATTACCTGTGCGGCGATGACTCGCACGCGCATGACGTGATGCTGTGCGTGCAGACCGGCTCGAAGCTGCAAGATCGCGAACGCTTCCGCTTCGACGGCGACCAATTTTTTGTGAAAAGCGCGGAGGAGATGGAGCGGCTCTTCAAGGATTCGCCGGATGTGTTAAAGCGGACGATGGAGATCGCCGAGCGGTGCGCGTTGAAGCTGAAGCCGGTCGACGATCCGTTTCCGCTGTTTGCCGTGCCGGAGGGGCATACAACCAATAGTTACTTTGAGCAGATCTGCCGGGAGGGATATAAAAAGCGCCTGGAGACGACGGTGCGCGGGCTGGAGGCGCGCGGAGTGCTGCGCTCGCCGGTGCATGAGTATGACGCGCGGCTGGAATATGAAATCAAAATCATCGAAGAGATGAAGTACGCGGGATATTTCCTGATTGTGTGGGACTTTATCAAGTATGCGCGGGACCATGAGATTCCGGTGGGACCGGGGCGCGGCTCGGGCGCCGGCTCGCTGGTGGCGTATTCCATGGAGATTACCAATATCGATCCCATGCAGAATGGGCTGATCTTCGAGCGGTTTCTGAATCCGGAGCGCAAGCAGATGCCGGATATCGACGTGGACTTCTGCATGAACCGGCGCGGCGAAGTGATCGACTATGTGACGCGGAAGTACGGGCGCGATCAGGTGGCGCAGATTATCACCTTCAACACCATGGCGGCCAAGGCGTCGATCAAGGATTGCGGGCGCGTGATGGATATGCCGTATGGCGACGTGGACCGGATTGCCAAGCTGATTCCGGCAACGGTGGGCATGACCATCGATAAGGCTCTGGAAGATGTGGCGGAGTTGCGCAAGGCGTACGAGAAGGACGCGCAGATCAAGGAGCTGATCGACACGGCGAAGAAGCTGGAGGGACTGGTGCGCGGGTCGGGGGTTCATGCATCGGCGGTGGTGATTGCGCCGCGGCCTCTGATTGAGCTGGTGCCGCTGTCCAAGACCAAGAACGAGGAAATAGTCACTGCCTACGACATGACGGCCATCGAAAAGATGGGCCTGCTGAAGATGGATTTTCTGGGACTGACCACGCTGACGGTGATTGACGATTGCCTGAAGTTGATCGAGCGAAACCGCGGAGAGAAGCTGGACATTGACGCTATTCCGCCGCAAGACGAGGAGACTTTCAAGAAAGTTTTTCATGCGGCGCTGACTTCGGGGATTTTTCAGTTTGAGTCGAGCGGGATGCGGGACGTGCTGCGGCGTTACAGGCCGGATACGGTGGAGGATTTGACGGCGCTCAATGCGCTCTACAGGCCGGGGCCGATCCAGGGCGGAATGGTCGACGACTTTATCGAGCGCAAGCTGGGGCGGCGCAAGGTGGAGTATCTGCTGCCGGAGTTAGAAGGGATTCTCAAGGAAACTCTGGGAGTGATCGTCTATCAGGAACAGGTGATGCGGATATCGAACGTGCTCGCCAGCTACTCCATGGGCGAGGCGGATGTGCTGCGCAAATCGATGGGCAAAAAGAATATGGCTGAGATGGCCCGGCAGCGCGATCGCTTCGTGAACGGAGCTGCGGCGGCGGGTCATCCCAAGGCGACGGCGAGCGAGATCTTCGCTCAGATGGATAAGTTTGGCGGGTATGGCTTCAACAAATCGCACGCGGCGGCGTATGCGCTGCTGGCCTATCAGACGGCCTACTTAAAGACGCATTACCCGGTGGAGTTCATGGCGGCGCTGCTGACCTCGGAGACATCCAAGCCCGAAAGTGTCGTCAAGTATATCGCCGAGTGCAAGGAGATGGGCATACGCGTGGAGCCGCCTGACGTGCAGGTTTCCGGGGCGCAGTTTACGCCGCATGTTGCCGGGGATGGGCAGTCGATCCGCTTCGGCCTGGCGGCGGTGAAGAACGTGGGCGGCAATGCGATTGGGTCGATTTTGAAGGCGCGCGCGGAGGCGGGCGGGCGATTCCATAGTATTTGGGAATTTTGCGAGCGGGTCGATCTCAGCGTGATGAACAAGCGGGTGCTGGAGTCGCTGATCAAGGCCGGGGCGCTGGACTCGCTGGGCAAGCGCGGGCCGCTGATGGCCGCCGTCGATAAGGCGATGGAGCGGGGGCAGAAGGCGCAACGTGACGCGGCGCAGGGACAAAGCGGCCTCTTCGGGCTTTTCGATGAGGGACCGAAGGCGGGACGGGATGGCGGCGACGACCTGCCCAAAGTTGCCGATTGGGAAGAGAGCGAGCGGCTGGCCCATGAGAAAGATGTGCTGGGGTTCTTTGTCTCGGGGCATCCGCTGGATAAGTACGCGGAGAAGCTGCGCAACCTGGTGGGCGTGATTGCGGTGGCCGAGGCGCTGGAGCGCAAGCCGCCGGAGAGGCGCTGGGGTCAGCAGGCGGACCCGGCAGACGAGATTCAGGTGGCGGGATTGCTGGTTGGAATACAACCGCGGAAGAGTAAGAAGGATCAGAAGCTGTATGCGCAAGGTGCGCTGGAGGATGCCACCGGCAAGATCGACCTGATCTGTTTTTCGCGGGATTACGAAAAACTTGCCGGACAGTTGAAGATGGAAGCGCCGGTGGTGGTGCGCGGCGTGCTGATGGGCGACGAAGACGCTGCGCCGAAGATTGCCGTCAACTCGATTCAGGCGCTGGAAGAGGTGCAGGTGAAGCTGCCTGCGAGTGTGCGGATTCGCATCAACGTGGATCGCGCGACGGAGGAGACGCTTGCCGGGCTGAAGAGCGCGGCGGATGCGGCTCCGGGGCCGGGCAAGGTGATGCTGCAACTGGAAAAGAAGGGCGAGTACGCGGTCATCCTGGAGCCGGAGGGGATGAGCGTGGCGGCGGATCGCGGATGGGTGGAGCGGGTCGAGGAGCTGGTGGGCAAGGGGACGGTGCAGGTGCTGGGATAAGGACATTTTACCCAGAGCCCTCAGTTTACGTGAAAAAAGGGATTGCGTCTTAACATCTCGTCCGGTAATTGAGCAACTTTGAAAATTCGTCCTCTTAAATCAGCAGTCGAAACATGAGAACCGGTCAATGCTGGACAGGAACCATCTTCATCGCAAATAAAGATTGTCTTGCCTACCATTGAAAGCTGAAGCGTGTAACCTACCTCATGCCTGATATTGTCATTGAGATAACGCAGATCCATGATGACAAGGTCGGACAAGATCGCTAACTCATGCACGGAAGCATGCCAATCCTCTCCGACTCTCGTTCGGAGTATATCTGCGCCGATGGCGACATCGACAGGGCCGCCTTCTGTGTCATCTCTGGCTTCAAGCAGTGATACGGTTCGCAGCGGGGTAAGGGACTTCTTGATTGCTTTCTGCAGCCAGACGTGATCGTCCGAAGAGGACGCAAGGAACAGCGCATATGGCCTGGTAAGCGTCTTAACCATTACGGCGATGAAGATGATCATGAATGAAAGAGCCAAAGGTATGACCCAGATCGACTTCTCATTGATGGACCATACGATGAGTGCACAGGCAATGGCCAAAATCGTCAAAGGAAGGAAGAATATGGTTGTCTTTCCCCCCGGACGGCGGAGTTGAACTCTGAGCATTCCCGACATACCGGTAAATGTTCTCCAGCCTACGGCCCGAATATGGCCGCTTGTCTGTATTAGACCCCAGAGAAGATGCGCAACGGCAATTGCGCAGAAAATGAGCTGAACGACAACCAGGATGGCAATTCCCAGAAACTTGAAGAATGGCATCATAGTATGGAGTCTCCTTCGCCCTCAAAAACACGTGAGGATTCTACCCTCCTTCTCAGGTATGTTGCAAGACTCTTGGCTTCTACAAGATGAGCCTGAAGGAGTAGTAATTTATCCCGCAATGCAAAAGCTCCAATTAGAAATTGAGTGACTCGCTATTTGATTTTTTCCGCTTAGTGAGACCTTTACCCCTCCGCTTTGCATCTAAAATGACAATATGTCCCCTTTGATGTCTAAGCGCCGCACTTCCAAGGCGCCTCCGCCGGACGAAACCGGCCACGAGGCGCTCTACCTGCGATCACTGTGCGACCGCCAGGTCAACATTCAGGTCAAGATGCGCGACGGCGAAACGGTGCGCGGCTGGATCGAATACTTCGACGATGGAATGTTGCGCCTGACTCGCGAGGGCAAACCCAATCTGTTCATCTACAAGCACCAGATCAGCACCATTACGGAAGTGGGCAAGCTGGCTCCGCGCCGAGCGAAGGCTGCTAGTCAGGACGCAAAAGGATCGACTGAGAACGGGGAGGCATCGTGAGCAGCCTGAATGAGGCAAGCGGCGATCAGAGCGATTGGCTCTGGGTCCCCGCAGCCACGGCCATCGCCCGCGAGGCCGGCGCGCGGCTGCGCGAGTTCTTTTCCCAGGGCGTCGAAACCGAGTACAAGGGCGATGTAGACCTGGTGACGGTGGCCGACCGGACATCGGAAAAGCTGATCCGGGAGCGGCTGAGCGAGGCCTTCCCGGAGCACGGAATCTACGGCGAAGAGGGCACGCGCGACCGGCTCGAAGGCGAATTCCGCTGGTATGTGGACCCGCTGGACGGAACCACCAACTTTGCCCATGGGCTTCCGCAGTTCTGCGTCTCCCTGGGACTGGAACGACGGAGCAGAGATCTCGCGCCGGACGAGGACGGAACGCTGGTGGCCGCGGTCATCTACGACCCCTTACGGGACGATCTATTCGCCGCCGAGCAGGGACGGGGCGCGCGGCTCAACGGCAGGCCGATGCGGGTTTCCAGCACGCCGGAGCTGGCCGAGGCGCTGGTGGCCACCGGATTTCCCAGCCGCAAGCGCCACGAGAGCCCCAATATCCACTTCTATCATGAGTTCAGTTTGCGCTCCCATGGGGTGCGGCGGGCCGGCTCGGCCGCTCTCGATCTGGCCTACGTCGCCACGGGCCGCCTGGATGCCTTCTGGGAGTTCAACCTCAATCCCTGGGACACGGCGGCCGGCATTCTGCTGATCGAGGAGGCCGGCGGCCGGGTCACGGACTTTTCCGGCAAGCCTTTTCGCATCCACGGCCATGAGCTGCTAGCATCGAACGGGCTGATACACGCCGAGTTGATAGGCCTCTTCGAGGATATGTTTGCCGGACGCAATCTGGCGCCCATCCCCACGCCCCAGGAGTTTGCGGCGCGCCGCCATGCAGCCAAGTCTGGCTCGTGAATCTCAGAAAGATAAACGGGAGAGAAGAGCCGAGTGATTGCCTGACCTTCAAAGCCCTCCTATAAAATTGACAGATGATTGGTTTGGCATCCAAGGATTCCAGGATTCCCTATCTCGATGGGCTGCGCGCATTTTCTATTCTTTTAGTTTTATTCGGCCATACCATCACATCCAATCCCTGGCTTGAAACGAAATGGTATTTGAAGATATTTCTGGCCAATGCCCTTCTGGGCGTTCGCGTCTTCTTCGTTCTGAGCGGATTTCTCATCACCACGCTTCTGCTCAATGAGCAGGACGCCACCGGCCGCATCTCGATTCGCGGGTTCTACGTGCGCAGGATCGCCAGAATCTTTCCGGCATTTTATCTGTATTTCGCCGTTATCGGAATCCTCACCGCCTTTCACGTGATGCAGGTTCCGGCAGCATCGTTTTATGCCGCCGGAACCTATACATGGAATTTCTTTTGCTTCAGGCCTGGCGGGCATGGGGATCCGACCGGCCTCCTCGGCCACACCTGGACGCTCTCCACCGAGGAGCAGTTTTATCTGATTTGGCCGAGCTTACTGGTTTATTTCGGCAGAGTTTGGACGCAGCGCCTGGCTCTGGTTGGCGTCGTGGTTTTTCCCCTGATTCGTTTCTGCGCCTTTTTTCTGCTTTCCCCCGGCAATCGGCGCGAGGAGATTCTAATCCACACAGGCCAGGACATGATTCTCTGGGGCTGTTTGGGCGCATTCGCGCTTCACAGCGGCCTGCTCGACCGCCTGCTCACACGCCGCTATCGTTTCGTCAATCCACTCATCTGCGGCGTGGTGGTCATCTGCCTGGGCGGGCTGATCGTTGCTCATCTGCTGGCCGGCTTCACGTACTATATGCTTCCCACGCTGGAGTGCATCGCGACGTTGCTGCTGATTTTCTGGCTGCTCTCCGGGGAGGGCGGCTTGCTGCGCCGTCTCCTGGAGACCTGGCCCGTGGTGCAGTTAGGGCTGATTTCCTATAGCCTCTATATCTGGCAGCAACCGTTCACTATTTGGCCGGGATTGAGTTGGCTGACCTTCCCCTGGAACGCCCTTTTACCAATAGCCATAGCCATCCTCAGTTACAGGCTGGTGGAGGTGCCCCTGCGCAAGCTGATCCGGAGATGGTTCTCGCAGCCGCAGCCGGCGCACTGATGCGGGGCGATAGCCTGCGAATCGAAGAGGGTGTTTACGCATCACTTTGGGGTCCTGTGCTACTATCAGCGTCGAGGATTTCAGTTTCCCCGGGAGAAATCAGAGATGGCATACGTCATTGCAGAACCCTGTATCGGCACCAAGGACACCGCCTGTGTAGACGCCTGTCCGGTCGATTGCATCCACCCCAAAAAGGACGAAGACGGCTTCGGCAACTCCGACCAGTTGTTCATCGACCCGGTCGAGTGCATCGACTGCGGCGCCTGCGTCCCAGCCTGCCCCGTCTCGGCTATCTTCGCGCTGGACGATCTGCCGGAGAAATGGGCCAGCTTCGCAGCGAAGAACGCCAAGCACTTCGGCCACTAGGCGAAATCAGGCCGTTCACATTCATCCAGCTTTGCAAACGCGCATCCCGGCAACCGGGTGCGCGTTTGTGTCTGCGGAATGGCCTACCCGATCAGTTCCATTCCCGCATCGCGCGCCGCCCGGCGGTCGAAGGTGAGGGTTCCCTCGCAACCTGCAGCATAAGCGCAACAAGAGATTAAGCAGTCGGCGAAATCCACATTGCCATTCCGATACAAATACAGAGTCTTACGAACGGCCTCAACGCGCTCGACGACAATCTCTTGCCTGGTAAGAAGCAGGTGTAGTATTTGAGAAATCTCGTCACGCTTCATTCCATAGGAATCATCCAAGACCCACACGAGTTCCAGAACCACAGCAAGTCCAACCCAGACGGGATCGGAAGCCGAAAAAGATGTCAGGATCGCCTCAGCTCGTGGACTTTGTACGGGATCGTCCTGCGTGAAAAAGCGAACCAGAACATTCGTATCGATGGCTTTCATTGAGAAAATGCCTTACCTTGCCTGATCGTTGGTCTTGATTTCAGATCGGATGCCATAATCGCTGCGGGTCTCAGCGTCCAATCTGGCCGCATGTCTGAGTACAGCCAGATTCATCTCTTCAATGGAAATGGGATGGTCTGGCTTGGGGACGCAGCCTTTCATCTCCATGATCGAGCCGGTCTTGGGCCGGAAGGCGTACTCACCGTCTTCGACTTCATAGAAATCTATTCGGACGCCTGGCTTGAGCCCAAGCGCCTTGCGAACCTTGACGGGTATTGTGATCTGACCTTTGGAGGTCATCTTCGCTGTCGGCATCTGTATTCCTTTCAATCTTTATTATACCTTACTTTTCACATTACGCCTTACTTATTATCGATATCCTTACATTACAGTAAGGTATTTTCCCTTCGCAAGTATTGCTGTACAGGCCACAGTGCGAAGATAGAATCGCATGAGTCTGCTCACCTCCGAAGCCGTGATTTTGCGCACCTGGCCGGTCCATGAGGCCGACCTGATCGTGAGCTTTTTCACGCGCGACTACGGCCGGTTGCGCGGCGTGGCCAAATCAGCGCTCAAGAGCCGCAAGCGCTTTGGCGGAGCGCTGGAGCCGATGACCCTGGCACGCGCCTGGTTTGCAGAGCGCCATGGGCAGGAGTTGGTCCGCCTGGATCAGTTGGAAATCCTCCGTTCCCCGCTCTCCTCTCCGGTCGATCCCGTGCGCATGACGGTGCTCAGCTTTTATGCCGAGCTGTTGGACGAGGCGCTGCCCGACCACGATCCCCACGAGACTATCTTCCGCCTCATCGGCTCCGTGCTGGAGCAAACCACGACTGAGCAGCCCTGGATGCCGCTGACATATTTCCAGCTCTGGATGACGCGCCTGATGGGCCTGTTGCCTGACATTGCCCACTGCACGGCCTGCGGCGAATTGCTCACTGCAGGCGAGACCAACTTTGACGCGCTGGGCGACGGCTTGTTCTGTCAAATTCATCGCAACGGCAACGCCAGCGGGCTCTCGGCCGACTCCTGGCAACTGGCGCAGCGCATGTTGCGCGCGCCGGTAGCGTCCTTTGCCGCCGAGCCCTGGCCCCGCCGCCGCGCGCAGGACCTGCGCCGCTTCACGCTGCAAGCCCTGGAGCGGCACCTGGAGCGTAAACTGCGATCCGCAGAGGCGCTGGCGCGGCTCTAAAGCGGATTGAACCAGCTGAACAGGGATGTAAAACTGTTAAAATCAACCCAGTCCAGTACAGAGAGATTTCACCTTGCCTTCATCCCAGGTTCTATCCAAACCGAAGACCGCTCCGCTCACCTTTCAGGAGCTTTTGTTCCGCTTGCAGGGTTTTTGGGCGGAACGCGGCTGTGTCCTCCAGCAGCCCTACGATGTGGAAGTGGGCGCGGGCACCATGGCGCCGGAGACCTTTCTGCGCGTGCTGGGGCCAAAGGCCTACAAGGTCGGCTACGCGCAGCCCTCGCGGCGGCCCGCCGACGGCCGCTATGGCGAAAACCCCAACCGCCTCTTCCGCCACACGCAGTTTCAACTCATCCTCAAGCCGCCGCCGGTTAACGTGCAGGAGCTGTATCTGGAATCCCTTGAGGCCATGGGCATCGATCTCAGCAAACACGACTTGAAGTTCGAGGAAGACAACTGGGAGTCGCCGGCCATCGGCGCATGGGGCGTCGGCTGGCAGGTGATGCTCGACGGCCTGGAGATTACCCAGTTCACGTACTTCCAGCAGTGCGGCGGCCTGGAGCTGGACCCCATCTGCGCCGAGCTGACTTATGGCATGGAACGCATCGCCGCCTTCTTGCAGGATAAGGACTCGATCTACGAGATCGTCTGGGCCGTCGATCCGGAGACCGGCGCGGCCATCACCTACGGCGATGTCCGGCTGCAAGAGGAGTTGCAGTTTTCGGTGTATAACTTCGAGTTTGCCGATGTGGACAAGTTATGGGAGCACTTCCGGCTGTACGAAGCCGAAGCGCAAACCATGCTTGCCCAGGCCAATGTGCTGTTCGCGAACGAGGCGGCGAGCCCGGTTGAGAAGCGTCGCTTCCCACTGCTGGCAACCTATGAGCTGGCGCTCAAATGCTCGCACCTCTTCAACCTGCTGGACGCCAGAGGAGCTATCAGCGTTACCGAGCGAGTAGGCGTAATCGCCCGCATTCGCAATCTGGCCGTCGGCGTGGCCAAAGCGTATGCGTTGCAACAGATTGAAACAGCTTCTAGCTGTTAGCTTCTAGCCTCTAGCTCATTTTGCCTGGGTTTGGTGCAGTGCCTTAGCAGCAAAAACATCAGCTAGGAGCTAAAAGCTAGAAGCTAACAGCTATGTTCATTGAGTACAGACCGCAGAAAGAACTTCACGTTATGGCTGATTTTTTGTTGGAGATTGGGTTGGAAGAAATTCCCGCCCGCATGATTGCCGGAGCCGAGGCCGAGTTGGGCCGCCGCGTCAACGACCTGCTCACGCGTGAGCGCCTGCTTGCCACGGGGGCCAAGCTGACCACTTACTCTACGCCGCGCCGTCTGGCCGTGCTGGTCGAGGGCGTGCTGGCCAGCCAGGCAGATACCGAGGAGCAGTTGACCGGGCCATCCTGGAAGATCGCTTTCAAGGACGGCAAGCCCACTCCCGCTGCCGAGGCCTTCGCAAAAAAGGCCGGCGTCGCGGTTGCAGTTCTCGAAAAGATCACCAACCCCAAGGGTGAGTACGTTGGCGCAACGGTCAAGCGTCAGGGCCGCGCGGCCTCTGAGTTGCTGGCCGCCGAGCTGCCCAAAGAAGTGCTCGGCCTCTACTGGGCAAAAAATATGTACTGGCGCGCGGGCAAGCCGGAGCGCTTTGTGCGCCCGGTGCGCTGGGTCGTCGCGCTGCTCGATTCCGCTGTCGTTCCGTTGGAGATTGCCGGCATCAAGGCAGGCAATGCAAGCCGCGGCCATCGCGTGCTGCACGGCGAGAAGCCGGTGGTGATCGCCAAGGCGGCAAACTACGCAGAGGCGCTACGCGCCGCCTTCGTCATGGTAGATGTTGCCGAACGCAGACAGTCGATTCGCAAGGCGCTTGACGCGGCCACGCGTACGGTGACAGGCGCACGCTGGCGCGAAGACGAGCCGCTCATCGAAACCGTTGTTCATCTCACCGAATGGCCCACGGTGGTTCTCGGCGACTTTGAGCCGGAGTACCTTGCCCTGCCCGAAGAGGTATTGGTCACGGTCATGCGCGATCACCAGAAATATTTCGCAATTGAGGGCAAGGACGGCAAGCTCGCGCCACATTTTCTCGCCGTGCTCAACACGCAGGTCGACGCGGAGGGCGAGGCGATTATCCGCCACGGCAATGCGCGAGTCCTGAGAGCACGCTTCAAGGACGCCCGCTTCTTCTGGGATTTCGATCAGAAAACGCCACTCGCCAGACGCGTCGAGAGCCTAAAGAACGTCACCTTCCAGAAGGAGCTGGGCAGCTATCACTGGAAGACCGAGGCCAATCTCGTTGTGGCGCGCGCTCTTGCTGCAAAGGTGAAGGCCGCAAACGTTCAGTTTGATGAAGCCGCTCTACTCAAGGCCGTCGAACTGGCCAAGACCGACCTGACCACCGAGTTGGTGAAAGAATTTACCGAGTTACAAGGAGTCATTGGCGGACTCTACGCCAAGGCTCAGGGACTCGGTGAGGCCGTTTCGCAAGCAATCTACACGCAGTACACGCCAGCTTCAACCGAAGATACGATTCCCAGGACGGTCGAGGGTCAGTTACTCGGCTTGGCCGACCGCATTCACACCATCGTGACCATGTTCTCCATTGGCAATATGCCAACCGGGTCCCGAGATCCGTTTGCACTGCGCCGTGCGGCAAATGCGGTGGTCAAGATTCTCGCTGATTCTGAGTTGCCATTCTCCCTGAGCAACTTATACGAAGTAGCCGCCAGAGTAGCGCAAATCACACAGCCTCAGGCAGACGTAAAGTCATTCTTCAACGAGCGCCTGAATTTCTATTTGAAAGATGTGCGTGGTTTTGCTTACGACGTAGTGAATGCCGTATTGGCTGCCGGGGCAGATGATGTGCGTGATGCCATTGCCCGCGCCGAGGCGCTGACCACCGCGCGCCAATCCGCTGATTTCGCCGCTATCTCAGCCGCCTTCAAGCGCATCAAAAACATTCTGCGCCAGGCGGAAGAAAAACAGTATGTGAAAGCCGTGTCCCATATGGTGCCTCTCAAACCGGAAGCAAAGATGCTCCTGGATACTGCTGTCGCTCTTGCGCCGCAAGTGACCAAACTTCGGCAACAGCATGCCTACGGCGAAGCGCTGGCATTAATCGCTACGCTCCGACCGGTAGTAGACGCCTTCTTCGACAAGGTGATGGTGCTCGATCCAGATGGAAATGTCCGCGCAGCGAATTTGGGAGTGATTGACGAGGTACTACGCCGTTTCTCCGATATCGCAGACTTCAGCGAGATCGTGACCACCTGCGGTGGGGCAGACGCTCGCTAGCCGCTCGCAATAGCTATGATTCTTTTCCAGGTTCCAAAAGCGGGATCTCCACCCCACGGACGTAGACCTGTCCGTTGGGACCTCGGACCTGATTCAACCGTTATTCCTATGATTTCATGCTGCATCCCCGCATCCGCTCATCCGTCTACAATCAATAGAGATGTCCGACACGCTTTATCTGAGCCTGTGGTATCCCAATCTGCGCCTGGACGCGCTGGCGGCCAAGCTGACGGCGGTGCTGGGCGCATTTACCGCGCATGGCGGAGAAAAACGGGTTTATTCGGCGACCGTTTGGCCGGTGAACTGGAGCGAGCCGCCGGTCTTTCAGCAGGTCTATGGGCGCAGAGCCGGAGCGGGCGGAGACGGAGCCGTTGAGCTGGGCGCGGAGCCTCGCCTTGCCGTCGAAGAGGCGCTCGAGTTGCTGCACGACGATTTCGCCTACGAGTTCCAGATTGGCTGGAGTTTGTGGGAACTCGAAGCCAGCGCGGGCCTCGACGCGCGCTGGACGCGGGAGCCGCTGCTGGCGCGGGTGGTGGGCTTTGGGCCGCTCTTCGACGAGGGAACTTACCAGGCCGACGGGCATATTCGGATCGACTTCGGCTCGGATACGCCCTTCCTTGAAGAAGATTTAGAGCTGGATTCCGTGGCCGCGCGCCACGTGGAAGAAAACGTGCGCCAATTGGTGGAGTTGACCGCGGCCGTCGAGAAGGCCTCCGGGGCCACGGCGCGGATCTTGTGGAGCGAGTTGGGCGAGAGCCTGGCGGAGCGGCTGGCTGCAAGGCTCTCGACGCTGGTTGGGGGAGCAAACTGACGGTGCGACTGACCATTGAAAAGATGCGAACGCTGGTGCTCGGCGCGGCAGTTCTGCTGCTGGTGGCGCTGGGAGTGTTTTTTGCCGTGGGCAAGGGCAAGAATCCCTTCAACCGACGCGACCTGCCCCAGCGGCTGGGCATTGAAATCCAGCAGGAGGCCAACGGGGTCACATACACACAGGCACACGGCGGCCGCACTCTGTTCAAGATTCACGCCTCCAAAGTCGTTCAGTTGAAAAAGGGCATCGCCATGCTGCACGACGTAAAGATTGAGTTGTATGGCGAAGACGGCAACCGGGTGGACCGCATCGAAGGCGGCGATTTCGAGTACAACCAGCAGGCTGGCATTGCCGTTGCCGCAGGGCCGGTGGATATTACGCTGATGCGGCCGGGAGTTGCGCCGGCCATCGCGCCCAAGGCGGCGACGGGGCAGGTGGTGAGCGAGAAGCTGAAAGGCGCGCCTGTGGCCTCTGTGGCCGAAGCTGCCTCGCGCGGTGAGATTCACGCCAAGACCCGCGGCCTCATCTTCGACCAGAAGAGCGGAGTGGCTAAAACCAGCGAGCACGTGGATTTTTCCATGGCGCAGGCGACGGGCAGCTCGATGGGCGTCACTTACGACTCCCAGAATGGCCTGCTGGTGCTGGACCACGCGGTCGAGCTGACGACGCGGCGCGGCGCGCAAACGGTTCAGATTCACTCTCAGCACGCGGAGTTCGAGCGCGGCAGCCAGTTGTGCCGCCTGCGCGAGGCCGTGGCCGACTACCAGGGCGGGCAAGCAAAGGCCGGCGACGCGAAGGTGCTCTTCCGCGAGGACGGATCGGCGGTGCGGCTGGATGCCATGAATGGTTTCACACTGGCGACCACGACCGGCGGCCATCTGGCAGCGCCTTCCGGACACATGGAGTTTGACGAGCACAACCAGCCTCGCCACGGCCACATGGAGGGCGGGGTGACGATGGACTCGGTGAGTGAGGCGGCAGGAAGCCGGCGGCAGATGCACGGAACCTCTCCCACGGCGGAGCTGGAGTTCAATGCGCAGGGCCAGTTGCGCCATGCCCACATGGAGCAGGGTGTGACCATGGACAGCCTAGAACAGAGTCAGGTCCAGGGCGCGTCATCAGGCCAAGCTCAACTGTTGAGCCGCCATTGGCGTTCACCCATTGCCGATATGGAGTTCCGCGATTCCGCTCATGGGCAAATCGAGCTGAGCACAATACACGGAACCGGTGGCGTGGTGGTTACAGGCGAGAGCCAGCGCGGCCAGGGTCCGGTTGTTCCCTCGCGGCTATCGGCAGACGAAGTAACGGGGATGTTAGGGCCACATTCCGTGTTAACCAGCCTGAACGGGGTTGGCCACGCCAGCATCGAGGAAACCACCGAGACGGGAACCCGGCAGACCACCAACGGCGACCGGCTCGCGGCGCATTTTGCGGCTTCAACGCCGGCCTCCAGGATCGGGACAGGCCCCGAGGCGCAGCTTCAGTCGGCCACGGTCGAGGGCCATGTGGTGCTGACGCAGACTCCGGCAGCCAAGCCCGGCGCTCCGCCGCAGGCGCCTATGCGCGCTACAGCAGGCCGCGCCGACTACGAAGGCCAGGGCGACTGGCTGCACCTGACCGTATCGCCGCGCATCGAAGACGGCGCCTTGCAGCTTACCGCCGACAAAGTGGACGTTTCGCGCGCCTCAGGCGATGCCTTTGCGCACGGCAATGTCAAGGCCAGTTGGACGGATGCAGGCTCTGCCGGCAGCGGCCAGCTGGGAAAGCCCGCAAGCAGTACGTCCGGCCCGGGCATTGTGGCTCTGGGCGGACAGGGTCCTGCGCATGCAGTGTCTGCCGAGGCGCAGTTGCGTCATGCCGCCGGCGGAACGACGGGCGAGGCTACCTTCCGCGGTCATGCACGATTGTGGCAGCAGGCCAACTCGGTGGCCGCGCCGGTGATCGTCCTCGACCGGGAGCGGCAGACGCTGGTGGCGCGCACCACCGATGCCTCTGAGCCGGTGAGGACGGTGCTGCTCAGCGCGGGCGGCGTTGCGCCGGGGTCAGACTCGGCCAAGGCGCAAGGAAAAGAAAATCAGCCTTCCGTGATCCGGGTGCGCGGGAGCGACCTTAAATATTCCGACATCGAGCGCAAGGCGGTCATGCACGCGGGTACCCTGGGCACGGTGGTCACCGAGACCGGAACAGCAACTTCGACTTCGAATGAAGTTGAGGTCACGCTGCTGCCTGCGGGCAAAACCACGGATCAGCATAACGGCCAGGCGCAGGTGGACACCATGACGGCCCGCGGCCATGTGGTGTTGACCAGCGAGGACTGGCGCGGAACCGGCGAGCAGTTGGTCTATACCAGCGCCACGGGCGAGTACGTTCTGACCGGAACCGCTGCCGTGCCGCCCAGAATGTTCGACCCCGCGCGGGGAACAGTGACCGGCAAGGCTTTGATCTTCCATAGCCGAGATGATAGTGTCAGTGTCGAATCTGGAAGCGGCGGAGAGAAGACCACGACCGAGACCACGGCGCCGAAGAAATGATTTGCTGGGTATTATTGGGATTGTGAAGGGGTGGTGGAAGCAAACCTGATGGAAACATTGATCGCCGAAGGAATCAGCAAAAGCTATAAGGGACGGCAGGTGGTCCGCGCGGTGGACCTGAAGATCTCGCGCGGCGAGGTAGTGGGCCTTCTGGGGCCGAACGGCGCCGGCAAGACCACCATTTTTTACATCATCGTGGGCCTGGTGGCGCCGGAGAGCGGACGCGTGCTGGTGGACCAAACCGAGATCACCGGGATGCCGATGTATTTGCGCGCCCGCAATTTTGGGATTAGTTACCTGCCCCAGGAGCCCTCCGTCTTCCGCAAGCTGACCGTCGAGGAGAACATCCTGGCGGTGCTGGAGGCGCAGTCACTGGGCAGCCAGGAGCGCAGGACGCGCACCGAGCGGCTGATCCACCAGCTCAACCTCGGCCACATTCGCACCACGCGGGGCTACGCGCTTTCCGGCGGAGAAAGGCGCCGGGTGGAGATTGCGCGCTCGCTGTGCATCCAGCCCAGCTTCATCCTGCTCGACGAGCCCTTTAGCGGTATCGATCCCATCGCCGTGCTGGAGCTGCAAAAGATCATCTTCGACCTGAAGGCCGGCGGTATCGGCGTCCTGATCACCGACCACAACGTGCGCGAGACCTTGAGCGTAACCGACCGGGCTTATATCATCGCCGAAGGGAGGATTTTCCGCTCCGGCACGCCTCACGAACTGGGCAACGACGTGGAAGTGCGGCGGGTTTACCTGGGAGAGGGTTTCACGCTGGGTGATGAGAGCCTGCGGCAGGCAAGGATGTAAGGCGTTTAACGGCAATTTGCCTGCCGTCATTCACTCAGCTCTCAAAGCAGTACACTACATTCCAGATAGAGATTCCCGGATTGAGTGCTGCCCAATCCGGAACAACTGAATCGTTGTGAGGCATTTTGACCTTTAGCTTTATTCTCGCTTCAGTACACTGTCTGTGAGTCCAAACAGGAATCAGGTTCCATTTTATGGCGATGCTGCAACCAAACTTAAGCGTCAAGGTCACGCAACGCCAGATTCTGACTCCTGGACTGATGCAGATGGTGAGCGTGCTTGCGCTCAACAAGCTCGAACTGAAGGAGATGATTGAGGCCGAGATGGTGGAAAATCCCGTCCTGGAGGAGATTGACGAGACGGTTCCGATGCTGGATGAGGTTGCGGGCCGCGAGGAACGCCTGGAACGCGCAGTTGAGGAGAACAGGGTCGAGGAGCTCGCGGCGCCGACCAAGGATCCTTTCAACGAAATCGATTTCGGAACCTATTTCCAGGAGTACCTGGACCCCGGTTATCGCACTCAGCCGGAGTACGAAGAGAACGAAAAGCCCTCGTATGAAAACTTTCTCTCCCAGCCTACGACTCTTGCCGATCACCTGGCGTGGCAGTTGGGAGATCTGACCCTGGAACCCAGTCTGCATGAGGCCGTGGAGTTCGTCATCGGCAATCTGAACGAGGATGGATATCTGGCCGGCAGCGAAGAAGAACTGGCTGCGGCCTTCAGCAAATCGCCCGTGGAGCGCGAATCCCAGGTGAAATCCGAATCCTCGGGGGAACCGGAACTTGCAGCGGCGCTTGAGCTGCTGCGCCGAGGCATCGACCTGGTGCAGCATCTTGACCCGGCCGGGGTGGGCGCCCGCGATCTGCGCGAGTGCCTGCTGATCCAGATTACCGCTCAGCAACATGAGTTCTCCCATTTATTTACGCGGCAATCGGACGGCGAGGGCAATGGCAATTTGGAAGAGGACGTCCATCGCAGCTTCCGCGCCGAGGCCGAGGCGCGCATCGAGGAGCGGCGGCGCAGCATCGAGGTGGCCGCGCTGATTGTGGATCGGCATCTTCACCTGTTGCAGAAACGCGACGTGAAAGACCTGGCGCGGGCGGCCCAGATCACCCCCGCGGAGGCGCATGCGGGAATCGAGTTTATCCGCACTCTTGATCCCCGGCCCGGCCGCCAGTACAACCGCGAACAGTCGCGGCTCATCGAGCCGGATGTGGTGTTCGTCAAGCGCGACGACGCCTGGGTGGTCTCCATGAACGAGGAGGATATGCCCAGCCTGCGCCTTAGCCGCCGCTACCGGCATATGCTCTCCGCCGAAAACACCGACAAAGAGGTGAAGGAGTACGTGAAGGAGCGCTTCCGCTCCGCGCTGCAACTGATGCGCAACATCGCCCAGAGGAAAAGCACCATCCTGCGGACATGCGAGGTGATTGTCCGCCGCCAGCAGGATTTTCTCGAAAAGGGCATTGAAGCGCTCAGGCCCATGATGATCAAGGAAGTGGCCGAAGAGATAGGCGTTCACCCCTCGACGATCAGCCGCGCGGTGGCCAACAAGTATGCGCACACCCCGCAGGGTGTCCTGGAGTTGCGCTTTTTCTTCTCCGAAGGATCTAACGGGCCCGAGGGCGCTGACACCCCGCTGCTGGTGCTCAAGCGCAAGGTTCGCAAGCTTATCGCCGAGGAGGACTCGCGGCATCCCCTCACCGACGACCAGCTTGCCGCCATGCTTTACGCCCAGGGCATTCAACTTACGCGACGCACAGTGGCCAAGTACCGCGAAGACATGAACATCCCCAGCACCCACCAGCGCCGCCAGCGCGACGCATAGGCCAGTGATCAGTGTTCAGTCAGACTATTTGCAAAGTTGCGGTTTGTTAATAGATTTCTCGGATAAACTGCGCAAATGACTCATGAAATAAGATGGTCGCTTGTCAAAGGCATAGTTCCTGATTTTTCTCGGTCATCCCGCTATTCACAGAAGATCAATGCGTTGAACTGATCACTGACAGCTGACAACTGAACCCTGTTCGCTATAGAATCCGTAGTTCTACAGCTGGATCATCCTGCTGCGAGAACAAGGAGCGAGGCTGACCATGGAAGTGGAGTTCACCGCCAGGCAAGTGAAGATTTCCAAAGCGCTGCGCGCCCAGGCCGAGGAAGGGATGGAACGGATAGCCCGCATTCTGGGCAAGAGCGCGAGTGCCAGCATTGTATTTAGCGCGCAGAAGCGTTTGCAGTTTGTCGAGGTGACCATTCAGGCCCGATTGCACGCCATTGTGGCCGAGGGCAAGGCCGGCACGCTGCCATTGGCGCTGCACATGGCCATAGAACACGCCGAAAACCAGGCGCTGCGCCACCGCAACCGGAGAATGGCAATCAAGCGCAAGCCCAAGCAGGAGAAAATGCTCACCGCGCCTTCGCTAACCTTGCCCAAAGCCCGAGCCTAAGCCTGTGCGGCAGCTTGCTTATGCACGCACGGCCGCTGGGACAGAGCGCAAAAGCCGTTCTTCGGTGTAGGATGTTGCTCATGATGCCTTCCAAGCCTTCCCCCCGAGCGACCACCAAGCGTCAGGCTGCCAAACCTGCCAGGCAAGCCCCGCGCAAGGAGCTGGTCATCGTCACCGGAATCTCCGGCTCGGGCAAGGCCTCGGCCCTCAAGGCATTCGAGGACCTGGGATATCACGCCGTGGACAACCTGCCCCTGGAGCTGCTGCCCGATTTCGCCTCACTGGTGGAAAAATCCGCCGAGATTCAAAGCGCCGTGATCGTAGTAGACGTCCGCGAGGGCCAGACCCTGGACCGTCTCCCGGAGATTCTCAAGGGCGTAAAAAAGCTGCTGAAAACACGCGTTGTCTTTCTGGACGCGCAGGACGCGGTGCTGGTGCGGCGCTACTCCGAAACCCGCCGGCCGCATCCCCTGGGACGGCAGGAGACGGTCTCCCGCTCTATCGTCGAGGAGCGGCAACTGCTGGACCCCATTCGCAACGTCGCCGACACGCTGATCGACACCTCGAACTATAACGTGCACGAACTGCGCGCCAACATCCAGGACAGATTTGGCCACGAAGAAGAGGAGACCAAGCGCCTGTTGGTCAGTTGCCTTAGTTTTGGCTTCAAGAACGGGGTGCCGCTGGACGCGGATATCGTCTTCGATGTGCGCTTTTTACCCAATCCTCACTTTGTGCCGGAGTTCCGCAAGCTGACCGGCCTGGACCCCGCGGTGGCTGCCTATGTGCGCAAGTTTCCGCAGACCAAGGAGTTTCTTCGCCGGGTCACAAACCTGCTGCTTTATCTGCTGCCTCACTACGTGGAAGAAGGCAAAAGCTACCTGACCGTGGCCTTTGGCTGCACCGGCGGCCAGCACCGCAGCGTAATGATGGTAGAAGAGATCGCCGCTAAACTGAAGCGCGCAGGCTATCTGGTGAAGGCGCTGCACCGGGATACGCCGCGGTGAGCGACAATCTCATTCTGATTACTCTGCTGGTCAAGCTGGGCGTAGTGGCCTCGGTGGCCAGCGTGCTGGCGCGGGTCACCACCTTCCGGCGTCTCTTCTTTGCCGAGCAGCGCCGCCCAGCCCAGACCCTGGCGCTGCTGGCGTTCTTCCTTGTTCCGCTTACGCTGGGCGTGTGGATTCGCATCGCTGTGCCCAATTTTCTGGCCGCCGACATCTCCTTTGAAACGGTCATTCTGCTGGGTCTGCTGTTGGGGCCGGAGTGGGCTATTCTGGGCGGCGTGGCGCTCTCAGCGCCGGCCGTCTTCCACCACGAGTACCTGGCCCTGCCCTTCAACGCCGCGCTGGGCCTGGTGGCGGGCCTGCTTGGACGCTTTGTCGACAAGGAAGACATCTGGTCCTTCACCCCCTTCGTCGACCTGAGCCTCTATCGCTGGGTGCGCCGCAATCTGCGCCAGCCGCGCGCCGACCGCCAGATTTTGATGCTGGTCCTCATCGCCGCCATGGAGATGATTCGGAACTGGATTGCCTACGAATTTCCTCACCGCCTCTTTGCGCTCATTGCCAGCCGATGGTGGCTGCAGGCGCTGGTCTGGCTCAGCGCGCCCATCAATGTGGGCATTGCGCTCAAGGTGTGGAATACGCTGCGCCTCGAACTCAAGCTCGAAGAGCAGAAGCGCCTGTTGCTCGAAGCCCGGCTCGACGCTCTTCAGCGCCAGATCAATCCGCATTTTCTCTTTAACACTCTGAACTCCATCGCCTCGCTGGTGCGCATGAAGCCGGAGCTGGCACGGGAGATGATCGTCAAGCTGGGCAACATTCTCCGCGCCCTGCTCAAGGAGCACGACAGCTACGTGCCGCTGAGCGAGGAACTCAAGTTTACCGACGATTACCTGGACATTGAGGTCGTCCGCTACGGCGCCGGCAAGCTGAATGTGGAAAAGGAGATTGACCCGCGAACGCTGGGAGTTCTGGTACCCAGCATCCTGCTTCAACCGCTCATCGAAAACAGCATCAAGCACGGCCTGGAGCCGCGCATCAACGGCGGCACGGTCACGCTACGCAGCCGCCTGGAAGGCGGCCGTGTGCGCATCGAGGTGGCAGACGACGGCGTGGGCATGAGCAACCGGCCGCGCTCGGCGCTCAACCGCGAAGGCAGTGGCATCGGCATGAAAAATGTGCAGGAGCGGCTGGAGGTGCTCTACGGGAACGAGGCGAAGTTTAGCGTGGTCAGCAATCCGGGCCGCGGCACACTGGTCTCGATTGAGATTCCTGCGAACAGGGCGGGGGCAACATAGGCGGGAATCTGTTTTTATTTCGTCTTGCCCCGACTTTTGGCGCGGGCAGCAAGCCACTGTTCGTATTCATCTTTGATGGACATGCCGGATTTCAGTGATCTGGGGTTTCGATGAGAGAGATAGTGAACCCATGCATCGTGATCGTCCGCGGTGGCCTCTGCGATCACAGTGCTGACCGGGACGCTGACTGGCGGCTCCTGCTTCTTCCTGACTCCTAAGTTGATAAGCCAATTCCGCTCAATGTATGCCAGCGTGGGAACACAGAAGCGCACATATTCGAAATATGGGATTACGCCGTATCCCATTCCGATGGGAACGATAAGAAAAAGACAGACTATGTGAGTCGTGAGTGACATACCAATGTGAAGAGAGATGCCTTTTACGCGCACGATTACGATTACAAGCCATAAAAGAAATAGGTTGTAAGAGATAAGAAGATAATCGTAGTTGTACCATGCACCCTCGGGCAGAAACCTGGAAACCAAATTTGCGATAAAGGCAGCGACCAGGAAGGCAATGAGGTCTGAGCTTTTCATTACCATTGCCAACAGCCGCAACAACCATGAAATGCCCATATAATCCTCCGCATTACAACTATAAATCTGCTCTCAAGTCGTACTAATGAATTTGACCATAATTTCATTTCCCGGTGCGACCGGTCAATGGCAATGGTATGAGGCCGGCCGCGCGAAGATTCATGCGATAGCCCTGCGCTTCTGCACGATCAACAGCCTCGCGCGGTATCCTCAGAGCATGGTGCGATTCACGGTGCTGGCATCGGGGTCGAGAGGCAACGCGACGGTTGTCTCGGGGGGGCGCACGCGCATTCTGGTGGATTGCGGGCTGAGCTGCCGCGAGCTTTTCCGGCGGATGAAGCTGGCGGAGGAGGATCCGGAGACGCTGGACGCGATTCTCATCAGCCACGAGCACTCCGACCACGTGAGCGGAGTGGCCGTGACGGCGCGCAAGCTGAAGATTCCGGTGTACTTTACCGAGGGAACGCACCGCGCCTGGATGCGCTGGCTCTCGCCGCGACGGCAGATGACCTACGCGCAGTGGCTGGAGCAGATTCGCAGGCAGGCTGCGGAGCGGCAGGCTGAGGCGATGAGCGAGGAGGGCGAGGCGGACGAGAGCGATTTGGTGGAAACTTCCGAATCAGCCGAGTCAGACAGGTCAGTCGAGCCTGCTGAACCTGCCGAGCCGGTCAAGACGCAGGACCCCACCTGGCTTCCGGCGGTGGAGTATTTCAAGGCCGGTGAGGCCTTCGAGATCGGCGACATCCGCATCAGCCCCTTCACCACTCCTCACGACGCCGCTGACCCGGTGGGCTTTGTTTTTGACTCCCAGGGGGTGCGGATGGGCTTTGTCACCGACCTGGGCTACATTTCGCCTAATGTCAAGGCGCAGTTGAGGGACCTGGACCTGTTGCTTCTCGAGTCCAACCACGATCTGGATATGCTCAGGGACGGCCCCTATCCCTGGGCGGTCAAGCAGCGGGTAATGTCGCGTGTAGGACACTTGTCCAACGAGGCGGCAGCGGGCTTTCTGGAGGACGATTACGATGGCCAGGCGGCCTACGTGATTCTGGCGCATCTCTCTGAAAGCAATAATCTTCCCGAGCTGGCGAGGGTCACCGCCGAGCGCGCGTTGAACGGCCGGGCGAGCCTACTGGCCAATCTGCTGCTGCTGGCTGCTCAAAATGAGCCACTTTCTTCGATTGATTTTTAGTTGACATGATACAATGAATGTAAGACACGGGAATCACTCTGTACCAGGTAGACTGGCAAGGGAGAAGCCGGGGCATTTCGCCCTGGAGATGCAGAGCGGACCGGGCGGCGCAAGAGAATCCTGCCCGGAAGCTTGAGCATACAGTTGTTAAAGCCTCCCGGACCACGTGAGCCGCAAAAACTATCGCGGTAAAAACTTATCCTTTGCAAAGTGAGTCTGACAATTATGGATAAAACCCGATGCACAGATAGAGTCGTAGGTTCCATTTTGGCAAGCTGGCGGTATGACATCTCCGGGATCACTCCGGAGATGTGCAAGGACTACGAACAGCATTTTGTCGAATGTCCCCATTGCAGAGCGCGGCAGAATTTCCATCGCAGCCTGGATGTGACACTGACTCTTTTGACCTCGCTGGCGGTCTTCTTTTTTCTCTTCGCACTTGCAGTACTCAAGCACATCAATCCGCTGGAGCATATGGCCTTCAATTTCTTCGGCCTGGATGTTGAAGACACCTACCATATGCTGGTTTCGGCGGGCGTTGCAGGGCTGATTTTCTCGGCGATTTTATTGGCGCTGGTGCTGACGACCACGCCGGCTCCATCGTATCTCGGCGGCATCGCCGTGGAGCGAGCCAAGATGCTCGAAGAGCGCGCCAGGATGATCGAAGAGCGTCTGCCCGCGGCCATCAAGGCGCTGCGTCTGCGCTAGAGCAAACTCGGCAATACTAATCTCAGAGCCTCTCCGCGCGGGGAGGCTCTTGTGCGTTCGGGGTTGGATGGGGATTCATTCATGACAACCAGAACGGTTGTAAGTCGGCGGCTGCCGGGGCTCAGGGTTGGCGAGGGGTTCACGCGCCACCCGTTTGATGAAGAGTTCGGCGTGCAGACCAGCGGGCTGGTTGCCGGGAGGCACTTGAAGAGCGGGCACCTGCATGACCGCCATGCGACGGCATACTACGGGGTTGCGCCGTCGGTTTTCGAGGCTCTGTTGAGGCGATGGCGGAGAAGCCGGCCGGGCTGGGCGGTGGAGGAGGTCAGCTTTATCGATGTGGGCGCGGGGATGGGGCGGGCGGTTCTGCTGGCCGCCGAGTTGCCCTTTCGCCGGGTGGTGGGGGTGGAGCTGAATCCCACGCTGGCGCGGATTGCGCGGCGCAACCTGTCCGTTTGGCGGGCTTCTGGGCGGGCGCAGGCGCCGATGAAAATCATCTACGGCGATGCGGTCGATTTCCGGCTTCCTCAGGGGCCGTGCCTGGCGTTTATGTTTAATCCCTTTGGCGCGCCAGTGATGCGACGGCTGCTGGCGGCCTGGAAGAAGGCCATGGCCGGACAGTCTGCGCAACTCGACATTCTGTATGTGAATAACGAGCAGGAGCGCGTGCTGGAGCGGCAGGCCGGATTTGCGAGGCTGTATTTAGGCAAGATCCGCCGCTCCCGGACCGATGCGATTGCCGACCATCGCATCCTGGCCAACCAGCCGGACGGAGAGTATGCATCGGCGAATGATGAGGATTGCTCGATCTGGCGCTGGGAGGGATAGCCATTGTCACCGGGCGCGGCTTTCTATAGACTGTCCTGCGTATGCGAAAACTCTCTTTCTCTCTCATCCTGCTCATCGCATCCCTGCCCTTGAGCCTGGTTGCCCAGGCGCCCTCCCTGAACATTCAGGTGGATCATCCCACGGCCCAGGTCAGCCCCACGCTCTATGGGCTGATGACCGAAGAGATTAACTTCTCTTATGACGGCGGACTTTACCCCGAGCTGGTGCGCGACCGCACTATCGGCAAAGGGTGGGGATCGCTCTTCCACTGGTCGTTGGTGGCGCGGGGTGACTCCGCGGTAACGATTTCAGTTGACGATACGACCGGCCCCAGCGCCGCTCTGCCGCGCAGCATTAAAGTTAGCGTGACGGCGGCAACCGAAGCCGCGCCTGCCGGGGTCCAGAACGACGGCTTCTGGGGCATTCCCGTTCGTCCAAAGACCACATACGTCGGCTCTTTTTACGCCAAGACGGATAGTGCAGGGGTTCCTGTAACCGTGAGCCTGGTGAACGATGAGACGGGCGCGGCGGCGGCTACGGCGACGGTTGCCGGGTTGACGAACGAGTGGAAGCAATACAGTTTCACGCTCAAAACGGCGGAGCTTCCGGTGACGGCGAACAATCACCTGATCCTGACCATTCCGCGCCCGGCGACTCTGTGGCTCAACCTTGTCTCGCTCTTTCCGCCCACCTATCAGGCCCGGCCCTTTGGCAACCGCATCGACATTATGGAGAAGCTGGCGGCGATGCATCCCAAATTCCTGCGCCTGCCGGGCGGCAACTACCTGGAGGGGGAGCACATTGCCGAGCGCTTCGACTGGAAGAAGACTATCGGCCCCTGGGTGGACCGGCCGACGCATCCCAGCCCCTGGCGCTATCGCTCCTCGGACGGGATGGGGTTGCTGGAGTTTCTGGAGTGGTGTGAGGACCTGAAGATCGAGCCGGTGCTGGCGGTCTATGCCGGCTACTCGCTGGCGCAGGAGCATGTGGAGCCGGGGCCGGCGCTGAAGCCCTATGTGGATGACGCTCTGGACGAGATCGAGTACGTGACCGGCGGCCCGGAGACCAAGTGGGGCGCGGAACGCGCCAAAGACGGACACGCCGCTCCCTTTCCGCTGCATTACGTGGAAATCGGCAACGAGGACCAGTTCGATCATTCAGGCTCGTATGACGGCCGCTTTGCGCAGTTTTTTAACGCCATCAAGCAACGCTACCCGGATTTGCAACTGATTGCCACCACGCCGGTGAAGAGCGTGAAGCCGGATGTGCTGGATGAGCATTTTTATATGCCGGCGCAGGAGTCGTTCGCTAGCGCCAGTCACTACGACAAGTACGACCGCACAGGGCCAAAGATTTTTGTGGGCGAGTGGGCGACGCGCGAAGGCGAGCCGACGCCCAACCTTGAAGCGGCGCTGGGCGACGCCGCCTGGATGACCGGCATGGAGCGCAACGCCGACCTGATTATCATGGCCAGCTATGCGCCTCTGCTGGTGAACGTGAATCCCGGCGGAATGCAATGGGAGACGGACATGATCGGCTACGACGCGCTCACCAGTTACGGCTCGCCCAGCTACTGGGCGCAGGTGCTTTTTGGCAAGTACCTGGGCACGGAGGTTGTTGCGGCAACGCTCGCGAACGCCGGCCCGCGGGTTTATGCCTCGGCCACGCGCGACGAGAAGCAGCGCAAGCTCTTCGTCAAGGTGGTGAATGCCTCGTCGGAGGCGGCGGCGCTGAATATTGCGCTCAATGGCGTGGCCAGCGTGGAGCGTGATGCTACGCTGATCACCCTGAGCGGCAAGACTCCCAACGCCACCAACAGCATCACGCATCCCGATGCGGTTGTGCCGGTCGAGCGCAGAATTAAGCTCGCCGGAGCGAAGTTCCAACAGAGCTTCGCGCCCTACTCGATCAATGTGCTGGAGTTGAGCTACTAAAGCCTGAGACAGCGGTAATTGCGGCAGACAGGGCGGGGCTTCCCGCCCTTGCCGTTTCCGGGGGTGCCGTGTCGTGCGGAAATCCTGAAACCGAAAAAGGCCATTTTTCAAGCAGGAAAGTCGCATACGGCTAAGGCAAACACAGCAAAGAGCCGCGAACGGTTCACAAGGTGGGATGAATAAGCGAAAATGGAAGGTGCAGGAGCCGGAATGTCGCATCTTTACGCCAAAAAAATGCCTCAAACTGGTACGTTGATTTTGAAGGGTTTTTCCGACGATGGCTTCCAATCCGTATTTTTCTCTGGTTGCCCTGTTTGTGGCGGCGCTGGGCTTCGGGCTGGCTCCGTTGGGGCTGGCGTGGCTGTGGGCAAAGATCTTCTCGCCGCCCAAGCCGAACAAGGTCAAGAACTCCATCTACGAGTGCGGCCTGGAGTCCAAGGGCGACGCCTGGCTGCAGTTTCACTCGGCCTATTACCTGTACGCCATCATCTTTTTAATCTTCGACGTGGAGTCGATCTTTCTGCTGCCCTTTGCGGTAGCCTTCACCGGGCTGAGCGCCGCGGCCTGCGCGGCCATGCTGGTCTTTGTGCTGCTGCTGGTCGAGGGTCTGGCGTGGGCCTGGGCCAAGGGCGTGCTGACGTGGGCGTGAGGCCGCCGAAGGCGGCCAGCTTCTAGCTGACAGCTTTTAGCTGGTGCGTATCGACATGGTGAGTTCTAAGCAGATAGTTGGACAGATTGACAGTAAAGAAATTTCTTGTGGTCATGGAAGACAAGGTCGTAGCAAAAAATGCTAGAAGCTAAGAGCTAATAGCTAAAAGCTAACGGGAGCGAAGTGACGATGGATGAGAGCTTGAAGATTGAATTGGGCAAGCAGGGGGTCTTGGTGACCACCATCGAGCAGCTCTACAACTGGGGCCGGCGTAACTCCGTCTGGCCGATGCAGTTTGGGCTGGCCTGCTGCGCCATCGAGATGATCGCCACCACCATGGCGCGCTACGATCTGGCGCGCTTCGGGGGCGAGGTCTTCCGGCCGTCGCCGCGCCAGGCCGACCTGATGATCATCTCCGGGACTGTAACAAAGAAGATGGCGCCCCAAGTCGTCCGGCTCTACAACCAGATGGCCGAGCCGCGCTACGTGATTGCCATGGGGGCTTGTGCGATTTCTGGAGGGCCCTTCAAGCAGGGCTACAACGTACTGAAGGGGATCGACCGCTATATACCCGTGGACGTGCATATTCCCGGCTGCCCGCCGCGCCCCGAGGCGCTGATTCAAGCCTTCATGACGCTTCAAAAGAAGATTGACGGCCAGCAGTTGACCGGCGAGGACAGGCCGCGATTTTTGGACGCCGCAGCCCAGGGCGAGTTTCCCGTGCCTGTCTTTGGAGAGCACGACCTGGAGCCGGCGTCGAACAAGGGCGTGTGGACTGTGCCGGTGGTGATTCGCTGATGAAGACGGTAGAAGAGATCAAATCGGCGATTGAGGCGGCTATTCTGGGCGCCGCGGTGGAGATTGCGCCCAATCCCAACCCCGCATTGCCTCACTCGCTGCGGATTGCGCCGGAGTGCGCGTTGGCGGTGGCAAAGTTCCTGCGCGACGATGCGGAACTTAAGCTCGATTACCTCTCCAATGTGACCGGCGTGGATTGGCCGGATTCTCTGGAGGCGGTCTATCACCTTTATTCGGTGGAGAAAAAGCATGGGCCGGTGATTCTGCGCATGCACACCGTCAACCGGACCGATCAGGTGGAGCTGCCCTCGCTGACGCCCATATGGCGCTCGGCGGAGTTTCAGGAGCGGGAGATCTTTGATCTGTATGGGATCGTCTTCACCGGGCATCCGGACCTGCGGCGGCTACTGATGTGGGAGGGTTTCAAGGACCATCCCATGAGGCGAGATTATGTGGAGCCGGATGACTTCGAATACGAGCCCACGGCGCACGACGAGGTGCTCAAGCGGGCGCAGGCGCGGCAGACAGCGTTTGTCAGCCAGCCAGAATCGGAGGCCGGCGTATGAGCATAACTGAAGAAGTTCTGAATCAGAAGCTGGAGGGCTGGAACCGTCCCGCTCCGATTGCTCCGCAGGTCGAGGGCGAGCTGCTGGAAGTGGCTATGGGGCCGCACCACCCTTCGACGCACGGCGTCTTCCGCATGGATGTGGCCCTGGACGGCGAGCGGGTGATGCGCCTCAGGCCGGTCTTCGGCTACCTGCATCGCAATCACGAGAAGCTCGCCGAGGGGCAGAGCTATCTTGCCTCTATGCCCTACACCGACCGGCTGGATTACATCTGCCCCATGACCAACAACTGGGCCTATGCGCTGGCCGTCGAAAAGCTCACCGGCCAGGAGGTTCCCGAGCGCGCCGAGTACCTGCGCGTGATTCTTGGGGAGCTGACGCGCTTCCAAAACCACGCTTCCTCGATTGGATTTTTGATTCAGGAGATGGGCGCCAGCGGCACGCCGCTGATGTACGCCTTCCGCGAGCGAGAAAAGATTCTCGACCTCTTCGAGGAGCTGACCGGGGCGCGGATGATGGTGAACTATATGCGCTTTGGCGGCTGCCGCGTGGATGCCTCGCCGGGCTGGCTCGACCGGACGCGCAAAGTGGTCGCGGGACTCGCAGGATTTGTGGATGAATTCGACCAGCTGTTGAGCTCCAATGAAATCTTGATGGCGCGCACCCAGGGCGTAGGCGTGCTGCGGCCGGAGCTGGCGGTCAACGCCGGCGTCACCGGGCCTATGCTGCGCGCCTCCGGCGTCAACTACGACATTCGCAAGGTGGACAGCTACGGCATCTACAACCGCTTCAACTTCCGCGTGCCGCTGGGCGATCATGGAGACGTTTACGACCGCTACATGATCCGCATGCTGGAGATGCGCGAGTCGATTGTGATTTTGCAGCAGGCGCTGAAAGAAATCCAACCCGGCCCGGTGATGAGCCCCACCGCCAGGATTCGCGGCATGCGTCCCAAGCCGGGTGAGGCCTATGGGCGCATCGAAGCTCCCAAGGGGGAGCTGGGCTTTTATCTGATCAGCGACGGCAGCCCGAATCCGTACCGCTACCGCGTGCGGCCGCCCAGCCTGATCAACCTGACGGTGCTGGAAGATATGTGCCTGGGCGTCAACGTAGCCGACGTAGTGCTGATCTTCGGCAGCGTGGACATTGTATTGGGAGAAGTGGATCGATGAAGAAGCTTCTAGCTTTTAGCTTCTAGCTGTTCGTGTTTATGGAAGCTGTATTGGTTGACCGTTGAAGTTAGCTCTATCACGGAAGGGCTAGAAGCTAGTAGCTAATAGCTGATTTTGAAGTGGACCGCGAGTGCGGAGATGACAGAATGAAAAGGAGAGGTCAAATGATGATTCGTCGAGTACGAGCAATGCTTGTCGTGGCAGTTGCCCTGATAGCCAGCCTGAATGCCAATGCTGCTACCAAAACCAAGACCGGCACCACCACTGCGTCGGACGCCGCCTATAACTTCCGTTGCGTAGGGCCGGCGCTGGACCTGAAGCTGGATTCGTTCAGCTTGCCCATTTCGCGGGCTGCCGCTTCGGCGACTTCGGGAGCCGCGGCGAAGCCTCCAACTTCATCCTTGACGATAGAAATTCCAGCGAGCAAGGCATATTCGACCTTGTACGCCCAGGTCATCAAAGGGGATCACTACAGTTCCTGCACGCTGGTCGAGACGGTGACTGTGCCCGTCGGCGAAGCCGGTAAGTCGAATACCACCGTGTTTACCTGGACCTTCAGTCAGGTGACCCCGACAACTGTGACTGCGATCTGGAAGGAAGCATCGAGTACTGGATCAGCAGGAGCGGATCATCCGGCGGCGCAGATTCGGGTGACCTTGACTTACAGCGAAATTCGATTTGACGACGGAAGCGGGAGTACCACCAAAGCTGCAACGGATAGTTGGACGGCAACGCAATGAATTCCGTTCTTCGTGCATCTTTGTGAGGATCACCATAAGCTGACGGTCGATCAGCGGGAAGTGTTGGCGAATTTTTCGCGCGGGGTACGCGTTGGATGGAGTGTGAGTTGGAGGAGATCGGGTGTTAGGCGAGGGCATACTGAAGGGCATGGCGGTGACAGCGAAGAATTTCTTCTTGAGCTTTGTCTCCGCCGAGCGGCTGACGACGATCCAGTATCCGGAGCAGCGGATCGCCCCGTTCGAAGCTGCGAGAGTCTTTCCCTTCCTTGTTTTTGATGGCGCGGATTGGGAGTCCGGGATGCGCTGCGTGGCCTGCCAGATCTGCGAGAAGGAGTGCCCGCCCAAATGTATCTTCATCGAAAAAAGTACGGATAAAAAGCCTGACTTTGTCGGCAAGCCGCAGTTTTATCCGGCGCGCTTCGACATCGATATCTCGGTCTGCATGAGCTGCCAGATTTGCGTCGAGGTCTGCCCCTTTGAAGCCATCAAGATGGACACGGAGTTTGAGCTGAGCACGGACGACCGATTCGGTGGCCTGCTGCTCGACCGCAAGCAACTGGCAAAGTCGAATGATTATTACCACGAGATTCATCCCACTGAAGCATCCGCAGTGGACGCGCGATTAGCCGCGGAGAAAGTCAAGGCCGATGCCAAAGCCAAAGCCGCAGTCAGCGCTGCCACAGCCAAAACCGCGGCAATCGCCGGAGAGGGAGCGTAAGCGATGTTCGAAACGCACCTGTCCGAAACTTGCGACCAGATCTTCATTCTGCTCCAGCACTGGCTGGTCAGCTTTCTGCCCGCGTCGTGGCAATCGGCGGCTAGTGTGCTGCTCAGCGTGGCAGCCATCATCTGCCTCTTTGCCGCGCTTTTTGCCCTGACCACGGTTTTCGAGCGCAAGGGGCTGGCCCGCATGCAAAATCGAATTGGCCCCAACCGCGTCGGCCCCTTCGGATTGTTTCAGCCAATCGCAGACGGCATTAAGTCGCTGACTAAGGAAGACATCGTCCCCTCGAGCGCGGATGCGGTGGTGCATTTTCTCGCTCCGGTACTGCTGGTAGTCACCGTCTTCATGGGCTTTGCCGTGCTGCCCATGGGGCGCAACATGGTGCTGGTCGACCTGGACGCCGGCCTGCTCTTCTATTTCGCCATGGGCGCGTCCACGGAGCTGGCGGTCTTCATGGCCGGATGGTCGAGCCGCAACAAGTATTCGCTGCTGGGCGCCATGCGCGCCGTTGCCCAGATGATCAGCTACGAGGTGCCGCTGCTGCTGTCCAGCGTGGCGGTGGTGATGATCACCGGCTCGCTCTCGCTCACCAAAATCGTGGAAGCGCAGAACCAGTACACCTGGGGATTGCCGCACTGGTACATCTTTACGCCGTGGGGATTTGCCGGTTTCGTGATGTACGCCATCGCCACCACGGCAGAGACCAACCGCTCGCCCTTTGATTTGCCCGAAGGAGAGTCGGAGCTGGTGGCCGGCTATCACACCGAGTATTCGGGCTTTAAGTTTGCACTCTTCTTTTTAGGCGAGTATGTGGCTATGTTTTCCATCTCCGGGTTGGGCACGACGCTGTTCCTGGGCGGATGGTCCGCGCCGTGTTCCTTTCTGACATGGATTCCGTCGTGGATCTGGTTCTTCTCCAAGTTGATGCTGTCGATTTTCGTCTTCATCTGGATGCGGGGCACGCTGCCGCGGCTCAGGCAAGATCAGCTGATGAACTTTGCCTGGAAGTTTGTTTTGCCCATGTGCCTGGTGAACCTTCTTGCCGCCGGGCTATGGCGCTTCATGGGCGACGGATGGCTGCGCTGGGTTGTCTGCTCGACGATTCTGATCGCTGCCTACGCGGGCATGGGCTTTGCTGAGATGCGCCGGCAGCGCCTCGGCCCGAGGAGTTATCGCTATGCGGAGTGAACGATGAGTTTTGTTTTCTACATTCTTGCGGCGCTCACCATAGCTGGCGGCCTGGCTGCCATGCTGCTCAAGAACACGGTGCACTGCGCGCTGGCGCTGACGGTCGCGTTCGCAGGATTGGCGCTGCTCTTTCTGAATCTCGACGCGCAGTTTGCCGGCTTCGCGCAGATTCTGGTTTACATCGGCGCGGTCGCCATCCTGGTAGTCTTTGCGATTCTGCTTACCAAGGGCTCTGAAACTCCCAAAGACGGAGTATTCAGCCGGAGCTGGCTGGCCGGCCTTGCCATTGCCGCGGCGGTCTTTGCGGTGCTGAGTTGGGCGGTGCTCCAGAGCACGCGTGTTTTGCCGCATGAAACGGCCGTGCCTGAAGTAACCGTGCGGGAGATTGGCGTGGCGCTCGTCGGACGCTACGTTTTGCCGCTGGAGATTGTTGCCGTGCTGTTGACCGCCGCGCTGATTGGCGCGGTGATCGTGGCGATGCACGAAAAAGTTGGGCACGAGAAAGAGGAATTTCAATGACGCCGCTTGCGGGTTATCTTCTGGTGGCCGCGCTGCTGTTTTCCATTGGCCTGGCCGGCGCGCTCACGCGGCGCAATGCCATTCTGGTGCTGATCGGCATTGAGTTGATGCTGAACGCGGCCAATTTGAATTTAATCGCCTTCTGGCGCTACGGGCCGCATCCCGAGGCGCTGACCGGCATGATGTTTGCGATTTTTTCGATTGCCGTGGCGGCAGCTGAGGCTGCGGTTGGGCTGGGATTGGTGATTCAGATTCATCGCCACGCAAAGACGACGGACCTGGACCAGATGAACAGGATGAAGGGGTGAGAGGTTGATGCAGGAAGCAATTTCATTCACTCCGCAGTTAGCGGTTTCTCCCATCACGGAGATTCTCTGGCTGATCCCTGCTGTTCCCATCATGACCGCGGGCCTGACCGCGCTGCTGAAACAATCCTGGCGTAAAACCTCCTCGACGTTGGCTATAGGCTCACTTAGTTTCTCGCTGCTGCTTTCGCTGGTTGCATTTGCCCATGTGCTGCGCGACTGGATGGCCGGAGTCGCAACGCGCGAAACCGTCAACTTCACCTGGATTCAATTCGGCGCATCGAACGTTGACCTGGGCTGGGTGCTCGATCCGCTTTCGGCCATCATGCTGGTGATGGTCAGCTTTGTCGGCCTGCTGATCTTCATCTACTCCACCGGTTACATGAAGCACGACGAGAACTACACGCGCTTCTTCTGTTTCATGTCTCTCTTTGCCGGAGCGATGCTTGGCGTGGTCATCGCCAACAGCCTCCTGCTTCTCTTCATGTGCTGGGAGATTGTCGGACTTACCTCCTACTTATTGATCGGCTTCTGGTATCAGAAGCCCTCGGCGGCAGCGGCAGCGAAGAAAGCCTTCCTCACCACGCGAGTCGGCGATGTCTTCTTTCTACTCGGAATCGTCTGGCTCTTTGCGCAAACCGGCACGCTGCTTTTTTATAACAACGGCGCGGGCTCTATCGAATCCGCGGCTCTTAACCTGCTGCTGACGCAGCCTGCCGCGCTGGGCCTGACCGCCGCGGGTGCGATTGGCCTGCTGATCTTTGCCGGAGCGGCGGGCAAGAGCGGACAGTTTCCTCTGCACGTCTGGCTGCCGGATGCGATGGAAGGCCCCACGCCGGTCTCCGCGCTGATTCACGCGGCAACCATGGTGGCCGCCGGCGTTTATCTCATCGCGCGGGTTTATCCGCTGATGGCCGCGGGCGCGCTGGCTGGAGGAACTCCGACCGCGCTCATCGTCGTCACCTGGGTCGGCGCGTTCACCGCCGTCTTTGCCGCGCTGATTGCCGTGGCGCAGAACGACATCAAGCGCATCCTGGCCTACTCCACCGTTTCGCAACTCGGCTACATGATGGCCGGCCTGGGCATGGGCGGCGTGGCCGTGGGCATCTTCCACTTGATCACCCACGCTTTCTTCAAGGCGCTCCTGTTCCTCGGCGCGGGCTCGGTGATTCACGGCTGCCACGAGGAGCAGAATATTCGCCGCATGGGCGGGCTTAGATCCGACATGCCGCTGACTTTTTTAGCGTATGCGATTGGAATGTTGACGCTGTGCGGTTTTCCGCTGCTGTTTTCCGGCTTCTGGAGCAAGGACAGCATCCTCGAAGCCGCGCAGCACTGGAGCGTGGCCAAAGCGCCGTTCTACATGCTGGTCATTGGCGTGCTGCTGACGGCGTTTTACATGACTCGCCAGATGGCATACGTCTTTGGCGGCCATTGGCGGGGCGGCAAACCCGCGCATGAGAGCCCGGCGGTGATGCTCGTGCCGCTGGGAATTCTGGCCTTCTTCGCCATGGCGCTGGGATTCATCGGCACTCCGGCCTGGCCGTGGTTCAAAGCCTTCCTGAATGGCACGGCGGCGGACTTCGATCTGAGCGTATTGATGGAGCCTGAACTGATCATCCTGATGACGGCCTCGACGGTGATGGTCTTTCTGGGCATCGGGCTGGCCTGGCGGCTTTACGGAGATCGCTCTCCCCGGCCCACTGCGCCGGATGCGCTGGAAAAATCCGCGCCCATGGCCTGGGGCTGGCTGAGTCACAAATTTTATGTGGATGAGTTTTACGGCGTGACGGTGATTGCTTTTTACGCTTGGTGGGCGCGCGTCTCCGATTGGCTGGATCGCTACGTCTGGGGCGGCGTGGTTGCCGGAGTTGCGTGGACATTCGGCTGGGGAGCGCGGCTAAACCGCTTCCTGGATAACAACATCGTGGATGGCGGCTTCGACAAGGGTTGTGAAGAGTTGACCGTGGGTGGAGGACTTTTGTCGCGGGTGCAGACCGGCCGCGTGCAAACCTATCTGAGAATTCTGGCGCTGGCCGTGGTTGTATTGGCAGCGATTCTATTTTGGAGCTACAGGACATGAGCGGATTCCATTTACTGACATTGTTGATTGTGCTGCCCCTGGTGGGAGCGACGTTGGCGCTCGCTGCGGGCAAGCACGCGCGCGCCGTGGCTTTCATCACCACCATCGCCAGCCTGGCGTTGACGCTCGTGGTCTGGATGCGGCTTCCTGCGAATGGCAGCATCGGCCTTGTCGAGCAGCACCCTTGGGCGCCTTCACTGGGCATCGAGTATCACCTCGGCGTCGACGCGCTGGGCGCGCTGATGCTGGTGCTCTCCGCCATCGTCACGTTGATGTCGGTCGACGCCGCGCACCGCGTCCATCATCAGCCGCGGCTTTATTTCGCGCTGGTGTTGACGCTTGAAGCCGGGCTCTTCGGCTCCTTCACGGCGCTCAATTTCTTCCACTGGTTTTTATTCTGGGAGTTTTGCCTGATTCCCGCCTTCTTCCTTATCAAGCTGTGGGGCGGCGCACGGCGCGGCCCGGCGGCGACGCAGTTCTTCATCTACACCATGGCCGGCAGCGCGGTGCTGCTGGTCGCGTTTCTCGCCATCTTTGCCGCGACCGGCAGCATGGACTTCCCTCACCTGACGCTGCTGGCCTTGAATAGCGAGTTAGAGCCGATGGTCGCCGCACATCTGGGGCCAAAGGTCATGCTGTGGCTGGCCATCGGAGTGCTCGCCGGCTTCGCGGTCAAGGTGCCGATGTTTCCCTTCCACACCTGGCTGCCCGCGGCCTACGCTGAAGCTCCTTCGCCGGTGACCATGCTATTAACAGGCGCCATGTCCAAGATGGGCGTCTACGGTCTGTTGCGCATCGCGCTGCCTCTCTTCGGAACTCAAATCGCGCAAATCCGCATACCGCTGCTGGTTCTCGCCGTGGCCACCGTCGTATTTGGAGCCTCGGCAGCAGTGGCGCAGAAGGATCTGAAGCGCGTCTTCGCGTACTTGTCGGTGAATCACCTGGGCTATTGTTTGCTGGGAATCTTTGCGCTGGCGATTCCGGCTGCCGGCAGTGGAATTGATACTGCCCTGCTCGCCAGCCAATCCGCGGCACTCAGCGGCGTGATCCTGCAGATGTTCAACCACGGCATCACGGCGGCGGCGCTCTTCTGGTTTGTGGCCATGATCCAGCAGCGCTCCGGCGGCCATCGCGGCATCGACCAATTTGGCGGCCTGCGCAAGCCGGCTCCGGTGATGGCCGGGCTGATGGGCATTGTTCTATTCTCCGCGCTGGGGTTGCCGGGCCTGAACAACTTTCCCGGCGAGTTCCTCATCTTCCGCGGCGCATTCCCGCTGGCCTGGGTCGCGGCCACCGTCTCTCTTTTCGGCCTGCTGGTAACCGCGGCAGTGATTCTCACCGTGAATCAGAAGGTATTTTGGGGTCCGATGCCGGAGCATTGCGCCAACTTCCCTGATCTGCACCACGGCGAACGGTTGGCGCTCGCCCCGGTCATCGTCCTGATATTCCTCGTCGGTTTTGTACCGCAACTGATTCTGAATATCGTGAACCCGACAGTCAAGTACCTGCTGGCGCACTGGAGCTTCTGATGTTAGCCTGGACGATCTATCTCTCCTTTGCCGGAGCGCTTGTGCTGGCGCTCGTGCCTGGGAGAAAGCCCACCCTGTCGCGCTGGCTGGCGCTGGCCTTTGCCGTGTCCGGCCTCGCTCTGGCCGTGCAAGGCTTCGTTACCGGCATGGGACAAGGCTGCGTGACGCTGGTCGATCTCGCCTGGGTGCCATCCATGGGGATTCACTTCCTGCTGGCCGCCGACGGCATCAGCCGCGTGCTGGTCCTGCTCACCGGCCTGGCCGCGGTCGCCGGCGTCCTCTTCAGTTGGAACATCGAGCTGCGCGCCAACGAATTCTTCGCTTTTTTCCTGGCGCTCATCGGCGCGGTCTATGGTGTTTTTCTCAGCTTCGATCTTTTTCTTCTCTTTGTGTTTTACGAAATCGCCATCGTGCCCAAGTACTTCCTGATCGCCATCTGGGGCTCTACGCGGCGCGAGTACGCGGCCATGAAGCTGGTCATCTATTCCTTCGCCGGCTCGGCGATGGTGCTCATCGGCCTGCTTGCGGCCTACACCACGGCGGGCAGCCATTCGACTGGATTGGTTGAGTTGGCGCACGCCGGCCTGCCCGCCAGCTTTCAAATGTGGTGCTTTCCGCTGGTCTTTACCGGCTTTGCGATTCTGGCCGGCATGTGGCCCTTTCACACCTGGGCGCCCACCGGCCACGTGGCCGCTCCCACCGCCGCCTCTATGCTGCTGGCCGGCGTGGTAATGAAGCTGGGCGCTTATGGTTGCCTGCGTGTCGGAATTGCTCTTTTTCCTCGCGGCCTCGACCCCTGGGGATTTTCTTTCATCGGCATCGGCTCATGGCGCGAGGTCTTCGCCGTGCTGGCCATCATCGGCATCGTCTACGGCGGGCTGGTGGCACTGGCGCAAACCGACTTCAAATTCGTCATCGGCTACTCCAGCGTCAGCCACATGGGCTTTGTGTTGCTCGGACTCGTGACCCTGAACCAGATCGGCGTCACCGGCGCTGTCCTGCAGATGTTTTCCCACGGCATCCTGGCCGGGCTGCTCTTCGCCATCGTCGGACGAATTGTGTATGACCGCACCCACACGCGCCAGTTGGCGGAGCTGGAAGCCATGCACCTCTCCCGGCGCATACCTTTTGCCGCATGGTCATTCGTCATTGCCGGAATGGCCTCGATAGGCATGCCGGGCCTCTCCGGCTTCGTCGCCGAGTTGCAAGTCCTGGTAGGCGCTTGGAAGGTCAGCCCATGGTGGGTCGCCGCAGCCGCCGTTGGCATCGTCATCGGAGTGGCATATATTTGGCGCGCCATGCAGAATGCATTTTTCTCCGATTTATTGCCCAGCGCCCACGTGCTGGAGCAGGAACAAGGCCAGCACTTCGCCGCCATCACCTGGCCTGAAGTAACCGGCGTCGTTCTGTTGGCGGGAGTCAGCCTGTTCGTCGGACTCTATCCCAAGATACTGCTCGACACCATCGAACCAGCGGTGAAGTCGCTACTCGCGGGAGGTGTGCAATGAACTACGCAGACCTTTTCCGCGTGACGCTACCGGAGACGGCGCTGGAAATCGCGGCGCTTGTGGTGCTGGTTGTTGACCTCGCCTTCCTGCGCAAAGCCGCGCTCAAGCTGCGTGTGGCTGTGGCGGCGCTGCTTGGCGTGGCTGGCTGCGGCGTTGCATACTGGGCGTTACAGTTTCAAGGCAAAGAGGTCCATCTCTTTGCCGAGAGTTTAGGCTCCACACTTCTTCTGACCGGTTTCTACGTACAAGTGGCTCAAACCGGAATCCTGGTCCTGACCGCACTCACGCTGCTGCTTCTCATCGATTCAGACTTCACCCGGCATGTGGGAGAGTTTGTTGCCGTTATTTTGATGGCGGCTACTGGCGGGTTGATCATTGCTTCCGCGCAGGATCTGCTGGTTATCTTTGTGGGACTTGAACTACTAAGCCTTGGTCTCTATATCATGACAGCCTTCGCCAAGAGTTCAGGCAAAAGCGCCGAAGCCGCAATGAAGTACTACTTATTCGGCGGAATGTCGGCGGCGTTTCTACTCTTTGGATTCAGCTATTTCTATGGATTGACCGGGACTACGAACCTGCATGATATCCAAACGGCTATTTATCTGTCAGGACCAACGCCCCTCCTTTATATTGCGTGGGTGCTGGTAATTGCCGGGTTGGGATTTAAGATCGCCGCCGTGCCGTTCCATCTCTGGGCGCCGGACACCTACGAGGGCGCTCCCGCTCCCGCTGCGACATTCATTGCTTCGGTATCCAAGGTTGCGAGTTTTACGCTATTATTAACACTTTTTAGAGGAGATGTGATGATTCGTCTCAATCCTCACATTCCCGTAAATGAACTTGTACATCTGTTTACACAAAATTTTTCATCAAGGTCTCATGTCATTGAAGTTATGCTCGCGGTTGCCGCAGTTTCGATGGTTATCGGCAACTTGGCAGCTCTCGCACAGACTAGTATTCGCCGACTGCTAGCGTATTCGGCTATCGCTCACGCTGGCTACATACTGTTGGGCGTGTGCCTTTTACCGCACTATCTCGGCCCCCCAGGAACCGAGGGGCGGTGGTCGGTTGGCATAGATGTGATCGCAGCTGCCTTCGCGCGTGCCTATGTCTGCCAACAGGCTGTCCTCTACTACATCCTCACCTACGGCCTCACCGTCATCGGCGCATTCAGCGTGGTTTCTGTAGTCGAGCGCGCCACCGGCAGTGACCGCCTCGACTCCTTCCTTGGCCTGCACAAGCGCAATCCTTTTCTTGCGGCGGTGTTGCTGGTGCTGTTTCTCTCCCTCGCCGGCATTCCGCCGCTGGTCGGCTTCTGGGCCAAGTTCAACCTCTTTGCCGCCGTGCAGGGCATCTCCGCAGGCCCGGTTCCCTTCGCTCTGGTATCTTTAGCTATTGCGTTGAGCGTGGTTTCACTCTATTATTATTTACAGGTACTTAAGCGGGTCTATGTGATGCCAGCGATCGATGAGACGCCAATTAATGTGCATCCTGTCACGCTGGCCGTACAGTTATTTATTGTCACGGCTGTGATAGTACTGGGCTGTTTTCCGGCTCTGCTCCTGCGATGGATCGAGAGCTTCTATCGTGTGATTTAGATCACATAACTGCGATCTGCAACTATTCCCCGGTAGGCCATTCCCCCAATGGCTACATGAATAGGTTTCCACTCAGACAGCAATGAGTTGGAATGTCACATAAGTGGGATCAACAATCCGGCAGTATAAGCCGGAACCCTGTCTTCGGGTCAGAAGATACCTGTAGCTGTTTCCAGATGATGCATTACTACGGTAATGCAGCAAGTGATCTTGTGCCTGCTTTTTCTTTGACTAATACCTGTTTAACAGAATTGCGATTCGGCGCTCTCCGTAGTGATTCCCCGGGCCTTACGAAAAGTGTGTCTTGACATAACTCGCCTCACCGTGGCGGACGAACTCGCTAGGTGTGCGCGCATAACCAGAGTCCATTCTGACAATTGGGCTCGCCCATGAAGGGCAGGAAGGGAAGAAGGAAATGAAGAAGTTTAATGTTGGTCTGGCTCTGTTGGTCGTTGCGGTTTTTGTCTTGTTTATTACCCCGGTGAATGCTTACGCGGACACGGCAACCCTTACGCTTGAAACGGCCACCGGCCCGAATTACGGCGGGGAAGATGTGTATCCCTATAATTTCAGCGTCAATAACAGTACCACCTACACTCCGCTGATGTGCCTCAGTCTGAACAACACAATCAACTTCGGCGAGAGCTGGACAGCAACGATTGAGACGATCTCCTCGTTTACCGGACCCACACTAACTGACTACGAAGAAGCTGCCTGGCTTTTCAATGACGCCAATGCAGCCATTGCGGCTGCTGACACAACGCGGCAGGAAGACGATCAGTGGGCGGCCTGGGAATTATTTGCCACTGTTACGAACCCGCCCGACAGCGGCGTTGCCACTCAGTTATCCGACGCGCAGATCGCTGTCTCTAACGGCTTGCCTCCAAGCTTCTACGAGAATTTCGTAGTCTACGTTCCGGTATCCGGCTCACAGCCCTCCGGAGACGATACTCCTCAGACTTTCATTGGCGATCAGAATTTTTCGGGCGGTCCGCCTCCGCCGACGCCTGAGCCCGGCAGCCTGCTCCTGCTCGGAACCGGCATGTTAGGTCTCGCGGCCTTCTTGTATCGCAGAAGGAGAATCGCTTGAATGTGATAAAGATGCGCGCGCGACTGATGCAGGCCTGCTGAAGGATTGATTACAAGTTGGCCTGCGTCGGCGACGATTTTGGCCGCCTCCCTCATGGGTTGCGAGTTGTTGCCGGCATTTTTCTCTGGCAGGCTCGGCTCATGCGTGAGCTACTTACTATCTTCTTGAGAATGGCGCCGATTTGATATAGATTGATTCTGGTTTTACGTGGATTCCAGAGGCGTCAGTGCTCCTCACTGTGGCGGCTGCGTCGACGATATTGCATCCGGCTCGTACATTTTCCTGTCTTGTATAAGCAATATCCGCTCCTGGCTGCGCTGCTGTTGGCGTTATCAGGGCCGCTGGATCGGGTCTTAACCTCTCCCGCTGTTTTCTGCAAATCCGCTGTACCGGTCCCCATCCGTGACATTGAATATCGCTTGAAATACCTGCTTTTCCAGAGATGAAAAGACGAAAATACTCTGTTTGCGGATTGATTCACCTCCTCCTCCATTTCCTTTGGTAACATATGATAGTTACCTGCAATTTGGTAACCTGACACATGAATCTGTGAGTAACTATTTGATTGGCTGGAATCTCTCTATTTATGTTGACTATAAATTAAACAATTCATATGATTTATATACTGATCAAGAGTGTCGATGCAGTCTGATGATGCATCGTCTTGACGTAGATTTCAGCCGTGCTGGCTAGCCGCAGGAAAGTTGTATCAATTTGCAGTGTATACGCACACTGTCAGGACTCACTCTGTTGTTTTCACTCTGCCTGTAATTGGGCATGAGGGGCAAGCGAATGAAGAAGTTCAAAATTAGCTTGGCACCGTTGGCCGTTGCGTTGTGTGCCTTGTTGTCGCTTAGCCCGGTAAAAGTTCATGCAGAAGCGATCGGCATGATCGTAACGATGGAGCTTACAGGCACCGGGAGTTTGAGTATCGGACAGGATGCCGCTTATCCCTACTATCTCTCTATGGACGGCAGTGGAAATGTTCCCATGATGTGTGTCAGCTACGACAATGACATCTACCAAGGGGAGAGTTGGGTTGCGCAGGTTCAGGCGATCACCGGGACCCTGCAAGAAGAGGCGGCTTGGCTTTTCAATGACGACAACGTCTCCATTGCGGCTGGCAACTTTACTCAGGCGAATGACGATCAGTGGGCAGCCTGGGAGATCTTTTCTACGAATGCGCAGAATGCCACTCCGCCCGACCCCGGCGCGGCAGTACAGTTGGCCGCTGCAGAAAATGCTGTCGCCATGAACACAGAGCCCGCAATCTGGTATCAACAATTTATCATCGTGGTTCCGCAATATGGATGGCCCGAAGGAGATGACGTGCCTCAGAATTTCCTTGGATATGACACGCCTGAGCCCAGCAGCTTTATCCTGTTTGGAACCGGCCTGCTCGGCCTTGCGGCCTTCTGGTACCGCAGACGGAGCGTCACTACATAGCTCTGTGGGTCTGTTGCGGCTCGTCTCCTTGCGGGCCGCCTGAGAGCCAATGCCAGTAGACAGGACAGTTCGATTCTGAGACTTGCTCATTGCAGTAAACCTAATTACTATATATTTCATTAATTTAGAGCAGGCGACCAGAAGATTATCCATCCTGGCGGGCAAAATCAACATCCATGCGGAAAGTTCAATCTGAACATACCAAAGTAACTAGACGGTTACTTTGTAATATCGATTGCTCTTGCGCGAAAAGCCGTTCCTCGGTTAAGATTCCCTTGATTGACATGTGCCTGAAGGCGCAAGGTCTTGTTATTTTGAGACTTCCACTCTTGCTATGCAGGATGGGAAGAAGTCTCAGCATGGTTACCTGTTCAGCGGCTGGGTTCCAGACTTCAACCTGGAAGCGTCAGGCTCGAAGGGCAGAGGGTAAGCAAGATCACAGAGGGCGCAACATTGACACATGCGGGCATCCAATCATTGCAGATTTTTCGGTCCCCGGAAAGGATTTGCATGTGACGAAGATTTTTTTTAAATACACGTTAGCGCTTGGAATTGTGTTCGGCATATGCGTACCTGCCCGTGCCCTGGCCTTTCACGGCCAACCAACCCCAGAGATTGATCCCGGCTTGGCAATCAGCGCCATCACGCTGCTTGCGGGGTCTCTTGTAATTTTGCGCATTCGGCGCAACAAGTAGACGGTACATACACTCAAAGTGGCGTCAAAACCCATTTTCGCCTCTACCGGGAAAGAAAGCGCCCGGACAATATTGAATGTTATTTGGCCGAGCCATCTCCTGGGCCGGTTCTATTTTTTATTTGCCATCGTGATATTTGAGCTGCTGTTCTGCTTTGAGGACAGGGGAACGCCGCCCGCGCATATGCAATTGTTTGGGATGGACGCAAGCATGTATGGCCAGATTCCCATCTTTGCGTATGTGGTGTTCCTGGGTTTGGGCCATTTCAGGTTGAAAGCTATCCGTGAAGTTATTCCATTCAGTCCCATCCTTTTTATTTGCCATCTTGTCTGCATTGCCGCTGTCCTTTCCATCACAGTAGCGGCGCGTTATGGGCTGGGCTGGCTGCCCTTCGATCCATACAACTACATCAAGAGCGCTATCTATATGATGGGAACCGTCCTATTGGCCTTGGCATGCGTGCCGCTCCGAAGCTGGTTGGCGGCGATTCGCGCTACCGGCAGATTGTGGCTCTACGCAACTCTTGCCGGCGTGGCGGGATGGTGGTTCAGCACCCCGGTCAAGTTGCTGTGGGGCGCAACCATGACCGCTCAGAGCGGCATGATGCAAAGAGCCACGCTCCATGCGGTTGGCGCGATCCTGGGCCTTTTTCTTCCTGATGTCATCTCCGATCCGGCCACTTTCACGATTGGAACTCCTCGTTTTTTAATTACCATCGCGGGTGGTTGTTCGGGGGTCGAAGGTCTTGGACTGGTGCTGATTTTCACTAGCCTCTGGCTTTGGGTCTACAGAAAAGAAACCCGCTTCCCGCAGGCGCTTCTACTCATCCCCTGCGCGCTGGGATGCAGTTGGCTGCTGAATATTGTCCGGCTCTGCGCTCTTATCCTTATCTACAACGCGGGCGGTTCCGCTGCCCTGTTGGACGGCTTCCACACTCAGGCCGGCTGGATTGCATTCATCGTAATCGCGCTGGCTTTTTCCCTGGCCACTCAGAAAATTTCCTGGATGCGTAAATCGACGCGAAAAACGACCGCCTCCGTCACTGGCGCTGACAGTAAGCTCCCCAATGAAGAAATAGCAAACGTCTCAGGCGCATCGCAGCAACTGGTTGATCAACCGGGAGAATCTCCGGCAACTCTCGCTTATTTGCTCCCTTTTCTTACGATTCTCGCCGTGGCTTCAGTCTCCAAATTGGTTTCGGGAACCTTTGATTGGCTCTACCCGCTGCGTTTTGTTGCCGCGGCCATCGCCCTCTGCATCTTCTGGCCGGTGCTGAAAAAACTCAACTGGCGCTTTGGCTGGGTTGCGCCAGCCGCCGGCGTGGCCGTTTTTTTGCTGTGGATGGCGCCTGCCTGGATTCCTGTCTGGCTCGCGTCTTTTGGGTGGGTGCATCAACCCGCGGCCAGCCATCTGGGCGCGGACCTTGCAGCGCTTTCGCCCCCTGCCCGATGGGCGTGGATTGCCTTCCGCGTCGCCGCCGCCGTCATCACCGTGCCCATCGCCGAAGAACTGGCCTTTCGCGGCTACCTGGCGCGCCGGTTCGTCAGCCGGGAGTTTGACAAAGTCTCCTTTACCGGCTTGACGGCGCTCTCCATCGGCCTCTCCTCGGTTGTCTTCGGCCTGGAGCATATGAGGAACCTGATGGATTGGCAACACCTGGCGCTCGGCACTCTGGCCGGGGTGGCCTTTGCCGCCGTTCTTCGGCGGCGGGGGCGCATGGGCGATGCCGTCGCCGCGCATGCCGTCAGCAATCTTCTGCTGGCCGCCTGGGTGCTTGGCTTCGGCGACTGGGCGCAGTGGTAAATCCGGTTTTCCGTGCGCTGGCAATTAGATTGGAACCATGGGGCAAGCGCAAGCCAAATGGAGGCAGGAACTCGCCGCGATGGTGGCGCTGGCGGTTCCGGTGGTGCTCAGCGAGCTGGGCTGGATGGCCATGGCCATCGTGGACACCATCATGGTCGGCAGTCTGGGCCCGGCGGCCATCGGGGCGGTGGCGCTCGGCAATGCCGTCTATTACACGCCGGCAATCTGCGGCATTGGCCTGCTGCTGGGGCTGGACACGCTGGTCTCGCAGGCCTATGGGCGCAAGGACCACGATGAATGTCACCGCTGGCTGGCGCAGGGCGCCTATCTTGCCTGCATCGTTGCGCCTCCGCTGATGCTGCTCATCTTTCTGGCCAGCTTTGGCTTTGCTCCCTTCGGCATCAACGCGCAGGTGGCCGCACCGGCCGCCGCTTACCTGCGCATCCTCAACTGGGGCACCCTGCCGCTGCTGCTCTACGCCGGAACGCGCCGCTACCTGCAAGGCGTAGGCGATGTGCGCGTCATTACCCTCACCTACGTTGCCGCCAACCTGCTTAACTGGTTCGGCAACTGGGTGCTCATCTACGGCAAGCTGGGGTTTCCGGCGCTGGGCGTAAACGGTTCGGCGATTTCGACGCTCTTCTCGCGCATCTTCATGGCAGCGGCGCTGCTGGGCTTTGCCTGGCGCTATGAACGCAAGCGCGGCCATCCGCTCTTCCGCCATTGGGCCGGACCCAGCCTGGCCAGGCTCCGGGAACTGGCGCGCCTCGGCCTTCCGGCGGCAGGGCAGATTTTGCTTGAAGTCGGCGCATGGAACCTGGCAACTCTCTCGGCCGGATGGCTGACGCCGGTGGCCCTGGCCACGCACCAAATCGCCCTCAACTACGCCAGCCTCACCTACATGGTCCCCCTGGGCTTGTCGGCAGCCGCGGCGGTCAGCGTCGGCCATGCCGTGGGCGCGGGAGACGCCGCGCGAGCGCGCCGCGCCGGTTGGCTCGCTCTGGGGCTGGGCACCAGCTTCATGCTGCTGGCCGCCGTGGTCTTCCTGGTGGCGCCGGGACCGCTCATCGCTCTTTATACCCGCGACACTCAAGTCATGGCCGTCGGCCCCAGCCTGCTCGGCCTGGCGGCAGCCTTCCAGATCTTCGACGGCATCCAGACCGTCTCCACCGGAGCCTTGCGAGGGCTGGGCGAGACGCGCGTGCCCATGCTGGCCAATCTGGTGGGCTATTGGCTGCTGGGTTTGCCGCTGGGGCTGACGCTCTGCTTCGTCCTCCACTGGGGCATCTACGGCCTGTGGATCGGCCTTTTGCTGGCCTTGTTCATCATCGCCGCGACGCTGCTCGCGCGCTGGCACAGGGACTCGGCGCGCCTGGCGGTTGCGGGTTGATTTGGTACAGAAATTGATCATTCGGGCAGTCTTTTTACCGTATTTGCCCGATTCGGAATGGGTTGAATCCATTCCATTCCGCGGGAATCAAAGAAAGAGAGGTGTAGTTGCGGGCGGGGATCATGGCTCGCACCGGTGACTATAATCAATGCCGAGAGAGAGATAGATTCTGTCCTGAATTTATCGGAAGGGATCCCGCCAAATGGCGACCGGCAATTCAGCCCTGGAAGAAGCGCAGGGCGCAACCAACTCGCGGCAGCGCGTCACAAACGATTTCAGCATCAATGTATCAACGGTGAATGGCTCCGGCTCGCAGTCCGCAAACAGCGTTCTGCTCAAGAGTATCTTCGCCATGGGCGTCCCTGTGAGTGGGAAAAACCTCTTCCCTTCCAACATTGCCGGGCAGCCCACCTGGTTTCTGATTCGCGCCAGCAAGGATGGATACGTAGCCCGCAAGCGCGACTCCGAGATTCTGGTCGCGCTGAATCCGGAGACCGCCCTGGACGATGCGCAGGCCCTGCCCGCCGGCGGCGTGGCCATCTACGAGGAGAATCTCAAGCTCGACCAGGCGCGCAATGACGTGTTCTGCTATCCCGTGCCCTTTGACAAGATCACAGCCTCCATCTGCCCTGAGGTCAAGCTGCGCAAGCTGGTCAAAAACATGGTCTACGTGGGCGTCGTCGCCCAACTGCTGGCCATCGATCTGGGCGTGGTGGAGAGCTGCCTGCAACGGCAGTTCGCCAAAAAGCAGAAGGTCTTCGATCTCAACTTCGGCGCCGTCAAAGCCGGCTTCGACTATGCCCAGCAGAACTTGACCAAGCGCGACCTGTTCTTCATCGAGCGGATGAACAAAACCGCGGGCAAGATCATCATCGATGGCAACGCCGCCTGCGGCATGGGCGCGGTTTTTGCCGGGGTGACGGTGGTGGCGTGGTACCCCATTACGCCCTCGACTTCGGTGGTCGAGGCCACCACCGACCTGCTCAATAAGCTGCGCGTTACGCCGGAGGGTAAAGCGACATTTGCCGTGGTGCAAGCCGAGGACGAGCTGGCCGCCATCGGCATGGTGCTGGGCGCAGGATGGGCTGGCGCGCGCGCCATGACCTCAACCTCCGGACCCGGCCTCTCTCTGATGACAGAGTTCTGCGGCCTGGGCTACTACGCTGAAATTCCCGGCGTGATCATCGATGTGCAGCGCGTCGGACCCTCCACTGGAATGCCCACGCGCACCCAGCAGGCCGATCTGCTTTCTGTTGCCTTTCTCTCCCATGGCGACACTAAGCATCCGATTCTGCTGCCCGGTTCGGTCAAAGAGTGCTTCGAGCTGACCCAGGCGGCCTTCGATCTGGCCGAGCGCATGCAAACCCCGGTCTTTGTGCTCACCGATCTCGACCTGGGCATGAACAACTGGATCTCCGAGCCCTTCGATTATCCCGCCAGGCCGCTGGACCGCGGCAAAGTGCTCACCACCGAAGATTTGGACAGGTTAGGCGGCTTTGCCCGCTACCGCGATGTGGACGGCGACGCCGTCGGCTGGCGCACCCTGCCCGGAACGCGCCACACCAAGGCCGCGTACTTTACCCGCGGCTCGGGTCATAATGACGCAGCCAACTACACCGAGGATCCTGACGAGTACCAGGCGGTGATGGACCGGCTGGCGCGCAAGTTCGAGACGATGCGCAATCTGCTTCCCGCCCCGGTCATAGTCAGGAACAGTAAGTCGAAGATCGGTTTTCTTGCCTTTGGCTCCACCGATTGCGCGCTCAATGAAAGCCTCGACCAGATCAAGAAGCGCTACGGGTTGGACGCGGACTATCTGCGCATCCGGGCCTTTCCCTTCGCCCCGGCAATTCACGAATTTGTGGCCGCGCATGAGCGCATTTACGTGGTCGAGCAGAACCGCGACGCGCAGTTGGCCAGCCTGCTCAAGCTCGATCTTCCCGCCGCCCACGCGGCCAGGCTGCGCAGTATTCTCCACTACAACGGTATGCCGGTGGACGCCGAATCCATCACCGAAGAATTTGCTCGGCAGGAATATGTTCTTCAGGAGGGCCTCTAAATGGCAACCGCCACGCCTGCTCCCAAAGTCAACCACATCGGCCTTCCCATCATTGAGTACCGCGGCGGCAAGAGCACGCTGTGCGCCGGTTGCGGCCATAATGCCATCTCCGAGCGCATCATCGACGCCATGTTCGAGATGGGCGTCGAGCCGGAGCGGGTGATGAAGATGAGCGGCATCGGCTGCTCGTCCAAGAGTCCCGCCTACTTCCTCAGCCGCGCGCACGCATTCAACGGCGTGCATGGGCGCATGCCGGCCATCTCCACCGGCGCCATCCTGGCCAACCATACCATGACCACCATCGGCGTTTCCGGCGACGGCGACACCGCCTCCATCGGCATGGGCCAGTTCGTTCACCTCTTGCGACGCAACCTGCCCATGATCTACATCATTGAAGATAACGGCGTCTATGGGCTCACCAAGGGACAGTTCTCGGCCACCGCCGACCTCGGCTCCCGGCTCAAGACCGGCGTGGTCAACGATCTGCCCGCCATCGACATCTGCGCGCTGGCCATCCAGTTAGGCGCCACTTTCGTGGGCCGGTCGTTTTCCGGCGACAAAAAGCAGTTGCTCTCCATGCTCAAGGCCGCCCTGGCCCACAAAGGCACGGTGATGCTCGACGTCATCAGCCCTTGCGTCACCTTCAACGACCATGAGGGCTCGACCAAAAGCTACAAGTTCATGCAGGAAAACGACGAGCCCATCAACGAGATCGGCTTTGTGGCCAGCTTCGACGATATCGAAGTCGATTACGACTCCGGCGAGATCT
>Ga0326727_10003047_pt1 | contig 54810 bp, 47 predicted proteins | sample MB2enrmetagenome_FD_207643 | JGI IMG/M metagenome (GOLD analysis project Ga0326727, IMG submission 207643) | Lab enriched peat soil microbial communities from McLean, Ithaca, NY, United States - MB29MY | ecosystem: Environmental > Terrestrial > Soil > Wetlands > Peat | place: USA: New York...
GGAAATTCGCCCTCGATCATGATCTGGTTGCGGCGGATGTCGACGATGTCCAGCATCTGCTCGTTTTCGACCGGGCAAACCTGCATGCATGCGCCGCAGGTGGTGCAGGCCCAGGCTGCTTCAGGGGCGAGCGCGAATGCAAGCAGTGGACGCGGGCTCACGGCGCCGCGCTCAAAGCCCGCGCTGCGGCCGGCCAGCTGGTTCAGCTCCATCCGCTTGTTGATCTCAAGGGCCGCCGGGCTGAGCGACTTGCCGGTGGTCGATGCGGGACAAACGTCCTGGCAGCGGTTGCACTGGATGCAGGCGTAGGCGTCAAGCAGCCGCGGCCAGGCAAGATCTTCGAGTTTGCCGGCCCCAAGTTTCTGATCTTCCGATTCGAGGTTCAACTCCAGAGCGGGCAAAACTCCGGAGGGGGCGGCGCGGGCCACCAGATACTTGGCCGGGGCCATGAAAGTGTGAATGTGCTTGCTGAAGGGGAAGTACATGAGGAAGGCAAGAATGCTGCCCAGCGCGCCCCAGTAGCCAACGATGCGCCAGAGTTCGGCATTCTCAGGCGTAAACAGGTGCGAGAGCAGCGTGGCAAAGGGCTGGAACCGATCCGGACCCTCAGCCGCGAGCTTGGCGCCCGCACCGATGGCCCGGCTGCCGACGTGAACCAGGATGAAGGTGGAGACGATGAGAGAATCGCGCGAGATGCGGGAGTGGCGCACGTCCTCATGCAGCAGGGTCTTGGCGTTGAAGCTGAAGTCGCGGCGGCTGGGCAGCAGGAAACGGCGCATCACCAGTGCGATGACTCCGATATAAACCAGCGCGCTGAATATATCCGCCGCGAAGTTGTAGACAATGCCGGCCAGGCTGGACGAGGGGATCGAGAAAGGGAAGAATCCCTCCAGCGCGTCCACGACATTGACCAGGAGATAAAAAACGAAGCCGTAAAAGACGCAGGCATGGAAGAAGCTGACGGCCGGGCGCCTGCGAAAGGTGCGGCTCTGGGTGAGCGTGGTGGCCAACGCATACCAGATACGCGCAGGCAGCCGGTCGAAGCGTGGATCGGTATCCTGCCGGCCGGCGCAAATGCGGCGGTAAAGGCGATAGAATCCGCGGAGCGCGATGCTGCCGGTACCGATCGCGAACAGCAAGAATGCAATTTGTTGACCCGGGGGAAGCATGGGGAGATCACCTTTGATGCGTTTGAGTGCTTTAAGTGTTACTTGCGCAGCGCGCGACTGATCGCGGCGGCGTGAGCGCCGTTCCTGAGGGCGATCTCCAGGGGATTACTTGTAGATCAGATGAATCTGCAGATCGGTCGCCGGGCACGCCATGTCAAAAAGCGCCTTATCGAAACCCGGCGCAGTCAAATTTACCCTGGGATTATTTGAGAAGCCGAAACCTTCCTTGGGAATGCCCAGAAAATTCCTGTCCAGCTTGTGGTTTGAATTTTCGTCGTGGAGCACGACAAGAGCATACCGGCCCGGCGGCAGGCTTACCTGCGCCGACGACTCTTTGCCGGTGATGGGAAATCCGTTGTGAAAGAAGGCCTTGTCGTTTACTTCGGGCCATCCCTCAGGGGCTTTGAAGATGCTCACGCCCAGGTCGCCCTTCTGATTGCGAAATCCATCTACGTGCACCGTCAGCGTGCAGCTCTCCGGCTGTGCGCCGGCCGCGACAGCCAGGCATAGCAGCGCGCAGGCGGTTGCGCCTATCCAGCGATATCTCATGCTTGTCTCCATACAGGCAGGCCGGGGGCGAAAGCGTCACTTCCCGTTCCCGGCCCGCCGCCGCTACCTGGTTTTGCCGGTTGCAACGTTACGGCCGAAATGAAATGCCGGCCCGACTGAAAAGCGGTAGATCCAAAAGCCTTTGCCCAGCAGATCGTTCACCGGGTGGCTCCAGACGAGGTCGGTTTGCATGCGTGCGCTGAGGTGCTTCGACACCTGGAGGTCGGTTCCGCCGCCAACCCCGTAGCCGCCCGCCCAGTCCATCTTCTTCCCCGATGGCACCAACTGCGCCAACACCGCCGTGGCGACGGGGTCGCCCGGGTGTAGCGTCGCATTGATGCGAAGCGCGCACAGCACCGGATGAATCAAGATGTTCGTCCGGGCAAAGTGCCGGTATACAAGTTGAGATCCGGCGGAGAAAGTCTGGATGGTCACGTCCGTCGGTACATTCAGGTTATATCCCGGCGGCACTTCCCCCGCCAGCGCTTGCTGCAGCTTCGCCGGCAGCAGGCTCGCCGTAAACGGGCCGCTGCCGCTCTGCAAGCTGTAGTCGAACCCCGACGCAAGCCAGCGACCCTTCGCAAAGCCGCCCTGCACGTTGAAGCCCGGTTGGTTCAGGTTGTTGACGTATGGCGCGTTGATGTCGGAAAAGCCGACGAACAGGTCGTATCTGCCGATGTAACTCTGCTGCGCATGACAGCGGACGGTTGCGAACAGGGCCAGGGCCGCCAGCAGGGGAAGTACGGCCCGCCCTAAGCGATTGCGATTGTGCAGGATCACAGTTGCTCCTCAATAAAACTGGGTGGATTGGGTGATTGGCCGGGATGCTCGGGTGAGCCCGGCGCGGTGACGAACCGGGCGACCCGGTTCAGGACGGATTCGGTCTGCTCCCGGTGGGGGAGATGACCGGTGTTGGCGAAAATCTCGAACTCCGCCGCGGGGAGAGCGGCTCGCAACGCCTCGCGGTGCACAGTCGAGCCAAAGACGTCGTTCTCGCCTTGCATAACGAGAACCGGACACTTGATCTTGTTGAGCAATGCATGCGGCATCGGTATCCCAGGCGTCAGGCCGGTTGCCCAGCCGGCCCACGCGTAAAACACCTCGTCCGCGTTGCGGTGGTAAAGCGCCAGCCGCTCCTGCAGTTTGCTGCCCCGGTAGGCGAGGGCCATCCTGGCTATATGTTCGGCAGAGCTCGCTTCGGCCACCACAAACGGGCTCTCGAGAATCAGCGACTGCGCGCGGTCAGATTGCGCGGCGAAGAGCATCGCAATGGCTGCGCCCTCGCTGTGGCCATAGACAATCGCGGTATCCACGCCAAATCGATCCAGCAGTTCCGGAATCACAATCCCCGTCTGGCGCAGGTAGTAGTCGGGATTGCGTTCTTCCAGGGGACCCTCAGAGTCGCCGTGCCCGGGACGCGAGTAAAGCAGGACATTCGCGCTCGCCGCCGCCGCCAGCTTCTCAGGAAAATCTCTCCAGTACGCCACCGAGCCCAGCGCTTCGTGCAGCAGCAAAATGGTGCCGCGTGCGTCGTCCGCAGCGTGCAGCGCCACTTCAATCTGTTTGCCGTCCAGCGCCAGGCGCCGGGATTGCGAATGTACCTGCGCGCTCATTTGTTCTCCAGCCAGACCACTTTGCTGCCCTGCTGCTCCCATGCCTTGTACTCCGCGGAGAAGCGCTGTTCGAGAGCCGGGCGCCGCACCTTCAGGGTCGGAGTCAAAAAACCGTTCTGCGTGGTCCACGGCTCAAACGAAATGGCCAGAAAGCGCAGTCGCTCGTACTGCTCGAGCTGCGGGTTCACCTGTTCCAGAACCGCCACCAGCTCTCGCTCAACCGCGGCGCGTCCGTTCGCGTCCGCGCACTCCTGCCGCTTGGCCGGCGTCAGTACCGCCAGCGCGAAGGGCAGCGTCATGCCGGCGCCGAACACCGCCACCGACTCGAAGAGCGTCGAGAACGAGATCAGTTCTTCGATGTGCGCCGGCACCACGAATTTGCCCTTCGCTGATTTGAACTCTTCCTTCAACCGGCCCACCAGGCGCAGGCGCCCTGCTGCATCCATCTCGCCGCGATCGCCCGTCCTGAAATACCCGTCAGTTGTGAACGCCTGCTGCGTCAGCTCGGGATTGCGGAAATAGCCGGTCATGTTCATCGGCCCGGCAATCTGCACCTCGCCCTCGGGCGAAACCCGGGTGGTTGCGCAAGGACTCGCGTTGCCCACAAACCCCAGCCGATATTGGCCGGGAAGAGGCACATGCGTAATGCCGGTCTCCGTCATCCCGTAGCCTTCGACAAAGTTGAGGCCCAGCCTGCGGTACCAGCGAATCACCTCCACCGGCGTCGCCGCTCCTCCGCCGGCCACGACGCGGGCGTGATTCAATCCCAGCCGCCTGAGAATCCTCTTGCGCAAGATCGTGCCCACCAGCGGCAGCGCCAGCAGCCGCTTTAGCTTACTCTCCGGCACTTTTTCAAATACCTTCTGCTGAAACCGGATAAAGAGCCGCGGAACCGAAAAGAAAAACGTCGCCCGCGCGCGCTCCAGGTCGGTGAGAAACGTCTCCTGGTTCTCGGTGAAATAGATCTCCATCGGAACGAGGAGCGCGTTCATCTCCACAATTGCGCGTTCGGCAATGTGCGCCAGCGGAAGATAGGAAAGGATGCGCTCGCTCTCCTTGTCCTTCCCCCGGATTACCGGCTCCATCGACTTGCCCATCAGGCTCAGACCCTGAAAGGTATGCATCGCGCCCTTGGGCTGGCCGGTCGTTCCCGAGGTGTAAATGATCGTTGCCACATCCATCCTGTCGCGGAGCGGCTTGCCGGCAAGCGGTTGCCGGCTGCGAACAATCTCGCTCCACGCAATCGAGCCCTGCGGGGTGTGCGCGGCGGCAAAATTCGGAAAGGTCACGAACGCCACGTTCCGAAACACCTCATCCCCGTAGTCTGGCGGGTTGTCGAACTGGCCCAGAAAACACGCCACCGGATCGCAGTGCCGGAACAGGCCGGTCAGGGCGCCACCGCTGGCCGCGGGGAAGAACGGCACGCTGACGTGGCCGGCCATCCAGATAGCGAAGTCGGCCATGAGCCACCAGGCGCTATTCCGCGACAGAATCACGATGCGCGAGCCCGGAGGCCAGTTTTGCGCCTTCAGCCACGCCGCAATCTGCCGTGCTTCGCGGATTGCGCTGGCCCAGGTCCACGTGCTTACATGGCCGTTAAAAGGTTGCGTCAGCAGCAGTTCCGAGGCACGGTTCTGCTCGCAGGCGTAGATCTGCTGAAGGGGAAGTTCGGAGTCGTCGATCCATTTGTGACGGATCGGATGCGGGGCCAGGTAGGCCCTTTCGAGCGATGCCAAGGGTGACCTCTGTGGGGAAAGTACTAACCGATGGGTAAAATAAACACAAAAAGATACGTTTGTCACGTATTTTTTTACCGGTAGGTCATAAATGTTTCGTAAGGGCGAATTCCTCGCTCCAAAACCGCCCCTGCGAAGGGCGCCTGGAAAGATACCCGGAACCACATCGAAAGCAGGAGGCAAACCATGTCGAATCTGAAGGGAACGACTCTCTTTATCACCGGCGCCAGCCGCGGCATCGGGCTGGCTATCGCGCTACGCGCCGCGCGCGATGGCGCAAACATCGTCATCGCCGCCAAGACCGTCGAGCCGCATCCCCGGCTGCCCGGAACCATCTACTCAGCCGCGAGCGAGATCGAGGCCGCCGGCGGCAAGGCGCTGCCTCTGGCCGTCGACATCCGCTTCGAAGACCAGGTGCAGGAGGCCGTTCGCAAAGCCGTTGAGCACTTTGGCGGGATCGACATCCTGGTGAACAACGCCAGCGCGATCAGTCTGAGCGGAACCGCGGATACCGCTATGAAGCGCTTCGACCTGATGATGGGCGTGAATTTGCGCGGAACCTTCCTGTGCAGCCAAGCATGCCTCCCCTGTCTCGCCAAAGCCCCCAATCCCCACATCCTCACCCTTGCGCCGCCGCTTGACATGCGGCCCAGGTGGTTTGCGCCCCACCTGGCCTACACCATCGCGAAATACGGCATGAGCATGTGCGTCCTGGGCATGGCTGAAGAGTTCCGGCCGCTGGGCATCGCCGTGAACGCCCTCTGGCCGCGCACGCTCATTGCCACGGCCGCGCTGCAGGCGATTCCCGGCGCACCCACCGAGCGCGGCCGCACGCCACAGATCGTGGCCGATGCCGCCGCGTACATCCTCGCGCAGCCGAGCCGCGCCACGACCGGAAACTTCTTTATCGACGAGCAGGTGTTGGCCCAGGCCGGCGTCACCGATTTCAGCGGCTACGCGGTCGCGCCCGGCCAGCCGTTGGTCACTGACCTTTTTCTCGACTAGGAGCCATTTTTTTTGGCGGCGCGCGCACCGTTGGAACCTGTAAAATGCAAGTTCAACGCCATCTCCAGCGCTTGAAATCCTCTAAGGAATTCGATTTGCACTCTGACATGGACAAGCCGGCAAACAATCTCGTGTCCCATGAGCCATGGAAAGCCTTCCGCGTGCGAGAGCAGCGCAGTCTCGAGGTAAAGCGTGAAGCCGTACTGCAGACCGCGGCCCAGCTCTACCTCGAGATGGGCTACCGGAAAACCTCGATGAACCAGCTCGCCGCCCGGCTTAAGATCACCAAGCCCGCGCTTTACTACTATTTCCGCAACAAGGAAGAGCTGCTGGTGGAGTGCTATCGCGCCGGCATCGAGTCCATCGAAGGAGCCCTCAAAGGCGCGATCGACTACAAGGGGAACGGGCTTGAAAAGGTCGAATCGTACATCCACTCCTACGCCACGGCCATCGTCACCTTCGAATTCGGCCGCTGCGTGGCCACGCTGGACGATTCGGAACTCTCCGATCAGGCGCGCCGCCAGGTGCGCAACCTCAAGCGGCGAATCGACGCCGCCATTCGCGGCTACATCGAAGAAGGCATTGCCGACGGCTCCATTACCAGTTGCAACTCGAAAATGGCGTCCTTCGCCATCGCCGGCGCCATCAACTGGATCGGCACCTGGTATCGGCCCAACGGTGGTTTGGGCGTCGAAGAGATCGTCTCAGAGTTCACGCGCCTGCTCACCGCGGGACTGCGCCGCTGCGATACGGCAGGTAAAGCCGCACGGAAAACCGCCGGGGACCGCGCCGCACGCTCCTCCAAGGCGAAGTGATCGTCCTCCATCGGTGATACAGGCAAGGGAAGGCTCTTCAGCGGACGTCCATCGGCGTAGCCGGCAGGCGATGGATGTGATTCGCGGCGGCCGAAACCGCGTTCCGGAGCCCCTCGAAGATGTCGTCCGGAATTTTGCTCTTGACTTTCTTACCGCGCGTTCAATATTCTTCTTTCGCTAGACGGAAATCGGACCCTTCTTACCCCACGTTCAACGAGCCGCTTCCCGTTCTGTGCGCTGCGCATCGAACTCGCTGAGGTCCTTCCCCTCCAGCACGAAAAGGAGTGATCCATGGTCCCGCTGACCACAGAGCCGCTTTTGCAGGATACTGTCCATTCCCGAACTTCCCGCTCGGGACCGGAAAAATACTCCATCCGGCGCGTGGCCGTTCTCGGCGCCGGGACCATGGGCGCACGCATCGCCGCTCATGTGGCCAATGCCGGCCTGCCGGTTCTGCTGCTCGATATCGTTCCCGATGCCGGCGGCCGTAACGCCATCGCCGCCAAAGCGCTCGAGGGATTGAAAGCCGCCAAGCCCGCCGCATTCGCCGATTCGGCTTGCGCCGCCCTGGTTCGCATCGGCAACTTCGAAGATGACCTGGCCAGGCTGAAAGAGTACGACTGGATCATCGAGGCCGTGGCCGAGAACCTCGAGATCAAGCGCTCGCTGCTGGCCAAAGTCGCCGAACATCTGCATCCCGCCGCCATCCTCACCACCAACACCAGCGGCCTGCCCGTGGCCAGCATCGCCGAGACGCTGCCCGCCGATGTGCGCAGGCGCTGGCTGGGCACGCACTTCTTCAATCCCCCGCGCTACATGCGCCTCTTCGAGCTCATCGCCACGCCCGAAACCGATCCCGAAGCGCTTGCCTCGGTGAGCGAATTCGCCGATTTGAAGCTGGGCAAGGCAGTCGTCGCCGCCAACGATGTGCCCAACTTCATCGCCAACCGCATCGGCACCTTCGCCATGCTCAACACCTGGCGCATCATGCAGCAGCAGGGCCTCTCGATTGAAGAAGTCGATTTACTCACCGGCTCGGTGTTGGGATGGCCCAAGACCGGCACCTTCCGCCTCGCCGACATGGTTGGCATCGACGTGCTCGCGAGCGTGGCGAAAAACTTCGCCAAAAACGCCAGCGACGAGCGCTCCGACGTTACTTTGCCCGCCGCCATCGAGCAGCTCATCGAGCGCAAATGGCTGGGCGACAAAACCAAGCAGGGCTTCTACAGGAAGGAGCGCGGCGCCGACGGCAAAGATCTGCGTTTCGTGCTCGATCTCAATACTTTTGAATACCGCCCCTCCGCGCGCGTGTCTCTTCCTGAAATCGAGATGGTAAAGACCAACGATTCATTGCCCGGAAGAATTCGCGCGCTGCTGGGCGGCAATCCGGCCCAGGACAAAGCAGCGAAGTTCTACTGGCGGGCGCTGCCGGAACTATGGGCCTACGCGGCCAATCGCATCGGCGAAGTCGCGCAGTCGATCGTCGAAATCGATCGGGCCATGAAAGCCGGCTTCAACTGGGAGCTGGGTCCGTTTGAAATGTGGGATGCCGCGGGCTTTGTCGACGTCACCGGCAGAATGCGCGCTGCCGGGTTGCCCGTTCCCGCCGCGGCCGAGGCTCTGCTTGCCGCCGGCGGCGCGTCGTGGTACCGGAACGGCGGCGAAGAGTACTTCGATGCGCGCAACGGCGCATATCTTCCTGTTCCTCGCAAGTCGGAACTGGCGCCGGTTGCTGCATTCAAGCGCGCTAACGGCGTGTTTGCCGGCAATGCGGGCGTTTCGCTCGTCGACCTCGGCGATGGCATTGGCTGCTTCGAGTTCCATTCCAAGATGAACAGCATCGGGCAGGACATCGTGCAGTTCCTCATGCAGAAGCTCGACCCCTCGAGCGATGCCGTCAAGAACTTCCATGGCTTCATCGTCACCAGCGACGCCCCGAACTTCTCCGCAGGCGCCAACCTCATGCAGTTGCTGCTCGCCATCCAGGACGAGGAGTGGGACGAGATCGATTACTTCGTACGCGCCTTTCAGGGCATGACCCAGGCCATCAAGTTCTGCCCCAGGCCCGTGGTCTCAGCGCCGTTCGGCCTGTGCCTTGGCGGCGGAACTGAGATCTCGATGCACGCCGCGCTGCGCCAGCCTCACCTCGAGCTCTACACGGGCCTGGTGGAAACCGGTGTGGGCCTGGTGCCCGCCGGCGGCGGGTGCAAAGAGATGGTGCTGCGCGCCGTGGCCGCAGCGGGCGCGGTGCGCGCCGACAATCGCGGCGACTCGGTCGAGGTGTACGACGCCCTGCGGCAAAACTTCGAAACCATCGCCATGGCCAGGGTTTCAACCTCAGCGTTCGAAGCGCGCGCCCTGCGCATCGTTGAAGACGGCGATGCGGTGACCATGAACCGCGAGCGGCTGGTGACCGACGCCAAGGCGCAGGCGCTGCGTCTGGTGCATGCTGGCTACACGCCGCCGGCTCGCAGGAGCGATATTCCGGCGCCGGGCCAGGGCGTGCTGGCTACGCTCCAGCTCGGCGTTTATCTCATGCGCCAGGGCGAGTTCATCAGCGATCACGATGTAAAGGTGGCAGAGCATGTGGCGCATATTCTCGCGGGCGGCAATGTGACCGCTGGAACCCCGCTGACCGAGGACTATCTGCTCGATCTCGAACGCGAGGCGTTTCTCTCGCTGTGCGGTGAAAAGAAGACCGCCGAACGCATCGGGTTCACGTTGAAAACAGGCAAGCCGCTGCGGAACTGATTCGACAGGTTGCCCAGGCGCATGGCGGCGTTACCTTGCAAGACGGAGATTCTCAAATGAAAGAAGCAGTGATTGTGAGCGCGGTTCGCACGCCGGTGGGCAAGGCGCCCAGGGGCACGCTCAAAAACACGCGGCCCGACGATCTGGGCGCGATTGCCGTGAAAGGCGCGCTCGAGTGCGTCCCCATGCTCGATCCCAGACAAATTGAGGACGTGATCATCGGCTGCGCCATGCCTGAAGCCGAGCAGGGCATGAATGTAGCGCGCATCATTGCGCTGCGCGCCGGTCTGCCGGTTCATTCGGCCGCGATGACCGTGAACCGCTACTGCGCCTCCGGCCTGCAGTCCATCGCATTGGCTGCCGAACGCATTCGCGGCGGCGGAGCCGACGTCATCGTCGCCGGCGGCACTGAGTCCATGTCGTTCGTGCCCATGGGCGGCAACAAGATCGCCTGCAATCCCTGGCTCGTCGAGAACTATCCCGGCTCTTACCTCTCGATGGGACTGACAGCGGAGCGCGTCGCCGAACGCTACGGCATCAGCCGCGAAGAATCTGACCAGTTCGCTGTCGAAAGCCATCGCAAGGCCCTGAATGCCATAGGGGCCGGTCGCTTTGCGGGAGAAACCGTGCCCGTCCCCGTTGTCGCAACCGTGCCCAACGGCGGCGGCAAACCCTCCACGACCGAGCAGTTGTTTACGTCGGATGAAGGCCCGCGCGCCGACACCTCGATGGAAGCGCTGGCCAAGCTGCGGCCCGCCTTTCATGCCAGGGGCGTGGTCACGGCCGGCAACAGCTCGCAGATGTCAGACGGAGCGGCCGCCGCGGTCCTGATGGCCGGGGAACGCGCCAGCGAGCTGGGAGCGAAGCCGCTCGCGCGCCTGGTGGCCTTCGCCTACGCGGGATGCGAACCCGAAGAGATGGGCATCGGTCCAGTGCACGCGATTCCCAAGGCCCTCAAAATGGCCGGCCTCGCGCTCGATCAGATCGATGTGATCGAGCTCAATGAGGCCTTTGCCGCGCAGTCGCTCGCCGTCATCAAAACGCTCGGCATCGATCCCAGGCGCGTCAATGTCAATGGCGGCGCCATCGCGCTCGGTCATCCTCTTGGCTGCACGGGCGCCAAGCTGGTCGCAACACTGTTGGGCGAGTTCAAGCGCAGCAAAGCGAAATACGGGCTCGTGACGATGTGTGTCGGCGGCGGCATGGGCGCCGCGGGCATCTTCGAAAACCTGCAAAACTGAAGGAGAATCCATTGAGCACAACCGTCGCAACGTTCACTGCAAAACGGGCATCGGGAGGCAGTTTCCTCATCGAGGATCTTCGCCCTGAAGATGTCTTCACGCCTGAAGATCTAAGCGAAGAGCAACAGCAAATTGCGCAGACCACCAGCGACTTTGCTGAAGAGCGTGTTCTTCCCGCGTGCGATCAAATTGAAGCCAAGAACTTTGACGTCAGCCGCAGCCTCATGCGCCAGGCGGGCGAGCTGGGCCTGCTCAGCGTCGACGTGCCCGAAGAATACGGCGGCCTCGAACTCGACAAGATCACCTCGGCTCTCATCGCCGACAAGATCAGCGTCTCCGGCAGTTTCTCGGTCACCTTCAGCGCCCATGTGGGCATCGGCATGTTGCCTCTCATCTGGTACGGCACGCCGCAGCAAAAGGAAAAGTATCTCGCCAGGCTGGCCTCCGGCGAGTGGATCGCCGCCTACGCGCTCTCTGAGTCCTCGGCCGGTTCCGACGCCATGAACATCCGCACACGGGCCACGCTTTCGCCCGACGGCAAGCACTACATCCTCAACGGCGAAAAAATGTGGATCTCAAATGCGGGTATGGCCAGCCTCTTCACTGTCTTCGCCAAGATCGACGGCGAGCAATTCACCGCGTTTCTCATTGAAGCGGGAACGCCCGGCTTGACCGTCGGCCCCGAAGAGCACAAGCTCGGCATCCGCGGCTCGTCCACCTGCCCGCTCATTCTCACTGACTGCGAGGTCCCGGTCGAAAATCTGCTGGGCGAAGCCGGCAAAGGCCACCAGATTGCGTTCAACATTCTCAACGTGGGCCGTTACAAGCTCGGCGCTGCAGCCATCGGCGGCGCGCGCAATTCGTTGCGCGACGGCATCCGCTACGCCAGGGAACGCATCGCCTTCGGCAAGCCCATTACCTCGTTCGGCCTGGTGCAGGAGAAGATCGCCGAGAGCGCCGCCGGCCTCTACGCGGCCGAAGCCCTGGTCTATCGCTGCGTGGGCGCCATCGATGCGGCTCTCTCTGAGCTCGACAAATCCGCGCCGGACTACTCGAAGCAGGTGCAGAAAAGCATCGAAGAATTCGCGGTCGAGTGCTCCATCATCAAGTTCTGGTCATCGGAGATGGTGGAGCGCGTCGTCGACCAGATGCTGCAGCTCCACGGCGGCTACGGCTACGTCGAGGAGTATCCCGCCGAGCGCGCCTATCGCGACGCGCGCATCAACAAGATCTTCGAAGGCACCAACGAAATCAACCGCCTCATCACTACCGGATGGATGGTAAAGCGCGCCATGCAGGGCCGCCTGGCCTTGCTGCCCGCCATCAAGAAAGTGATGGACGAAGTGATGGCCGGCCCGGGTGCGCGCGCTACATTCGACGGTCCATTGCCGGAAGAGCGCGCGCTGCTGGCCAATGCCAAGAAACTCTCGCTCTTCTGCGCCGGCGCGGCCTCGCAGAAGTTCGGGACCGACCTGGCCGATCAGCAGGAAGTGATGGGCATGCTGGCCGACATGCTGGCCGAAGTGCTGGTTCTTGAATCGGTGCTGTTGCGGACCGAGAAGATGAACGGCAAGAATCCGCTCGCGATCAAGTTGGCCAGGCATTATGCGGCCCGCTCGTTCCGCGTTCTCGAAACAGCCGCGGAACGGTTATTGGGCGCGATTGCGGAAGGCGACATGCTGCGCACACAGATGGCTATCTTCCGCCGCCTCACCAAGCGTGAGCCCGCGAATACCGTGGCCCTGGGCCGCGAGATTGCCGCCGCCATGGTGGACGCCGGCCGCTACACGCTCAAGAGCCGCACCGCTCATTAATCCGGCCCATAAATACAAGCACCGTGCCCCATCCTCCTGAGCGTAGCGAAGCGGAGTCGAAGGATCTGCTTCTTGATTCCGCTCGCGAAATGGGTGGGAGGCCGACACACTATTCACGGGCCGGATCAATAGGAAGAACCCGCGCGGCGGCGCATCTGGCGCGCCGCGCGGCACATAGGAGACCTCACTTTGCGCATTCTTGCTTTGATTCGCCAGGTCCCGGACGCGCAGGAGACAGTGCGCGTTGCGGACAACAAGGTCGACCTCGACGGCCGCAAACTGGTGATGGACACGATGGACGAGTACGGCGTGGAAGAGGCGCTGCGCCTGCGCGAGAAAGGCGCGGACGTTGAGATAGTCGCCGTCGCGGTTGGCCCCACTCGCGCGCAGGAGGCCTTGCGCGCCGCCCTCGCCATGGGCGCCGATCGCGCCATTCACGTGGAGACAGACGCCGCGCTCGATGTTATCGCTCTCAGCAGCGTGATAGCTCAAATCGCCCGGGCTCAGCAGGCAGGCCTCATCCTCTGCGGCGGTCAGCAGGCCGACTGGGACAGCCAGGCCCTCGGCGCGGCAACGGCGGAGCAGCTCGCGTGGCCGCAGGTCACCTGGACGCGCGCCCTCGAATTGAACGGCTCAACCCTCGCCGGCAAGCACGACACCGACGATGGCGTCGAGTCGTTCACGCTCTCGTTGCCCGCCGTGCTGACCACGCAGCAGGGATTGAACGATCCGCGCTACCCCACCCTGCCCAACATCATGAAGTCGAAGAAGAAAGAGATTCGCACAGATACGCTTGAAGCCTACAACGTGACGCCCAGAATCAGGCTGCAAGGCGTGGCCGTCGAGTCGAAAGAACGGCTGAAGAAGATTCTCGATGGACAAGATGCGCCGGCCGCGGCTGCACAGCTCGTTCAATCCTTACGGCAGGAAGCCAGGGTGATTCAATGATTCTGCTGGTCGTGCCTCACGCGAAGGGAAAAATCGGCAAGGCCGCTTATGAGTTGGCGACCGCGGCCCGCAACATCGGCCGCGAAGGCCCGGTAACCGCGCTCGTATTGGGCAGCGGCGTGGCGGCAGTGGCCGCCGGGGCCGCGCGCATTGCCGACCAGGTGCTCGTCGCCGATCTGCCTGAGCTGGCGCAGTTCGATCCCGAGTTGTGGAGCTCTGCCGTCGCGCAGATCGCGCAGGAAGGCGAAGCTCACACCATTCTCATCGCGGCCTCGCGCGATGGCCGCGCCTACAGTCCCCGCGTGGCCGTCAAGCTCGACGCGCCGCTGCTTGAGGACGTGGTGAGCGTGCAGGATCGCGGCGGCGCGCTGGTCGCCGAGCGCCTGAGCTTTCTCAATCGCGTCACTGAGACCATTGAAGCGCAGGGCACGGTCACAGTCGTCAGCGTCAAACCCGGCGCATTTGACGCCGCGCAGCCCGCTTCTGAAACCGCCGAGCAGTTCGACGTCGATCTCGAACTGCCGCCGCGCCGCGTCACCATCGCCGGCATGGAAAAGGAAGACACTGGCCGCATCGCTCTTACTGAAGCTGACGTGGTGGTTGCAGGCGGCCGCGGCGTCGGCAGTCCCGAAGGCTTCACGCAGCTCATCGTAGGCCTTGCCGACCAGCTTGGCGCGGCCGTCGGCGCTACCCGCGCGGTCGTCGACGCGGGTTGGCGCCCCTACAGCGAACAAGTCGGCCAAACCGGCAAGACCGTGCAACCCAAGGCCTATATCGCGGTGGGCATCTCCGGTGCTGTGCAGCACGTCTCCGGCATGGGCAAGAGCGGGTGCATCGTAGCCATCAACAAAGATCGCGATGCTCCCATCTTCCACGTCGCCGATTACGGCATCGTGGGTGACGTGCAGCAGATTGTCCCCGCTCTCATCGCGGAGCTGCGCAAATAGAGCGATTCGACTAGCGGCACGGAAGGCAGAATCAGACGGAGAGAGCAGGGGGGCTTCAGACCCCTGAATGAGGCAGGTGTAACCAACGGCTTCAGCCCCGGGCCTACAGCGGTTCCAGGATTGCTATACCCCGGAGCCTATACAGATAAGTCGTCCCGACCCCAGGAAGGGACGACCCTGCACAAAAGCCAGATAGGATACGTCTATCCTGGAACCGCTCTGCCGGCTGCGTCGACGATTCGATTCCGCTGTATGCCGAGATCAATCGACCCGTCGGCGGTCGCAATTCGCGACTCCACGATGTCGCCGGGTTTCAGGTATTGGCTTCGGCGGGCCTGAATTTTCAGGAACATCTTCCATTTCAACTTCTCAGGCAGCAACGCAAAGATGCGCTGTTTCGCCGGCGAAGGAACGCTGAGCGCGCAGCCGGCCGGGGTCCCGGTCGAAAGCAGGTCGCCTGCGTTAAGATCGTGCACGGCTGAAAGCTCGGTTAAGGTTTCAGCGGGCCCATGAACCAGATTTGCGATTCTGTCGCTCTGGCGCACTGCGCCGTTCACGGTCAGGGTCAATTCGAGCTCGGCCAGCCTGTTGAAGTCATCCGGCTCAAGCAGACAAAGATACGGTCCGACCGGCCCGAAGGTGCGAAAGCTCTTGCCTTTGTAGAACTGCATCTCCGGGATCTGGATATCGCGAGCGGAGTAGTCGTTGACGATCACCGCGCCCGCCACGAACTCGTGGAGATTGCCGTTCGTCACGCGCTGGCCCGACCTGATGTTGCGCTTGAGCACGAGACCCAGTTCAATCTCGTAGTCGAGGAAACGCACCCGGCGGGGCCGAACGACATCGGAATTGGCGGGCGCGATCGAACTCTGGGCCTTGGTGAAGATCATGTTGAATGTCTTCGCGTCCGGATCCATACCGGACTCGATCATATGCCGGCGGTAGTTCGCGCCCTGGCACAGGAACTGCTGATTCCCGGTGACCGGCGGCAGTAGTTCGATCTCGGTCTCCCTCAGCGCTGGCCTGCCCAGCCGGGACAGCGCGTCGACCGAGTTTGCCTCGAGAAAAGCGCCGGTCGTCTCGAAGACGCCGGGAATGGGGATGATGACGCCGTTGCGTATAACGCCCCACTGGGCATTGCCGCGATGTTTGAAGTGCAAAACGTTCAGAGGCATAAGCAGTCCTGATAGATGGGAGATGATTTTGCAGCCACGAAGGCGGTTTCGCTAGCCGAATAGTTTCAAAAGGGTGATCAGCTTCCGGGCCGTTACGTCCGGACTGTGTCTCAGCGCATGAATGAGCGCCACCAGCGTCGAGACGGCCACTCTCGGTCTCGTGAAGCTTGCGGGCATCACCTGGCCCCACTGCGCCATTCCTTCGCGGCTCGCGGGATGAATGCCGGTCGGATGGTCTGAAGTGAAAAGATCGCCGTCGCAGTAGTGCTCATGCTTGTCCCCCCAGGGGTCATGCCAGTAATCGAAGATCTGGCTGCCCAGAAAGTGCCGGCCTGGGCCCCAGGCGGGTTTGAAGCCCTTTTCGCGCATCAGACGATGCCCCATGCCCACCGAGTCCGTGTCGATCACCTCGAAGGAAACGTGGTTGAGCGCGGGAGCGAAGGTCTGCGCGAGCGCGAGCGAATGGTGGTCCGCCGGCCTGTCTCCGCGGTCCAGTCGCATGAACGCGACCGCCGGAGAGCCGTCGGGAAGAACCTGAATGTCGCTGGGAATGAACCCGAAGTGGCGCGTGTACCAGGCGCAGGTCGCCTGATAATCGGCGAGTTCAAGCGCTACGTGCCCGAGCCGGATTACGTCGGGCGGCGTGATTGGCGGCCTTTGCGTTCCATTCACGCGCGCCATCAGATCGACGGAGTTCATCGCCAGGGGCGGGCGATGCGGCAACGCCGGCGGGGCCTGCCGTTCGCACACCGCGTCGACCAGAAAGCCGGAGGGATCGACAAGGCGCACGCGGCGTCCACCGCCCGGCCAGGTCAAGGATTCGATCGGCGACGCCCCCGGCAGCTTCGCCAGCGCTTCAAGATCGGCGATCGAGTCGACCTCAAGGGCGATGCCGATGAAGCGGGGCGCGGCGGCTTTGCGGATGACATAGCAATAGGGAGAGGGCGCCGTCCCGCGCATGAACAGCATTGCGCCGTCGTTCGATACGGTGCGTAGCCCGAAGTCGATCAGGTATTTCTCAGCTTTGGCCAGATCGGGTCGATCGAACATCGCGTAGGCAAGCGCACAGGCTTTGGCCGTCGGGTTCGGGTGACGAGCCGGCTGCGTGGTGGTCAGGCGCATTTTCGAAACTTCCTCCCAGGGGAAAGGGGTGGGCACGGCGCCGTAAAACGCTGTCGCGGCGGGTCTTTTCGGTCCTGTACACAGTTCCCGCCACCGTCACATTAAACGGTGTTGACTATCATTGCACAGATGTGTTCAATTCTGTCAATGGGAGATCCGGGATGAGGTCGCAGGCGCCTGCTCAAGCAAGAATCTATGAAGCCGCCATGGGCATCTTTACGCGGCGAGGAACGACAGAGACGAACGTGAGCGAGCTGGCGCATGCGGCCGGCATCGCGCGCGGGACGATTTACAACAACGTCTCGAACCCGGACTCAATCTTCGCAGAGGTTGCCACCGCTCTCGCCAATGAGATGCACGCTCGCGTCGTCGCCAGCTTCGAGGCAATGGACGATCCGGCGCATCGCCTTGCTTGCGGCATGCGATTCTTCGTTCGCCGCGCCCACGAGGAACCGCAGTGGGGCCGTTTCATCGTTCGCTTCGCCTTCACCACGGCTTCGCTGAGTGCCATGTTGACAGGCCCCCCGGCGAGCGACCTTCAAGACGGGCTCGAGAAAGGCCGCTATGGCTTTCGCGCCGAGCAATTACCGTCCGTCATTGCGTTCGTCGGCGCCACGACTCTCGCGGCGATGTCTCTTGTCTTAAATGGCGATAAAACCTGGCGCGATGCTGGCTCCGACGCTGCGGAGTTCATGCTGCGCGCGATCGGTATTGCGCCACGGGAAGCCAAAGCGCTTGCCTCAACCGATCTTCGGCCGCTTCCCCAGTTGGCCAACTGAATCGGCTGCGACGCAAACAACAGGAGGAGGTCATGTCAGCAGCTTTGTCAATTGCCGGCGCCGAGGATCGAAAGATGCCGATCGCCGATCTTGCCGCGGTGATGGATATCGAGCGCGTCCCGCTTTCGGAACGGAAGATCCCCGCCACCACTTACGAAATGCTGAAGAGCGGGACGGCGCTTGCGCCCGGCTCGCCCGCTCTCTCCTTCTTCGCTGAAGTGCGCCGCTTCAAGAAGGCGACAGTGTGGACTCATCGCGAGCTGTTCAGGCGGATCACCCAGGCCGGCAACCTCTTTCGACGCCTGGGCGTGGAGCGAGGCGACGCCGTCGCCTTCGTCCTCCCAAATCTGCCGGAGACTCACTTCACCATCTGGGGCGGGGAGGCCGCGGGAATCGCCTTCGCCATCAGCCCCCTTCTGGAAACGGAGCAGATCGCCGCCCTGTTGAAGGCCGTTGAGCCGAAACTGCTGGTTACCCTCGCTCCCATGCCCGGCGCCGATCTTTGGCAGAAGGTGACGGCAGCCGCCCGTGGGCTCTCCAGGTTGCGGGCGGTGCTCGCCGTCGACATGGTGCCTTACGTTTCCGCACCGAAGAAGCTCGCGCTTCGCGTCCTGGCCTCACGCGGGCGAACCGCTCTCCATGTCCCCGTGCTCGATTTTCGGCGCGAACTGCGCAAGGAGCGCGGCGACGCATTGAGTTTCGAAGCTCCAAAACCAGACGACGTCTCGTCCTATTTCTGCACCGGCGGCACCACCGGCTCGCCAAAGATCGCCAGGCGCACCCAGTTCTCCGAGGCATTCGACGCGTGGGCGATGAGATGTTACAGCGAAGGCCGCTTCGGCCCCGGCAAGACCATCTTCTGCGGCCTGCCCCTCTTCCACGTGAACGGACAATTGGTGACCGGACTCGCCCCCTGGGCCACCGGCACGCATGTGGTGATGGGCACGCCGAAGGGGTATCGCGGCGAGGGCGTGATCCAGAACTTCTGGAGGCTGGTTGAGTATTTCAGGATCAATATGTTTTCCGGCGTTCCCACGGTCTATTCGGCGTTGTTGCAGGTTCCCATCGCAGGGCGGAATATCGGCAGTCTGGAACTCGGCTACTGCGGCGCGGCGCCGATGCCCGTGCAACTGTTCAAGTCGTTCCAGGATCGGACGGGCGTTCGCATCGTTGAAGCCTACGGTCTCACCGAGGGAGCCTGCGCCTCCAGCGCCAATCCCACCGATGCCCCGCCGCGCATTGGATCGGTCGGTCTTCGCTTGCCCTACCAGGACATGCGCCCGCTGATCCTGGACGGCGAAAACAGATACCTGCGCGACGCCGGGACCGGCGAAATCGGCGTGATCGCCATCCGGGGGCCGAATGTCTTCGCCGGCTACCTCGATCCCGCGCACAACAAGGGGATCTGGATCGAGCGCCAGGGCGATGTCTGGCTCAACACGGGAGATCTCGGCCGCCAGGATGTGGACGGCTATTTCTGGCTCACTGGGCGCAAGAAGGAACTGATCATTCGCAGCGGACACAATATCGATCCGATGCTTATCGAAGAACCGCTGCATCGTCACCCGGGCGTCGCTCTGGTGGCCGCGATCGGCCGGCCCGATCCGCACGCCGGCGAGGTTCCGGTCGCCTATGTTCAGCTCAAGAGCGGCGATAAGACCAGCCCGGCCGAACTCCTCGAATTCGCCATGCAGAACATCCCCGAGCGCGCAGCCTGGCCAAAGGCCATCCGCGTCGTTGAAAACCTCCCGACGACGAATGTCGGCAAGATCTTCAAGCCCCGTCTCCAGGAGTTGGAGATGGAGGATGTTGTTCGCGCCGAGGCGGCGGCGGCAAACGCAGCGGTAGGGAAGATAGCTTTCCGGCAGGATCCGGCCCGCGGCCTGATGGCTTCTGTGCAGGTCTCGCGCGGCCAGGCAGAGTTGAACGAGTCGCTCGCCAAATATGCGTTTGCGTTCGAAATCACTTCGTGAGCTTCGGCGGCGCAAGCAAACCAGGACACGCGAAACCCGGGACCCGAAAGGCAGCAAATTGCGAAAGAAGACAAAGAACCTATGCAAGAGCGAGTCAAGACAGAAGTTGATGTGATCGTGGTCGGCCTCGGTCCAACGGGCGCCATGCTCGCCAATCTGATGGGCCTGAGGGGACATTCCGTCCTCTGCGTGGAGCGAGATCCCGACGTCTACTACGCGCCTAAAGCGGTGCATTTCGACGACGAGATCATGCGTATCTTCCAATCTGCCGGTCTGGCAGAGGAGATCGCGCGAACCAGCGAATCCTGGACCCAGATGGCTTTCCTGACAGCACCCCATGCAAAACCGGCCTGGCTGAATTGGGTGGGCACGCAAGACCATCGGTATGGCCATCCGGGAGCCTGGTTCTTCCATCAGCCAACATTGGAGCGTGAGCTCCGCGCCGGCCTGGAGCGGTTTCCCCAGGTGCGATGTCTGTTGGGTGCGGCAGCCACGCAACTGAGACAGGATGAGCAAGGCGTGAGCCTCGTACTCACGCAACCGGATGGCAGCAAGCGCGAAGTACACGGGCGGTTCCTTGTCGGCTGCGATGGGGGACGCAGCACCATCAGGCGGCTGGCTGATTTGAGCCTCGAAACAGCGGATTTCGACGAGCCATGGGTGGTTGTGGACACCAAAACACGCTCGGGGAGAAAGCATCCGGCGTTGCCGCCGATTCACCAGCAGATTTGCGTTCCCGCGCAACCCGTTACCTACGTCCCCATCGCTGCGCCTTATTACGAATGGCAATTCATGGTGATGGGAAAGAAGACTGAACGCGAAGCTACCGATCCGGCCTTTGTCCGTTCCCAATTACGCGAGTTTGTCGACCTGGACACGATTGAGATTATTCGCATCGCGTACTACAGGTTCCACGCTTTGTGGGCGCGCAAATGGCGCAGGGGCCGCGTGGTGCTGGCCGGCGATTCGGCTCACCAGATGCCGCCGTTCCTCGGGCAAGGCATGTGTTCCGGCATCCGGGATGCTGACAGCCTGAGCTGGCGGCTTAGCCTGATTCTCAAAGGCCTTGCGGCTGACGATGTGCTCGACGACTACGAAGCCGAGCGCAGCGCTCATGTACAGCACATCATCCATGGCGCAATGTTTCTCGGCCGCGTGATTCAGACTCGCCGCCGGCTGGTCGCATTTTTGCGCAACCTGTTCTTATTCAGGCTCGCCAACATGCTCCCGCCTTACGCGCGATTCATTATGTACATGACCAATCGCAAGCGCCCGCTCGAGAGTGGCTGGCTCGGCAAGAATCGGCCGAAGCTCGCCGGAACGCTGAGTTTGCAGCCAACAGTTGCCACTTCAACCGGCGGCAGAGTTCCACTCGATTCGCTCCAGGGCGAAGATTTCGCGATCGTCGCTCGCGCTTCGGTTGCGCATTTCATAGAGGACAGGCTGCCGTGCTTTGGCGATAGCCTTTCCGTGCGGCTGATCCCCTTCGCTGAACGGCCCGATGGCACGACCGTCGGCGACGTTGAACGCCAACTGACAAAGCAGTTCGACAAGAACGCGATTGACTTCCTGGTCGTTCGTCCCGATCACTACATCTTCGATGGTGGCAGGGCGAGGGACTTCGAGGCGGTCGCGGGCCAAATCACCAGCCGATTCCAGGCGGTAGAACAGGCGGTGCACGCATGATTGAGACTCCTGTGCTTATCTCTGGGGGAGGGCCGGTCGGGTTGACGCTGGCGATCGCGCTCAGCCGCCAGGGCATCCGTTCGATCGTTGTGAACGACCGCCTGAACACCACGACCCATCCGAAACTGGACGTCGTCAATTGCCGCTCGATGGAGATCTATCGTCAATTGGGCCTCGCCGAAACCATCAGGGCAAACGGGAATCCGCTTGACGCCAATCAGTTCTCCGCCTTCGCAGCCAGCGCCAGCGGGCCCTTTTATGCGGTGATGTCTGCACGCCACCTGATCTATCAGCCGGTCGCCCAGGCTCGTGAATCGATCTCGAAGACCATCGACGGCAGCCTGCCGCTCGAATCGATGCAGCGCATTGCGCAGATGTACCTGGAGCCGGTGTTGCTGGATGCGGCCAAGGCCGATCCCCGGATTGACCTGCGCTTTGGATTCCGCCTCTACGGTTTCGAGCAGGATGCCGAGGGCGTGACCGCGCGTGCCCAGCACATTCAAAACGAAGACAGCTTTCAGGTCCGCTCCCAGTATCTGATCGGCTGCGATGGGCCGGGCAGCATGGTGCGCAACTTCCTCAATATCGACTACGACGGCACGCGGGACCTGATCGGCGAACTCTTTATCATCCATTTCCGCTCACGCGAAATCGCACAACTCTTTCCAAATCGGCAGCCGTACTGGCATACGTGGCTTCGGCGCCCGGGATTTACCGGACTGTTGGTCTCGCCGGATGCTGGCCGGGATGATTTTGTTCTGCATCGTATGTTTACGCCGCGCCCCGGAGAATCGCTTGAGAGCATCATCGACAAAGCCCTCGGCTGCAAGCTGAAATATGAAATCGTGCAGAGCGGCCCCTGGCGTCCGCAATTTCTGGTGGCCAACAGTTTGGGACGCGGGCGCGTGTTTATAGCGGGTGATGCGACGCATCTGTACATGCCAACCGGCGGCCTGGGCATGAATACGGGAATCACCGAAGCGCACAACCTGGCCTGGAAACTCACCGCATGTTTGAACGGATGGGGAGGCGCGGCCCTCATCGAGAGCTACGAATCTGAGCGCCTGCCGGTGGCGCGCCGGAATCGCGAGCACGTAAAAAAGTGCGCGGCTGCCGTTTTCGAGTCCCAATTCCATTGCACTCCCGACGCTCTCGCTGAGTCCGAAGCGGGCGTCAAGGCTCGCGCGGCGATGGCCAGTGAATTTGAAGCCAGGGTCAGCCGCCTGTATGAATCGCTCGGCATTGAGATCGGCTACCGGTATACAGATTCACCGGTGATCTGTCTCGATAACGAACCCGAACCTCCCTGCGAGGAGATCCGGTATCTGCCCACAACCGCGCCAGGCGCGCGGCTTCCCAGCGTTTTCCGCGATAACGGCACGGCGCTGTTCGATCAACTCTCTGAGGAAGGCTTTACGCTCCTCGTGCTGGGAGCCAGCGTGGAGGAAGCGGCCCCAATGGAGGTTGCCGCGCGAGCCGCGGCATTGCCTCTCACCGTTCTTCAGGTTCACGAGCCCCGCATTCGCACGGTGTATGGCCGTCGTTTTGTTCTGGTAAGGCCCGATCAGCACGTCTGTTGGCGGGGAGATCGCGTTCCGGCCGACTCTGCCGGGATCATTGACATCGTTCGTGGCGCCGGCAATCGGCAAAATGTTCAATAGGAGGCGCAATCGATGAAACTATTCCACAACCTGAAGCTCCGGTTTTTGTTGTTTGCCTCGATGCCCATGCTGCGGCGCGCCGAGCGCAAGTCCAGGCGGTTTCAGCAAATGTTGCGGGACGAGCCGTTCTTGTTCCAGATCCTGAGCCGGGACGGGGCGGCTGGTTACTTTGAATTGATTGAAGGCCATCTGCAATTGCATTTCGGAAGGCATCCCCACCCGAGTTTCTCGCAGACCTGGGCCACCAGCAAGGATGCGGTGCGGGTGATGATGAGCCGCGACGAATCGGATTTGATGCGAGCTCTCGAAGATGGCCAATGCGAATTGGATGGCAGCTTTCTGGTGGCCATGTGGTTCAACGAAGCCATGAAAATTGCACGAAGCGCATGACCATGCAATCACCCACCGTTCGTAGCGGGTCAGTTTTTAAGCCGTCGTGATAGGGCGCCGTAAATGCCGACCAATGAACCACCTGTTTTCGGATATTTACGAAGATAACGCCGATCTGCCCGAAGATCCTCAAAGACGGTCTATTTTCCGATGCAGAAGGTCGAGAAGATCACACTCAGGATGTCGTCGGGTGTGGTTTGGCCGGTGAGCGAGTCGAGGGCCCAGAGCGCGCGGTAAAGGTCAAGCAGGATCATCTCGTGAGGGATTGAGGTGGCGTTGGCGCGTGAGGCATCGGCCAGCGCCCCAAGCGTGGCGGTGACGGCCTGGTGCTGGCGCAGATTGGTCAGCAGACCCGGCTCGGCAGCCGCGCCGCCCGTCGCGAGGCCCAGGATTTGCGCGCGCAGCTCCTCGATTCCCTCGCCCGTCAACGCCGAGGTCGAAAGAACCGGCGCGAGCCGCAGCTCTTCCGCATCGAGAATCGATGCCCGCCGGCTGTTCGCAACCAGGTCGCTTTTGTTCACTGCTACCAGCGCGGGCCGCCCATCGGTCGCGGCCAGCAGCCGCCGCTCTTCCTCATTCAGTGGCTCGGTCGCGTCCAGCACAATCAGCACCAGGTCTGCGTCGGCCAGGGCTTCGCGGCTGCGCGCGATCCCCATCTGCTCAGCCTCTTCACGCCCCTCGCGCAGGCCGGCCGTGTCCACCAGTTCCAGCGGAATGCCATCGAGCGAGATTCGTTCCGTCACCAGGTCGCGCGTGGTGCCGGGGGTGGCCGTAACAATGGCGCGGTCGCGTTCCACGAGCCGGTTGAAGAGCGAGCTCTTGCCGGCGTTGGGCCGGCCCACAATGGCCAGCGTCAGCCCGTAGTGCACCAGCCGCCCGCGGGCGAAAGACGCTTCAAGCGCGGCCAGCGGCGGCGTCAGCTCGTCGATGCGGCGGGCGATCTCGGCCTTTGGAGTAACATCCACGTCGTCTTCGGCGAAATCGATGCCGGCCTCGAGCAGGGCAATCAACTCAACCAGCGATTGCTTGACCGGCGTCACGCGACGGCTGAGCGCGCCCCCCATCTGGCTGGCGGCCTGGCGCGCCTGCGTCAGCGTCTGCGCCTCGATGAGGTCGCGAACCGCCTCGGCCTGGGTCAGATCCAGCCGCCCGCTCAAAAAGGCGCGATGCGTAAACTCGCCGGGCTCGGCCAGGCGCGCGCCCAGCGCCAGCGCGCGGCGCAGCAGAAAGTCGAGAATCACCGGCGAGCCATGCGCTGCAATCTCCACCACATCCTCTGCGGTGTAGGAGTGGGGCGCCTCGAAGTACGTCACCATTGCTTCGTCGATCGCCTCCGGCCCTGCGCCGTCTCCGGAGCCGTCGATTACATCGGCCAGGCGCGCATGAGCGGCGGCAAGCGGTTGGCGGAGACGCACGAGCCCGGCGGCGATCGAGACCGAATCAGGCCCGCTGAGCCGCACAATGCCGATGCCGCCGCGGCCGGGAGGCGTGGAGACGGCGGCGATGGTGTCGGTTGCAGCTGTGCGTTCCGTCATGGGCCGATATCAGTGTAGAACCGCGGCGCCTGGCAACCAGCGAAGCCGGCTTGCCGTACCCACCCGCGCTTGATATAAAGGGGCGGCAAAATCTTACCGATTTGCGTATTGCGTGGAGGCTTACCATGGCGATGATCGGAATGACGAGAGCAACATTATTGGCATTTGCAGCCGCGGCGCTTTTTGCCGGCGGAAACACGATTGCGGCGCAACAGCCGGCCCACGTGCCCAACCACGTGCCCAACATCGATATGACGCCGGTCAAGCCCGAGTCGGTCGGCTTTTCAACCGAGCGGCTCGAGCGGCTGCATGCCATCGTCCAGGGCGAGGTCGACAGCAAGCAGCTCGCCGGCGCCATCACCATCCTTGCCCGCCACGGCAAAATCGTCGACTACCACCTCTATGGGAATCGCGATGCAGCGGCCGGCACGCCCATGACCAAAGATACGATCTTCCGCGACTACTCCATGACCAAGCCGGTCACCGGCGTGGCCATGATGATCCTGTACGAGCAGGGCAAATGGCAGCCCCAGGATCCCATCTCGAAGTTCATTCCCGAGTTCGCGCACCTCAAGGTATTCAATGGCGTTGACGCGAATGGAAAGATGATTCTGGTCGATCCCGATCACGTGCCCACCATGCGCGAGCTGATGACCCACACCGCCGGCTTCAGCTACGGCGGCGGCACTACGCTGGCCGACAAGGTGTATGCCGACCTCAAGATTCGCGACGCCAAAACCCCGCAGGAGATGATCGACGACTTCGCGCAGGCGCCGCTCTTCTATCAGCCCGGCAAGGGCTGGCTCTACAGCATGTCCATGGACATCCAGGGCTACATTGTCGCCAGGCTCTCCGGCCAGTCGCTGCCCGATTTCATGCGCGACAACATCTTCGCGCCGCTGGGAATGAAGGATGCGGGATTCTACGTGCCCGCGGACAAGCGCAACCGCTTCGCGCCGAATTATCGCTACAACAGCAAAACCGGCCAGCTCGACGAGGACCCAACCGTGAGCGGCATTCCAACCGACTATACCGAGCAGCCCGCCAATCCCTCCGGCGGCGGCGGACTGGTGAGCTCGGCCGAAGATTATTATCGATTTGCCCAGATGCTTGGCAACGGCGGCCAGCTCGACGGCGTGCGCATCCTCTCGCCCGCCACCGTCAAGCTCATGACCTCCAATCACCTTCCCGCATCGCTGCTCACCGGCGAGTGGAGCCTCGGCATGCACGTCATGCGGCCCGGCTTCGGCTACGGCTACGATGGCGCGGTCATCTTCGATCCGGCCGACGCCAACCTGCCCGACGGCAAAGGCACCTACTTCTGGGACGGCGCAGCCGGAACCTGGTTCTGGGTCGACCCCACCAACGACGTCGTTTTCGTGGGAATGATCCAGCGCATGACCTGCCCCGATAACCACCCCCTGCTTTACCGCACCCACGCCGCGGTGTACGGCGCGTTGGTCGACCCGGCGAAATAGAGCAGCGGGCCAGCTTGAAATAAAACAGTTGGTCAGGTTGAAGGGTACGGGCTTTGAAGGGTACGGGCTTCAGCCCGTACATAAAATCCACCAAAATAATCGCGGGCCTTGTATCAGGGCACGGCTTTAGCCGTGCCGAAAACGCCCGGAATTTGTCTGGGCTTTAGCCCCTGAGGGGAAGGTTTTTCAAACTGACCCATTACCCGAAATAGATTCGCAATCGCGCCTGCCTGCATAGAGCGATGAAAAGTCAAGGGTGAGCCTTGCCGACATGTCGGGGAGCGTTGAGGCGTCCAACCGTGGCCCGGGCCTTGGTGCTTGAACGAATGGCAGATAACGTCGCCGCTATTACTGCATAGGCGCGTCGTCCTCAGAACGGGTCCGAAGATTGTTCGTAACCGATCTCTCCACCCCAGCGCTAGAATAGCGGCAAGATGATTGACAACCTAACCCGGGATGAATTCGTCCGCACCCTCCACAGGCACGTTAGCCCAACCTCGCCGATCCAATCGCAAGAACACCTGTTCGGCCGCGAACGTCAGATGGAGATGGTGGAGCAAGCGCTTTACGCCCCTGGCCGAAGCGTCTTTATATATGGCGATAGAGGGGTTGGAAAGACCTCACTCGCCCAGACTGCTGCTTACTGTCATCAATCCGCCTCGCACAATCCAATCCTTCTAGCTTGCGACACAAGCAGCACGTTCGCAGGTGTGATGTCTGGCGCGATAAGACAGTTATCGGATGCGAGATCAGAAAGGCCGGTTACAACCACACATAAAGGCGCAATCGGGTACCGAGGGTTCGGAATTTCAGGTGAGCGCACGACGCATGAGGGAGTCGCCCCTCGGATCCAGACCGCAACTGACCTAAATGAGATCGTGACGGAACTCCTGGAGGTTGGAGCGAGCCGCGGAAACGAAAATGCAGTAATCGTGATCGACGAATTTGACCGCATTGCCGACGAGGTTGAACGCACTCATTTCGCGGATTTCATAAAACAAATAGGCGATCAGCGCGTGCCCATTCGGTTTATCTTCTGCGGCGTAGCAGGGTCCATGCAGAAACTGCTGGGGGCACACGCCTCATGTTATCGGTACCTCGACGGCATCGAGCTCAAGACGCTGACCTGGGATGCAAGATACGAGATCATTGATAATGTTGCAAAAGCACTCGGCGTGCGCGTCGAAGATCGACCTCGTTACCGCATCGCGGCAATTAGCGACGGGTTTCCTCACTTTATTCATCGCATGTGCGAACAGCTGTTCTGGCAGATGTTCAATGACCCGCTTCCTTGTGAGGTACCGACCGCAGGCCACTACCAAGAAGCTGTTGTGCGTTCAGTGCAGGGCATCGAGCAACATCTAATGCAGACCTATGAACAAGCCGTCATGAAAGACGCAAAAGGCTATGAGCAGGTACTTTGGGCCGTAGCGGACCATAGCGACATGATCAGGAACATTGAAGGAATATATCAGTCATACCTCAACATAATGGGCAACGACGATGACGGCGCCGAGGCGCTAGATCGGCAAACTGTCGTCAGGCGGCTCAGTGCGTTGAAAGGCAGCAGCTGCGGTAGCATTCTGTCAAGCGCGAGGAGCGGATGGTATCGATTCAGCGAGAGTATGATGCGTGGATATGTGAGACTGAGAGCTGAGGAGCAGGGGCTTGAACTCGCGCTCGACTACTCGGCGGCATCAAGACCAAGCCCTGACCTCGCCTGGCGACAGCGTGGGGCTCGACGCGGCAAGATGGGGACCAAGCCCCAAGACTGGGAGAAACTGCGCAATCCAAAATGAGTTCGAAATAGGCAAATGCTCCAATTAGCGGGTGGCCCATCCCAACCTTGCTACCAATGAGGTGCCTCGAAAGTCGACGCATTCCAATCAACGTGGAAGTCCCGACCCCTGATAACCGCCGTACGAGAGCACGAATGAGCATCAAGACGACCACTCCGCCCGCACCCGAGAGCCGAACGGAATTAATTTCGTCCGTGAGCCAGTTTTTGGCGAGAGTTGAAACCGAGAAGGCCTCGGAGCTTCAGAAAGAGAACGAAGCAGACTTTATTTTTCGTGGACAAAGAAGAGACGAGCCCCTGATTCCTAGAATCGCAAGACTTCATCTGAAGGGAAACGATTTGGCCAACAGCGAAAGACTAATGCTGGATGAGTTTGAGCGTCAGATGCTCTTCTTTGCAGAGAAAGAGCCACGAGACAGATGGGATTTGCTGGCAATGGCGCAGCACCACAGATTACCGACGCGTCTACTTGACTGGACCTATAGCGCCTTAGCCGCGCTTTGGTTCTGCGTGCAAAAAGGGCCTGCGAGGGACAATCACGGGGACATGTTAGACGGGGTCGTTTGGTTATTTAAGACAAGAGCCGAGGACTTCATCACAACGGACGAGAACAAATCGGGGACGCCGTTCAATCAGAAAAGAACCCGCATATTAAGGCCGCGCTTTGTTTCCCGACGAATCATGGCACAGGCCGGGCTCTTCACCTGCCACCACCTCAGGACTGACGGCGAATTCCTTCCTCTTGAAAGGAACAAGAACTACAAAAGGAGGTTACTTAAGATCGGCATCGCCGCCGTAGCGTTTTCGGAAATCAGAGAACAGCTGAGCGGGGCCGGCATATCGAGCTTAGCGTTGTTCCCTGACCTGGATGGCCTTGCGGAGCACCTCACGGAACGATACTTCCACGATCCTTACGAGTTGCGACGGCCGCCGCCTATACCCCGGACCCGCACCCCATTCGTCGCCCCCCAAAGCATCGCTCCGTAAGCTGCCTATCTCGGCTGCAGGCAAGCCCTTTCGACCCGATGAACCGGTGAGGCACCACAATCCCACATCCCCGGCCCAGGCGACCTCAAGATTAGCGCCCGGAAACCGCCGTTGTCGCCACGCTCCCCGATCCAAACTCATTTCAACTCCAATTGCATAGAATTCCGCACGTTTGCGCTACTGTGAGTTCAGCACTCGCTCCAGGCTCCCTCGCCCCCAAGATCTTGCCGGGTGCCCCCATCCTCCCGAGCGAAGGTCGCCGCGGCGACCGGAGCCGAAGGATCTGCTTTTTCATCGGTTAGTGGGACGGACCCCCGCGAATTTCGCTGCCGCTTTGCAGATAATTACAGCCCTCCGGCGCACAATCCTAAATAGGAAGGATTACCTCCGGGAACATGAAAAGCAGCAGTCTCTCACTCACCCGCATGGCCTGTCCCATTGGTCCATCCCTCGCCGGCGCGTGCACGCTGGCCCGTTTTTTTCCAAAAAGCACGCAGAAACCGTGCAGCGGCGATCCTCTCCAACAGAATCAACAACTTGGCGCCAAGGTGCTGCACAGTTTTCCGCACAGAAACTGTACAGATCCACACAGAAACCGTGCAGATTCACACAGAAATTGCGCTCCTGACCTCTTATCCCTCTGTGAGAAACGCAGGTCAGCGGCTCGCTGATTCGGTATTCAGCGGCACGCGCACCACCACTTCGTCGCCGGTGTTCACCAGCAGCTGCGAGAACGAGTCGGCGCCAACGTCCATCAGCGTTTGATACTTGTCGTTGAGGGCGACCACATTGCCGCGCAGCTTTGCCCCCGGACTGCGATCCATGGCGAAGGTCACGTGCACATCGTTCAGCCCGTCGCCGTCAAGATCCACCTCTTCGTCCACCACCGCGGGCAGCGCCGCCACAGGCTTGAAATCGATCTGTACGAAAGGATCGACTCGCTGCAGCGCACGCGTGTGTACCGGCACGTGAACAACGATCTGGTATCCGTGGCGCTCATATGTCCGCGCGATCGTTCCGCCCGAATAGGCGGCGTCGATGTGCAGCCCGGCGTGGGCTACGGCGCTCGAAAAAGCGCCCATCAGGAAAAATGGTGTGCACGCGGCGATGATCAGCGTGAGCGCCGCGCCGCCATAGGCAAGAATAAGAAGCATTCGTTTTCGCATTGGCTCGCCTCTCAGTTCCAGTGCATCAGGTGAAGCATGGTGGCAAGGCTGTTGGCCAGGATGCTTCCGCCGAACATGGTGGCCAGACCCCAGGCGCCGTAGAGAAACAGCAGCCGCGCGCGCTCGGGCTTAACTCCCACTTCAGTTCCCTTCAGGTGCCATACCGCCGCGTCCTTCTTGCACGCATCCACGCACGCGCCGCATTTCATGCAGTTCAACAGCGTCTTTCCCTCGCGAATCGAGTCGGCCGAAAGCGCCATGGTGGGGCAGGCCGTCTGGCAAAGCGTGCAATCCACGCACTTCTCGCGGTTAAATCGGATTTCGAAGGGGTTGATCTTGTTGAAGATTGACTGAAATGCGCCGAAGGGGCAGAAGAACCCGCACTGGGTGCGCTTCTTGGTCAGGAACGGAAGCACCACCACCAGCCCCGCGAACAAAACAATGAAGACGACAAATTGAAGGGCGGTTTGAACCGAGCGCACGGCCGGGAATTCCGTGACGGCTTTGAACGGGCACAGCCACATGCAATACACCGGCTCGTAGATCGCTGCCGAAAGCAGCACTACAAAAAGCAGAATTGCCCAGGGGATAAGCCGCAGCCGCGGATCGAGCTTGCGGATCTTCGCGCGCTTCCGAATTCCCGCAAAGCCCTCCTCAATTCCGCCGAAGAAGCAGGCATAGCTGCACCATGCCTTGCCCATCACCAGCGTCAAGGCAAACCACAGCCCGATCATGACGGCGATGGAGTGGGGATTGGTGGCCGAGGGCAGAATGGATCCGGGAAAGATCACCGTGCGCGCAAACGCGGCCGGCAGAATGATGGACGGCGTAACCATGAAGCAGAACGGCGTGTCGCCCGAGACCATGCGCTCAATGGGAATGCTCATGGTGCCCCGCTCGGCAATAAGAGAGGTGATGAAGCCGACGGGAAAAAGGAACCCCAGCGCAACAAAAAAGATTCTTCGCCAGCGATACGTTGCGCCGGTGCGCATCATCATGAAAAACAGGCCGGTCATGAAGAGAATGACCACGGCGGCGCCGATGCTTTGATTTCGATTCGCGTTCCGGAAGGTGGGCGTGAACATCAACAGGGCCCAGAGCGCGATGGGGAGTGTGAGCAACGCCGACCGGCCGATGGTGCGATAGGCCGGCGCCGGGACATTCATAGAACTAGCCATATGAGACCCTTTCGATGAGAATGCGAATCCCGCTCAGCCCATACCAGCCGGCAAGGAGCAGCGAGGTCATGCGCGCAACCGTCACTAAAGCCGGAGTGCGCCTGACCCAGCTCAAGGTAAGCAACGGCGTGAACCAGAGCGCCGTGGCGGCGAAGAATGAAGCGAAGAATAAGAGCGAAAAGCCGAGGTTTGAGAATTGCGCTGCCCGCACGGCGGCCACCAGGAATGGCGGGCAGAGGTTGATTCCGGTCAGAAATCCAAGAGCGAGCGCGCCCGAAGGCGGCCGGCGCGGTTTTGGGCCGATCTGGACCAGGTTCTCCACAGGCTCAATCAGGCGGCAGCGCGGATGCGGCCATCCGGCGGCGTAAACCAGCAATGCCGCGGCCAGAGCCAGTTCGACAGTGCCGTAAATCCAGTTGCGAGCGGTCCAGGAGGCGGGAATTGCGCTCCCAATGCTCCAGGCAACGACGGCAAACGAGAGGTACCCGGCGAGACGGCCGGCAAGAAAAAGCGCCAGCCGTTTACCGTTCCGCGTGAACCCCTGCGGCTGGGTCAGCATCCATGGCAGCACCACGGGTCCGCACGAGGCCAGGCACACCGGTCCTGTAACGAGTCCCAGGACGAACGCCTCCACGACGTTCGCCGGAAGAAAAACTGCCGCCATGATACGCGCAGCTTAGCCTGCCCCGCTGTCCGATTCCGTGACTCGCATCACCCGGCTCCGGCCGCGCGCAACCTGCGCTATTTCAGCACGCCCAGTGCGATTGCCGTCATTCCGGTCACGCCGGTTGGAATCGCCGGCTTGAACTCGGGCGCGAACAGGGGCGAGTGCAGGCTGGGCAGCGGCACACCCGTCTTCAGGCTTTCGGCCAGTTTGCCGGGATCGGCAGCGCCAAGCCAGTACATCACGAACGGAATCTGGCCATCGAGCGAGAACAGCCCAGCGTCTTCGCTGCCCATCACCGGCTTGGTGCCCAGCACGCGTTCTTTTCCCAGCGCCGCGGCGGCAAAACCGCGCAACCGCTCGGCAAATGCCGGATCGTTGTTTGTTACCGGGGCGCCTTCGACCACTGTCAACGTTGGCATGCGGTCGGCGGGGAGGCCGTAGGCCTCGGCAAGGCCGTTCGCGGTGCGGCGAATGTCGGCCACAATCTGGTCGCGCTCCTCCATCGAGAAAGTCCTGAGCGTCAGGCCCAGCGTCACCTCGTCGGGAATGATATTGTTCTTCGTTCCGCCGTGGATGGTGCCCACTGAGAGCACCGCCGGCTGCTGCGGATCGATCTGTCTGCTGACGATCGATTGCGAAACCACGACAAACTCCGCAGCCAGCAGAATGGGGTCCTTGCCCGCCTGGGGCTGAGAACCGTGCCCGCCGATGCCGCGGATCACCAGGTTGAGGCCGGTTGAGCTGGCCATGATGGGGCCGCTGCCAATGGCGATCGACCCGGCCGGCACCATCGGCGAGTCGTGCTCGGCAACAATAAAGTCGGGCTTGCCAAAGCGCTGGTAAAGATTGTCGGCCAGCATCGCTGCCGCGCCCTCGATTACCTCTTCGGCAGGCTGGCCGATAAGCATTAGCGTGCCGTGCCACTGGCTTTTGCGCTCGACCATCTCCTTCGCCACGCCGATCAGCACCGTCATGTGCAGATCGTGGCCGCAGGCGTGCATCACCGGAACCTGCTGCCCGTCCTGTCCCGGCTCCGTCACGTGGCTGGCAAACTCCAGGCCGGTTTTCTCCGCCACCGGCAGGGCGTCCATATCCGTGCGGATCATCAGCCGCGGTCCCGGCCCGTTTTCGAGGATCGCTACCACGCCGTACGCCTGCAAGCCGTCGGCGTATTTGCCCACATGCTCGGTGACCGTGTAGCCCAGCTTGCGCAATTCCCCGGCCAGGAACGCTGAAGTCTTCTCCTCGCGGCGCGAGAGCTCAGGATTCTGGTGCAGATGCTTGTAAATCCCGGTCAGCGCAGGCAGTTGCTTCTCAGCCGATGCGGGCAGATCGCTGGGCGCCTGTGCAGCGGCAGACAGGCAGGCGGCAAGGGCGCTGGCAAAAAGAACGGCGAATCGAAGTGTCATTGGGTTGCGCTCCCAGGGCAGCGAGTCGGTATCTCGGCCAGCGTAGCACAAAGGTCCGAGCGGCGGGCTCGTGGGTTGTGGTGCAATTTGGTTTTCACCAAGTCTCGCGAAGACGAACCGCTCGGCGGGCGGCCTCGGTCGATCCCATTAGGGCCCTGCGCGCGGATTAGCATCATGTATACACGTTCGCGATCGGCCTTCGCCGCTTTACCCATACCCGGCTCGCCGGGTGGTACACTCGGCAAACGGAGACGCTGTAATGCGGGCAAAAGAAATTGAGTTCCGCCTGCGGCTGCTGATCATCACCGCTATCGTGATGGTGGGCTTCTGGGCGCCGTGGGCCGGGCCGTGGAATTCGCCCGGGCGGATTTCAACGCTGTGGTGGCTCACGCACGGACTGGGCAGCATGGGCGGCGTCGCCGCAGCTGCGCCGTTGGTCAACGTACTGGGCGCACTGCTGGCGCTGGCAGGCGCGGCGCTGCGCGTATGGGGCACGGCCTTTCTGGGATACCTGACGGTTCATAACTCGCAGATGCAGGCCGGGAATGTGATGGCCGACGGGCCCTACCGCTACATGCGCAACCCGCTCTACCTGGGAGCGTGGTTCGCCATGGCTGCCACCGCACTGGTCATGCCGCCAACAGGCGCGCTCTTCGCCATGGTTCTGCTCACCGTGTTTTACCTGCGCCTCACGCTCGGCGAAGAAGCGTTTCTCTTGGCCACCCTGGGCCAACCCTATTCTGACTACCTCGCCGCGGTTCCGCGCTTCATTCCCCGGTTGCGCAGCAGCCTGCCGCCGGCCGGCAACAAGCCGGACTGGCGCACGGCGATCTTTATTGAGGTGTATCCCATCGGCGTCTTTTTCACGTTCGCCGTGCTGGCGTGGCGCTACGACAACCAGTTGATGCTCGAAGGAATCTTCTGGAGCTTCATTGCCTCGCTGCTGGCGCGCGGAATCAAGAAGGCCCTCTTTCCCACGCTCGCGTTTGCGGTGTTCTTTGCCATCGCGACGGAATGGTACCGCATGGCCTGGCCGAAGGCCGCACTCATCGGGCTCGGAATTGCGCTGATTGTGCGGGCCATCTTCCTGGGCGCTCGAAAGACCAAACAATCCCAGTCAGCGTAACTCTCAACGACGCCCCTTGCCCAGCCGCCCCAGGTGCGTGAAGCCGAAGCCTTCGCCGAATTTCAAGCCGTAGCCCAGGAAACGATCGACGCCGATGTGATTGGCCCAGGTGAGCGCGATGGCCAGCGCCACCGCGTTTGCGTGCAACAGATACGCGCACGCGCCCATCGCGACCGGCCCCACATAGGTGTGAACTGCGTTATAGATGCGCGCGCCGCGGCACGCGCCGGCAAGATAACCCAGCATCGAGAGATCGGGCACAAGCCATAATGCGGCAAACAACCACCAGCTCACGCCGGTCCGCGCGTACAGGAGCGCCGTAACTGCGGCGACGGCCAGCCCTTCAAGCCGCAACAGCAATTGAATTGAAGATCCGCGCGCAACGGGAAGACCCGGCTGCGCAACACTCGTGGAACCGGTCAGCGAAGAAGCCATGACTCGACGGATGAGCCAGGCCCCGCGCAGGGCGCAAATTTGTTGCCGCGCCTGAAAGCAAAGAGGAGAGGCCGCGGCCTCTCCTCCTGCGCACCCAACTCCGAACTACTTCTTCGGGGGCGCAATCACGTCCTTGGCCGACTTGGCCACGCGGAACTTGACGACCGTCTTCGCCTTGATCTTGATGGCTGCGCCGGTCTGCGGGTTGCGGCCCATGCGGGCCTTGGTCAATTCGAGCTTCTCTGCCAGGTGCCGGGTAAGGGCTGTCTTGGTCAGTCCAGTTGCCATGTGATGTTCTCCTTCTGGGCGAGCCCTCGGGGCTGCCTTGGTTGACGGGCTTTCGCCGCAAATGGGGAGTGCCTATGGGGACTTCGAAGCACGAAAACCCAATATTCATGCGGCTTTTGAGAACCCTGCCGATGGTTACAATGCGGCTTGGAGCCTGGCAAAGTCAAGGGTTAATACCTGTTTTCCACAGGTTTTTATGGGTCAAACGCCTATTTTCGCCGATTTTTGCCTGTTTTTGCTGGTTTTCGGCTTGCAGGGAGGCGAAAACCCTGAATTCACGCGGTGATTCGCGGCAGGCATTTTCGGTTGTACCGCCGGTCTCCAGACCCTCAGGCCCGTGCCAGACCCGCATCAACGAAGCCCGAAGAGTACCCTCTTCTTCGGCGCCTGTGCGGCTGCGATCGGCGTATTCAGCGCGTCCACAACCGGCGCGGCAATCTTGAAATGGCGAACGATAATCGCGGCAAGATCGGGCTTGAGCGCGTTCTCGGCGGGCAGAGTTGCCGCCAGCCCCCACTGCCGGCAGCGGATCAGGTCCATGCCCGGATGCTCGCATGGAAAGCCCTTGGGCGGCCGCGTGAGCGCGTTGCCTTCGAATTCGCTGAAGGTGCGCTTGACCTTGGGATTTGCGAGGAGTTTCCGAAATTCGGCGTGGTGATCGAGCAGCCAGTGGCGAATCTGCGCCAGTTGATCCTTCTCCGGCATGTAGGCGCCGGCCGCCACGATCAGCTCTTTGGCGCTCACGTGGAAGTAGTAGCCCGCGCCCGAGGTCTTCTCCAGCCCCTGGTGCGACCACCACGCGGCGACATGAGTTTTGTAGGGCCGCTTGTCGCTCGAGAAGCGCGTGTCGCGATAGATGCGGAACATGCTTTTCTCAGCGGGGCGCACAAACGCCGGCGCAAAGTCCATCATGGCGTCGGTAATCTTGCGGACGAGGGCCAGCATCGGCTCCTTGAGCTCAGCCTCAAACTGCGCCTTGCGCGGCTGAAACCATTCGCGGTCGTTGTGCCTGGCAAGATTGCGCAAAAAGGTCAGCGCCTCAGGGCGGAAGTAGGGAAGAGCAGCGGTTGATGCGGAAGATTTCTTGGGAGCCATGGCAAGAAAAAGTGTAACGCGAAGGGGGTCACAAGGTGCTAGATTGGACGCGATGCGATTTCGAATCCTGATCATAATGCTGCTCTCATTGCCATCGATCGGTGCCGCGCTGGCGACCTCGACGCCGAAGAACACAATCAAGGTCAAATTCGTCGTGGACAGCCAATCCATGCCGTGTAAGAGCCTTGGAGTTCAGCTGACACTTGGCAAGCAGCAGTTCACGCCCGACGTAATCGGCGACAAGTTCGTTGTGCCGCCTCAGATCCTCGAAGCCTACGCCTCGAAAAGTTCGCGACGAAAAGCGAACGTAACAGCAACTGTTACATGCGATAGCCAGAGAGTCACCATCACCGGGCTTTATCCGGCGAGCGCGCTCTCAGGAGCGTGGACCGCCGGAATCTCTTACCCAACGTCATGGTTTGACGACCCCGAGATCTCGCCGGAAGTAGGCGATTGGGTCAGTTATTTGGAGACCGAATGCAACGATTGCGACCCAGGCGTAATTGCGTGGCAATCTCATAGCGACATCCCACAAGGGATGCTCAGCGGCCTTCGCAAGGAACAGCCGACTGCTGAGGGTCCGCGCGCGATGGACATTGCATTCGCTCTGGCGGTCTTCCAATACGACTACCAAGCCAATCGCGGCCTGCTTCTTAAGCGGTTGGACGAGTGTCTCGCTGATAAGCCCGACTCCGATGACGACGATTCCTGCGACAAAAGGCTATTCAATGAGCTTGTGAATCTCTACTGGCGAGGCGACGCGTCGCTACTTCAGCCGCTACTGGAAGTGGCAGACCACGAAGGGGGTGCAACCGATAACGCAGGCAGTTTCTACGCGACTCTTCTCGACCAGCGTACAGCAATTGCACTTGAAGCGATTGAGAAGCTGCCCGACGAAAAACAACGCTCTGTTTGCGCCAGATCCGTCGAAGACGACCTGCGTTTCGATCCCCCGAAGCTTGATCGTGTCGCAAGAAACCTTAGGATCAGTTCCCACGTGGCAACGGCCTGCCTGAAAACGGTCCAAGACACCGCGGCTCTAAAGCATTAGGCAAAGCAGCCATGCACCAATGCCGACAACCTAGCGGCTAAGGCTGCATTTCTACCCAATCAGCTTCAGCACTCCGCGATCCGACTCTGCCCTCAGCTCGCCAGCGCCTCTTCAACAGCCTTCGGTCTGTGTGCAATCACGGTGAGGTAGGCCCGCGCGGCCTTGTCGGGACGGCGGCGGCCCTGTTCCCAGTCCTGCAGGGCGCGGGCGTCGAGCGCATAGCGGCGGGCAAATTCGGCGCGGCTTAACCCTGTGGCAAGGCGGATTTTGCGAATCTCCAGGGCAAGGGACGGCTTGAAGGCGGTAACGCGGGCGGGCTTCACCTTGCCCTGAACGATGGCAAGTGCTTCTTTCATAGATTCGATCAACTCGGGGCCAATGCTTTTGCGCTTCATTGCTTCTCCCTCCTGGCCTTTGCTTCTGCTTTCATTGCCGCCGCAAGAGAAGCTGCGAGCTTCTTTTCCGCCGGAGTTAAATTCCCCTGCTCATTCTTTCCATAGAGGTAGAGGGCCAGAATCGGATTTACCTCATCGAAAAAGTAATAGATCACCCGTACCCCGCCTGACTTGCCCCTGCCCTGGGCGGCATATCGCAGCTTGCGCACGCCGCCCGTGCCTGGAATCTCATCGCCAACCCTGTAGTACATCGAAAGATAAAGCAGCAGGTCGTCGTATTCTTCGCTGGTGAGCAGTTTTGCTGCTTTGCGCTCAAAAATACTCGTCTCCACAACGGTCAGGAGAGGCCCTCGCATAAACCTATTGTGCGGCAATGCCGCACTTGCGTCAAGCAGAGAAAATGTATGATGCGAACCCAATGAAGCTGACAGCTAACAGCTAATAGCCGAAAGCTGCTTCACCGAATCACCTTCAGCGCCCCTCTGAACAGCCCATCGAAATCTCCAGCCAGCGCCGCGTCTTTGGCGATCGCCTGCTCAATCGCCTTCTCTGCCGCCACGCGCTGGTAGCCGAGATTGGTCAGCGCTGAGAGCACATCGTCCACGGCAGCTCCTTGCGCCCTTGCCTGCGTGGGTGCAACGGCAAAGTCGTCCAATTTGTCTTTGAGTTCCACCACCAGCCGCTCGGCCAGCTTCTTGCCCACCCCGGGAATGCGCGTGAGCTGCGCGTGATCCTGTGCGCGGATGGCCTGTACAGTGCGCTCCACCGACAGGCCGCTGAGCATCTTGATGGCCAACTTCGGCCCCACGCCGCTCACTGTAATCAGCCGCTCAAACAGGTGCTTCTCTTGAATCTCCAAAAAGCCGAAAAGCGCGATCTGGTCCTGGCTCACCTGCGTGTAAATGTGCAGCGACGCCTCGGCCCCCACCGAAGGCAGCGCCGTAAACGTGGGCACGGAGATAGTAACGTCGTAGCCGACGCCCGCGGCCTCAACAATGGCCTGGCCGGGCTGCTTGTAGATGAGCTTGCCACGCAGATGAGCGATCATTTGGTTTCGGCTTTCAGCGCGCTGGCTTCAGCGCCTCCAAATCCATAGTACAGAGCAAATCGGCGTGGCCGCAGTGCGCAAGTCGGTGGCATCTGCAAATTCTGGTCCATCAGCCGCCCGGTTTGCGTTATGCTTGCATTGCCATTTTTTCCCCTCGATTGTATTGGTTCGTTGTCCGTTCAAAAAGGCCCCCGGTATCTTCTGCTGCTGTTTCTGATTTCGCCGGACCGCGAGACTGAATGCCGTTTCGCGGCCTGAATAGGAGAGAAGACCATGTGGGCAAGTATCTTCAAGTTCCTGAAGGCAGTCTGCAACCGGCTGGCGCCATGGGTGCGCTATGCCTACTTCCTGCGCTTCAGCATCCTTCTGTGGCTCTTACCGCTGCTGCTGGTGTTGGCCAACAGTCCCAGCATCGCCCGTTCGCTCGTCAGCGGCATCGTCACACCCATCAGCTGGATCCAGTACCTGTGCTCCGTTTTCTTCATGATTTCGGGCAGTTTTGTGGCACTCATCCTTGCCCGCATTGTTGTGATCAACGGCCAGGAGAGATTCGGAGACGTCCCGCCGGCCCTGCTGACGTGGATCTTCGCCGGCAGCGACGGACGTTACGAATGGGTCGCTCCGGTTCTCTCGCAGCTTAATAACCTTTGCGTGTTTCTCTACTTCTTCTTCAACGGGAGCAAGGAACACGTCGCCGGTCCTCAGATCGCGATCGGAATCGCCGCCGGAATCGTGTTGGCTGCGGCGTTCTGGTACTCGGTCACCGCGTTTTACTACCTCATCTACGAGCCATCCGCCGAACGCGCCAACACGCCCGGATTCGGCGCGGCGGCAGCACGCACACTCCTGCTTCCGCGAAGTTGGATGTTCCTGAGCGAAGATGGCCAGGGCCACAAAAAGGGCGACGTCCTTGAAGACGCAATAACGCAAGCGATCCCGGACTGGATTTCGAGATTATTTCCGGTGCCGGGTTACCGTTGGTCTCAGAGCGGACAGCTCTACGAAGGCCACATCTTCTCGATATTGGCGGCATGTGGGTTCTTTGCGCTGTACTGGATGCTGTGGCCGCTCACCGCGCCGGTACCGGTTCCTTTGTGGTCCTGGGTTTCGGTAGTCTTCTATCTGCTCTTCAGCCTGACCGTCGTAGTTGTCGTCTTCTCGGCCCGGGCGGCACGCGAGTCGGACGCCCGCAAGCTTCTGGCGTGGAAGATCCTCCTCGCCATCGCAGCGCTGGGCTTTGCCGTGGCCATTCCTTGTCTATATTTCTTTTCCGATGCGGAACGCTTTCCTATCCTCGCGCTCGTGTTCATCCTGCTGATCGCGCTTAGCTGGGCGATGGGTGCCATAGCGTTCTTCGCCGACCGTTTTCGCATTCCGGTTATCACCACCCTGGTGCTCGTCACGGTGATTCCGCGCATGTTCAACTGGACCGACGGAAAAGAGGAACACTATCTCTCCATCGCGCTGCGGCAGACCCAGGTGGAACTGCCCACGCCGGCCCAGATCCTGGAGCAGCGGCTCAAAGAAGATCCCAACCAGCCTCTGGTGGTAGTGACCTCGACTGGCGGCGGCATTCACGCCGCGGCGTGGACCACCGCGGTCCTTGGGCACATCGAGCAGGAGTTCGCTGCCGGCGGCTCGACCGATTCATTTCACCACCACGTGCTGCTGTTGAGCACGGTTTCAGGGGGCAGCAGCGGGCTTTTCGCATATCTGCGCGAGATTGACCGGCAAACCGACGATGGGCGTCCCGACTGGGACCGCATGAGATTCGCGGCCCAGTGCTCCAGCCTTGAGGCGGTGGGATGGGGGCTGGTTTACTATGACATTCCCAAAGCGTTTCTACCGTTCCTGCCCTACTTTGTCCCGCCGTCCTCGGGCATCAACGACCTCGATCGTTCACCCATGGACAAAGACCGCACCTGGGCGTTGCGCCGGGCCTTTGCCCGCAACCTCAACGATCCCTATTGCCGGCTCGATCCCCGCTCGAAAGTCCTGATCCCGCTAAGCCAGGTGGCGGAAGCCGGAAGGGAGGACCTGAACAACGTGCACACCCTCACGGTGGGCAGTCTCGACCCCATGCAGGACGCCATCCCCGCAATCACCATGAACACCACTACTGTGGAGGGCGGTGACCGCTACCTGCTGGCAAACTACCAGGTGCCAAATCCCAAGGCCGGTCCGCTCGTGCCTCCGCCCGCGGAGTCATTCCTCGAGATGTACGGGGGAGTTCAATTCCCGGGCGATGGCGCCAACCTCTACGCCGACCTGCCGCTGGCCACCGGGGCCCAGCTTTCGGCAACGTTTCCCTACGTTTCGTCGGCCGCCACATTTCCGGCGGCCGGCGGCGCGAAGCACTTTCACTTTGTCGACGGCGGATACTACGACAACGACGGCACAGGTTCGGCCATTGAGTTTCTTCAGTCGGCCCTAGACGGGCTGCCCCAAGGCTCGCCGCCGGTCCACATCGTGCTGGTGGAAATTCGCAACAGCGGCACCGGCGAATCGTCGCCCGGCACCGAGCCCTGGAACCTTGCCGATCAGCTTGTGGCGCCCCTCGAGGCCTTCTACGGAGCGGGACACGAAAGCGTCACTGACCGCAACCGGAATGCTCTCATCCTGCTCGAAGGAGCTTACAAAGGGAGGCTCGATCTGGTTGACCACATCGTTATCGCCGACACCTGCGCGTACTACAGCGTTCATACCGACCCACTCAACTGGTCGCTCACTCCGGCGCAACAACAGGAAGTGGTGTCGACGGCGAAACTGCCTATGAACAAGGAGAAATACGAGAAGGTCAAGTCGTATTTTGGACCCGCAGCGCCAACCGGCATGGCCCAGGCGCCCCCGCCGCAGGATACGGCAAATCCATGCACGCTTGCGGAGTAGCCGGAGTCAGAGCAAGGTCATCCGGCGCGCAACTCGCTCGATCGTCTCCAGCGCCTGGTCGAGCTGGGCCCGGGTGTGCTCGCTGGTCACAATCGCGCGGATGCGTGCCTTGCCTTCGGGCACAGTGGGAAAGGCGATACCGGTTCCCATCACGCCTTCGTCGAAGAGCGCGCGGCTGAACTCCATGGCCGCGCGGCCCTCGCCCACAATGATGGGCGTAATGGGCGTCTGCGTCGTGGGCGTGGTGATTCCGCCAATGTTGAAGCCGGCGCGCGCCAGCTCCGACTGAAAGTAATGCGTGTTGTCCCAAAGCCGCTGGATGCGCTCGGGTTCGGCCTCCAGTATGTCAAAGGCCGCCATGCACGTTGCCGCCACGCTCGGCGGGTGCGATGTCGAAAACAGGAACGGCCGCGCACGATGGTAGAGATAATCGATCAGATCCTTCGATCCGCACACGTATCCGCCCAGCGCGCCGATGGCCTTTGACAGCGTGCCCACCTGCACATCCACTTTGCCGTGCATGCCGAAATGGTCCACCGAGCCTCGCCCGTTGCGTCCCAGCACGCCCGAGGCATGCGCGTCGTCAACCATCATGATCGCGCCGTATTTTTCGGCCAGTGCGGCCAGCTTGTCCACCGGCCCAATGTCCCCATCCATGCTGAAGACACCGTCGGTGATCACCAGCTTGTGCCCCGGTTTGTCAGCAAGCTCCTGGAGCAGTTGCTCGCAGTGGGCCGCGTCTTTATGGCGAAAAACTTTGATTGTGGCCCGCGAAAGCCGCGCGCCGTCAATGATGCTGGCGTGGTTCAGCTCGTCGGAGAGGATAAAGTCCTCCTTGCCGAGGATTGCGCTGACCGTGCCCGCGTTGGCCGCGAAGCCGCTCTGGAAAACCACGCAGGCTTCGACATTCTTGAAGCGCGCGATCTTCTCCTCGAGCTCCATGTGGATGCGCATGGTGCCGGCGATGGTGCGCACCGCGCCCGAGCCCACGCCGAACTCGCGCGTGGCCTTGATGGCCGCTTCAATGAGTTTGGGGTGGTTGGCCAGGCCTAGATAGTTGTTGCTGGCCAGGTTGATCACCTCTTTGCCGTCGTAGTGGCAAACGGGGGCCTGCTGGTCGTCGAGCACGCGCAGTTTAAAGTGCGTGCCCTTGGCGCGGAGTTCGTCGAGAATTGCGGTGAGGTGGGCAAGTTGCGGGCGGGGTGTAGCGGAATCTGTCGAAGCCATGGAAGATTACCTCAAACAGACAAGCATAACGCCGGAGACAGGGAACAAGGGAACGAGAGTAGTGGCTCGGTTTGAAGGGTACGGGCTTCAGCCCGTACATAAATCGATCAGAATAATCGCGGGCTTCCGCCCCTGAGGGATTGTTTTTTCAAACTGACCCGCTACCGGAACGAGAACCGTAGGTTATCGCCTGGCACGGACGCACGCGGGCAGTCGGCGCGTCAGGGCTTCTTCAGTTCATTGCATCCCCATTGATCGCCCAGGTCGCAGCCTTTCTGCAAAAGCTGGCGTCCATGCGCCATGTCCTTGGGGACACCGTGGCCCGTCCGGTACAGATCGCCAAGATAGCTGCAGCCGGTTGCGTATCCTCCGTTGCAGCCCTTTTCGTAATATGTGCGCGCCTGTCCGTAATCCTGGGTAACGCCATGCCCATATTCGTAAAGAATGCCCAGGCTGGTACAACTCCCGGCGATACCGCCCTCGCACGCCTTTTGATACGCAACACTCGCCCGCTGGTAATCCTGGACCCCGCCTTTCCCAGCGTCGTACATATATCCCAGGCTGGCGCAGGCGTTTGCATGTCCGCCGTTGCATGCCTGCTCAAAGAGCGGGCGGGCCCGATCGTATTGCCCCTGCGCGTTCGCCATCTGGCCGTCTTCGTAAGCCTGCTCGGCAGGCCGGGCAGCGTTGGCCTGCTGTTCCAGGTTCACGCGCGTGTCGCGCAGATTCTCCAGCTCAAAATGGACGGCGGTTTCGCCCTTCTCCGTGATGTTGAGCTGCTTTTCAACCTGGTCGAGGCCGTCAAGCGTCAGCGCCACCACCTGGTGCTGGCCCAGCGGTACCCCGCCTGTCGCCGTTTTGCCTGGGTCGACCTCGCCACGAGGTTTGCCGTCCAGCATCCAGGAACAGGGCAGATCGCAGGAAACCACGATCATCGCGGGATAGACGATTTTTTTCGAAGCCTGGCCTGCCGGCTGTGCCGGCGCCGGGCTTTGCACGGCCAGAGCCTGCACGCTGCAGAACAAGAGCAGGCACGCAAGGGTGGCGCCTGCCTGCGGAACAAAACGGTTCGGCGGTAAGTGACGGTGCGGGGCCAACCGGGTCCCCCCGTCGGTGGGGCAGGTGAAATGCTGGCCGGGATACGGAGTGTCGCAGATCGGGCAGATCTTCATAGTTCACATTCGCCGGCTACAGCGGTTCTTCAGTTACTGCAAAGCGAAGCCTCAACTGCTAAGGGGCTTTTTCCTTAAGAAAAAGCCACCCAGCGTAACGATAAAAATGCCACCCACCCACTGAAGAACCGCTCTCGGTCAGGCCCCCGCGGGCACAAAGAAAGACTCGATGCGCAAAAGCATAGCATCTTTGCCGTCGCGGCGGGGCCTGAAAGACTCGCAGTACCGTCATCGTTTCCTTGACTTACGGAACGGCGGCTGAACCGTCCATTAAGGAGCCGCAATTAATAGGCCGGCCCCGCTGTTCTGCCCGGAAGGGTGGCCGCTTCAAGGGTTGGCCGGATACAATGAAACTTCACTCAATGCCACGTTATGCGGGCGAAAGAGAACCGGTTTTGGAGCAGGAGCACGTGAGGAAAATGAATAGCCGCAAACTGCGGCTTATCGGGGTTGCGTGGCTGGGAGTTGCGCTTGCCGCGCTGCCGGCGGCCGCGCAGGCGCAGGCGCTTGGCACTTTTACCACGCTGAACGTAGCCACCAGCGACCGGAACGGCCGCACCCAGGCCGCGATCCGTGTAAGCGTGGCCGGCGCCGACGGACAGCCTGCAGGCGGCGTTGTGGCCATTGAAGACGGAGCCCTGACCAGGGCCGAAGCCGCGCTCGACGCCTCGGGCGAAGCCCGCAGCACCGTCACTCTATCCGGCGGCGATCACCAGCTCCGCGCCGTCTACCTCGGCGACGCCACGCATCGCGGTTCAACATCGCCGGTGGCCGAAACCTCGGGGACTGCCAGCGATCAGCCCGGCTTCGACGTGAGCATTGCGCCGGTTTCGCCTTCCTCCTTTCCAATGACGCTCACCCCCGGCCAGACGGGGACGGCGCTCATAACGGTCACGCCTGAGAACAACTCTTCCCTCACCGCGCCGATGTTTGTCACGGTCTCCTGCTCCGGGCTGCCCAACGAGACCTCGTGCACCTTCACCCCCGAAAGCGTTGAGATCCTGGCCACCACTCCCGCCAGTTGCTCATCCGGATCGCCGGCCTCGAGCTGCCCGCCCACCAGTTCCATGCTGCTTGAGACGCAGGCTGCGGGCGGGTCGAACGGCACCGGGATGAATGTGCGGCCCGGCGCAAACACGCGTCCCATCGCATGGGCGCTACTGGTGCCCGGTCTGCTTGGCCTGGGCGGTCTCGCCTTCGGCGCGCGCCGCCGGGCATGGCTCAACCGCCTGGCGCTGATGGCGCTCGTGGGCCTGGTCATGACCCTCGGCATGACCGGCTGCAGTCCGCTTTATCGCTATTACAATCACGGTCCGCCTGTGCCTCCGGCCACGCCGGCAGGCACCTACACTGTCACTATCACCGCGCAGTCCAACAACGGAGTCACCTCGATCTCCAGCACAACCACCATGGTGCTGACGGTGAAATAGTCGCCGAATCCGTAAAACACTCTAGCCAGGAGCCGTGGACAAATGTTCACGGCTCCTTTGCATTTACGCGTATCGCGCAGCACCATTCGGTTCTTCCCCGGGGCGTGAAGTGGTAGAACGTTGGTGGGAGATTCGCGGATGGCAAACGCGTCGCGCGCGGCTCGGCGAGGAATCGAAGCGACAGCAATCTTTGTTGCAGCCGCGCTGCTGACCGGCGCACTCGCCCACGCGCAGAATGAGTCGCAGGCGTGGCTGCGAGAGCCTCTACGCCTGTTTGCCTTCGGAAGAGATCTTACCCTCGGAAACAGCCCTGTTGAGCAATCTGCCGCCGAGGCATTCAGCCACAGCATCATGCACCCAGCGAGAGTAGAGGGTGATGTCCTCACCACCCTCGAATGGCGAGAGAACAGCCTCACAGTCTTTGGAACTGCCAGGGAAGTTCTCAAAGCTTACCCTGACGTTCCCGTTCCCTCCGATCTGGCGCCCGAAGAATACTGGGCCTGGTGGAACGGATCCGATGAACAGAGCCTCATGGTGGTGGCCGGCGGCGACGAGCGAGGCGTTCTCTACGGGGCATTTGCATTGCGCCGCCTCGCCGTCTCCCGTGGGACCTTTCCTGACAAGGACCTACTGAATCTCTACGAGCACCCACTCCGCGGCCGCCCCGCCATGCCTATCCGCTGGGTCGACGAGTGGGACAACGCCAGCGGCACTGTCGAGCGCGGCTATGCCGGCAAGTCGATCTTCTTTGACAACGGTCGCGTGCGCGACGACTTGAGCGAAGTGAAAGAGTACGCGCGCCTGCTCGCCTCCGTCGGCATCAACGGCTGCAACGTGAACAACGTGAATGGAGCCACGCAATTCCTCACGCCTGAAATGCTCGCGGGTCTCAAGCGCATAGCCGACGCCATGCGCCCGTGGGGCGTGCGCCTTGCCATCAGCGTCGACATCGCCAGCCCGCAGAAGATCGGGGCCTTGAAGACCTTCGATCCTCTCGATCCCGATGTAAGGGCGTGGTGGAAGGCGAAGGCCGACGCGATTTACACTCTGATCCCCGACTTCGCGGGCTTTACCGTCAAGGCCGATTCCGAGGGCCAGGCCGGCCCGGCCAGCTACGGCCGCAATCCGGCCGACGCGGCCAATACGCTTGCTGAAGCGCTTGCTCCGCATGGCGGCGTGGTGCTCTATCGCGCTTTCGTCTACAACAATCATCTCGATTCGAACGATCTGAAGGCCGACCGCGCCCGCGCCGCCTACGACATCTTTCATCCCCTCGACGGCAAGTTCGCACCCAACGTCATAGTTCAAATCAAATATGGCCCCATCGACTTTCAGGCCGAGGAGCCGGTCTCGCCGCTCTTCGCCGGCCTGCGCCAAACCAACGAAGCCATGGAGCTGCAGATCACGCAGGAGTATCTCGGCCAGCAGCGGCACCTCGTCTATCTCGCGCCGCTTTGGAAAGAGAAGCTCGACTTCGATCTGCGCGTCGACAACAAGTCCACCCCGGTCGCGCAAATCATCGAAGGCAACACATTCGGTCGCAAACTGGGTGGTATGGTGGGCGTGGCCGATGTGGGCCGCGATGGCTGGCTGGGCGCGCCGCTCGCCATGGCGAACCTCTATGCCTTCGGCCGCCTCGCATGGGACCCCAACCTGTCCGCCGCGCAGATCGCCGAAGAGTGGACCCGCCAAACCATCGGCGCCGATCCGCAGGTGGTGGCCACAGTCGACAAGATCCTGCTGAATTCGTGGCAAACCTATGTCGACTACACGGGCTTCCTCGGCACGCAGACGCTCACCGACATTACCGGCAGCCACTACGGCCCGAATATCGAGGCCAGCGAACGCAACGGCTGGGGCCAGTGGCATCGCGACGACGCGCAGGGCATCGGCATGGACAGGACCGTTGCAACGGGCACGGGCTTCATTGGCCAGTACCCGCCTGAGGTAGCGAAGATGTACGAGTCGCTGGCCACCTGTCCCGATTACCTGCTGCTTTTCTTCCATCACGTGCCGTGGACTTACAAACTGCATTCGGGCAAGACCGTCATCCAACACGTCTACGACAGCCACTACGAGGGCGTCGATGAAGTACGCCAGATGGTGGATGAGTGGAAGTCGCTCGAGGACAAAATCGATCCGGCGCTCTTGAGCGACGAGCTCGCGCGCCTTCAGTATCAGCTCGGCCATGCGACAGTATGGCGCGACGCAATCGTGCAGTATTTCCTCAAGGAGAGCGGAATCCCCGATGCCAAGGGCCGCGCCGGTCACTTCCCCGGCCGTATGGAGGCTGAAGATGCGCGCCTCACCGGCTACACCGTAATTGATGTGAAGCCGTGGGAAGATGCATCCGGCGGGAAGGCCGTAACGTGTCAGGGCACGACTTCAGCCGTGCCAAGAGATGCCCAAAATGATTCAGGGGCTTTAGCCCCTGAGACCTGCTCAGCCGAGTGGACTTACGCCGGCGCAAAAGGCCGCTTCGATATTGCAGCGCAATACTTCGGCCTGCCCGGCGGCGTGGCGAAGTTCGCGCTTGATGTAAATGGCAAACAGGTTGCCGCATGGGATGATGCGGATGCCGGTTTCCCTTCGAGCCGTCCCAATGGGGACACATCGACGCGGTACACGGCGCTCGGCATCGATCTAAAACCCGGCGATGTGCTGCGCATTAAAGGCACGCCTGACGGCGCTGATCCCGCCGCGCTCGACTACATTGAGCTGACGCCGGCCGCGGCGAACTGATAGGCTCAATACGGTTCCCCTCTTCACGGAGCACCCTATTGCCACAAACAGGAATCTCAAGGCGCAGCTTCATAGGCGCCGGCGGCGCCGTTGCAGCTACGGCAGCGCTGGCCGGCGCGCAACGCACGAAGGCCGATGACGCAGCCCCACTCCCGCCGGCAATTGCCGCGCTGCCCAACTTGACCGGCCAGGCGCAGCCCTTCACCAATCAGGAGCGGCTGGCCCGCATCGAACGCGCCCGCGCGCTGATGGCCGCCCAAAAAATCGACGCCATCGTCCTTGCCGGCAACACGCGCTCGTCCATGTACTTCGCCAATCTCCGGCTCAATGGTTGGGAGCGTTTGTCGGCGCTTGTGATTCCTGCACGCGGAAAGGCGTTTCTTGTGTGCCCGGCGTTTGAAGAGGGCCGCGCACGCGAGTCGCTCGCCGATGGCCCGTTCGGCAAAGAGGCCGAGGTGCTCACCTGGCAAGAGGATGAAAGCCCCTTTGCTCTCACCGGCAAGGCCCTGCGCGATCGCGGCCTTCAAACCGGCACGGTGGGCCTCGACGAGAATATGGCCTTCGTCTTCAGCGATGGCCTGCGCGCAGCCAATCCGCAAATCGGCTTCGTCAGCGCCACTCCGGTCACGGCCGGCTGCCGCATGATCAAGGAGCCGCATGAGATCGAGTGTATGAAGCTGGCCTGCCGCGCCACGCTGCTCGTTTATCGAGCCGTGGCCCAGTCGCTGCATCCGGGCTTGACCACGGTGGATGTGGAGAAGCTCATCGACGCGGCTTACGCGCGCGTAGGTTTCGAAGGCGAGGCCAGTTTGAACGTCGACGAATTCACTGCGCTGCCGCACGGCTCGCCCAAGCCGCAAACGCTGCGCGACGGTTCCATTCTCATGCTCGACGATGGATGCGAAGTGGAGGGCTACACCTCCGACATCACGCGCACCTTCGTCCTGGGCAAAGCGACTGGCAAAATGAAATCGGTCTTCGACATTGTGCATCGCGCCCAGGTGGCCGCGGTCGCAACCGCGCGCCCCGGCGTTTTCACAGCCGATGTCGATGCCGCCGCGCGCAAAGTCATCGTCGATGCAGGCTACGGCCCCGGCTACAAATACTTCACTCACCGGCTCGGCCACGGCATCGGACTCGACATGCATGAGTGGCCCTACTTCGCTCGCAACAACATGTTCGGCTGGGACCTGCATCCGAAGCTCGCGCCGCACATGGTGCTCAGCGACGAGCCAGGCGTCTACATCCCCGGCGAGTTCGGCATCCGGCTTGAAGACGACCTGCTCGTCACCGAAAACGGCGCCGAGCTGATGACGCCGCAGAGCCCGTCGCTCGAAGATCCGTTCGCGAACATGGCCTGACCCTCCCGCGCTCAAGAACATTTTTCGAGCGATCAACCAGCCGCGGCGTCTGTGTGATTGGAAGAGCGCCGCGCATTCCGGGGTGCCGACGGTACGCGCCGCTTCCAGATTCCTTCTTGAGAGGCGATCCATGACAGCCACTGCCGCATCCGCGGGCAGACACCTGATCTCTGCCTGGTTGCTCTTTACGCTCACACTCTTCGCATACGCGCCAGGCGCGGTTGCACAGACGCAGTCCGGTGACGCAAAATCCACTGCGCCGGCCGCCGCGCCGCAAGAGTACCGAACCTTCTACCTCGTCAACGCCACTCAGCCGGCTGAAAACGACATCGTGACCGACCTGCGAAATGTGTTGCCCCAGGCCAAAATCTACCTGGTAAGCTCCCTTGGCGCCATTACCATTCGCGGCTCGGCTGACGACCTTCAACTGGCGCAGCGAATCCTCGCGGATATCGACCACCTGGCCAAGACCTACCGGCTCACCTTCACCATGAATGAGAGCGACGCCGGCAAGCCGGCGGGCTCGAGCCATATAGCAATGGTGGTTGTGTTGGGCGGCAAAAGCGAAGTCAAGCAGGGCAGCAAGATTCCCATCGTCACGGGAAGCTTCGATGAGCAGAACTCCAAAGCCAACACCCAGGTTCAATATGAAGACGTTGGCCTCACCATCGAAGCCTGGCTCGATAGCTCGGGCGATGCTTTGCGCTTGCGCACCAAGGTCGAGCAGTCGAGCGTTGCCGAAGAAAAATCGAGCGTGGGCATCCAGGACCCCGTGCTTCGCCAGACGGTATTCGATGGAACCTCCACTTTGGTAGAGGGCAAGCCGCTGGTGCTGGGCACGTTCGATATACCAGGCACATCGCGCAGCGAAGAGATCAAAGTGGTTGCTGAACTGGTGAAATAGTCAACGCGTCTTGTATCAGGGCACGAGTTCACTCGTGCCGCAAAATGCCCAACAAAATCGGGAGCTTTAGCCCCTGCGGGACGCGTCGCCGCCTACGCCTTCGCCACCTCAACCAGCGTTGAATAAAACGTCGCACCGGCGCCGATGTCGGTGAGCCGTTCGCTGGTGAGCGCGTTCACGTTGGCGCCGTCGGGGTGCAGCTTGGCCCAGTCGAGCCGCGCGGCCACCACCCCCGCCGGCAGATTCGGATTCAGCATCGCCGTCAGCCGCAGCGAGCCGCGATCGTTGAAGATGCGCACCGCATCGCCGTCGGCAATGGCGCGGGGCTCGGCGTCAATCGGGTGAATCTCAAGACGCTGGCTCGTCTTTGCTTCCATCCTGCGGTGGCCGTCAAGATTTGCGAAGGTCGAGTTCATGTAGTTGTCGGCCTTGCGCCCCAACAGCTCCAGCGGATATTTGTCCGCGAGTTCACCCCAACGGGATTCAACCGGAGGAGAAAAGGCCGGTAGGCCATCGAGGCCCGCTGCGGCCAGCGTCTCGGAATAAAACTCAACCTTGCCGGTCGGCGTGGCCAGCGTTCCGCGCGTATACGGCAGGAAAGGCTGGCCCTCGGGGTCGCGATGAAATGCCAGCGGAATGTGACCCTCGCGCTCCAGATCCTCGAACGTGATGTGCTCCATGCCCGCATTGGCAGAGCGGCCGTCCTCGCCAATGGCCAGCGCCTGCCGGATGATCTCTTCAGGCGTCTCGCGGAAGCACGGCTCGGCAAAGCCCATGCGTTGCGCCAGTTGCCCGAAGAGCCACACATTCGAGCGCGCCTCGCCCAGCGGCTCGATGGCCTGCCTTGAGAGCTGCACAAAATAATGGCCGTACGCGCCCTGGATGTCAGTGTGTTCAAGGAACGTCGTCGCCGGCAGTATGAAATCTGCATAGTCGGTGGTATCGGTAAAAAACAGATCGTGAACCACGGTGAACAGGTCTTTCCTCGCCATGCCGCGCAAAACCGCATTCTGGTTGGGCGCAACCGCCGCGGGATTTGAGTTGTATACAAACAACGCATGCACCGCCGCACCGCTCCCGTCGGGCCTTTGGCCCCTGACCTCTGATCTCTGTTCTCTGCTCTCTGTTTTCTGATCCCTGACCCCTGACCCCTGATCCCTCTTTTCTGAGCCCCGATCCCTGTCTTTCCCGAGTTCGTTCAGCGCGTGGCCCAGTTCGCACATGTTCACCAGGCGCGCCTCGCGGCCGAGAGGCGAAGCAAGCTGAAGATCGGGCCGCTCCACCGCTTTCTTGTCCCATGCAAATGCGCCTGAAGTTGAAAGCGCGCCGCCCCCGCCGCGATGTTTCCACGCGCCGGTGAGCGCCGGCAGCATGGCGATGGCCCGCGCCGCGGCGCCGCCGTACTCCGAGCGCTGCACGCCGTAATTCATGCGGATCGCAGCGGGCCGCGTGGTCGCGTACTCCCGCGCAAGCTGTTCAACTTCGGCCGGCGTTAATCCGGTCCACTCGGCGACGCGGCTGGGCGTGTAGTCGCGCACGCGCTCCGCCAGCCGCTCAATGCCATGCGTGAACTCGTCAATATAGGCGCGGTCTTCAAGGCCCTCTTTCAGAATCACGTGCATCATTCCCAGCGCCAGCGCGGCGTCGGTTCCGGGCCTGATGGCGATGTGCCGGTCGGCCAGCGCCGCGGTGCGCGTGCGGTAGGGATCAATGACGATCAGCCGCGCGCCATTGCGCCGGGCCTGCTCGATCATCGGCCAAAGGTGGACGTTGTTCCCGTGGATATTTGCGCCCCATGCGATGATCAGTTTTGCCAGCCTGAAGTCCTCAGCCGGCGTGCCGAACTTCTTTCCATAAACCAGGTTCCACGCCTGTCCCCCGGCTTCGGAGCAGATGGTGCGGTCCAGCCGGCTCGCGCCCAGGCGATGAAAGAACCGCCGGTCCATGGAGCCGAAGCCGAGTACGCCAATCGTCCCCGCATAGCTGTAAGGCAAAATCGACTCGGGTCCATGCGCGTCGCTTACCGCCTTCAGCCGCGCGGCGATCGTGTCCAGCGCCTCGTCCCAGCACACCCGCTCAAAGGCTTCGTGTTCGCGCCCCTTCGCGAGCGCCCCCTTGCCCACGCCGGCCTTGCGCTTGAGCGGATAGAGAATCCGGTCGGGCGAGTACACCCGGTCAAGATACTTGGCCACTTTGCCGCACAAAAATCCCTGCGTAACCGGCTGCGAGGGGTCGCCGGCAACCTTGATGGCGCGCCCCATATTGTCTACCGTAACCAGCACCGCGCACGAATCCGGGCAGTCGTGCGAGCAAACCGTGTGGACGACGCGGAAAGGGGACGCCATGCCGTCATTGTAAGCTGATTGCGGAGGGCGTTAACGATGCGGAGTTTCCTTTTGGTTTTGGCGATGGCCTGTGCCGGGGCCGGAGGCTTTGCCCAGGCCGCCGGCGGCGATGAGGCCGCCATTCGCGCAGTGATTGCGGCGCAGGTGGCCGCGTGGAACAAAGGCGATGTGGCGGCGTTCATGCTGGGGTACGAGAACTCGCCTGACACCACGTTCATCGGCAATAAGGTCAACAAGGGATACGAGCCCATCCTCAAGCGTTACCAGGACAACTACACTACACCCGCACAGATGGGCACGCTGAGCTTCTCGAACCTCGAGGTGCGGTTGCTGCCCAGCACGTGCGGGGCGGCGGAGTACGCTCTGGTGACGGGCAGTTTTCATCTTGAGCGCACCCAGAAGGGCGCCGCAACCAAAGACGACGGCCTCTTCACGCTGGTCTGGCGAAAAGGCCCCGATGGATGGAAGATCGTGCTCGACCACTCGAGCTGAGCGCGCGGCCGGCTCCCATTTCAGGGTCGGCTTGACGGGTTTCGGAAAAACTCAATTCACGCTCGGCTTTGAAGGGGCACGACTTCAGTCGTGCCGATAGGGCCCTTCAGATGAGTGCGGGCTTTAGCCCCTGAGGGACGGTTTTACTATCCAATTCGACGCTTTCCAAAATTTGCCGAAGCGTACAATTGGGTTTCCAATTCCGGAGCTTGAACGCAGATGTTGAAAACAGGAATCCTGAATCCAAACGTGCTGTCGCTGCTGGCGCGGGTGCGGCATACCAACACCCTGGTCATCGCCGACCGCGGCTTTCCCTTCTGGCCGCAGATTGAAACGGTCGACATCTCGCTGGTTGACGATCTTCCTCGTGTGCTCGATGTGCTCAAAGCCCTCCGCGCGAACTTCGTCGTCGGCCAGGTGTGGATGGCCGAGGAGTTCAAGAGCGCGAATACGGCGCGGACCCGCAACCAGTTCTCCGCCGCGCTCGAAGGCATCCCGCTGACCTTCGAGCCGCATATCGAGTTCAAACAGCGCGTTCCGGCAGCCATCGGTCTTATCCGCACCGGCGATACCACGCAGTACGCCAACATGATCCTCGAGTCGGCGTAAGCCTGAAGCCGCTCCGGCCGGCTCTGTTCGCCAGTTCTCTTCACCTCCTCTATACTGGTCACGCTATGAGCTGCCTTTTCTGCAAGATCGTGAACGGCGAGATCCCATCGACGCCCGTCTACCAGGACGAGCTGACCTACGCCTTTGCCGACATCAACCCCAGGGCGCCGGTCCACGTGCTGGTGGTGCCCAGGGAGCACATCGCGTCGCTAGACGATGCCGGCAAGGAGCAGGAGGCCCTCATCGGCCACCTGATGACTGTGGCGGCCGGGATCGCCCGTGCCAGGGGGCTCACCAGGGGCTATCGGGTCGTCACCAATGTGGGCGACGACGGAGGGCAGACAGTCGATCACCTGCATCTGCACCTGCTCGGCGGCCGCCCCATGACTTGGCCGCCGGGATAGCGTCCAGGGTCTGCAATTCGCATCAAAAACCAATTGTCATCCCGGACGGAACGGGCGGCGCGGGAGCAAGGCCCGCGGAGCCGAGGGATCTGCCCTGAAAATTCATGCGGCCTCGGGTGTCAGGTTGACCTGCAGACCGAGGCTCTGCAGTCTGCGCACGTGGAACCGAATGAGGTGCTTGGCCCGCAGCCGATCGAGGAACTGT
>Ga0326727_10003048_pt1 | contig 54798 bp, 50 predicted proteins | sample MB2enrmetagenome_FD_207643 | JGI IMG/M metagenome (GOLD analysis project Ga0326727, IMG submission 207643) | Lab enriched peat soil microbial communities from McLean, Ithaca, NY, United States - MB29MY | ecosystem: Environmental > Terrestrial > Soil > Wetlands > Peat | place: USA: New York...
CGCCGTTGCGCGGATCGAACTGGCGGACGATTGCGCCGGCGATTTTCTCGATGAGCGCGGGCGAGAGGTCGGCGGAGCGTCCGCTGAAGCTTTCGTTCTGCTCGATGGCGGCCATCACGCTTGAGGCCGTTTCGAGAGCCTCGTCGCGGCGATCGCTCCACACCTGAGCCATGGCAAGCAGCACGCGGCCGAAGCCGGGGCGGCCGTAGCGATCGTCGCGCGGGAAATACGTTCCACCGAAGTAGGGACGGCCATCGGGGGTGAGGAATGCGGTGAGCGGCCAGCCTCCCTGCCCGCTGATAGCCGAGACCGCGGCCTGGTAGCGCGAGTCGACGTCGGGGCGCTCGTCGCGATCGACCTTGACGGCGACGAAGTGCTCGTTGATGACGGCGGCGATCTCCGGATCCTCGTAAGACTCGCCGTCCATGACGTGGCACCAGTGACACCACACGGCGCCAATGTCGAGCAGGATGGGCCGGTTGAGGCGGAGTGCATGGGCGAAGGCCGCTTCGCCCCAGGGATGCCACTCGACGGGTTGATGACGCGCCGAGCGCAGGTAGGAGGAGGCGGAGTTTTCAAGCTGATTGGTGGGAGTGGGGGCGCCCGGCTGCATGGGGTGAGGATACATTGCCCTGAGCGCACAGCGCCAGCCGGCAGCAACCGATCAGGCTTCCAGGATAGCCATCGCCGATCCGGGGGCCAGCTCGAATTCCTTTACCGAACCGGCGGGAGATTGCTTTGGATCGGGATGCTCAACTGAGACGAACTGCACCTCGGCCGAACGTGGGGAATCGAAGCCATACTCGCAGACAATCTTCCCGCTGTAGCTCATGTTGGCCGCCACAATGGCGCAGCGCCCATCGCTGCGCCGAAACACTGAGTAGGCGTCATGCGGCTTGCCGGCTACGGTAACCCTTGCGCCGAGGGTATCGCGGAACTCCGCGTCCCACAGCCATTCACGATAGCGGCGCCTCAGGTCGTCCACAGCACGGCCGTACTTCATCGTTTCCGGCATCTCGTCGAGTTCGCCATGAAAGTCGCGCGGTTCATAACTCATTGAGAAGCGATAGAGCAGGCAGGCGTTGATCATCTGCCGGTCGTTCCATCCGGTGATCGCAACCGACATGGGCGCGAAGGGATCGATATACCGGCCGAAGGGCACGAATCCGGCGCCGATGCGGAAGTACGACATGTCGTAGGTGCGAAGCTCGAGGTCGTAGGGCGACTCCCCGGCGAAGAGAAACTCCCCGGGATCGACGATCTCGCGGAAGCCCTCGATCAGCGGCACGTCGCCGGAAAAGACCGCACCGGGAATGCCGTGCCCATGATCTCTGGCGAAGCAATAGGGACTCATATGCCACTGGCACTCGTCGAACAGAATTCCGCTGGCGCCCAGATCGACGCTCTTGCGGAACTCCTGAAGCGCGCGTTTGCGCCATAGAGGACTGGCCTGGCACATGCCGGCGCCATGGCGCGCGTTAATGCCCGAGATCTGCGTGGGCGTGTCGTAGTTGTAGCCGTCGAACTGGTAAGGATCGCCGTACGGATCCTGGATCGCGTATTTGCGGAACTCAGCGTAATCGGGCGCAGTAACGTCAGCCCAGGCGTACTTGTTGAACAGCACGACCTCAACGCCCATCGCCCTGCTCGCCGCGATAGCGTCTTTGAACTCCTGCGCGGTGCCCAGGCGAGGGTCGATATCGTGCAGCGGAAAATCGCGATCCTGTCCGCCCTTCTGCCAGCCGGTGAGTTGAATCGCCTGCACGCCCCATCGTTTGCAGGCCTCGGCATGCCTGACCAGATCCTTGTACTGAAACTCGAGGCGGTCCTCGGCGGAGTTGATCTGAATCTGCTGCCAGGAATGAATATCCCGAACCCACGCCGGGCTTTTCGGCGCGGTGAACCAGGTGCGCCGCCAGGCTTTGTAGATGTCGGCGCCCGCGTGCCAGTCGCCGGCGAATGCCTCGAATACCAGCGGCTCGGAGCGCTCGGTCCCGCCGGGCTGGATGAAGCAGAGATGGTTGGGATCGATTGAAATGGTGGAATCGGAGACTTTGCCCGTGGCGTCGGTTGCATTCGAGCTGAACGAGTCGACATACGCCGGAGCCAGCGCAAAACAAATCTGCACCGTTTGCTTCTGTCCGGGGTCGTGATAACCCAGGTACAGGCCGCGTGTATCGCCGGCAATCAGGCAAAACTGGATGTCTGTGCCCAGGTGCCGCAGTTGTGCCGGCGTGTCGTAACCGTAGTAGCCGACCTCATTGCCGAAAAACGGCCACAGCCCGACGGAGCTCATCCCGCTGTAGCTCCATGCCGCCTGGCGCAGATGCTTGTCATCGGCAACGGGCCTGAGGCCGGCCAGGCGTGGATAGGTATAGCTCTCGATGACCGCCTGGCTGCTGTTATATATCTCATAGTTGAAATGGATGCCCGCGCCTTCGAGGCGGATCGACTGGCGAACTTCGATGTCGAGGCTGCCCAGCCGATCGCTTTTGAATCCATTCCATGTGATGGAGGCATGCCCGGCGTCCGATTCGATGCGCGGCGTGCCGGCGTGATGTTCGGTGAGGTAGTGAAAGCGATGGTCGGGCGCGGGAACGTGCAGACGCATCCCGGCGCCCTTCAGCTTCCAGCCCTGGACGCGGCTCTCAAGCGACGCGATGCATCCGGTGGCGCGATCGATTGAAGCGTCCCAATACTCATTGCTGAGATTCACAAGGCTGGTTTGGGCGGCTGCCGGCGAAACCGGAGCGGCGATGAATCCCGCTGCGCCGGCGCCAAGTGCCGTGCCAAGGAATCTGCGGCGCGAAACAGCCATGGCGAATCGCTCCTTTAACACGAGATCGTTCCGGGAAAGCGCAAGTCTAAACCCGGGCGGTCCGCAGCGCAAATCATGGGCTGTTCACGTAGCGGGTCAGTTTGAAGGGTACGGGCCTCAGTTTGAAGGGTACGGGCTTCAGCTTGAAGGATACGGGCCTCAGTTTGAAGGGTACGGGCTTCAGTTTGAAGGGTACGGGCTTCAGCTTGAAGGATACGGGCCTCAGTTTGAAGGGTACGGGCTTCAGTTTGAAGGGTACGGGCCTCAGTTTGAAGGGTACGGGCTTCAGTTTGAAGGGTACGGGCTTCAGTTTGAAGGGTACGGGCTTCAGCCCGTACATGAACCGAGCAAAATAATCGCGGGCTTTAGCCCCTGAGGGATTGTTTTTTCAAACTCACCCACTACCGCCGTTCAGCCGTACTGGTTCTGGCCGCGCAGCAGGCTCGGCCAAGCGCGGCTCGGCCCGCTCCAGGCTAGGGCCCGTCTCCAAAATTCGCATTAAAAACGAGTTGTCATCCTGAGCGAAGTTTGCCGCGCCCCCGGGGTCCCCATCGACAGGTCTTCGTCGATGGGGTGGTTGGGCGGCAAACGCAGTCGAAGGATCTGCATTTGTTCTTCAACGAACTTCGGATTCACCACACTAGTTCTTCCCGATCTCGACTTCGATGGCTGCAATGATCTCGGGTGCGTCGGGCTGGGTGTCGGGCGAGAAGCGCGCCACCACTTCCCCGTCGCGGCTCACCACGAACTTCTCGAAGTTCCACAGAATCTCGGGCTCGGGGAGGGTCTCGATTCCGTAGCCTTTGAGTTTTTCGCGGAATGGGGCCGCACTGAGGCTGATGGCCTTGGGTTGGGCGGCGATCAGCGCGGAGTAGAGCGGGTGCTTCGAGGGGCCGGTCACGACGATCTTGCTGAACAGCGGGAACTGAACGCCGTAGTTGAGCGAGCAGAATTGCTGAATCTCGTCGTTCGAGCCGGGCTCCTGCTGTTTGAAGTCGTTGGCCGGGAAGCCGGCGATGACCAGGCCCTGGCCGCGATAAAGCTCGTAGAGTTTCTCGAGGCCCTCGTACTGCGGCGTAAGGCCGCACTTTGAAGCTACGTTGACGACGAGCAGAACCTTGCCTTTGAAGCTGGCAAGAGATGCGGGCTCGCCGGCGATGGTCTCAAGTGGAATGTCGTAGATATCTGCGCTCATGAATGAACTTCTCCCTAGGGAAATAAAGATGGCCGCTTATGTGCGGGCTATTGAAAGCTGCGTAAGCAATCTCCGGCAAGCGCGTCGCAGGCGCAAGGGTTGTTAGCCCCGCGCTTCACCGGGGTCCCCAGGAAACGGCCTTTGTTTCTTGGGGTGGAAGCCTGGGGAAGGATTGCGCAATACAATTGCGGAGTCCCGTAGGGACGGCGCAAGGACATTTCTTTTGCAGGGAGCAATAATCTGCTCAGAGGCAGCATAGCAGAGTCGCGCCCGAATCCGGCCCTGACCGCTGAATACAGCCAACCCTGCCACTGAAAGTCGGAGGACTTGAGCAGCATCATCCACGCCGCAGGCATGCGCGGACGCTGATCAACCAGTAACTTCCGGAATGGTCGGTCACTCCTCCAGAACCGTCAAGATTCAGGATTACCGTCGCAAAGCCGACTTATGAGGACTTATCCGCCCGTCGATGAGCGCCTCAGCGATTACGCGCTCATCGAGTTCCTCGCTAGCACAGGGACGATGCGCAACGCGTCCACGTTCCCGCTGCCTTGCAAGAGCGTCACTTCATAATGCCCTTGTCCTTCATCAGTTGCTCGTAGTGCTCGTCGTAAATCTCCTTCGCTTCCATCGCGGGCTGGAGCGCCTGCCAGGACTCTATGATGCGCTCATTGATACGTGCGTCGTCGTCCTTGAACTTGTACGCGGCCTGAACCTCGGTGCAAATAGCCAGTAGCAGGATGGCCGCCCTCATCAAGTGCAAGGACATTGCGCGGTCGTGTGCGTCATCAATGAGCGGACGTTCCTCATGCGGATGACCATCGCGATACAGAAACATCCCTACCTCATGAAGGCCTTCCGGTCCACCGTGCGCCACTGCGGAATACTGCTTCCACGGATCGTAAGTGAACGTCTCCAGGAACTTCTTATGGTCGTCGTGCGGCGGCGTGCGCAGATACTTGCCAAGCGTCGGCCAGTCCGGGAACTGCGTCTTGTCCATGACCTCAGCCTCAGTGAAGCCGGTGGCGCGGAGGATGAAGTCCAGCTTGGCGCGGCTGTCTGCAATCCACTTGTCCCATTCCGGCTTTCCCTTGTACCGCGCTTCCTCAGCCGCCACATATAGGAAACTTTTGCGAGCGCCGCTGGCACGGAACTGCCGCCCGCGCGTAAATGGGTCTTGGAGCAGGAGAGTGATGGTGTAGAGGTTATCCATCAAGTTACGGATAAGCGGTTCGCAGGCGACTGTGTATGTATCTCTCCAGCCAACCGAGGCGCGCAGGTCGTCGCTATGAACCCAGTGAAGGAAGTTGTAAGTGTTCTGTGCCTGCCGGATGGAGACGAAGACGTCAGGGTGGAACGTGCCTGGAGCGGGGATTTGCTTGTGGCCTTCGCGCAGAACCTTCTGTGCCATCGTCTCCGACAGGCGGCCGATGAGGTGTTGATAGGTCGATGCATCGATCATTACGATGTTGGTGCTCATGCGTTGCCTCCGAAAAAAGACCTGGACCACCGGCCGCTAGAAGCGGAGTTCCGATGCCGGAAAATCGAAGCGGAGAAGGTCAGTCGAGCTCACGATGCAATGACTCTTTCCGCCCTGCTGGTTCACCAAGTCTAGGTAGCCGTGCTCACGGAGCAATTCCATCTGCGAGTTGGCGTGTTCGCCATAAACAAACCCCAACAAAGCGCGGCTCCGCTCAAGACTGAGCCGTGCCTCTGCTGTGTTGGTCGCGTCAGCAATATTCGTCGCAATCCACCTAACCGGCAACGGGGTTTGCTCATTATCCCATTGAATCTCTGCTTCAAGCCTGTACTGGTCGATGACTACGCTGTTCATGTGGGGACTCCTTAAAAGATCGAAAGGTTCTTTCTCCCGATTTCCTTTACCGGGCAGCCGCCCGACAGCCACATGATGCGCCAGTCGGATTTACGATTTCAACGACAATCGACTGTGACCAATGCTCCTCCCATAAGACCAAGTGTTAGGCGGGCGACCCAAATGCCGGGACAAGCGAGGCCAACCACGGGAGAGGTGTGCCCCGGATGCCTTGCATTTGGGCACATGGGAGAACGCAGACCGCGGCATGGGAAAGCTCAAATCGATCCCATCCTCATCTGTCGCCTTCAGCCCAAATCGCTCATCCAGCACGGTTTCCGCGGGTCTTTTATCGGATTAGTACCCGGAAACGCCACACGATCCGCGAATAGGGTTGCGCCTGGATCGTCGCCAACCCGTCAGTAACGACTTGACAAACAGAATTACGGCCGGACGGGTGGACTGCACCCCAAAAGTGAGACAAATAGCATCTTGACAGTTTGCCGCATTGGATTCCAGGCGTTTAGTACCCATTCATGTTGCAGATAATTACCGGCCTCCGGCGCACAATTCTAAATAGGAAAGGATGGCCCGGGAACATGAAGAACTGCAACCTCTTACTCAGCCGGGTGCCCCGCAAAAGGTTTGCTTGTGCGGGCGGGAATGTCATCCCTCTCCAGTCCCAACATTCGCTCGTTTGCATGCCGGGTCTTTTTCTCCAAAAGGCACGCAAAAACTGTACAAGCGTCAGACTCTCCAATCGAATCAACAACTTGGCGCCAGAGTGCTGCACAGCTTTCATGCAGAAACTGTGCGGATCCATGCAGAAACTGTACAGATCCACGCAGAAACTGTGCTCCTGGCGTCAGGAAAGCAGTTGCTTACCCACCTTGATATAGAGATCCACCGCTTCCAGCAGCTCCTTCTTGGCCAGTCTCTCGTGGGGTGTATGGGCCACGTGGATCGAACCCGGTCCGAGCAACAGCGGCTCGCCCCAGTTCGAGAGCTGCGGTATATCGGTGGTGAACTTGGCGATCATGGTGGGCAGGCCTTCGACTGCGCGCATGCGAACGAAGGGAATTTCGAGGGTGAAATCAACGTCGGCCTGGCCGGCGCAGGCCTCGATGAGAGCGGCGCGGACGGGCGCGGAGTCGCCGACGAGGCGAACCAGCACCTGGGCCTCGGCGTGATCGGCGATGACGTTGGGCGCGTGGCCGCCGTTGATTTGTCCAATGTTGAGCGTGCCTGGGCCCACGTCTTCAAGCGAGGGCAAAGGGATTTCAAGCACACGGCCGAGAACCTGGACGAGTTTGTGAACCGCGGAATCGCCCAGTTCGGGATAAGCGGAGTGGGCCATTTTGCCCGTAGCCCTGAAGACCGCGCGCAGAGCGCCTTTTGAGGCCAGCGCGAGGCGATTGTCAGTGGGTTCTCCGTTGATGAGGAAGCGGCTGCCTTTGGGGGCGGCATTGGCGGCCTTGGCGCCGGCCGAATCGCGCTCTTCCCCGCTCACGAACAGCATTCCAACGCTGAAGCCGGCCTCGCGGAGGGCGGTCGCCGCAGCCACCTGGGCGGCGATTATTCCCTTGGCGTCTGACACGCCCCGGCCGTACATGTACTCGTCGTCTTCGCTAAAGGAAATGTAGGGCGGAACGGTGTCCATGTGGGTGGAAAAGACCAGCTCCGGCGCCTTGCCCGGAATGCCGGCGTAGACGTTCCAGCGCGGGCCAGTCGAGGCGCTCTCAAGCGGCTGAGGAACAGGGGTCTTCTCCACCTCCCAACCCTGGGCGGAGAGGAACCGGGTGAGAAAATCGCCTATCTTACCCTCCTGATAGGTGGTGGATTCGATCTCGCACAACTGGCGGGTAAGCCCAATGGGGTCAATTGCCGCAGGCGGAACAGCGCTGTTCATGATGCTCAAAGCATACAGGAGGCGGATTGAGATGCCGATCGCCGCATGACGGGTGAGCACGCCGTTTCGATGGTTTTGCTTACGTGGATTCGCATCCTTGCGTGGTGCCTCAGGGGCTCATTCAATAAACCCGCCGGTAAAAACGCAGCTCCCTCGACTGCGTTTGGCTCAGGAAGCGCGCCAAACTTTGCTGTGGGTGACATTCGTAGAAATTGGTTTCATCCATCGCGGGTCGGATACGCCGGTCGCGGACTTTTACAAACCCTCATAATTCCGCGCGCCCGGAACGCACCTCAAGCTTAGCTTCGCCCCGCTTTCACTTCTCCGGGACCTCGATCCGGTTGGCGCCGGGCTTGAGCGGCCAGCTCCTGCCGCCATACTCAAAAGTGCCCGTCAAAGTGCCGGGTAATTCGATGGTGGCAAAAAAGGTTGCGCCGCCCTTCGCGCCCGGCGCGGGATGATCGGCCTTAAGGTGGTATTCCACCTTGATCAGCCCCTCCGGATGCGGGAACGAGGCCTTCAGATCCTTCAAATCGCCCAGGTGTGGCGCGATCCGCACCGTCCTGAACCCCGCGCTGGCCGGCTCAATCCCTGCCACAAGTGTCAACAGATCGTAGATGGGGTGCGCGCTCCACGCATGAGAATCCGACCGCGTATCTACCGGAGTCTCGGGCCAGGTGCTGAAGTGGAGCGCCAGCATCTTGCGCCATGGTTCTATCGAAGCGAGATAATCGTCGCCCATCCCCGCGTGATCGAGGGCCCGCGCCAGGTAAAACCTGAAGTAATACGACGCGCTCAGAACCCCGTCCGGCGTAGTTCCGGGCTCGATCGCGAGGACCTTCCGCATCACCTCCTGTTGCCGGTCTTTGGGAATCACGTCGTACAGCACGGCCAGCATGTTCGCCTGCTGGCTGAATCCCCTCTTGTCGGGGGTTTCGGCCATCAAGCCGCGCGGCTCGCTCCAGCACTGGCTGTAGAGCCCTTGGCGCACGTGCGTCGCGCGCTCCTTGTAGCGCTGGGCAAATACCGGATCGCCCACCGCCTGCTCCAGCTCGGCCGCATCGTCAAGCGCGCCCAGGTACTGGAGCGTGATGGTGCACGAGCGGCCCTTCGCGTCGTAGGTGGGGATGTCGCCCTTTGAAACCCAATCGACGAAGCCCCACCACGGGAACCCTTTGAGCATTCCGTCAGGCAGCTCGTAGCCCTGGAACCAGTGCAGCACGCTTTGAATGCCCTCGAGCGACTCCGTTACCGGCTCCGAGTCCGGCTGGTACATCCACCAGTCATGCACCATCCCGATCCACAGCAGCGAGAACGTGGGAATATGCTGCTCCAGCGAAGTCGGATAACGGCTCTGCGTGATCCCCTCGGGAATGCGCGAGTTGTTGAATGCCTCAATCGCCTGGCGCGCCAGCCGCCCGTCGCCCGCCACGGCGTATGAAATCAGCGCCTGGATGCGCGTGTCGCCGATGTACTGCAGTTGCTCGTAGTACGGGGTATCCATGTAGGTTTCGTGCGCGTCCAGCCGCGCCGTCCGCCAGCTGACGTCCCAGATCTGCCTCAGCTCCGGGTCGGGGGATTCAAAGCTGGCCCGCTCTTCGAATGGATAGGCAGTAAACTCCGCCGTGAGGGAATCGAGCGTCAAGGGCTGGTCGCCGGTCTGGATGTCGAGGTCGAGATACCGCCATGTCCGCCACCACAACGGCTGAAAGACGCGCTTGTCTCCGCCGTCGGGCAGAAACTCATCCTTGAGCCCGTGCGCCTCGCGGCCCTCGATCGCATCGCGATCGCCCTTGTGCATGTCTTTGTCGTAGAGCGCCTCGGAGTAAGTGAACCAGATCTTCGCGCCCTTGCCGCCGGAGACCGTCAGAACCGGATACCCGGTGGTCAGCGTCTTGCGGTCGAGCAGAATGTGGACGTGTCCGTGGCTCGCCACCACAGTCGAACCGACAGGGAACTCTTGTAAAGGCACCAACCCAGCTCGTTCCGTCATAACGTCGACCCTAACGTTTGCTCCCGCTTCCGTCGCCTTGTACTCCATATGCGGCAGCCGGTCCGGCACCAGCCACCAGTTGTTGTCTTCTGTGGTGTTGGCAGAGTGCGCGCGCGCCACGCTCGGGAAAATGCTGTCCCGCATCGGTGATCCCACATCGACCCACGCCGGGCTCTTGTCGTCGGGCGAGTTCCAGTTCCAGTCGTATGCCGCCGCGTCAATCTCCTCGCCCGGTCCCGAGGCAAAATAGGTCCACATCTTGATGGATGAGCGGTCCAGCGCCATGTGTCCCGGCTCGGTCTCCACCTGCCAGTTTTTGGGAGTGCTGATGTCACCGTCGCCTGTCGCCTCGCTTTCCAGCAGAAACGCCGTCCGGTCGCTCATCTGCGCCAGCGCCGCATACACCCCCCAGTTCCACACGATCGCCGTAATCAGGTTCTGCCCGGCCTTCAGCAACGGCGCCAGGTCAAACAGCTCGTACCGCCAGTGGGACAAATCGCCCCTTGCCGGCCCGTCACCCACCCTCACCCCGTTCACATACAAAATGAACCGGTTGTCCGCGCTCACCCGTACCGGATACGCGCCTGGAACCTTATCGAACGTAACAAAGCGCCGGAAGTGCAGCACCAGAGGCTCTCGTAGCGGCGCCGTTGGGTGAGTTACCCATTGAGCCTTCCACTCCCGGCTGGGCGGGTCGCTTGCAGACGATGTTTGTGAGGAGGCGCTCGAAACGGCGAGAACAAAGGCAACAAGAACAAGACTGGCACGCATGATTGAGCCCTGCTTTCCAGTCAGCAATTCTAAATCTCCGGGTAGCGCCGGTTTTCAGACCGGCTGTACGGAGGGTCTCCAGAGGTTGCGGAAAAACTCATCAGGCTCGGCGAAATGTCCGAAAACGCATCCCTCAGGGGCTAAAGCCCCGCTGCTTTTAAAGGCCTTATCGGCACGACTAAAGTCGTGCCCTGACACTTCGTGCACTACCGTTGAGTTTTTCCGCAGACTGTCCAGATCCTTCGACAAGCTCGCCGCACATAAAAACTGTAGACGCACCTTACTGAATTGTCACCGGCCGGTCCTCGATCTTGCTCTGGTCCGCGCCGGTGCGATATGCGCCCAGTTCCTTTGCCATCTCTTCCAGCTCCATCGCATGCGCCGAAAGGCCGCAGGGGTGGCCCTCGGTTTCAAGCAGGTGCTTGTTCTCGCGAATCATCGAGAACAGCGGGCTGCCAAGCGCTTCGCGCAGCGTCGAGGTCCTGAGGTTGTGCGTAGCCAGGGCTGAGACCGGGCAGGCGGTCAGATCTCCGCTCGGATTCACATGAGCAAAGCCCACGCCGGCCGAGACGCAACCTCCGAGCGTCTCCTCGTCGCCCGGCGAATGAATGATGTATGCGCCTCCCGTCATCCGATCGCGGTACTCGACGACGGTCTGGCGGAATCGGATCCGTTGCTCGGGTTCAAGCGGCGCCGCGGTATCGCATCCGGCGGCGGGGATCTCCTCGATGAACATCGCCAGAGGCCCGCTACGGGCAATCAGCGCATCAATATGCTCCGGCTTCGTCCAGTACTCGATATTTGCGGCTGAAACTGTAACGGCAATCCCCGTGAGGACACCTGCCTGGGCCAGCCGGTCGAGGCAGCCGGTAGCTCTCTCAAACACCCCGCGGCCCCGGCGCAGATCGGTCAACTCGCGATCACCTTCCACGCTGACCACGATCACCGTGTTCGAGCAGCTGTTGAGGATCTTGAAGTCGCGCGGCGAAATGGCTGTGCCATTGGTGAAAACCAGGAAGAGCCGGTCGGGATGGCGGCGAAAGAGGTCGGCAATCCCGGTCACCAGAAACGGCTCGCCGCCAGCAATCATGAAAGCCATCACGCCAAGCCCGATGGCCTCTTCAATCACGTTTTCCCAGCCGGCGATGTCGAGGCCGGGCCGCACCGGCTTGTTCGTCACCGTTCCTACAGCGCCCGCGTAGCAGCCGGCGCAGCGCAGATTGCATCGCGACGTCACGCTGAGTACAAGAAACGGTGGAACCCTTACCCCGTCCTCGAGCGCTCTGGCCCTCACGCGGCGCGACTGCCCGACCGTCCGCGCCAGCCGCATGAATCCCGGCAGATAGCGCGGATGGTCCACCACCCACGGCACCAGCACCCGCGACAACTGCGGGTCGATCTCCTTAATCCGCCCGGTAAGGTTAAACAGGCGGTTGCGAAGGAATTCGGTTCCTCGATCAATCGTTCCACTCACGACTTTCATCTGACACTCTATACGATCAGGCAGCCTGTTCTGTTCCTTTTGGAGCGGGTTTTTGGAGTTCCGCCCGCGAAACCTCAGTGCATCCTCTCCGGGGGGCCGGCTAGTCCCCCGAAAGGGTGTATCGGGCTTTCTGATTCCCGCTTGTATGCGCTTGATTTTGCACACTTGTAACCTCTTATTCACATATCACCGTTAGCCTGATTGTTGTGGAAGTAAACGTGCCCGATTTGCGTATCGCCCAACCCAATATCCCTCCTGAATCCTCCCTCCCCCCGGGAAAGAGAGCGGCTGACGCAGCGCCCTCGGCGATCCGCAAGTTTCTCCTCTCGCGCGGCAACTCCGCCTATACCGATCTTAGCTTTCAGTACCTGATGGCGCTCTGCGGCTTCAGCATCTTCGGTATCGTCTTGCTCATCTTTGTTGAGCTCGTCGGCCGCTCGCAGATGGCCTGGGACCAGTTTCACTTTGAGTTCTTTTACAAGGTCTACACCGACGCCACCACAAATACCGTTCTTTACTGGGATCCCGTCAACAGTCACTTCAGCGGGCTGCCTTTCATCTACGGCACCCTCGTTTCCTCGTTCCTCGCGCTGCTGCTGGCCGTCCCCCTCGCCATCGGCGTCGCCGTCTTCCTCACGGAAATGTGTCCCGAACTGTTGCGCGGCCCATTAGCTTTTCTCACCGAGCTGCTTGCCGCCATACCCAGCATCGTCTATGGCCTTTGGGCCATGTATGCGCTGGTTCCGCTGCTTCGCGAACACGTGAATCCGTTCCTCATTTCAGCGCTTGGCTGGACCGGCCTGTTCAGCGACGACAATCCCACCGGCCTTGGATTTGTCGCCGCGGGCCTGATTCTTGCCGTCATGATCCTGCCCATCATTTCCTCGCTCACTCGCGAGGTTATGACCGCCGTACCCCATTCCCAGCGTGAAGCCGTCCTGGCTATCGGCGCCACGCGCTGGGAGATGATCCGCATGGGCGTTTTGCGAAACGCGCGCATCGGCATCGTCGGCGCCATCATTCTCGGACTGGGCCGCGCGCTCGGAGAGACCATGGCCGTCACTATGGTCATCGGCAACAGCCCTGAGATTCACCGCTCGCTGCTCTCCAACGGCAGCTCGATGGCCGCTGTGATCGCCAATGAATTTGCTGAAGCCACCAGCGATATGCACCGCAGCGCGCTCATGGAAATCGGCCTGGCGCTCTTTATCGTCACCATCATCGTCAATGCTCTGGCCCGCCTGCTGGTCTGGGCCGTCACCCGCGGCGCGCCGGCGCAGACCCACTAACCGGAAACCCGTCGAAATGGTGCAATCTGGATTGTTGAAGGAAGGGTTGAGTGCGAACTGAGTACAAGCTGCGGTCCAGGTTCAGGGCCTTCACAGACCATGCGGCGACCGCGATCGCCGTTCTCTCAACCATCGTGGTGGTTACGCCGCTCATCGCTATCTTTATCTACTTGCTCATTCGCGGCTTCGGCTCGTTGAACGTTGCCTTTTTCACCAAGGTTCCCGCCCCGGTGGGTGAAATCGGCGGTGGCATGGCCAACGCCATTGTCGGCTCGGCCGTTTTGCTTGGCTTGGCCAGCTTGATCGGCGTTCCCATCGGCATCGGCGCCGGAATCTACCTCGCCGAGTTTGGCCGCGGCACCAGGATGGCCTACGCCATCCGTTTCACGGCCGACGTCCTCAACGGCGTTCCCTCCATCGTCATGGGCCTGGCTGCCTTTTCGCTGGTGGTGATCCCGCAGAAGCACTTCTCGGCATTCGCCGGCGGGGTGGCCCTGGGCATCATGATGATTCCCACCATCTGCCGCTCCTCTGAAGAAATGCTGCTCATGGTGCCCCACGCGGTGCGCGAAGCAGCTCTCGGCCTCGGCGTTCCCAACTGGCGCGCGGTGCTCTCTATCACCGTGAAGACGGCCTCGCCCGGCATCATCACCGGCTGCATGCTGGCCTTTGCGCGCGTCGCCGGCGAAACCGCCCCTCTGCTCTTTACCGCGCTCGGCAACCAGTTCTGGAGCACCAGCCTCAACGAACCCATCGCCGCGCTTCCCCTGCAGATTTACGTGTATGCGCTCTCGCCCTACGATGACTGGCATCGTCTCGCCTGGGCCGGTGCGCTGGTGTTGATTGTCTTGATTGTTCTTGCTGTCTCGCTGGTTCGCTACGTCACCAGCCGGGGCGTTTTGAAGGGGACGAGCTAGGCGGCAATTCCTTGAGAAGATTGCCACTCGGGTATCTCGGTTTCAGCGAAGTGCAAAAGGAGAAATGCGCACGTGGGTGTCGGTATTGAAGTCACGAATCTGAACGCGTGGTATGGAACGAATCACACGCTGCAGGATATTAATCTTAATATTCCTGCCAATCATGCCACCGCGCTCATCGGACCCTCCGGCTGCGGCAAGAGCACCTTTGTGCGCTGCCTCAATCGCATGCACGAAACCAATCCCATCGCCCGCGTCACAGGCTCGGTGCGCATCGGCGACCTCGACATTTACCAGGATGCCAAACCGGTTGAGATCCGCCGCCGCGTCGGCATGGTCTTCCAGCGTCCCAATCCCTTCCCCACCATGTCCATCTACGACAACGTCGCGGCCGGACTCAAGCTCAATGGCTTTTCCAACCGGCGCGAACTCGATGAAATCGTCGAAAAATCTCTGAAAAACTCGGCGCTCTGGGACGAGGTGAAGGACGATCTCAGGAAGAAATCCGGCGCCAGCCTCTCCGGCGGCCAGCAGCAGCGCCTGTGCATTGCGCGCGCTCTGGCCGTCGATCCCGAGGTCCTGCTGATGGACGAACCTGCGTCGGCCCTCGATCCCGTCTCCACCTCCAAGATCGAGGACCTCATCTTCCAGTTGAAATCGCAGTACACTATCGTGATTGTGACGCATAATATGCAGCAGGCGGCCCGCGTCGCTGAGAAGACCGGCTTCTTTTTGAATGGCCGCATGGTCGAATTCGACTCTACGCACAAGATCTTTACCAATCCTTCTGACAAACGTACGGAGGATTACATTACAGGCAGGTTCGGATGACACGCATACGCTTTCAACAAAGCCTCGAAGACCTGAAAGAGAACCTGCTGGTGATGGCCGGCCTTGCCGAGCAGGCCATCCAGCGCGCCATTGAGGCCTATCGCGTCCGCGACCTCTCCATCTGCGACCTGGTAAACCGCAGCGAAATCGCCATCAATCGCATGGAGCGCGATATCGACCAGGCCGCGCTCGATCTGCTCGCCATGGAACAGCCCATGGCCATCGACCTGCGCTTCATCCTCTCGGTCATCAAAATCAATGCCGATCTGGAGCGCGTGGGGGACTCCGCCAAAAGCATCAGCGACCGCGTGCGCAGCATGGAGCAGATGGCCGCCGTGGATCTCCCCGTCGACATTCCGCGCATGGCCACGCTGGCCGCCGACATGGTGCGCAAGAGCCTGCAGTCGTTCATCGAAGCCGATGCCGAGGTAGCCCGCGGCGTGCTCACCATGGACGATGCCGTCGACTCCATGAATCGCGCCGCCTACAAGGCGCTCACCAAGGTGATGGAAGAGCAGAGCCACATTGCTCCACAGGCGCTCAATGCGCTCATGATCAGCCGCAGCCTTGAGCGGGTTGCCGATCACGCCACCAACATAGCCGAGGATGTCATCTTCTGGGTGCAGGGCACCGATGTTCGCCACTTCAAAAGCCTGGCCAAGGCCGAGGCCAAGCAGCAGGCGCTATAACCCGGCATTGAATTCAGCCGCGAAAAAGCCCCGCGTCCGCGGGGCTTTTTGCTGTGCGCTCAACTCCTTTTTATCCTCGCGCGTTGATCCTCACGCCCATCCCGTTCAGCTTGCTGCGCGCCACGCGCGCCTCGGGCGTCTGCGGATGCCGCTGGATCAACTGCCGCAGTTCGCGAATCCCGGCATCCTTCTTTCCATCTTCAATCAGCGCCAGTCCCTTGTGCAACTGCGCCGCCGGAGCATGCGAATTGCCGCCAAAGCTCTCCAGCACCGCGTTGTAGGCGCTGATCGCATCGGGATAATCCTTCTGCTGGTAGGCAATCTCGCCAAGGTAGAACTGCGCCGTGCCGGCCAGGTCGTCCAGCGGATAATTGTGCACTACGTCCTGGAACTCGGCGGCCGCCAACTGGTACTTGGCGGCGTTGTAGTCGCGCAGGCCAGCCTGAAAGGTCTCCTGCAGCGGGGGAGCCGACGGAGTCGCGTTGGCGGTTGGTCCCGGCTGCGAGCCATCGCCGGGCTGCCCCGGCAGTGCCCCGGGCTGCGTCGTGGCCGGCGGCGGCGTCTGCAGGGTCTGAACCTGCGCTTGCAGATCCTTCACGGTCTGCTGCAGCTTGTCCACCCGCGACTTCAGCTCGTCGATCGAGTCGTTGATCGACTGCATCTGCCCTGAAACTGTGTCCAGCTTGCCGTTCACCGCGTCGTTCTGCGTATTCAGCTTCTGTTGCAGAGTGTTGATCACCGTCTGCATCTGGTTGGCCGCGTCGGCCGTCTGCTGCGACAGGTTCTGCAAAATGCCGAACTTCGAGTCCATCGTCGACTGCAGCCGCTGCACCATGTCCAAAAGCTGCTGTACCTGCGTCTGCAGTTCCACGATCTCCTTTGAGACCGCATGAGCGCTTGGCGCGGAGGCAAAAAAGACAAGACTCAAGACCGCTGCGGCAAGCAGCCGATTGCGGGTGACGCCTGAATTGTGCATGCTCGACCTTCCTAACGACAACATTGCAGACAGTGAACAGTGATCAGTGTGAGTGTGAGTGTTCAGTGATCAACGCACACAATCCACTCATACTCACACTGTTCCCTGGTCCCTGCTCCCTACTTCCTGTTCCCTATTCTCTGTCCTTCTCACCGGTCCATCGTGAACCCGGCTCTGCGGTTCAACTGCCAGCACTGCTCGTTCGACTCGGTGCAGAACGGCTTCTCCTTGCCGTAGCTCACCACGCGAATCCGGCTCGCCGCCACGCCCGCCGTCACCAGGGCGTTCTTTGCCGCATCGGCCCGATTCTGGCCGAGCGCCAGGTTATACTCATCCGATCCGCGCTCGTCGCAGTATCCGCCGATTACGATCTTGATGTTCGAATTCCTGTTCAGGAAGTCAGCATCCTTGGCCAGCGTGGCCTGTGCGTCGCTGCGAATGTCGTAAGTGTCGTAATCGTAGAAGATGTCCTGCACCTGCGACTTGAACTCTTCTTCCGCACTCATCGTGCTGGTAGGCACCACCACTGCCGGAGGCGCATTCACCGTTACCGATGCCGACGCATCCACCGTGCCGCCCGGTCCCGTCGCCGTCAGGTGATAGGTGCTCGACTGGGCCGGCGTTACCGTCTTCACTCCCGTTGAGGGCACGTTGCCGATACCGTCGATCGAAACCGAGGTCGCATCCATCGTGCGCCAGCTCAGGGTTACCTGGTCGCCGGCATTGATCACGGCCGGCGTGGCCTTCAGTATCGCCGTCGGCGCGGGGGCTGTGGCGGGCGGTGGCGCCGTTTCTTCGGCCGGCGGCGCGGTTTTCTTCTTACAGCCTGGTAGTGTTGTCAAGGCGAGCAGCAAAGCAAAGGGAACAAGAACTGATTTCCGTAGATTCAATGGAATGCTCCTTCTCTGTTTCGAACTGTGTTTCGGTTGAACTGTTAGCCGTCAGCAGCCACCCGAACTTTATTTCGTCAAAATGATAGAACATCCGTCCTGTGCCCGCGCCCCGGCGTGCTGTCAACCGTGATGCTGCGCACAAACGCGATCCCGCTCACTTCCAGCTCCAGTTGGGCATGGTGTTGTTGCCGGAGTGCGTCAGTTGCCGCTGCTGGGTGCCGTCGGCAAGCATGGTCCAGACTTCTGTCCGCCCGCCGATCGTCCGCTGAAACACGATGTGCCGTCCGTCCGGGGACCAGGATGGGCAGTCGTTGTTCCCCGACTCATGCGTGATCTGGAGCCAGTTCTTGCTGGCAATCTCCAGTACATAAATATCCTGCCCGCCAGGATCGCCCGGCCCGTACTTGCGGTTCCAGGCGAAGGCCAGCATTCCGCCCCCCGGGTGCCAGGAAGGCGAAACCGCATAACCCTGGTCGGTGAGTCGCTGGATGTTCGAGCCGTCCTGCTCCATGACGTAGATCTGCGGCTCGCCGGTTCGGCCTCCGGTAAACGCAATCTGCGTATTGGTCCGCGGATTCCAGGTTGGAGAAACATCGGGTCCCTTCAATGAGGTGATCCTGTGCGCGCTGCCGCCATTCGCATCGGCGACCCATATCTCCGAGTCTCCCGATCGCGACGATGAGAATGCGATCTTCGATCCGTCCGAGGCCCACGCCGGAGTCAGGTTGCTTCCGCCCACCGTTCCCGTCGGGAAGGCAACGGTGCGGCCCAGGTCGAACGAGAACATCCTTATCGCCCATCCCTGATTACCCAGGGATGAAAACGCCAGCCGCGAATTGTCAGGAGAAATGCGCGGCGAAAGCGAGATGCTGCCCAAGTGCGTCACCGGGTGCTGATTTTCGCCGTCGTAATCCATCACCCAGATCTCTTTTGAGCCGGTGCGGTTGCTCACAAAGTAAATCCTGGTCTCGGCAATGCCGCTGACGCCGCCGCCCAGCCGCGTGATGATCTCATCTGCGAACCGGTGCGCAATGGTGCGCGCCATGTCTTCACTGGCCGCTTCGTTGTATTGTTTGCCCAGCACCTGGGGATTGGCAGCGTTGCTGGCGTCATCGAGCCATCCGTAAACCACCAGCCGCCCGTTGGTAACGCTGAACGCCCCGAACGCCACCATCGCCGCATTCGCGGGAGCCGCTGTCCACTGCGACAGCACGATCTCCTGCTGCGCGCCGGGAACGGCCTGCGGCGCAAGGCTCTTTGACACCATGTCAAAGATGCCGGCGTTGTTCAGGTCGTTAAACAGAACCGCGTCGAAGACGGTCTTGAGGGCGGGCGTCTCCGGATCGTTCCCTACGGGCTTGAAATCCGCCACTGCCAGGCGTATAGGGCGGCTGTCCAGGTGGGAGCCGGTGCGCACCCAGTCCTGAGCACCGCAACGCAGGCCGATCAGGCTTGCCAGAAAAACAAATGCAGAAAGCAAACACCGGGAACGAAATGTCATGCGGTAAGCAATCCTTCCTCGGTCTAGTCGTAAAAGTCAGATTGTCTGACTCAGCGGGCCGCGGGGCAGAACCCGAAATAGAAACCCCGGTTACGCACTACGGGCGGCTGTTTCTCAACGGGCTTGAATGACCAAGCCTTCTTGCAAGTCCATTTTACTTTGATGCGCATTACATTATCGAGTTCCGCATGACGGCGAGAAAAATCGAGGTTTTGAACGGGCACGGCTGATAGGTCGGGGCTGGTAGGTCGGGGCTTCAGCCCCGACACCTCGATCGCCCCTAAAAACTCGGGGGCTTTAGCCCCTGAGGGATGGTTTTCTCCCCCAATTCTGCTCCCGCGGAATGAGTTAAGCCACCCTAATACTCGCAATAATACTGAACCATCAACGAGCTCTTGGTGTATTGACCCGGCAGCGGCCCGAAGGTATCAACACGCTGCGCCGCGCGCACGCAAACGTTGTCCCATGTTGAGCTTCCGCTTGAAGTGTCGAGCTTCACCACCCCGTGCGACCCGTCCCGGTAGATCTGAAACTCAATGTAGGCGCGGGCTCCTTTGGGAGTGCGCGGATCGGCCATCGCGCGATAGCTGGCCGAATCCATCTTGCGGTCGATCTGTCCTACATACCAGCTGAACATGCTGCCAAAGCTCACATCGCTGACTGAAGTCTGCCCGCTGGTGAAGTTCTGCTGCATCGCCCGCGGAATTGACGTCCCGCTCTGCTCGCCGTAGCGCGCCAGGTTATCCTCTTTCGGCGGCGGCTGATGCGTCTGAGTCTTCACCGTGTTCTGCTGCTTGGGCTTCGCCTGCTTTCCCACAAGCGGAATCGCCGTCTCATCCACTTTTTGCGTTTCCTTCGGGCTGGGCAGCGCCGGAGCCTGGCTGGGCGTCTCGGTTGTCAGCACATTCTTGTTCAACGGCTGCGTGTTCGGCAGGGGAATCGCGTTGCTCACCAGGCTCACCTGCATCGCGCCGCCCGCTCCCTGGCCGCCCCACAGGTTGTGATGGAAGAGTCCCGCGATCCAGCCGTAGTAAATAAGCAATCCCAACAGGACAATGTGCAGCGCCAGCGAGCCCGCGGCAGGCATGGCCAGCGGCTCGCCCGTGAGCTGCCGCTCAACCAGATGTCCTCCGCCCTCAATCGCGCCATTCATCCCGTCACTCGCCGCCGTTGCCGGCCAAACCCTTGGTATCGAGAGGCTGGGTCACAATCGACACGTTAGTAATGCCGGCCTGCTTCACTGCGTCCATCACGCTGGCAAATGCGCCAAACGGTACGCGCTCGTCGCTGCGCAGATAAACTGCCTGGTGCGCTGGATCGGCGCTCGATTCATGCAGCTTCTGCGTCAGATCGTGAATGTTGATCAGCTGGTCGTTCAAGAACACCTGCTGATCGCGGTCGATCGTCACCACCATCCGCTGCTCGGTAATTTGCTTCACCGTGCGCGTTTTGGGCACATTCACCTCAATGCCCGACTGCAGCACCGGCTCGGTGATCATAAAGATCACCAGAAGCACCAGCACCACGTCCACCAGCGGCGTGATGTTAATTTCGGCCAGCGACGACCGCGTCTTTCCGTTACCAGTTGTAAAGGCCATGCTACGCCTCTCGACGAACGTGCCGGGTACCCCATCCTAACCGGTATGCGCACCGCGCTAGCTGGTTTGGGCGGGAGACCAGGTCAGTAAAGTCAGTAAAACGAGGAACTCCGGGTACCCGACTTCGCCCCTACTGCAGCGCGCCTCGTCTAGCTTCTCGCGGAAGATCGTCCTGTACCTGCGGCGCCTGCGTCCGCACCGGAATCTCTTCCATCGAGTTGAGCAGCTCGCGGCAAAAGTCGTCCACGGCCGACGCAAACACCCTTATGCGCGCCGTGAACTGGTTGTAGGCCACCAGCGCCGGCACTGCCACAAATAATCCCGCTGCCGTGGTGATCAGCGCCTCGCTGATGCCCGGCGCAACCGCGCGCAGCGTGGCCGCGCCCGCCGTGCCCAGCCCGTGGAAGGCATCCACCACACCCATCACTGTGCCGAACAGGCCCACAAACGGGCTGGCTGTGGCAATCGTCGCCAGCCACGTCATGCGCCGCTCCAGCATGGTGATCGCTTCGTTTGCGGCCGTCTGCGCCGAGCGCTCCAGCGGCGTAATGTTCCGGGGCGGTCCCGATCCCCCGGTTTGGCGCTTGTAGGTCTCGTAGACGTCTTCAAATACCTGCGCCAGAGGGCTCGCCGGGCAGTCGGTGGCCATGGTCGCAATCTCCTGCAGCCGCGACGCATTCCGGAACATCTTCACAAACCGCCGGCTCTGCTGCGTCGCCTTTCTGAAGGTCCCCATCTTGCCCAGGATCAACGTCCACGAGTAGAGACTGGCAATCAGCAGCAGTACCAGTACGCCCACTGCGATGGGGCCGATATTGCCGATCATCTCTCCCAGCGCGCCGAATCCCTGTGTCGGCTGCGGAGCGCTCGCGGCCGCGCCGCCGTCAGCCTGCAAAAACAACGCCAATGCTGCGGTAAGAATCGGATTCTCTCCTCAATGCGGTTTTACAGTTGACCCATCTCGAAGCCACTGCTACCCAAATCACATCTCCTTCAGGAGAATGTCACTCTTTTGACGCGCGGCAAACGCCGCAGTGGCAGTAAAACCGTTCATATCCACGGTATCAGACACGGTTCGCCGCCCCAAGTTATCGATTGGGTGCCTCCCCTGTTGCCCCGCGACGCCTTCATCGCATCTCAAACAGCCCATTCATGCTATGCTGCGCTCGGATTCTTATTGGGGTGCACCTTCCTCGCCGCGTTCGTGTTCTTGCGGCCAGGGCGGAAAATCTTGAACTTCCACCGAAGTGACTACGGTAGAACAAGAAAATGCTCGTCGAACTGCGCGCTGAAAACTACGCCGTCATCGATCACGCCATCGCCTCCTTCGGCCCTGGCCTGAATCTGCTCACGGGCGAAACCGGCGCGGGTAAGTCCATCCTTGTAGATGCTTTAGCACTCTTGATGGGCGGCAAATCCTCCGTCGACCTGGTTCGCCACGGCGCCGACAAGGCGGTCGTCTCCTGCGTCTTCGAGTCCACGCCCGGAGCCGAAGCCATCCTCGAGGAAAACGGCATCGACGCCGAAGGCGCCGAGATCATCCTCCGCCGCGAGATCCTTACCAGCGGCAAGGGCCGCGTCTTCGTCAACAACCAGCCGGCCACCGTCGCCGTGCTCAAGCAGCTTGCCCCCGAACTCGCCCTCGTTCACGCGCAAACTGAGACGCTTTCCAGCTTCGACGAGGCCCAGCAGCGCATCCTCCTCGACCGCTTCGCCGGCATCTCGACCGATGCGGTTGTCGAAGCCCACGCTCGCTGGCGCCAGGCCCAGGACAAGCTCAACGACCTGCTTCAGGGCGAGCAGGACCGCCTGCGCATGGTTGACCTGTGGACCTACCAGAAGAAAGAGATCGAATCCGCACGCCTCGAAGCCGACGAGGGCGAGACCCTCGAAACCGAGAAGCGCGTCCTCGCCAACGCCGAAAAGCTCTATGCCGCGGCCATGGGCGCGTTCGAGCAGTTGTATGAGGGCGGATCTTCGGCTGAAGCTGCTCTCGGCGCCGCGTTGCGCAATGTTGAGGAGCTGGCCCGCTACGATGCGCGATTCACTGAGTCGGTGCAGCAGCTTGCCTCGGCCCGCGCCATCGTCGGCGACATCGGCTCCGCTCTGCGCGACTACGCCGAGGGTATCAACGCCAGCCCCGAGCGCCTCGCCGAAATCGAAGACCGCCTTGCCCTCCTCGACCGTCTCAAGCGCAAGTACGGCAAGACCGTCGCCGAGGTCATCGCTTTCGGCGAAGAAGCCGCCCGCAAGCTCTCTGAGGTCGAAGACCGCGACGAGCTCATCAAAAAGTACCACGCCGATCTTGAAGCGGCCTCGACCGCCTACATCAAGGCTGCCTCGGCCCTCACCGCCGAGCGCAAAGCCGCCGCCGAGCGCCTGGCCAGGCTTGCCGAAGCCCAGATCAACTCGCTGGCCATGAAGGTGCGCTTCGAGGTGGCCGTCATCTCTGCAGAGGTAGCCGCGACCGCTGCGTCAGGAAGGCACGAAAACGTGTCAGGGCACGACTTCAGTCGTGCCGCAAATGCCGCAAAGAGCGATGGGGCTTTAGCCCCTGAGGGCAGCTCCGCCTGGACCGCGCAAGGCTGGGACACCGTCGAATACCGCATCTCCACCAACCCCGGCGAGCCGCTCAAGCTGCTCATTGAGATCGCCTCGGGCGGCGAGCTCAGCCGCGTCATGCTCGCCCTCAAAGTGGCCGTTGAAGAATCCTCGTCCAAGGCGCGGAAACACGTTACGCCCCGTACGCTGGTCTTCGACGAAATCGACATCGGCATCGGAGGCCGCGCCGCCGAGGCCGTAGGCCACAAGCTCAAGGCGCTCGGCCGCGCCCAGCAGGTTTTGTGCGTAACCCACCTGCCGCAGATCGCCGCCTTCGCCGATCAGCACCTCGCCGTTGAAAAGCGCGAGAAGGACGGCCGCACCCAGACCCGCATCCGCGTCCTCGACGACCGCGCCCGCACCCACGAGGTCGCCCGCATGTTAAGCGGCGCCAAGGTCACCGACACCAGCCTGCAGCACGCCGCCCAGATGATCGCCACCAGCCGGTAGGGCTGAAGAAACAACTCCCTTCGCTGCCCAACTGTATATGTCGATTCGCCCTATGTCCTGTGATTCGGCTTCGCCGTCGAACCCCGCACCTCGAGGCTGGTCGAAACCAGAAATTCCCGCGGCAGATTCGGGTTTCCCCCATCCTCAGCCTGCGCCCGCAGCGCCTCAAACGCCGCTCGCGCAAGCTCGGTGCGCGAGAGCCGGATCGTGGTCAGCGGCGGCAGCGTGTACTCGTCGAAGGCAATGTCGTCGAGCCCGATCACCGACAGATCCTCGGGCACGCGCACCCGCTTGGTGTAAGCCGCGCGCAATACGCCAATGGCTGTCAGGTCGTTGGAGCAGACAATCGCCGTCGGCCGGGCTTCCAATTCCCATAGCTTTTCAAACCCCGCCATGCCGCCCTTCAGCGTGTGGTCGCACTCGATCACATGTTGTTTCTCGAGCGGCAATCCGGCCTTCTGCATGGCGGCGCGAAAATCGTTCTCGCGCGTCAGCGCCGAGTGCAGGCTGTGCGGCCCGGCCAGGAAGGCAATGCGCTGGTGGCCAAGCTCCGCCAGGTGATTCACGGCCGCGTGCAGTCCGGTCGAGTAATCCAGCAGAATCGTGCTCGCCTTGGGATCGTCCAGCTTGAATTCAGCCAGCACAATCGGCACGTTGCGATGCGTGAGCTGATCGAGCACCGGTTCTTCCTCGCCGAAGGTCATCACCGCAACGCCTTCCACCTTGCGCTCCAGCATGCGGCGCACGCAGGTGGTCAGCAGCGCGGGATCGCTGTTCGACGAGCTCACCAGGATCTCGTATCCATGTGCAACGGCGATCTGCTCGAAGCTCTGGATCAGCTCAGGGAAGAACGGATTGGTAATGTTCTCGACAATGATTCCAAAAAGACGGCTGCGCCCTGAAACCAGCGTGCGCGCGTGCGTGTTCGGGAAGTAGTTGAGCTGCTTGATCGCCTTCCATACGCGCTTTGACAGCCGTTCGCTCACCAGCGGCGAGCCATTGATGGTCCGTGAAACCGTGGCAATCGACACCTTCGCCACCGCTGCCACAGTGCGAATGTCTGGCATCTTGCCAACAGGCTTCTGAGTGGTTTTGCGAGGCACGAACCAATCCTAATTCAGATCAACGCCCTGTTAAAGCCTTAGGCCAATTTTTTCTTGGATTTGCCGGGCTATCCTACACCCGCTCGGCAATCAGCAGCCTCAGGTCGCGCAGGTTGTGCCCCGTCGGTCCTGTCACAACCGAGTCGCCCAGCGCCGTGAACAGTGGGCAGGCATTGAACGCGGATAGCGATACCTCGGGATCGAAGCCGAACGACCTCGACCGCGCCACAGTTGTAGGATCGGCGATCGCTCCCGCCGCGCGCGTATTTCCATCGATGCCGTCTGACCCCGCGCTCAGCAGGGTCAGGTGTTCGCCGGGATACTTCTCCAAGTCCAGCGCGCACGTCAGCACGAATTGCTGATTGCGCCCGCCCGCTCCCGGCGTCCGGTCCATCGTCACCGTGACCTCGCCCACTGAGATCAGGCACACCCGTTCATGGCTTCGCCGCAACTCGTGGAACCGCTCCAGGAGGTACTTTGCCGCATCCGCGTAATCCCAGTCGTCGCAGCTGTTATCCACCACCGTGAAGTAGCCTGCCTTTTGCGCCTGCAGCCGCGCGTTTTCAACCAGGTCGTGGCTCGAAAGCAGAACCTCGAACACCGAGTCGCGAAACGCCTCATCTTCGCCGCTCATGGTTACGGCCGAAGTTATCCGCCGCGTCAACTTGGGCATGAACGGCGGAAGCCAGCTTTTGTTCCCCGGCGATTCGGGAAGATCGGTGCGCTCGAAGAACTCCCGCACGGGCGCCGGGAGCTTCTCCGCCAGGTGATACTTCGCAATCAGGTCGTGCACGTCCGCCACTGTTGAGTGATCGGGCGAGGTCGGCCCCGATGACAGCGCATCCAGCGTTCTCAGCGGCACGTCGGGCAGCAGCAGGCTTACCTTCGTCGCTTCCGGCGCGGCCATCGCCAACCGGCCGCCCTTTACCGCTGAAAAGTGCTTGCGCAGGGTATTCACTTCGTTGATCGGCGCGCCCGAAGCCAGCAGCAACCGGTGAAACTCAATGGTGTCGTCGAGAGTGATCTTAGGGTCAATGGGCAGATCGAACATCGCCGACCCTCCCCCGGAGATGAGGAAGAAAATCAGCGTGTCTTTTTTTGCCTTGCGCAACATTGCCAGCGTCGCCCGCGCCGCGGCAAACGTGTCTTCGTTTGGTAATGGGTGCCCGCCCTCGAAATAACGGAACCGCCAGTTCCGGCTCCTGGGCTGCTGATTTGTGCAGCAGATGCCCCGCACTCCCTTGCGCCGCTTCATCCGCTCCAGTAGAACTTCAAGCATGGACCCGGCGGCCTTGCCCAGTGCGATCACAAATACGCGCTTGTATTGCGCCAGGTCGATCGTTGCCGGTCCGCTTCCGTCGGGCAGCAGCCGGTGCATGCGGCTGCCTTCAAAACAAATGCGTCTGTCGAAGGCCGATGCAATGTTGCAGGCTTCCAGTGCGCCCGTGAAGATGTGCGTTGCCGAATCGTGCAGGGTATCGAGTACTGAGTCGCTGACCGGGGTCATTTGAGTTGCTCCTTAAGCCAGCCGGACATTGCCTGCTGCATGGCAGAAAGTCGATGGGTAAAGAAGTGGTCTGCACCGGGAATGAGAATCAGCTGCTTCGGTTCGGCCGCGCGAGCCGCAACCGATTCCAGCTCTTCCGGCCGCGCGAATTCATCGCGCGCGCCACTTAGAAACAGTTTTGGGAGATTGGCTTCTTCAAGGAAGGAATAACGATAGTCGCGTCCGGCTGCCTCGGTGGGCAGTCCAAGCGCCGCAATCGCGCGCACGCGCCGGTCCACGCCATTAGAGCCGCAACAGGCCTTCAGCGCCATTGCCGCTCCAAAGCTGAAACCCGCCGCCACGATCGGCCGCCCAAACTCGCGCCGCAGCCAGTCGAGCCCGGCCAGTACGTCTTCGAATTCGGCCTCGCCGTCGTACCCGCCCTCGCTCAAGCCCACGCCGCGGAAGTTGAACCGCAAAACCGGCAGCTCAAAGCCCCAATGCCCGCGATTTATCACCTGCATTGCGTGGTACACAACCCTGTTGTGCATTGTGCCCCCGCCCAGCGGGTGAGGATGGCACACAAGCGCGGCAAACGGCGCGTCGCTCGCGCCTTCATTCAGCAATCCTTCGAGTCTGCCTGCGGGCCCTGAAAGCATCACGCTGCGCTGCCTGCGCGGTGATGAGTGGCCCTTTCCCGGGTGCGCCCATTGGCTTACTTCGGCTCTCTCCAACGGTTCTGAAACCTCCAAAACCCCCAGCCCGGCCGGAATAACGTGAACCTCGGCGCTCGCACTTGCGCAGACCATGCCATAAATAATTCTACGCCTGGTCGTCTGTCACGCCGCAATTGAAATTATTTCAGTACCGCATCGCGGACAAAACAGACAGTCGCTGAGCGACCGGACGCCGGACTTCTGCCGCCGCTACGGCAAGTGTCCGGAGGAAGGGAGTCGAAAGATCTGCCGTTGCCTTTCGGCTTTGTTACTTATTAGGAGTGTCTTGCAACGGGCCCGGGGCCGCGATTGTTTCGCGGCCCAAAACTTCAGTGCCAAATCGATTATCTAATGACATTTTGTACTCCATGATCGGGGTAAAACGTGGTACAACTCCACCATGACAAAGGGGCAGATAGAAAACCCACCAGGACAAGTCAACCTGAAGACGCTTGCTGAGCACCTTGAGCTATCGCAGACCACAGTTTCACTGGTTTTGAATAATTCTCCCTCTGCAAAGTCCATACCGCAGGAGACCCGCAACCGGGTGGTCGAGGCAGCGCGCCGGCTTAACTACCGGCCCAACTACTTTGCCCGTTCACTGCGGCAACGCCGATCAATGAGCGTGGGCGTACTGGTGTCGGATTTGAGCGAGGGCTATTTCACGCGAGTGATGACCGGCGTCGTACAGGAACTGAACCAGGCTCACTATTTCTTTTTCACCACCTGCCATTACTGGAAAAAGGAGCTGATGGAGAAGTATCCGCGCATGCTCCTGGACCGCGCTGTCGACGGGTTCCTGCTGCTGAATACCTCTCTGAGCAGCGGTCCTGTTCCCGTGCCGGTGGTCGCGATCTCGACGCACTCTGAAGCGCCGATTGGGGTGACCAACGTCGTTCTGGATCACGACATCGCCGCCAGGCTGGCGCTGAAACATCTTTACGATCTGGGTCACCGGCGGATTGCATTCATGCGCGGCCCGAAGGCCATTCCCGACTCGGAGTTCCGCTGGGCGAGCATTCAAAAGGTCGCCAGGGAACTGAATCTAAAGGCTGATCCGGCGCTCGAAGTCCGCCTGGACGCAAGCGGCTGGCCGATGAAGACAGGCCAGCACCCGATGGAACCGCACATCGCTTATGCTCCGACCCGCGCGCTGCTGGAGAGGACCCGCGATTTTACTGCCCTGTTCAGCTTTAACGACATGGCGGCAATGGGCGCCATTCGCGCCATCAAGGACTCAGGTCTCACCGTGCCGGGCGACATCTCGGTGGTGGGTTTTGACGATACCACCTCGGCCGCATTCTCGATTCCCTCGCTGACTACCGTTCACCAGCCGCTCTTTGAGATGGGCAAACGGGCGGCGGAGATTCTGCTGGATAGAATCGCCGACCGCGATAAGGAATATCCCAAAGAGGTGATGATGAGCCCGGAACTGGTGGTTCGCGAGTCGACCGGGCCGGCAAATACGGGGAACAGGGGCCAGGGAACAGGAATCTGAGGTTGAAACCCGAGACGGAGACGGGAAGACGTCGGAATTTTGGCCGGTGCCCCGCCGTTTTCATGGTTTCATCGTAAAGAGGGCGGGAGGCCACGACGGACGAACCACGATCCACGATTCAGGAGCAGGCGGCTTCAAGCCAGCGACTGATATAGATCTGGGCGTGCGCCTCGCCGCAGTAGTGACGCGCGCCGGGTGCGTCGGCGGTTTCTTTGGTCCACTTGAAGATGGTGAGTTGCGCACTGTTGCAGTTGATGACGATCCAGCGGAGCGGATTGTTGCTCTCTTCGCCGCAGATTTCACATCGATAGATGGTGCCGATCACAGGTGACCTCCGTATTAATGGCTTGGGGAATCCCGCACGGTTTCACTGTTTTACTGCTCAGCTGTTCCCCTGTTCCCTATTCCCTGCCTTCACTCCAGCATCTGCATATCGAGCGGGGAAACCAGCATGCAATCCATGGTGCGCACCGAAGCAAGGGCGCGCTTGAGCGCCGAGGATTTGCAGGGCTCGACGGTGACCACGAAGGGCAAGGCGTGGGCGGGATAACCCGGCTTTTGCAGGATGGCGCGAATATTGATCTGCTCGTTGGCCAGGGCGGTGGTGATGGCGGCGACGATGCCGGGGCGATCCATGACCAGGAAGCGGATGTAGTGGGGGACCTCGAACTCGGCGCCGACGTGCGCGGGCGCGGAGGGAATCTCGACACGGCGTGAACCGTGAGCGAGCGCGAGCAGATCGCTGACCACGGCGACCGCGGTGGGATGGCCTCCGGCTCCGTGGCCCGAGAGGACCACGTCGCCTCCGTAGCGGCCGCTGGCGATAACCATATTCTCAGTGCCCTGGGACCAGGCCAACGGCGAACGCAGGGCAACCAGCATGGGACCGACGATTGCGGCCAGGCGGCCTTCGGCCTGCTCGGCCCGGGCTACCTGGCGAATGGTGCAGCCGAGGTCGCGGGCATAGCTGAAGTCGACGGCACTGATCTCAGTGATGGGCCGGGGAACGATTTCTTCGGGGTCGATCTGCACCCGCAGAGCAAGGCGCATGAGAATGGCAAGCTTGGCGCGGGCGTCGTAACCGCCAACATCTTCAGTAGGGTCGGCCTCGGCGTAGCCCTTTGCCTGGGCCTCGCCCAGCACGGGCGCGTATTCCGCGCCGCCTTCCATTTTGCTGAGGATGAAATTGCAGGTGCCGTTGAGAATGCCCAGGATCCGTTCGATGCGATCGCCGGCCAGGCCCTGCTCAAGGCCGGGAATCACGGGAATTCCGCCGGCGACGGCCGCGCCGTATTTGAGATGGCCGCCTTTTTCCTGGGCGAGCCGTTCGAGATCGATGCCATGAAAGGCGATGAGTTTTTTGTTGGCGGTGACAACGCTCTTGCCGGATGCGAGAGCCTTGCGAATCCAGGTTCCCGCGGGATCGAGGCCGCCGGCCAGCTCCACGATCACGTCCACATCGGAGGCGAGCACGGCATCTGCGTCTTCGCTCCACACCACGCCGGCCGGCGCCCAGTCCACGCGCTTGCGGGCTACATGGCGATTGAAGACGTGGGTAAGCTCGATGCCCCGCGGCTTCGATTCCACCAGAATCCGCGCCACCGAGCTGCCCACCGTGCCAAAGCCGAAAATGGCGATGCGTAGCGGACGATGCGCGGGTGCAAAGGACACCTCAACCGGCGATGCAGAAATATCTGCCTGGGACACCTGGTTTTTCCTCTTGCCTAAAGTGGGCTGCCGAAAGATCTGGCGATGATTTGATGATAACTGAGAAGCAGTGGTCAGGGCTCAGGGGTCAGCTTCTAGCTTGCAAGTCGCACGTTGCGGCTACCGACTACCGGCTCCTACTCCCTATTCCCTATTCTCTGTTCCATGCTCCTCTTTCCCTGCTAGCATGTAGTGCAGATGCGGCGCGGCTTCTCCATATTCCTGATCCTGATGTTCGGGCTCGGGCCGTTGTCGTCGTTGATCGACGGCAGCGAGGATGCGAACCTGCCTGCGTGCTGCAGTCGGCACGGAGCGCACCACTGCGTCATGTCGGCGAAGATGCAGCAGGCGCAATCAGGCAAGACGCTGATGGTGTCTGCGCCGATGACTTGCCCCAGTTATCCGGGCGCAGTTGCATTGCTGTCAACGCCGGCACAGGCGCTGGCAGCCGCGTCAAGAACGGGCGAAGAACTGCGTACGTTTGAGTATGTGCAGGTTGCAACGCACACGTCTCCGCTCTCGAAGCCCGCTCAATCGCACTCCGGCCGCGGCCCCCCGGCACCAAGCCTTGGTTGAGACAAGTTGAGAAATCGCTCGTGAAGTTAATCGCGGCGGCTTGATTAAGCCGGCCGGCTTTCGTGACGCACCGCAAGGGGCTGCGCGACCGCGCGAGACGGGCATTCTCGACACTTCCCCACAATTCAGCAGGCATTGTGCCGCTCCGGTTCGCACGCCACGCCTGTGTACGCGCTCGACCATGTTCGGAGGTCTTCATGCGACGCCTTTCTCTTCTGGCTGCTTTGATCGCAGCCGCTTCCCTGCCCGTTTATGCAACCGTGTTTGCCACGGTGCGCGGCATTGTGCACGATCAACAGCATCGGCCCATTGCCGGAGCACAGGTGACTCTCAAGGCCGTGGATTCAGAATTCGCGATCCAGGCCAAAACCAACAACGAGGGCGCGTTCGAATTGCCGCAGGCGCCGATCGGGGTTTACAAGCTCACGGTCACGGCCAGCGGCTTTGCGACCTCAACGCAGGAACTGACGATTGCCTCGGGAACCAATCCGGTGGTGCACGTTCCATTGACGGTGGGTGCTGAGGCGCAGACCATCGTGGTCGAGGGAGGGCCTGCAGCGACCGACTCGGCGACTCCCACCACGCTGGTCACGACCGAAACGATTGTCGAAACACCGGGCGCGGACCGTACGCTGGGCACTGAGATGATCACCGACTACGTTCCCGGCGCGTATATGACGCACGACATGTTGCACATGCGCGGCGGCCACCAGACCAGCTGGCTGATCGACGGCGTCGCGATTCCGAATTCCAAGATCGCGTCGAACGTGGGTCCGCAGATCGATCCCAAAGACATTGACTCGATGGAGGGGCTGCGGGGCAGCTATGCATCCGACCTCGGCGACCGCACCTACGGCATGTTCAACGTGCTGCCGCGGAACGGATTTGAGTTCAACCGCGATGGTGAGCTGCTGATCTACGGCGGAAACCTGGGCACAGGCGAGGCGCAGTTGTCGCTGGGCGACCACTCAGAGAAGACGGCGTGGTATACAAGCGTGGCCGGACAGCGCTCGAACTACGGGCTGGCGACGCCGGTGGCGCAGATCTATCACGATGCGACCAACTCGCAGAGCGGGTTTGCGTCGGTAATTCGCAACCAGACGGCGGCGGACCAACTGCGCCTGGATGCGCAGATTCGTAACGATTACTTTCAGATTCCGTATGACCCGAGCCAGACCGATTACGAGTGCACGTCGGGCTACTACTGCTCGTGGGGATTGCGCGACGGACAAACGGAGCGAGACGCATTTGTGATTGCGAACTGGGTGCACACCTTCTCACCGAAGGCGCTGCTCTCAGTGGCGCCGTTCTACCACTTCAACCTTTCCGACTACGATTCGAAGCCTACCGATCTGCCGGTGTCGACGACGTGGCACCAGAACTCCAACTACGGCGGCGCGCAGGCCGATGCAAAGCTCGACGTGGGATGGAACAGTTTCTCGGGAGGGCTGTACTCATTTGCACAGAAAGAGAGCGACCTCTTCGGCGTGGTGGTGAACGATGGCAGCGCGCCGTCGCAGTCAAACACCACGGCCAATGCAAATGCGGGACTGGTGGAGTTCTACGTGGCCGACCATCTGCGGCTGGGGCAGTATGTAACGTTGCTGGGGGGCGAGCGCTTCTCGATTTACCGCGCCTGGCTCAATGAGTCCGCGACGTATCCGCGCATCGGCGCGACGGTGCGGATCCCGCACCTGAACTGGGTGCTGAAGGGCTTCTACGGGCACTTTTTCCAGCCGGCGCCAATTCTCACAGTTTCGCCTTCGGTGCTGAATTATGCGAGCAGTTTGCCGGGCGGCGAGAACGCATTTACGCCGATTCCCTCGGAGCGCGACGAGGAGCGCCAGTTCGGCATCGAGATTCCATACAAGGGCTGGATGCTGGACATCGATACTTTCACGAACCGCGTCAACAACTTCCTCGATCATTCGAACCTGGGCGAGTCGAACATGTACTTTCCGATTGCCGTGGATGGAGCGCTGATCCGCGCCTGGGAGATGACTCTGCACTCGCCGCCGGTATGGCGGTACGGACGGTTCTACGTGACGTATTCGAACCAGATCGCAAAGCAGCGCGGCAACATCATAGGCGGATTCACGTGCAGCATTCCCACCGACCCGGCCTGCGACCTGGGACCGCAGTACATCTCGCTCGACCACGACCAGCGCGACACGCTCAATACCGGATTCACTATCAACCTGCCGGCGCGGACGTGGTTTTCCTCAAACGTCTACTACGGTTCTGGATTCTCGAACGGGTTGGGCGGCTCAGGCGAGGGGCCGTACAACGGCAACTACCTGCCGGTGCACACCACGTTCGATTCCTCGATCGGCCGCGCGTTCGGCGAGCGATGGAGGGTCGCGGTAAACGCAATCAACGTGACAAACCATCGCGTGCTGCTTGACAATTCGATCACCATCGGAGGGTTCCACTGGAACGATCCGCGTATGGTCTCGGGCGAGGTAAAGTACAGGTTCAGTTTCTAGGGCGGAATTTGCATATTAATTCGCGGGAGCGGGTAAGATGGGAATCCATGGCGACAGTTTTTGAAAAACTTAACCTCGGCGACCGGCAGGAGATTGTTGTGCTGAATGCGCCGGAGAGCTTCAAGCCTGAACTGGCGAGGCTGCCGGTGATTACCATCCACCACCACATTGAGTCGATTGCGGAGTGCGGCTTCTGGCTGGCGTTTGTCACGCGCAAGGCAGAGGTTGACAAACTGGCCCAGCAGATCGCGAAGCGCGCCAGGGGCGACGCGATTGTGTGGTTCGCTTACCCCAAGGGCACATCGAAGAAGTTGAAGTGCGATTTCAACCGCGACACCGGCTGGGACAAGCTGAAGGCGGCGGGATTCGATACCGTGCGCGCGGTTGCGATTGACGAGGACTGGAGTGCGCTGCGGTTCCGGCGGGTGGAGTTTATCAGGACGAAGTGACGGCAAGTCAGCGAGTCGGCAAGTCAGCTTGGCTGGCGGCGCACCCAAAACAACATTTACTGAAACTTGAACGGATCGAGGAATCGACCCGAAGGGAGAGTTATGCAATCGATTGTGACATCGTTGAAGCCAGCACAGAAGGAAGTGCACAAGACCGCGCAAGACCAGGACATGATTGAGGTTCCAAAGCGAGCCAAACTTGACCGCGTGGCCGAGGGAAAGCAGTTTGACCTGCCGGAGGTCGAGCCGGCGGAACAGAACAAGTAGCGAGCGCTGGGGCGAATTTCAGCTTTCCACCTGAAACAGCCCCGGCAGCACCTCGCCCGCCTTGCCTTCCACGATCTGCGTGAAGGCGTGGGCGTTGAGCGGGGGCTCGGGGCCGATGTAGACCGTGCGCGCGCCGCCCTGGCGCGCCCAGTGCACAAAGTTGGCCGCGGGATACACGTTACCCGACGTGCCGATGACCAGCATCAGCGAGCATCGGGCGATCTCGCGCTGGATGCGATCCATTTCAAGCGGAATCTCGCCGAAGAAAACAATGTGCGGGCGCAGGCGCGTTCCGCATGTGCAGCGGCCCACCTCGCTCAGCGAGGCGTAGACACGGCGATCTTCAACAGGTGGCTCGCCGCACTCGTCGCTGCAGCGGGATTTGGCCAGTTCGCCGTGCATGTGGACAAGGTTGCGCGAGCCGGCGCGCTCGTGCAGATCGTCGACGTTCTGCGTGCAAAGAAAGAAGCGGCCCGGGATCTTCGCCTCGAGTTCGGCCAAGGCGATGTGCGCGGGATTGGGCGCGGCCCTCTCGCAGTCGGCGCGGCGCTTTGAGTAAAAATCCCAGACCAGCGCCGGACTGCGTTGGAGCGCCTCTGGCGTGCAAATCTCTTCAACGTTGTAACCGGCCCACAAACCGTCTGACGCGCGAAAGGTGGGCAGACCGCTCTCGGCGCTGATGCCCGCGCCGGTGAGGACGAAGACGCGGTCTGATGCAGAAATGCGAATAACGGACATCGCAAGCTCCTAGCCTCGAGCTTCTAGCTCCTAGCTCTTTGGAGTAAGGTGAACGTTTGTGAATTCATGGGCAGAACACTTGCAGTTGCACGGCAAAGCTAGTAGCTAGCAGCTAGAAGCTAGCGGCTGGTTTCACGGCACCAGCAGCACCTTCCCCGTGGTTTTGCGCGCTTCGAGGTCCATTTGCGCCTGAGCGGCATCAGAAAGCTGGTAAGTGTGCTCCATGCGCAGCTTGAGCTCGCCCCTGGCGGCCCAGTTGAGCACATCGCCGGAGCGCCATTCCAGCTCGGCGCGCGTGGCCAGATAATGCCACATGGAGGGGCGCGTGACGAAGAGCGAGCCCCTGCTGTTGAGCTGTTGGAGATCGAAGGGCGGGACGGGGCCGCTCGACGCGCCGAAGAGCACCATCATGCCGCGCGGGCGAAGGCAGTTGAGGCCACCATCGAAAGTTGTCTTGCCCACCGAGTCGTAGACGACGTCGACTCCCTTGCCGCCGGTGAGACGCTTGACCTCGGCCTCGAAGTCCTGCTCAGTGTAGAGAATCACGTCGGAAGCGCCGGTCTCGCGCGAGAGCTCAGCCTTGGCCGGGGTTGAAACCGTAGTGATGACGCGGGCACCGATGCGCGTGGCAATTTGCGTAAGCAGCAGGCCTACGCCGCCGGCGCCGGCATGAACCAGAGCTGTATCGCCGGCCTTGAGAGGAAAAGTGGAGCAGGCGAGATAGTGCGCGGTCATGCCCTGCAGCATCGCTGCCGCGGCGCACTCCAAGCTGAGCCCATCAGGCACTTTCACCAGTTGCGCGGCGGGGACAAGCGCGTACTCCGCGTAACTGCCCATCACGCTGGTTGAGGCAACAGCGTCCCCGGCTGCGAAGCCCGTAACGCCGGGTCCGAGTTCTTCAATGGTGCCTGCGGCCTCGCTGCCTGGAATGAGGGGCAACGCAGCCTTGTAGACGCCCTTGCGAAAGTAGACCTCGATGAAATTCACGCCCGTGGCTTCAATGCGGATAAGCACCTGGCCCGGGCCCGGCTCGGGAATTGGCACATCGACGAGCTTGAGAACCTCTGGCCCGCCCGTTTCACTAATCTGGATAGCCTTCATGACAAGGTCAAGGATGAACCTTGAGGGCGGGGTGACGCAAGGGAATAGGGAGTAGCCAAATGGGGAGTAGGAAGCAGGAACTAAGGTCTCAGGCGCTTTCTATTCCCTATTCCCTATTCCCTATTCCCTGTTTTTAAAAGCTGCCTTCGCGGCGCTCGCGGATCAGGCTTTGATCGTCGCTCGAGGCGAGCCGCACCACGCGTTCGACTATGTACGGCGCTGGTTGCTGGCCGGTGTAGTACTGGCGCACCAGCAACTCGCCGAGCAGGCCGAGGGCAAGTAACTGTACTCCGGCGACGATGAGGACCGATCCGACGACAAACCACGGACCGTGGTGGTCGATCATGCTCATGTGCGGATTGAGGATCTTTAGCACCAGCAGGCAAGCCGAGATAGCGCTGCCGCCCAGGATACCCAGCAGCCCCAGTCCGCCGAAAAAGTGCAGCGGACGATTGAGGTACTTGAGCAGGAAGCGGATGGTCAGAAGATCGAAAAAGACGCCGAAGGTGCGGCTGATGCCGTAATGGCTCTTGCCGCGCTCGCGATTGACGTTCCTGATGGGGATCTCGCAGATGGATGCGCCATACCAACTCGCCAGCGCGGGAATGAAGCGGTGCATCTGGCCGTAGAGCGGGATGTTCTGAATGACTTCGCGGCGATAGGCCTTGAAGGTGGTGCCGAAGTCGTGAATATCGACTCCCGACAGCTTGGCCATGAGCCAGTTGGCGCAGCGCGATGGAATGCGGCGCATGATGAAGTTGTCGATGCGCTCCTTGCGCCAGCCCGACACCACGTCGTAGCCCTCGTCGAGCTTTTCGAGGAAGGCGGGAATGTCGTTGGGGTCGTGCTGCAGATCGCCATCCATGGCCAGGATGAACTCGCCCGAGGCGTGATCGAAGCCGGCGGCGAGGGCGGAAGTCTGGCCGAAGTTGCGGCGCAGCTTGACCACCAAAACCCGGCTGTCGACGGCGGCAATCTCCTCAAGGAGCTTGTAGGTGCGATCGCTGGAGCCGTCGTCGACCAGGACGAACTCAAAGCTCTCCCCTACCTGCTCCATCACCTGCTTGAGGCGGGCATAAAGAACGGTGACGTTCTCTTCTTCGTTATGAAACGGCACGACAATGGAATATTTCGACATATAGTGTTCGATGCTTTGAAGACAGTTCAAGGTTTCAGAACGACGGCCAAAATCTTGACCCTAAATTCAAGGATACCGCAGCTTGAACTGCAAAGGGGCGCTCGATCGACTTTTCTATCTGTCGAGCTCGTCGAGCATGGCCTGCATCTCGCTGAGAGCATGACGGTTACCGGCGCGCGCGGCAGAAGCGATTCCCGCTTTGAGCCGTTCGATGGCCTGGGCGGTGCGGCCGGCGCCGGCCAGCGTCTGCGCCGACATGAAGTAGCCTGCCGTGTAATCGGGATCGTTGGCGAGCAGAGTGTCGAACTCAGCCAGCGCGGCATCGGTTTCGCCGCGGCCTGCCAGCTCCATGGCGATCCCGTAACGGGCAAAGCTGTTCTTCTTATCCAGTGCAAGAATCTCTTTCAGTCCTTCGATCTTGTCCATGGTGCGTTTGCGTATTCTTCTCCGGCCGAAGATTCTGCTCACGAAAATTTGCGAAAATAGCCTGGATTGCCGAAACTGGGACAGATGCCCGACTCGGGGCAAGGCGGCAAACCAAGCCGCCTGACTCTAATTGTAGCCGGAGCCGAATGAACGCGAGTGAGGAACGGAGCGAACAGGAGATGAGCGATTCAGTGACGATCCCCGCCGAGCGGACAGTAGCGAGCACGCAGTCGGAGATGACCGAGATTGTGCTGCCCAACGACACCAATACGCTGGGAAACCTTCTGGGCGGGCGACTGATGCACTTCATCGACGTGACGGGCGCGATGGCGGCCTTCAGGCACTCGCGCACCTACGTGGTGACGGCGTCAATGGACCACATCGACTTTATCCGGCCTGTACATTTGGGCGACGTGGTCATGCTCAAATCGAGCGTGAATCGCGCCTTTTCCACTTCGATGGAGGTGGGCGTGAAGGTGTGGGTTGAGAATCCGCGGACAGGCGAGGTGGTACACGTCGCCAGCGCGTACCTGGTGTTTGTGGCCGTCGACGAGCATGGGCGACGCGTGAAGGTTCCCGCGCTCAAGCCTGAAACGCCCAACGAGATGAGGCGCTTTGATGACGCCCTGCTCCGCCGCGAGCATCGCGAGGCCGAGGGGCAGAGGCGCAAGCTGGAAAGAAAGGCCCTGAAAGCGCAAGAAACGTCACCGACTGCCGCGTCGTGACGGGACTCGAACCGGTCGACGGAGTTGCTCTCCTGTAAGATTTGAATTGAGGAATTGAGAGACCAAGGAGTTGTTGATGGCACATGGACATTCCATGCCTGCGCCGGTTGCCTTGCCCGGCGTCAAGAAAATTATTGCGATTGGATCGGGCAAAGGCGGCGTAGGCAAAACCACGGTGGCCGTGAACCTGGCGATCGCGCTCTCAAAGCTGGGCCAGCGCGTGGGGCTGGTCGACGCGGACATTTACGGACCGAACGTGCCGCTGATGATGGGCTCGACGAAGCAGCCGGCCGTGGGCCCGGGCAACATGATCGAGCCCAACATTACGCACAGCATCAAGACGATTTCGATCGGATACATTTCACCGGGCGACAAGCCCCTGGTGATGCGCGGGCCGATGCTGCACCAGATCATCCGCCAGTTTCTGCAGCAGGTGAACTGGGGCGAACTCGATTACCTGATCGTCGATCTGCCTCCGGGCACGGGCGACGTGGTGATCTCGCTGGTGCAGACGGTGCCGCTGACCGGCGCGGTGGTAGTTTCCACGCCCAGCGACGTAAGCCTTGAAGATGCGCGCAAGGCGCTGGAGATGTTCGGCCAGGTAAATGTGGAGGTTCTCGGCATTATCGAGAACATGAGCCACTTCACCTGCCCGCATTGCCACCACGAGATCGACATCTTCTCGCGTGGCGGAGCCGAGCGCACGGCCAGGCAGTTCAATGTTCCCTTCCTGGGATCGATTGAACTGGTGCCTGCCATTCGCGAAGGCGGCGACCGCGGATTGCCGGTGGCGCTGGGGGGCCCGAAGAGCCCGCAGGCCGCGGAGTTCTATGCGGCGGCGCAGAAGCTGATGGAGCGCGCGGAAGAGGCGGCGGCCAGGGCCAAAGATGTGATCGAGATCAGTTGATTCGTGGTTCGTGGTTCGTGATTCGTGGTCAGAAAAGGCGGAGCTGGACGCCCCGCCTTTTTATTTCTGCGGCCTGAATTGCGGTTACTGCCAGTGGCCTTCGATCAGGACATATTGGCCATGGCGATGAACCCAGCGGTGAGCCACCCTGACAATGCCGGGATGCGGTGGACGGGCCCAGTTGCTGCACGCCCACGCATAGCGGAGGCTACCCCGGTCAGGAGACCGACGCTGCGATTTTCCGCGTTCTACGCCGGTCTCGGCGGAAAGAGATTGCCTAACCGCTGAATCTGCGCGCCCACGCTGCGCAGCTTTTCTTCGATGCGCTCGTAACCGCGGTCCATGTGATAAACGCGATCGATGATAGTCTCGCCCTCGGCGACCAGCCCTGCCAGCACCAGTGAAGCCGAGGCGCGCAGATCGCTGCACATCACAGCCGCAGCCGAGAGCCGCGACGGACCGCGCACGGTGGCCGTATTGCCGTCGACCTTGATGCCGGCGCCCATGCGCACCAGTTCCTGCACATGCATGAATCGGTTCTCGAAGATGTTTTCGCGCACCAGGCTGGTGCCTTCGGCCTGCGTGGCGAGCGCCATGTATTGTGCCTGCATGTCGGTGGGAAAGCCCGGATATTCCTCAGTAGAGATGTCGGCCGCAGCCAGCTTTCCGTGGCTGCGCACTCGCACTGTATCGGGCCCCAGAACATCGACGCGAGCGCCGGCCTCGCGCAGCTTGGCGATGACCGCGCCAAGATGCGAGGTGTTGCAGTCTGAAACGATCAGGTCGCCGGCCGTAATGGCGCCGGCAATCAGAAACGTTCCGGCCTCGATGCGATCCGGATTGATGCGGTAACGCGCGCCGCGCAATTTGTTCACGCCGCGCACGCGGATGGTCGTTGTTCCCGCGCCCTCAATGTCGGCGCCCATGGTGACCAGCAGCGCGGCCAGATCGAAGACCTCGGGCTCGCGCGCGCAGTTTTCCATCACGGTTTCGCCATCGGCCAGAACCGCGGCCATCAGCAGATCTTCAGTGCCGGTGACGGTGATCTTGTCGAAAACGAGATGCGCGCCGCGCAGGCGCTCGGCGCGCGCTTCGATGTAGCCGTGCTCCTGCGTGATGGTGGCGCCCATCTGTTCCAGGCCCTTGATGTGCAGGTCGATGGGACGGCCGCCGATGGCGCAGCCGCCGGGCATGGCCACGCGAGCCATGCCGGTGCGCGCAATGAGCGGCCCGAGCACAAGCGAGCTGGCGCGCATGGTTTTCACGATCTCGTATTTGGCAACCGGATCGGAGAGATTGCGGCAACAGATGGTGGTGCGGCCCAGTGTCTCGCCTGCGCCGAGCTCGACTTCGGCGCCCATCGACTGCAACAGCCTGCGCTCGGTGGAGATGTCGCGCACCTGGGGGATGTTCTCGAGCGTGATCGGCTCTTCAGTAAGAATGGCGGCGGCCATGCAGGGCAGGGCCGAGTTCTTGGCGCCCGATACGCGAATGGTTCCGACCAGCGGATTACCGCCCTGAACGACGAATGTGTCCATGAGGATCTGGGATAAGCTCCAACGCCTGAATCTTCGAAAAAAGAATCCCTCTACTACTTTACCCGCCGCAAATGGGTCACCGTGTAGAGCTCAAAGTCCTTTTCCGGCGCTGCGAGCCAAAACGTCTCGTCAATCGCATCAGGAGATAAAATGCGATACAACTTTTTCGCGCGGAATCCCGGCAGATTCTCGATCCCGGTGGTCAGGAACTCGAACTCCTTGCCATCTGCTGAGACCGATTCAAGTACGTACTCGTTCACAAGGCCTTCGCTGTGAAACTGCATCCACAGGATCTTCTTCTGGCCAGAGTCGTAGCTGAAATAGCCCTGATCCTCGTGAACGAACTGCGGAGTCCCGGGGCTACTTGTCTGGTAGACCGAGCGGTCGTGCTGCCATAGAAAATGCCCGTTCAGCTCAAAGCGATATTCGCGCGTGGTGGTTCCCGTTCCCGGCTTGCCGCTTGTCGGGCCCTGCCACTCACCCACAAACACGCGTAGCGCTCGAAACGGATCGGCCGGCGCAGGCGATTGCGCGTTTGCGCCAAGCGCAGCAAGGCCCAGGATGGCAATCAAACCTAAGCGTATCATCACCCAGCAAGTGTAGCTTGGGATACCAATGAAGCTGCGCCCATGCAAGGAATAGTGCAGGCTGTGCTTTGACGGCTGGCCAGCCCTCGCTGATTCCGAGCTGAATTGGGGGTGCGCAATCGAACGCCGGTCCCGCGGCTTGCAGCTGCGGGACCGGAGGGGAGGGCTACTGATTCTGCGTGGTCTGCGGATCGGGGGCTGCTGCCGGCTGATCGGCGGATTGATCCTGGGCCTGCGGCTGGTTCATCGATTGCCCCTGGGGCTGCGGCTGCGTGGCCGAAACCAGGTTCAACGGCTCGGTCAGCGTAAAGATGAGAGTTGCGCCTTCATCGAGCGTAGCCTGGGGATGGTCGACGAGTAGATGAACAGTGATGGCGCCTGCGCCGATGAGGCCGCCGGCAAGCGCTCCGGCAGGACCTCCGACGAGTGCGCCGGTGACGACGCCGGCGCCGGTTGCGCCTCCGTATTCAATTCCGTCTTTTTTCATGCGCGAGCCTGGGGCCACGGTGCCCTCGCTGCCCACGCGGGTGCGCGAGTCGGGAGTTCCGGTCAGCTGCGCATACATCCTGAACTGCGCACCGTTGGGCAGAATCACGGTTTCAGGGTGCAGGACCATCGATCCGTGGCCGCCGGCGTGGCCGGTGGAAACACGCACCACCCGGCCGTCAATCTCCGATCCAGCGGGAATCAGCACCTGCTCGTTTTGGAAAACGTCGGTCATCACGCGTGAGTGAAATTGATCGCCTTCACGATTTTCAGTGGTGGAGAGGCGGTCGAGCAGGCGCACGCGGATGGTAGTTCCGTAGCCGAGCGTTCCCGGCGGCGGCGGCGCAGGATGCACAATGTCGCCGTCCGGATCGTCGATGGGCGCGCGCCGGTTGAGCGCCGGTTGCGAGTTGTCGGGCGCTACCTGCACGGTGCCGCTGTCACTCCCATCCGCCCCGTTTGCGGGTGCGTAAGAATTCGCCGCGGGAGGCATCTGCGCCGCAGCCGGCTGTGCTGGCGCGGCCTGCTGCGGATACTGCGCCGGCGACGGTTTGGGCAGCGGCGCGGGAGCCGCGGGCTGGCTGTCCTGGATGGTCGAGTCCGGAGGGGGATTCGAAGTTCCCGCGTAGGGACTCGGCTGCTGCTGTTGATCCTGCGCTGCAAGTGTCGCGGCGGCGGCAACGAGCATGGCGAACACGAGAATAGGCCGGTTCATGTATGACTCCTGTTGGCGGGTGTTTGCCGACTTCGGGACGCTGCTTTCCCTTCCCTGTTCAGACCCGGTCTGAAGGAAAAGGTTGCCAAGCGCGGTTTTAAAGCGCACCCTTCAGACAGTTCACCTATTTTCAGGCTAGCTTCATTGCTGGTTTTGCGGGCGCACAGAACGAAGGCAAGGCTCAGGTTGGGTACGAATCGAGATAGTTAATCCTCTCTCGCGCTGGGCAGGGTGCGTTCCGCGGTGTGACCGCTGCCACACCATGTCATGACGGCTGATTTGCTAGAATCCGAACGGAGTTGAGACCTTTCGGACTGTTCTAAATCCGGGGAGATTCCACGCGTGCAGGGGCTTCTAAACACCATACAAAGCGCTGCCGGAGAAGTACTTGCCGTGGATCGCCGTCCCAAATTGAATGACCGGCTGCTGCACCGCATCATGAGGAGCGATATGACTGAGATTGTTGCCATCCGTGCCCGCGAAGTACTTGATTCCCGCGGAAACCCGACCGTGGAAGCTGACGTAATTCTGGAGAGCGGCGCACAGGGCCGCGCCATCGTGCCTTCGGGCGCCTCCACCGGCGAGCATGAGGCCGTGGAGCTGCGCGACGGCGACAAGAGCCACTACGGGGGCAAGGGAGTTCTGCATGCCGTTGAAAACGTTGAGACGGTGATTGCACCCGAGCTGGAGGGAATGGACGCGGCCAACCAGCGGCTGATTGACCAGACGCTGATTGCGCTGGACGGAACCGCCAACAAAGCCAAGCTGGGCGCCAATGCCATTCTCGCGGTTTCAATGGCCTGCACGCGCGCCGTGGCGCAGACCCTCGAGATTCCCCTCTACCGTTACCTGGGCGGCGTGAATGCGAGCATTCTGCCTACGCCCATGTTGAACGTTCTGAACGGCGGCGCGCATGCCGACTCGAACGTGGACTTCCAGGAGTTCATGATCATGCCGGTTGGCGCTTCCGCGTTCAGCGAGGCGCTGCGCTGGTCGACAGAGACATTCCACACGCTGAAGAGCGTGCTGAAGAAGAAGGGCTACAACACGGCCGTGGGCGATGAGGGCGGTTTTGCTCCGTCGCTCAAGTCGAACGCCGAAGCCATCGAGCTGATACTTGAGGCCATTGAAGCTGCGGGCTACAAGCCCGGCGAACAGATCGCCATCGCCCTCGATCCGGCATCGAGCGAGTTCTACGACAAGGAAAAGAAGAAATACGTCTTCAAGAAGGGCGACGGGCGCGAGTTGTCGAGCGAAGAGATGGTCCACTTCTACGACAACTGGGTGAGGCAATATCCGATCGTCTCGCTTGAGGACGGCCTGGCCGAGGACGACTGGGAGGGCTGGCGCATCCTGACCGATAAGCTGGGCAGCCGCATCCAGCTTGTGGGCGACGACATCTTCGTGACCAACGTGAAGCGCCTGCAGCGCGGCATTGAAGAGGGCGTAGGCAACTCGATTCTGATCAAGGTAAACCAGATCGGAACCGTGACCGAGACGCTGGAGGCGATCGAGCTGGGCCGCCGCTACGGCTACACTTCGGTCATGTCGCATCGCTCGGGCGAGACTGAAGACACGTTCATCGCCGATCTTGCAGTGGCCACCGGCGTAGGCCAGATCAAGACCGGCTCGTGCAGCCGCACCGACCGCATTGCCAAGTACAACCAGTTGCTGAGGATTGAGGAAGAGCTGGGCTCAGGCGCTGTTTACCTCGGCCTCGAAAGCCTGAACTACAACGACTAGTTGCTCGATTTCAACGCTGAATAGTTGGCTAAACGGGGCGCGAGATTCGCGCCCCGCGTTATTTTGAACGTCGCTTTTCCCCCGGCAACCGGATTCTGCGCGGTTCAGGCCAACACTTTCAGCCCGTGCAATAAACGCAAAAGCCTCCGGCCTGGGAGGCTTTTGTTTTGATGCAAGATTCAGCCGGCTGTTACCGGATGCGCAGCGACTTGATCGCCTCGGGCAGGCGCTCTTCAATCGACTTGGCGCGCTCGGCGGCGATTCCGCCCAGGTAAGAGGGGGCCGGCGTGGCCATCAGCACCAGTGCCAGGGCGATCACCGAGAAGATCAGCCCGGCAATTCCTGCCGAGACGAGCATATGGTACATGTCGAAGACGTCGAGGCCAAGGATTTTGAAGGCGACATGCTCCAGGGGCTTGATGTGCTTGAGCACCGCCAGCGCAAAGAGGAAGAAGATGGCGGCGAGCGAGGTTAGAATCGCCAGGGTTGCGTCGAGACTGCGATGGAATTTTTGGCGGGCGCTGCAGTGGGCGCACTCAGAAAAGTGTTTCACATAGTCCCGGCGCATCTCAGGCGAGATTCCCGAGATGTCGTATCGCCAGCTTGCCAGGATGGCGCCAACTACCCGGTCGCTGCATTGCGTTCTTGCCATAGCCATTAAGACTCACTTTGCTAAAAAATTGGCTCAGTCAATTTTCGGACCGGTGGCTGAAGCGTAACTCCCACTCTTATCCGATGCTCCATCTGTCCCGAGGTCACGATGGCGCTGTTTTTTTGATTCTCCTTCGCCGGCAAAGGTTCTGATTCGGCCGCTCAAAACGGCAATTCGCACTTTGGGGAGGGACGCAAGTGTCTTACCATTGTAACCTTTTTCACTAAAAATCAATAGGAGATAAAGGTTCGTGCTGCGAAGCGAGGATGAGCCGATTGGTGAGCAAACTGGCCCTTGGCGCGAGGGCTTGCTCAGCCGCAACCCTTGCCAGATCAGGCAGATTGTTGCTCTCAGAGAGGTGCCCGAGGATCACCCAAGCGGCATGGCCGTCGTAGTTGTTGGCAAGGAACTCCGCGGCGGCGGCGTTGGAGAGATGGCCGACACGCGAAAGAACCCGCTGTTTCACCTGCCAGGGATAAGGCCCGTCGCGGAGCATCTCAAGATCATGATTCGATTCGAGAAGCAGAAGGTCGAGCCGCTTGAGCTGGGCCCTGACGTTTGGCGTGATGTAGCCGAGATCGGTGGCAAAACCCAGTCGAATGCCCTCTGTGGAAAAAACAAATCCAACAGGGTCGGCGGCGTCGTGCGGGATGGTGAAGGGGCTGAGGTCGATGTCGCCGATGGAGAAGGGCTGGCCCGCTTCAAAGTACTCGACTGCCGGAAGCCACGCCGGATCGCTCTTAAGGCCCGACGATTGAGCCTCAGGCGGTTCTTCAACCGGTTTAGCAGGCGTGTCAGCTGACTTTGCCGGGGCGTCAACCGCCGGCCCGGCGGATTCGTTTTCCATGCCGGGATCTTCATGATCGCCGGCCACTGCCGCGGAATCGATTTCGGCCTGCCGCTCCGCCTGCTGGCGCCTGCACTGTTCAAGCCACTGCGCATAGGTCATCAGGCGGCGCGGGGTCAGCCAGCGCATCCAGGCCCGGTGCGTAGCCTCGGTAAAGTAAACCGGGATGCCGAGTTTGCGTGCGGTGACCGCCAGGCCATTGACGTGGTCCTGGTGTTCATGGGTGATGACGATCGCGTCGAGGGTGCCGGGATCCTCGCCAGCCAGCTTCATGCGGCGAAACAGCTCCCGGCAGCTCAGGCCGGCGTCGACCAGGACGCGCGTGCGCCCCCCTGAAACGACCGCACTGTTGCCCTTCGATCCCGAGGCCAGTACCGTGAAACGGACCATCTCTTGAGCATACAGCGACTGCAGAAAGACGGGCTGAGGAACACCGGCCTAAGTTATATTGATTGGTGGTTGACTGAACGGGTACCCCGATCGATACCGGCTTCGATACCACGACGCGATTTCCCCGGATCTCAAGGCCGGGCCATCGATTCCCGCCAGAAGATCGAACCAGGCAATGCCCGGAACGCGTTCGCGAGGCAGTGCAGAAACCGGAAGGAGAGCGCATGAAGTATATTGCCTTGATTGTCGCCATACTATCGGGTTGGGTCATCAGCCAGAATCTGCTTGAGGGCGCGGTTGGCGCCTATGTTTCCGTCCTGTTCGCCTACCACTTTTTCCTCGCGTTCCTGTTGGCCTACATGGACTGGAGCGGGGGCTTCAAGTTGCCCATGCAGCGGGTCTTAACCGTCCACTCCGCGACGCTGATCCTCCTTCTCTTCTTTATTGCGGTTCGAAACTACATCCCGTTGTTTGGACTGGTTTCTGCCTTTGTGCCGGCGTTCGCCTTCCTTGAGATGGAGTTGATTTTCGGGAAACAAAAGAAGAAGCACGAGAGCGAGACGGTCCCGGGTCTCCCATACGCTGCCAGCCCGCAAGATTACAGCGAATTTGTGCAATATCTGAAGCAGCCGACCCGGCAGTTCGCCAAGGCGGGACGTCCGGTGCAGGAGGAGTACGGCTTCTGGCTGGCGGAACGGAATAGGATACGAGCGGCCAACCAGGCCGGCGGCAGTGCTGCTCCCAGCTCGGCGGGAAACTCGCAGAGGCCCTGATTCCGGAATTCCGCGGCAGGAATCAGGCCGCCGGGCGGGGAACTTCGCACATCAGCTCAATGGGGTGACCGTCGGGGTCGTTGAGGACGGCCAGCCAGAGATCGTGATCGGGCATCCTGGCGACAAACTGTGGCTGTTGCACGATCTGAACTCCCCGGGCACTCAATGCGTCGCAGGCCTTGTCGATATCTGCCACGCGGAAGTAGAGGATAACGCCACCGGTGGCAACCGGCTTGTCACTTGCTCCGATCAGAAGTCTCACTTCGCCACACCGGAAGAACGACATAGTCCCGGCATCGAAGAGATGCGTAAGGCCCAGCGCCTGGCCATAGAACTCTTTCGAGCGGGCGAGGTCGCTGACATAGATGGCGATCTGGCCGATGCCCTCTGGTTTTACGCCTGAATCGATGGATTGAATTTCGCTCATGCTGCCTCCTGTGCCGCGGCCAAATCGCAACTACCCCACGCCGGGCAGCACCGCCGGGATTTCGATGGAAACCATGGTGCCGCGGCCGGGGTTGCTGACTACGCTGAAGTTTGCCTGATCGCCATAGAGGACGTCGAGGCGCTCTTTGACATTTTTCATCCCGATTCCGGCGCCGGTGTGGCGCAGCGCGCCGGCGGGACGGTTGCCCATGCCCACGCCGTCGTCGGCCACTTCAATCAGAACACGGTCGCCGATGAGCTGGCTGCGCAGAGTGACTGTGCCGCCGCTGATACGCGGCTCCAGCCCGTGCTTGATGCTGTTTTCAATCAGCGGCTGCAGCAGGATGCTGGGCACCATAACCGAAAGCGTGCGGGGGTCGATCTCTTTCTCGACCTTGAGCTTGCCGGATCCGAAGCGGACCACTTCGATATCGAGATAATCGTCGGTAAAGTTCAGCTCCTGGCTGAGCGGAACGTACGTGTCGTGATCCTTGAGCAAGGCGCGCAGAATGTTAGCGAGCTTCACGGTCATCTCGCGCGCCAGCTCAGGCTGGCTGCGCACCAGCGAGGCGATTGAGTTGAGCGTGTTGAACAGGAAATGCGGGTTGATCTGTCGCTGCAAGGCGTCGAGACGCGCCTCGAGCACCAGCCGCTTTTGTTCTTCGAGCGAGAGCTCGACGCGCAGCGCGTTCCACACCTTGAGCGCGATGCCCACAACGATGGGTGCGCTGATCCAGACCAGCGGCTGCAGCCAGATTTGGTTGGCCAGCAGCGCGAAGAGCCGGTGCGGGAATTCGTGGGCGACCCAGTCGCGCGCCATCTCCATCAGGACGATGATGACCAGGAGCAGAATCTGGCGGTCGATGCGCGGCTTGCGAAGGTTGCGGCGCACCCAGCGGTAGATGCTGAGATCGATGAACGGTGTGAACGACCAGATGTCCTCGGCTCCAACGAATTGGCCCAGCATCCCGGCCGCGAAGCCAAGCACGACGTTGAATGGCAAAGCAAGAAACTCGTAATGCAGGACCGCTGGAATGGAGAACACTGCGCCCGAGAACATGGCCCATCCAGGACCGACCAGCAGACCGAGAAGAATGACCGCTTCAAACGATATGTCGGCAGCCGAAAAATTCGGTACGATGAACCGGAAATAAACGCCCAGCGTAAGAGGAACAAGGAAGAACGCCAGCAGGGCGAGGGTCTGGCGGCGCCGGCGGTGCTCGGCGAACAGCAAGCGGCGGAAGGTGCTGGCGCGGGCCAGCACGCTGGCCACCGAGGCCACCACCCCCAGCTTTACCAGGAGCGTAATGAACAGGATCCGGACGTCCACCCCACAACTGTACCGCGCCGCGCGCGTGTGGGGCCAGACTGATGGAGCGGATGAGCCAGACGCAGCTCATCGCGGGTCCATTCTTACGCGGTCCCTCATTCGATGGTTGAAGCCCGTTGCCCGCCGTCACAAATTGGCCGAGCGGGCATCAGATAAAATTGACGTATGGCAAATGCAGGCGCAATCAAGGTTGCTGAGGCGGATTTCCCCACGCGTTGGGGGAACTTTCGCATCATGGGCTTTGAGGGCAAGCCGGATACCGTGCCCGATTGCGGCCCCGAATCATCTGCAAAGATCGCGCCCGAGGGGCTGGTGGCCGTGGTGATGGGCGACATTCATGCGGCGCCGCCGCTGGTGCGCATTCACTCGCAGTGCCTCACGGGCGACGTGTTCGGCTCGCTGCGCTGCGACTGCCGGTTGCAGTTGGAGATGGCGCTGACCATGATCGGCGAGGCGGGTGCGGGGGTTCTGCTGTATGAGCAGCAGGAGGGTCGCGGCATTGGGCTGATGGCCAAGCTGCGCGCCTACGAATTGCAGGACCAGGGGCTGGACACGGTGGAAGCCAACGAGGAGCTTGGCTACGCCGCGGACTGCCGCGCCTACAATATGCCTGCCGCAGTGCTCAAGCTGCTGGGCGTGAGCCAGGTCCGGTTGATCACCAATAATCCTGACAAGGTTGCGGCGCTGGAGTCGGCCGGCATCGAAGTTGTGGAGCGGGTTTCGGCCGAGGTTGAGCCGCAGGATACCTTCGCCGCGTACCTGAAGACCAAGCACGAGAAGATGGGGCACATTCTCGAATCGGCGGAATGAGCTGATCGATCCAGGAAGTTGTTTTGCGCTGGAAGATCTTCCCTCAGGTGCTAAAGCCCGACTCGTATCAGAGGGCTAATCGGCACGACTAAAGTCGTGCCCTGACTCAAATAGCGACCGCAAACTGCTTTAGATTCATGGGCTCGACAGAACGCTCGGCTATTCTTGTGCTAATTCTGTGCTACGGATTCCCGCGAAGTCCGCGAGTCCGAGTTCCTTGCAATCGAGGCTTCTTCATCTGCGTTATTCGCCCTGAGCCGTGCTTCTTGTCTGACCAGCCTGGTTACGAAGGATTGATGCCCCCGTTCTCAACGGTACTGGAAGTAAGACATCGAGGCTGTGTCCGTCTGCCAAGGGCATGTCGAAAGGCTGCTATGGCACCTTTTTCGCAATCAGGACTTGTCCGGTGCGGTTACACTCATGCAGATCGCCGCTTTGATCTATGGTGAAGTAGAGTCCATTATAGCCATTCACCTGAAGGTACCTGGGGCCGCTTTTAGATACTGTGACTTTCAGTTCAGAGGTTACAGCCTTTCCGCTTATCGGCATGTACGCGTTCTTGTAATATTTGTCATTACTTTTATAGAAAACAACCTGAAAGCTGTTCCACTCCGGTGGAAACTGCCAGCGTCCTATCAGCTCTTCGCCAGGTGCGGGCCTGTAGAAATGATCGTCACTCGATTGTTGCTCCGTTGATTGAGTCGCAGGGGTGGCATTGCCGTGAGGTCGCGAATCATCTTCTTTCGTCAGCATATTGCTTGTGACCCAGCATGCCTCACCGCGTAATGTATGAACTTTAAACCCGCTGAAGCTCTCATCAACGACCTTGACGCTCTGTCCCTTGCGCAGAGTTGTGACTCCCTCCGATACGAATAGCTCGCTCATTTCGTCGTAGGCATTCTTCGCAGAAAGGTCAATCAGTTTCGCCAAGGCTTCTTTGGATTCCATGCACCATATGTCGTCTTTTACATTGGCATACTCGTTAATCGTTACCGCATCCGACTGATCGCCGGAGCAGGCACGGATCAAACCGAACACGACGAGTAGCGGGATGACGCCTGCAACTACCAGCAGTCCCACAATAGCACCGGGGGTCCATTTCATGGATATTTCGGCCTCTCTATTAGCTTCGGTTTCCTTTGCCCCAACTCTGATCTGTTCCTCCGCAAAGAATCAGGTTGCCCGACTCATCCCTAAGCGGTTCCCCCGTTCGCGGATCGCGCTTCGGCAGCTTTTCCAAATGGCGGCGAAAACCTCTACCGGTCATGTCCTGCGCAAAGCCGCTGCCGCAGTCTGGACACTTTTCATCAGGCAACTGATCGATTTCCTGATTCGACGCCATCGCATCCTCCTCCTGGTTGTGCAGGCGCAGAAACTCACTACTAATTGAGGGGGCTTCTTGTCCCGCTTTGAGAGTCTGGGAAATTTTACTCCTCGTTGCTTGGCGAGTCTGAAGGTATGCGTCACTTGCATCGAAAATGCATGTTTTTCTTTACTTCGTCGGGGTCGCGGGCGGGTGATCGCCAATAGGGAGGTTTCGGTCCAAAGCATGCAGCCGTCGTGGACCAGGATTTGTGCTAATTTGTGCTAACGATTTGGAGTTTGTCGACTTCTTGAGCGTTTGGAGCATTGCAGAGTCAGTAAGTTGCGCGTTTTCAATCGCCGTTTAAGTCGTGCCCTTTCAAGACAGATCGTTTTCCCTGATTCTGCAGCGTTAACACCCGCCACAATCTCCACAGCACAATCGCCAGCGCTGCGAGCGCGGCCCACCACAGGGCCAGCGTGAGGTTGCAGACCCACGCAGGTGCTTCTCCCACGCGGCGCAACAGAAACGGCAAAAAGCTCCAGCAGGTGATGTGGACGTAGTCCCACGGGTCGCCGTGCATGGGCGAGTTAACCAGGCCCCAGGCGTCCATCTTCCCCAATGCGAAGGCAGCAATGTTTTTAAGCCGCAGCCAGACCACGAAGGTTGGATGGCCGAGTGTCTCCTCCTGGTAGAGCTCGAGCGAGAGCCAGAAAGCAACCGACGCCGCTTGAACGACCGCGCTTGCAGCGATCAGCGCTGCACCCAGCGCGCGGACAACGCGGCCCGCCTCACGCCACAGCAGCAGAAGAAGCGGAACCGCAAGCAGCGCCGCAAGCTCAGCGGTGGTTGCAACGTAGCGGTCGCCCCAGGCCGAGTCGCCGGCAAAGGTAAAGTAACGCGCGTAGAAGCAGATGCTGGCGAGTAACATTGCCGCCGTTGCGATCGCGTAGGCCTTGATGGCGGGCGTCATGCGGCGCCAGGCGACAACTGCGAGAATCGCCATGAGGATGAGAAGCGGGTCAAAGAGGAAGATGGACTTTTCAGGCGCGAAGAGCGCGCCGAAGAAGCCGGAATGAAACGGTGCGCTGAAGGGAAAATTCGCGGGCAGACTCGGGTCGAGTGCGCGCCACTCGCGCGCGGCGATGTCCGCGTAAGTATCGGTGAACGAGCCGAAGCGGTAGAACTGGTAGAGCCGGTCGAGCAGGATGAAAAACGCGTAGACGGGCAGCGTGACGGCAGCGAAGCTTTTGGCGCGGGCGCGCAGCGCGGAGCCGCGAGTGCCGCTGAGCCGGAGCGCGAGCGCAGCGAAGAGCGCGCAGCCCAGCAGATCGAGGCCGGTGGTGAGGCGCGTGAGAAGATTCAGGCCCAGCGCGGCCGTGCCGATGAGCAGCGCGCGGCGGCTGCCGGTCTGCGCCCACTCCAGTTGCCAGCAGAAGCCGGCCAGCGTGAGCAGGCAGATGTAGTTGTTCTCCATCATGTTCTGCGTGTAGTGCAGATGCGTGGTGAGGAGCAGCAATGCCAGCACGCCAGCCGCGGACTGGCCAACGGAGAAATTCATGCGTCGCAGAAAACGGAAGCAAACCAGCGCCGTGAGCACGTTGAGCAAAATATTCACGCCGTAGCTCACCACGATATTGCGCACGCTCGGATCGTTGCCGTTGTAGTCGGCAAAGACGGGCAGCCGTTCGATGTACGTTCCCGCAACGTCGAAGGGCAACATCAGCAGTGGCTGGCCGATGCCGTACCAGGTTTGCAGCTTTCCGTTGCGGCCGTGGATGCCGAACTCGGGATATTCGTAGGGAAAGACGGGCGGATCGCCGGTCCAGAGGGCGTGAGCCGCGTTTTCGCGATGCTGCGTGTCTGCCGATCCAAGCTCGCCGGACTGGACCACAATGGCGATGAGCGCGGCGGCCACGGCAAGTAGAACCAGCGGATTGCGGCTGGCGGACTTCGACTGCCGAGTACCCCCCCTATACCCTGCAAATAACTCTTGTATTTTCATCGGCTTACGCAGTCAATTTCACGGTAAATATAAGAAAATACATGAGTTGCTGTCAAATATTTCAAAATAAGAAACTTACCTGGAAGGTCGAGGCCCAATTCAGTCCAGCATCCCATCGATGTGCTGCCTTTCCAGCTTTGAATGTAGCGCAAAGTGGGGAAATTATCTGCAAGGCCCGTGATTCGTGGGTCGGGATTCGTGGAGCGTAGTCAGGGAGCAAGGGATTGATGGCGAAGTGCCTTCAACACTTTGGCCGTCGTCACCACCTGGCCAGTGTGGCGCTGGGCGTGGTCGGCGACGTGGATGAGCGCGCCGCCGATGGATGTCGGCAATTGCTTGCGGCCCACAAAGCGCGGCGTGTTGAGATCGGCCGTGGCAAGCACGCGAATGCGGCCAGCGGCGTTGGAGAATGAGATTTCGATCTCGGCAATGAGTGCGGCGAGAGTCTCATCTCCGGTTGACTCGGCTTTGAGCGCGGCTAATTGCTCTGCTGTGAGTTGGTTCCCTTCTGCATAGGTGAGAATGCGATCGGTGGAACGGGCGATGTGGCGCAGATGATACGCGATTGGCGTCAGTCCCAGAGGCGCGGAGCGCACTTCGGCGTCGGTCAAACCCGCAGTCCACTTGGCGATGTCGTCGAGAGCCAGGTCGAGCGCGTGCAGAACGGCGCGGCCGGCGGCGGGGACATCGGCGTAGGTACCGCGCAGCCAGGGTTCGGTGTAGGGGGCGTTGCTCATGGGGAAATCCCTTCGACGAATCACACTTGCTGCGGAATGTTCCTGCCCTTCGCGCCATTCTTTCGGGCGTTGCTTGTCCAAATGCTCAGCCAAGCCCCTAAAGAATAAGCAGAGGATGCAATGAGAGGTAGCGCCACGACAAACTGATCGAAGCAATGGTTTCTCGGACTACATCCGGTGCCGAAGAAGTGGACGAATATGGAAGAGCCGTGAAATGGAGAAATAGCTAAGATTAGACACGTGAACACAAACGGCAAAACCCAAGTCCAAATCATGTATCTGCGTTTTAAGTACTTCCCAAGCACGAAGCCCAAGAGCAGTCCAACCGCTGCTTGAACAGGAAAGCCAGGTATTTCAGTGAGTAGCCAACTCGCTTGTTTGTAGGTGACAGAAACGTTCCAGATCTGAGCGAGTGAATTCTCAGTGCCAATTAACACGTCGGACAGCAGCACGATTCCTATTGTGCCGAGTAGGAGATGCAGGGTCGACCGGGCGATTGCCCTCCGGACCGTTTTACTCGACGCGAAATCGACACTTTTCTCTGGCATAGGCTGTGAACGCCCGCGTTCACCCTACATCTGCGCTTCAACGGGCCGCTTACCCCGCGCTCTTCACCCTGACCACGGTGATCTTCTCAAAGCCTTCTTCGAAGAGCGGTGGTTTGAGCTTCTCGGCCATGCGGCGCATTACTTCTTCGCTCACCGAGCGGTCGCGCTGGCGATTGCGCTCAAGGCACACCTCGAGGGGCACGTCGAAGAAGACGGCCTGCACCTCGTAGCCGAAGCTCTTGGCCATCTTGATCCACTGGCGGCGCTCGTGGATGGAGAGATTGGTGGCGTCAACGTAGTTCCACGGCATGCGGGCAATGAGGCGAGCGCGCAAGAGCGAGCGCAGCGTAGAAAAGACCAGCCCCTGGTAGCGCTGCTCCTCAACATCGTCGAAGAGGATGTTGCGCAGCAGATCGGACGAGAGCGGGGTGACGCCGCGGCGGCCAAACCAGGTAGTTTTGCCCGAGCCGGGCAGTCCGATGGCCAACACGACGTAGCCCTTGGGGGCCTGCGGCGTACGTTCCGACTCGATGGGCTCAGCCTCGGCCGCCGAGGACATCTCGGGCTGGGTCTCGACTTCGAGGCGGCCGGTGCCGGCCTGCTCGTTCCAGTCGGGCCGCGGCTGCGGGTGCCGTTGCGGACGGGGCGCGGGGGCGTGGCGCTGGTCGCCAGGGCGTTGTTCAGGCGGGCTGGGCTGACGGTCCGCGCCAGACTGACGGTCGCGCGCCCCTTCGTACGGGTACTGCGGCACCAGCGGAGCCGGTTGATTCTGTGGGAGTTCCTGGCCGATCTTTCCTGTGGATTCCGATGTATTGGGAGCCCGTCTTGAGCGTCTTCTCATTCTGCCTTCAACCCTGG
>Ga0326727_10003049_pt1 | contig 54796 bp, 46 predicted proteins | sample MB2enrmetagenome_FD_207643 | JGI IMG/M metagenome (GOLD analysis project Ga0326727, IMG submission 207643) | Lab enriched peat soil microbial communities from McLean, Ithaca, NY, United States - MB29MY | ecosystem: Environmental > Terrestrial > Soil > Wetlands > Peat | place: USA: New York...
CGGCGCTGGACAGCGGTTTGGCGGTTAGCCCACGCGGGCTGGGATGCATGCTCTCCATGTTCGTTGTGGGGCCGCTGGTCAATTACGTGGACGGCCGGCTGCTGCTGGCATTCGGGTTCAGCATCGTTGGTTCTTCGGTTTTGATGCTGAGCCACGTCAATCTGCAAATCGCCATGTCTTCGGTCGCCCTGCCGAACTTCATCAATGGCTTTGGTTCCGGCTTCGTCTTCGTTCCCCTGACCACCATGGCCATGAGCAGACTGCCGAAGGAGGAAATGGGCAACGCGTCCGGCATCTTTAACCTGATGCGCAATATTGGCGGTAGCGTTGGTATCGCGTGTGTCAGTACCTTTCTGGTGCGCGGCTCGCAAGTCCATCAGCGTTATCTGGTAGCTAACGTCACGGCTGGAAATCCGATCGTGATGAAGATGATCCATGGCCTGGAAGCAAAGCTTTTCGTCGGCGGAGCAGGGGCCTACACGGCCCATCATAAGGCCCTCGGAATGTTTTATGGAGCAGTCCAGCGGCAGGCCTCTCTGCTGGCCTACGTGGACAACTTTCGGATGCTGGGATTCCTTTCGCTGCTGTGCATACCGCTCGCCCTCTGCCTTCGTAAGGTGCGGAAGCAGCCGCACGAGCGCCCTGATATCAGCGGCGAATGAGAGATTCAAACGGAGGATGAAAATGAAGATGCGCGTAGCCACGGCCATTGCAAAATTCCTTGAGGCGGCGGGCACCGAATACCTGTTCGGCTACAACGGGCATGGCAACTGGGCGCTGCTGGATGCGTTCACCTACGAAACGAAGGTCAAAGGAATCGCTTGCCGCAGCGAAGACCAGGCCATACACATGGCTGACGGATACTGGCGGATGAAGCGAAAGCCGCCGATGGCCCTGGTAGCCACGTCCGTCGGGCCCGGCAACAGCAATGTTACTTCGGCGATTGCCAACGCCTTCTTCGAGTCTTCGGCGCTTATGGTTCTCGCCGGCGCCGGTTCCACCCAGTGGGCCGACCGCGGGGGCATTGAAGAATTCTATCGCTATGCGCCCGATGAGTGGATTCTGAGCCTCAAACCTATGGTCAAGAAGGCCGTGGTCGTCAACCGGCCGGATACCGCTTTGGAAACTATCATACGGGCGTACAAGACCGCGATCACTGGCCGCCCCGGTCCAGTCGTGGTACAGATTCCATTCGATATTCAACATACCGAAGTCGAGATTCATCAACTCCCCGACCCGCAGCAATGGTTGAAAGTGAGTCCGCCGGCGCCAGACCCGGAGGCGATCGCCAGGGCAGCCGAGTTACTTGCCTCCGCCGAACGCCCCCTGATTGTGGTAGGCAGTGGCATTCACAACGCCCAAGCCTGGGGAGAACTGCAAGCGTTGGCCGAGACCTTCGACCTGCCGGTGGAGATGACCCCGACCGGCAAGGGGAGCTTACCCGAAGATCATCCGCTGTGCTTGGGGAGCGTTGGCCGCGCGGGAACCGGTCACGGCAATCAGGCAGCGCAGGAGTGCGATGTTCTGCTCGGCATCGGAACGCATTTCAGCGATATCGATACCGGCGGCTGGACTCTGCATAAGATCCCTTCGGGAACGAAACTGGTCCATATCGACGTGGATGCGAGCGAGATCGCCCGCGTCTATCCCACTGAAGCCGGTATTGTTTCCGATGCGCGTCTCGCGTTACAGGCGCTCCACACCGCCCTGGCAAAACGGCAGCGGAAGAGCCACCAACCGTGGCTTTCCCAGATTGCCCAGTGGCGAAAGCAGTGGGAACAGGAGGTTGCACCGCAGATCACTTCCAATCTGTCTCCCTTGCACTACGCGCGAATCATTCACGACGCCTCGCAGGTTATTCAGCGCATCGATCCCCAGGCAAGCCTCCTCTTCGATACCGGGCACGCCCTCTCCTTCGGGCCGCCGTTCCTCAACACCCAATCGCGCTACGTGGCCCATTGCGGTTTTTATCACCGTATGGGCTGGAGTTTGCCCAGCGCGCTCGGCGCCAAACTGGCCCGCCCGGATCATGCCGCGGTAGTCTTCATGGGGGATGGCGCGTTTCTCATGACGGGCACCACCTTGGCCACCGCTACGGAGTACGGGATTCCTTTGACGGTAGTCGTATTCAATAACCGCTCGCTGCAGATCGAACGCGAGCTGATGACGAAGATCTATGGCCGGCACTCGTTCTGCGACTACAAAATCCAATCCACCGGCGAGTTATGGAATCCCGATTTGGTCAAGTGGGCCGAGTCCATGGATGCCTGCGCCCGGCGAATTTCACGACCCGAGGAAATTGGGCCGGCGGTTCAGGATGCCATGAATTCCAAGCGGCCCTTCGTGATCGATGCGGCTACCAACTTGGAGATCGCCGGCTACCGTTCCGTTTGGTACCCATATCCGCGGGATTTTGCCGATAACCCGCCGGGAGCATATGGCTTGCTGACTAGGACGGAGGAGAAAGTGAAGTAGACTCAAATCGGGATCGGGTCACCATCCAAAACTGGATCACGACCAAAACCATTCGCTGCCCCATCCTTGCGCCACACGGATATTTTGAACCCAGGAAGCTATTTCCGGCGCAAGGATGGTCGGCCAAGCCGTTTGCCATCCGTAATGGATTGCAAACAAGAATAAAGCCTTACCTAGAGGATAATCAGTGCGACTGGATTCCTAAATCTAATTGACGAGGTTTACGTGAAGAACTCTATGTTGGGGTTCGCCCTTGCCGCATGTCTTGTAATCACGCCTTCGCTGATGGGACAGGCGAAAATCAATCCGACTGATCCTCAACCGACCTGCAACATGTGTCCGGGAACTTACATCCCGGTTTCTGAGCTCGAGGCATATACCAAGAAAGCTATTACCGAGAATCTCCTCGATCAGCAGGTGAGAGATATTGAAATCGGAAAGGCACACATCGGCATCGGCATGGTCCATCGCGGGAAGCTGGACAAGCCCGCACCGGATTCCGTCGCCGAGCACGATCAGGTCAGTGAGGTCTACCACATCATTTCCGGCGCCGCCACGCTCGTGCTGGGTCCCGATATCGTGAATCGTCAACGGCGCCCGGCAACCCAGCGGACCGTTGTGGAGTTCAATGGACCGGGAAACAACGGATCAGACATCCGCAACGGAGTGGCCTATCAACTTAAGCCCGGAGACGTGCTGGTCATCCCTGCGGGTACGGGACATTGGTTCACCAAGATCGACGATCATATCGACTACCTGATGGTTCGCATCGATCCAGATAAGGTCACGCCGCTTAAGAGTGAGGCGCAGTCGAAGGAGTACTTGTCGAAGCCGGCACCGCGATAGGTTTGCTGCTGTGGCGCGCTCTAATGACCGGTTCGGTTCTCCGCCGTGGGTGGCCCACTCAAGCCACTTTTTCGTGTTGTCATCCCGATCCCGCGAAGGCGGGAGAGGCATCTGCAGTGTCCTTCTGCGGCGGGGCAGTTCTTGCGGCGTAATCTCCCGAGTTCTCCGAACTAACCTTGCCGGGGCGACCGGACTCAAAACAACTTCCGTTGAAGTTGCATTCGGAGCGTCGCCCTGCTCTGCGTCACCCACCTTAGAGAGAAGCCGACTTTTCGTCCAAGTGGCCAGTTCAGCGGTACCGGCCGGCATCTGATATCCCGCTGGGGGGCTTCGGCCTATTCCCCTTCCCCGTAGCGTTTTACAAGCCGAGTTCTTGTTACTGATCCAAGTGGGCCGAAGGCCGGATTTGTTTTGGCGTTGCCGATCCGATCGGTGGCCCAACTTCCCACAACGCGGTTTCAGGGGACCCTAGCCGACTCCCAAGGAACAGAAGCTGTCCGCTGCAGAAATCAAAAACAGCCACAGAAACAGTCTGGTGCTATGATGCGGTCGATGATCGCTAAGGAATCAGGTCCTGTGGCCGCAACCACCCCTCAGATATCCTCCGGGGCTGAGAATGCGTTTTCCAAACTCGCGACTGACCCACGGGTCAAAACGGGGTTGGAATTCCTCAAGCATGATGATGCCAATACCCTGGCGGAGCAAAAAGCTATCGTCGCAATTCCTGCTCCACCCTTTAAAGAGAAAATTCGCGCTGAGTACTGCAGGCAGAGGCTGCAGGCTCTGGCCCTGGAAGACGTCAAGACGGACAGTGAAGGAAATGTCTATGGCTTGCGCCCTGGAACGGGCAAGGGTCCAAAGATTTTTGTCGAAGCGCACATGGACACGGTTTTTCCGGAAGATACCAATACCAATCCGGTAGAAAAGGACGGCAGAGTATTTGCGCCTGGAATTTCCGACAATGCGCGTGGTTTGGCTGAGATGCTATCCGTGATAAGGGCCTTCGCTGCTGCCGGAATCAGGACCGTAGGCGATGTCATCTTCTGTGGAACTGTGGGAGAAGAGGGGCTCGGGGATCTTCGGGGCATGAAGGCATTCTTCCGCGATCACAAAGATATTGCTGCGTCGGTAAGCCTCGACGGTTCGGGGGTACAGAGGATTCGCTATCTTGCGACCGGTAGTCGCCGTTACGAAGTGCGTTTCAAAGGGCCGGGGGGGCACAGCTTTTCCGCATTTGGACGTCCCAGCGCTATCCATGCTATGGGCCGCTGCGTGGCCAAGATTGCCGATGTGCGAACCTCGAGCGACCCGAAGACGACTTTTACGGTGGGCATAGTAAATGGCGGCACATCGGTCAACTCTATCGCCGCAGAGGCCACCCTGCTGCTCGATATGCGCTCGAACAGCCCGGAAGAACTGCTGAAACTGGAACATCAGATCATGCCGCTCTTCCAGAGGGCAGTGGAGGAAGAAAACAGCCGCTGGAACAGCGAGCTGAAAATCACGGTTGAAGCGAAAGTAGTCGGCGACCGTCCGGGAGGCAGCCAGTCCCCTGAAGCGGCCATAGTTCAAGCTGCCTGGATAGCTACCAAACTTATCGGGCAAGAGCCGGAACTGACGGATGCGAGCAGCACCAATGCCAACTTGCCGATCAGCATCGGAGTACCGGCAGTTACCCTTCCCTCCGGTGGTGAGGACGGCTTCAACCACGCCCCTAACGAGTGGTTTGATCCCGCGAACGCCTACCTCGGACCACAAAGGGCGTTCCTTACCATTCTGGGCTTAGCTGGCATAGACGGCGTAACCCAACCTCTGGTGCCCCCAAAGTGAGTTTAGGGAACTGAGCCTTCGAACTGGGCAGGAGAACACCTCCGGCGGGCGGCCCGCAGGATCAGCGCCGGGCGTGCTTCCGATACAGCCCTAAGACTTCTGGCCCGCACGTGGAATTCCCAATTCAGCAAATGGCTCCGAATCGGCCGTGCCTTCGTCACTTTAAGCTCGGAAACCGGCACGTTGAGCCGCTTGGATGCACACCGCAGAGCATCACTCATCTGCCGAATCCGTATGACCGGCCCAAATTCTCGTTGGCCCAAGTTCAAGGGAGTTCGCATTCAACCGTCTTTCTTGCTTTCTTGTCGCCACTGCCGTTTTCTCTTCGACTGGGGGCCGTGATACATCAGTTAAGGCCGCCCGTGCTTGCTTTGCCACTGTAATCATTCCCACGTAGAAACCCTTCGGTTTTCTCCTGGTCGTATTCGAGAAATCGCCGCACCCTGAGTTCATCGAATGCAACCGAAGTTTTTCCGGTCAAGATGTACTCGGTCAACAAAACACCGATTGCGGGAGCCAGCGCAAAGCCGTGACCAGAGAAGCCGATTGCGACCAGAAAGCCATCGAGACCCTCCACGTCGCCCAGGGCAGGAAGAACATCTGCACTACAAGCCTCCAAGCTGTTCCAGATCCTGAGCACATGCAGACTGGCGGTAGCTGGAAGAACAGCGGTCAGTTCGCGGGCACTCCCGTTTGGGCTGCCAGCCCTTGGCCAGCCCCGGTCCGCAACCATGTCCGCAATTCCAGGCCAGCCTCCCCCGACCACAAATTGACCCTGAGGCATTTGTTTCACGCTCAACCCGCGACCGAGGCAGGTCACAACCGGCTTGAGCATGGGATGCCTCCGCTCGGTTACCATCATCTGTTTCGCTTCGGGTCGGATGGGAAGGATCACTCCGAGTTGGGCACAGAGTGGCTGTGACCAAGCACCTGCGGCATTGATCACCCATCGGCTTGCAATCGGGCCCGCCGAGGATTCAACCCCCATTACCCGGCTTCGCTCTTTCCGGATAGTCTCGACCTTGGTTCTGGTGCGGATCTTTGCGCCATAGCGCCTCGCAGCTGCTGAGAATGCCCTCGTAGTGAGGATTGGGTTCGCAAATCCGTCTCCCTGGGAGTAGGCGCCGGCAATAATCTGAGGCCCGGCAGCCGGCACCAAGTCGCGCAGTTCGTCTTCATAAACCATTCTAATGTCGAGGCCTGCTGTCTTCTGCCGTTCCACGGAGGCTTCCAGGGCGGGCAGTTGTTGTTCCTGATCCGCCAAATTGATGTGACCGAAACGGCGGTACTCCAAATCCGCATCCAGTTCCTGTTCCAGCGTCCGCCAAATTTGATTGGCCGCCATGGCCAACGGCAGTTCGGCAGCGGCTCGATTCTGCTGGCGAACCCCACCCGCACTTCCCCCTGAAGCCCCAGAGGCAATCTCAGATTTTTCCAGCAAAATTACGCTTAAATCAGCGCGGGCGAGATTATAGGCACAGGCGGCCCCCACCACGCCGCCACCAATGACAATAATGTCCGCAGTCTCCATCTTGCGAACTCCAGTGCATTTTCCAATCGCTCACGCATTGCGCGAGCTTACCTCGGCAAACAAGCGGGAATTTCACAAATTGTAGTCCCAACGGCTGCAAATTCAAGGACTTTGCCAGGAATCTAAAACCTCACCCTTCAGTCGTGATGCGAGAGCCAAGTGGCCGGTTTTGCATGCTCTCCTCAGAAAGACGGCCTTTCCCCGCGTCCACTTTCACCATTTCTTGGAATAACCGGCAGGAAAGAAATGTCCGAAATCGTACGACACAACCCATACTTGTTTGTTGACGGATCCTGGAAAGCGAGCTAAGCTCGGCCCTCATAACACGTGCGATCTCCTTGTGCAGGTCCTTCCCAGGGTGGTGGAAGCAACCGCTGTACCGGGCTCTTAGTCTCGGCGGTGACGGAGATTATCAGGCATGTCTGCTCAGTTTCGATGGAAAGCCCGCTACTCAGTCCTCTCCGTGTTGTTCATAACCTGGATCGTTTCCTTTATAGATAGGACAGCGATGTCGGTTGCCATTCCCTACATCGCGGTCGACTTTAAGTTGTCCCCTTTGGCGATGGGAGGAGTAATGAGCGCTTTTTTTGCAGGCTACTCCATCGCCCAGATCCCAGGGGGGATGCTAGCCGATCGCTTCGGTATGCGAAAGGTGTCAGCCTTGGCACTCAGTTGGTGGTCGCTGTTCACAGCTCTTACCGGGATGGTTTCAAATTTACTTCATATGGTAGTCGTCCGTGTCATCTTTGGCTTGGGAGAGGGATTGTTTCCAGGCTGCTCGTTTAAGGGCATATCGGTTTGGTTTCCGCAGCGGGAAAGATCGACGGCTAATGCTATCATGCTTGCTTCGAACTACTTGGGGCCGGCCATCACCCCGTTGATAGTGGTAGCCATAATGGCCTCCTGGGGCTGGAGAGCGACTTTTTGCATTCTTTTCATCCCCGGCATAATCACGGCTGGCCTCCTCTGGCTTTACCTGCGGGACAGGCCTGCCGACAATAACAAACTCTCACCGCAAGAGCTGCTTGAAATCGAAGGCAACGACCGCACACAAGTTCAGTCCGCCAGCAAAAAACTCACAATCGAGCAAGTCATGCAGGAGCGCACAGTATGGCAATGTTTCCTGGTGCTCTTTTTTTACGATTTAACGGTTAAGGGTTTTTCCGCTTGGCTTCCGTCATATTTGGTCAAAGCGCGTGGCTTCAATATGCTTCATATGGGAATGGCGGCTTCTTTGCCCTATTTTGCGGGTACGCTGTGCTGCATTCTGGGAGGTTGGATATCTGATAAATTCTTCTCTAACCATCGCAGGGTTCCCATTGTCGCAACCCAGTTGCTCTCTGCTTTGTTCCTCTATCTAACCTGCACCACAAATGTAATCGGACTACTGGTAATTTATCAAACCCTGACCGGAGCTTGCCTTGCCTTTTTTCTCTCCACCTTCTGGGCTTTGCCAATGAACACAATACCGAAGGCAGTTATGGGTACGGCCGGCGGGTTCATTAACATGGCGGGCCAAATTGCCGCCGTCGTTTCGCCCCTGGCGATTGGCTATCTTGTGCAGATCTCCAAGGGAGGGTTTTATTCGGCATTCATGTTTCTCATCGGGGCAGTCCTGGTTTCGACTGCTATCGTATTTACGCTTAAGGAGCAGAAAGCTCCTCAAGGGTTATCGGTTACCGCAAAGTCATAATAGGATTCCTGCCTATTGGAAAGACTGAAATGGACATTATCGATCATCCTATACTGGGCAAACTAACAGGGGAAGAGAACATCACCATCTATTTTGAGGGGAAGAAGTTCTCGGTTCGCGACGGCTTAACGGTGGCGGCCGCACTCATGGCCAAAGGGGTGTACACATTGGGTCATAGCCGGAATTTATCGCAGCCCAGAGGCTTGTACTGCGCCAACGGACGCTGTCATAGCTGTCTTGTGACTATTGATGGGATCGACCATGTTCGCAGTTGCAGCACGCTTGTTCGCCACGGGATGATTATCACACAGTGCAGGCGGGATCCAGACCTCTTGAGGAGCTCAAATGATAACTGATGCCCTGGTCGTCGGCGGAGGTCCTGCCGGATTGGCCTCAGCATATGAAGTTGCCTCTCGGGGTTACAAGGTAACGATTGTGGACGAGGCGCGGGAATTGGGCGGGCAATTGCGCGCTCAAACGCAATTAATTGATCCGATGCCAGCTGCACTTTCCGGACTGCGCGGCTTTCAACTGGCCAACCGTCTCATTCAGCGGTTGCAGAGTTTGTCGGTAGAGTACTTGCTTGCCCATGAAGCCATCGGCGTCTGTGCCGATGGCAGTGTTGGAATAAGCCATCAGGAAAATGTCGAAAAGATAATTGCCAAGAGCGTTGTGGTGGCAACCGGCGCCGCGGAATCTGCCTTTCCGTTTCCTGGTTGGACATTACCCGGCGTGATGACGATCGGTGCCGCTCAGATGCTCATTAACCGGGAGCGGGTCTATCCCGGCCGAACAACCCTCGTAATCGGGTCTAGCGATATGGCTCTGAGAATTGCTCAGCAAATGAGCGAGGTTGGCATCCGGGTCTTGGTAGTGGCAGAAGCAGCCGGCCGGGCGACGGCCGGGGAGGACAGAACGATCGCCGACTTCGACCGCACCGGAATCCCGCTGCTCCTCAATACAAACATCGTATCGGCGAGCGGCCGGGGAAAAGTGGAAGAGGTGCATTTGTGGGAGTCCGCGGATAAGAACCGGGAACACAAGTATCAGGTTGATTTTCTGTGCCTGGACGGCGGCAGGCATCCCATTCTGGAAGCGCTTGCCGTCTTAAATTGCCAACTCACCTATCGCCAGGGGCTGGGCGGATGGGTACCGTGTTATTCAACAGATTTCGAATCCTCTGTTCCCGGGACCTTCGTCGCGGGGCAGGCTGCAGGAGTTACCGGCCACGCGGGGATTTATCTGACTGGAGCAATCGCCGGCGTCAGCGTGGTGGATTATCTCGAAAAGCAGGCGTCTCCGGAACGCCGGGACATAAAACAGGCGTACTGGAAGGAATTAGAAAGTATTGAGGCGGTGAGATGGCCGGAGGTCTGGCAGGCACGCCAGGCGCATATTGCTATATCGCCGCGGAGCGGGAGCTTGGGGAAGCACAATGGATAAATCCACGATAGTTTGTCGCTGTGAGGAAATTACGGTGGCTGATATTGAGGATGCCGTGGCGCAAGGCGCGGAGACGTTTGACGATGTGAAGCGATTGACACGTGCCGGAATGGGGTTGTGCCAGGCTAAGACATGTCATACCGTCGTTAATACGCTGATCGCCGAACTTGCCCATAAACCGATGGAAAGTTTGCCGGCATCGCGCTTACGGATACCGATCAGACTCATAGCTATGGCTGCGCTGGCCAAAGCGCAGTTACCGAATGAGCAGGAGAAGTAAGCTTGCGCACGGAATATGAAACTATCATCATCGGCGGCGGAGTCATCGGCAGCAGCGTCGCGTACCATCTCTCCCAATCGCAAGCCGGCGGTATTGCCGTGATTGAAGACGGGTTCCCGATGTGCGGGACCTCCGGTGCGACGCAAGCCTGGGTATGGGTTCACACCAAAACACCCGCCTGGTATTGTGAGCTGTCTTTTTACAGCGCACAGCTCTATCGAGACTTGCACCACAAAATCGGCAACATAGAATACCGGCGCACCGGCGGACTCGCTCCTTTCTATACAGAAAAGGAGAGGGACGCCGCAAAGGCTTTAGTTAAATCTCAGGCCGAAGCTGGAATCGACATCGCCGTCCTAGACCGGGAGGAAGTATTGCGGAGGGAACCAGCCCTCTCTAAAGCGATTCTGGGAGCTACCTATAGTTCTGTGGACGGCAATGTCAACCCGCTGCGTCTGGTGCAGCAATATATGCGCGTCGCCAGAAATCAGGGGGTAACATATGAGTTCTATAATCCTGTCACCAGCATCGAGAGGGAACAAAGCGCCTTTGTTCTGGAGGCGCGAAGCGGTACATTTGTCTGCAAGAATCTGGTCATCACGGCTGGAGTATACGCGAGCACAATCGGCAAAATGCTTGGCATCAACATTCCCGTTCGGCCGGTGCGAGGACAGGTGCTGATAACGGAGCCCTTGGCCCCATTACTTCAGCACACGCTGGTAGGTATGAGGCAAACGGTAAATGGGGAGATGTTGGTGGGCTACTCGCAAGAAGAGGCCGGCTTTGATCGGCGAACGAACCTGGACGTTCTTAATCAGACAGCCCAATTGGGAATGAAGCTTCTGCCGGCTTTGGCCAGGGCCAAGATTACCCGCAGCTTTGCGGGCCTACGCCCTATGCCGCAGGATGGGCATCCGATTGTGGGGCGGGTCCCGGGAATAGACAACTTGTATGTTGCTGTTATGCACAGCGGCGTTACGTTGTCCCCTTTGATCGGAACGCTAATGTCGGAGTTGATTCAGAACGGCGAAACGTCCATATCGATCGACAAGTTGAGCATAAGCCGGTTCGTGTAAATGGAACCCGAGGTCATGCGCGAGACCGGGAGAGCCGGGACTCCGCCTAATTCGGCCTACACGCGATGAGTTCGACTAATTTCAGGCGGATGGCCGGGAGCAGCTTCGGTGGCGCGACAAATAGACCTATCCGGCGAAGATGAACTGGAAGGGGCTTTATGCATATCACACAGGTCGGGGCGATTGCGCTTTGGATTCTGGCCTTCTTGGTTCCGTTGCAGCTGTACATAGGATACCGCCTGGTCGCAAAAAGCGGGCAAAGCGCGGCGCACTATTTCATAAGCGCTAAACAATTACCACTAATCATTCTTTTTTTCGCCGACTTTGCCACGGCGATGGGGGTCGGTAATTTCATCGGGTACATGGGCAAAGGTTATCAAATAGGGCTGAACCAGCTCTGGATGATGCTGGGCGAGCAAGGTACGAAAGTTGTTTTTGCCTTAGTGCTTGCCGGCTATATTGGCAGGTTTTCCTACACCACGATTAATGAATTTCTGGAAAAAGAATTTTTCCACGACAAGTGGTTACGCGCCTTCGGCGGCCTCATAATGTGTTTTCCGTTGGTGGCCATCACCGGGGCGCAAGCCATGGGTATCAGCACCGTTCTCAATATGTGTATGGGGGTAGACGTTACCACCGGTATCTGGGCAGCTTCTTTAACGGCTATTCTGTACACGGTAATGGGCGGAATGTGGGCTATTGCCTGGACTGACTTGCTCCAAGGCGTGATCCGCATTGTGGTTGGATTCATCTTTTTTGCCACTATCTTTTATTTTATGGGGGGCATTAGCGGTATCCGGGCGGCGGCGATAGCGTCAAAGCCGGAACTGTGGAGTATGAAGTCGATGGGCGGCTGGGCCGCGTTCTCGATCTTTCTCTCCCCCATGACGGGCCAGTTCACGGCCCAACATTGGTGGCAGCGTTGCTTCGCGGGCAAAAATCCCCGGACGGCCAAGAATGCGTTTCTGGGTTCGGCAATTTTTTGTGTGGTGATGGTGACTTGCAGCGTTTTGATGGGAGTTGCGGCACACACTTTGAATCCGAACCTGCCGCGCCCCGACATGGCCTTTGCCTGGACGCTGAACCATTGGCTGAATCCTGTCGTAGGCGCTTTATTGGTGGTTACTATTATTGGCGCCGATATGACGTTATCTGCTGGTTTCCTTAATTCCGGTGTGACAATGTTGACGATGGATGTCATTAAGCCCTTGGTGCGACAGAACGCGACGGAAAAGGAGCTGGTGGCTTGGGCGCGGTGGCTGACTTTTTTGCTGGGCGTCGGGGCCATCTGGGTAGCCTTCCATTTTTCTACCCTGATTTCGGCAGCGCTCTTCGGGTATTCGGCAGCAGGCGGAGGACTTTTCGTTCCCCTCGTGCTGGGGCTGACCTGGAAAGACCGCCAGGGAAAAACCTACGTCACCCGGCATGCGGCCATGGCTTCGCTCCTGTTGGGAGCCGGTACCGTTGTGGCGTTTGAATTAACCCCAAGTCTCTTCAAAATCTTTGGCGGCGGCATTGTTCCCGGGGTAGCCGTTTCGCTGGTGCTTACGCTTGGCATCAGCCTGCTTCAGCTGGCCGGACGCAAGTCAGCGACTCAGAGAGCCAACGCGTAGAGTGCCGTCCCATACAGCAGTAGGCCCTGCACCGCCTCCTAGAACCGGGGGCCTAGGTTTCCCACCATGCGAGATTCGTACAAATTCGCGTCTCTGCGCTCCAAATCGTCGTTCGATCTTGCGAATTCGGAGCTGAGCCGTTTCGCTGTAGGACCTGCCTGTGGGCACTTCCACGACCCAAGCCAGGGTGAGATGCCCATCGGAAGGTATCACATCGTTGGCAGGATCGAAGCTAAGCCACCCGCTACCCGGGACAAAAAACCGCAACCCAGGCGTGCGACGCTTCGGCCCCGCGATACTCGGCGCTGCTGCGCAGATAGCCGCTCACGTAACGCGCCGAAAGCTGCCAGGATCGCAGCGCTCCGATCATGAGGTGGGCGAAATCCGGAAACTGGCTGGCTCTCCGTAGCACGCGAATTCAAATATCCTATAGATCTTATAAATTAAACTTCAAGTCAGGAGAACTGTACATGAATGACAACCGCCGGAAGTTTCTGAGAGGATTAGGGGCGCTGGGAACTATGACGGCGATGGGAGGATGGATGGCAAAAGCCGAGGACAAACCTGCGGGCGAGCAGGCAATGCACGCTCCGGAACTCCACATCGATCACGTGACCGCGGCGGCGCGGAGCCTGCGGCAGATGCAGGACGCCCTTCGCTCGATTGGGCTGCACTCCGAAAATGGCGGACCGCACTCCAATCACGCTACGGAAATGGCGCTGGTTAGTTTTCCCGATGGCTCCTACCTGGAACTGATCGCCTTGCAAGCCAACGCGGTTCCGGAAGCCGTGGCCGCGCATTACTGGAGCAAATTTCTCAATGCCGACGCGGGACCGTGCGCCTGGGCGGTGGATGTTCCCGATGTGGCGGCGGAAGCGCGGCGCTTGTCGGCAGTGGGAATTCAGGTGACCACTCCCGCCAGGAATGGCCGCACGCGACTCGACGGCGTGCGCCTGGATTGGGACTTTGCCCGGGTCGGGCCAGGCCCAAACGGAACTTTCTTCCCCTTTTTGATCCGGGATGTAACCCCGCGAGCAAATCGCGTTTATCCGAGCGGCAAACCTACCACTACGGCGTTTGGCGGAGTCGCAAGAGTGGTGCTTGGGGTTCAGGACCTGGACAAGGCTGTTTCGTTATACCAGCGCACCTACAACCTGGCACCGCCGCTGCGGCAGCAGGATCGGGAACTGCAGGCGCAATTGGCGTGGTTCAAAGGGACGCCGGTGATCCTGGCGGCGCCTGTATCGTCTTCCGCCGGGGGTCCGCTGGCTTCACGCGTGACCCAGTTTGGGGATGCGCCGTGCGCGTTCATACTGAAGCGGACCGCGCAATTCAAGCCGGCCGATTTGCCGCTTCATTCGCAATGGTTCGACCGGCAGCTGTCGTGGTTCGATCCGGCTAAACTGGGCTGGCGTCTGGGAGTCGAGTAAGTTGGCGACGGCACGGGGGCGCGCTACTCTGGGAGGAATCGGCGCGATTCTTCTTTGGGCGTCGCTTGCCGTGCTGACGACCACCGCTGCCGGAATTCCACCCTTTGAGCTGCTGGCCCTGAGCTTTGGCATATCCGGGGTCCTGGGCTGCGCCTGGCTTCTCCGGCCCGGGGGGCTGGGTCTGGGCGCGCTGCGCCAGCCGGTAAAAGCGGCCGCGCTCGCCATCGGCGCTCTATTCGGATACCATGCGCTCTACTTTATCGCCTTCAGCCGCGCGCCCGCTGTGGAAGTCAACCTGGTCAACTATCTCTGGCCGCTGCTGATTGTTGTCTTCACTACCTTTCTGCCGGGGGTGCGGGTGTATCCCCGGCAGTGGGCCGCTGTCTTTCTGGGATTCGCAGGCGCGACCCTGGTGATTACCCACGGTCACGGCTTTGTGGTCGAAGCGCGCCACGTATCCGGTTATCTGGCCGCCCTGGGCGCGGCCTTGACTTGGTCGGCTTATTCGGTGTTGAACCGCCGCTTCGGCTCCACTTCCAGCAACGCGATTGCCGGCGCCTGCTTCGTGGTCGGCCTGCTGGGCGCGCTGGTGCATGCCGCTACCGAGGCGTGGGTGATGCCGGCGCCCAGCCAATGGGCGGCTATTGTCGCCTTGGCCATCGGACCGGTAGGGCTGGCCTTTTGGCTTTGGGACCACGGGACAAAGCACGGCGATATCGTCCTGCTGGGGATCGCCAGCTACGCCGCGCCGGTACTCTCTACTGCTTTGCTCCTTGTGGCCGGCCGGGCACAACCCCACTGGACGCAGGCGGTAGCCGTCGGCTTGTTGCTCGTGGGCGCGGCACTGAGCGTGCAGCGTCCGGGTGAGAAAAAATCTCGCAGCACATAAGAAGAGCCCTGTTCACCGCAGAGGACGCAAAGGACGCAGAGGTACACAGCAAAAGATAGAATTTTGGCTTCCTCTGCGTCCTCTGCGGTGAAGGGTTGTCGTCTGGTGCCTCTCAAATCCTAAATCCAAATTCCGAATTCCCAAACCCTATGCGCTCGGTTCGTCCAATTTCGTTTCGGGGTGCTGGATTGCGGCATAGGGATAAACCGCTACGCGCGTATTTCCCTGGTGGCGTGCCTGGAGCTGCTGGATGACCTCCGCCCAGGTTGCCGCAAAGCTGGTCTTAGCCGGAAACTTCAGCATCTGCCGCCTGTCCATGTATTGCGAAAAGACGATCACCTGTACGTTGCCGGTTAATGGCGGCCGGGGCATAGCCAGCACATCCAGATCGGTTTTGCCATTCAGGTGTTCCCGGCGCTGATCCCAGTAGTGCATGGCGCTAAGGCCTTGCGGATGCTGCAGGATCAGCACGCACGTGCCTCCCGCGCGCACCGTGGTGGCCCATTTATACCTTCCGCCTTGAGTGCTTTGCGGATAGGTGTTGCAAATGACAATGTCGGGACTGGCTACGGTTGGGGTCTGGTAGTGCCGCACCGCGGCGCGGCAGGCGGCAAGGTGGGCCTCGATAATGTTGCCGGCAAAGACGTGAGTTATCTGGCGCTTGCCATTGTACAGAACCTGTATGCTGAAATCGACGTTGGCCAGACGCGCCGCTTCATCCATGTCGCGCCGGACTTCGTTTTTGAACATCGAGATGACGTCCGCCGGCGGACGAACCAAGCTCTTCATAACTATGGAGTGGTTGTAGTCAACCGTATCGAAGCCTGTCACCCCGGGAAGGATCGCTTTGGAGCCGCCGCCGTACCCGGCAAAGGCGTGTGCCTTGACCCCGCTGATGGTGACGCGAATATCGGCTGCGGCGAAGGTGCGGTTGATCGTTACCACATTGCCGTGCTTGGTGGTGCCGATGTCCTTCAAATTATCCCAGGTGTTGTGGTTGACCCAGGCAAATCGCTGCAGCAAAGGCTGGCCCAGCTTGCGCACGGCCTCATCCTGTTCCAAATTGCGGTGCGTGCCGTAGGAGCCCATAAAAATGATGCGCTCCTCGGGCACTCCGGCCGCCAAAAGCTCTTCCACTACCAACGGCGCGACCGCATAAGTTGGGGTGGGACGCGTGAGATCGTCGAAAGTAATAACCGCCGATTTTTTCCCCGCCGCCAGATCGCGCAATTGGCGCGTGCCGATCGGCATGCGAATACGGTTGAGAATCTCGTCGCGCCCCAGTACCGGCGCATTATGACCGGCCATGGGTTGCAGGATGATTTCCCAAGCCGCGGGAAAATCCAGCCGTTCCTCGATATCCCCAAAGTGCTCATGGGTCGGGACCACCACCTGGCGCGCCTTGCCCTTTAAGGCGGGAACACTTCCCGGGAGAGACATGCCCGAAGCCAGGGTGGTGCCGATCAGCTGCGCGCCGGCAACGGCCTTAATGCCGTTCTGCAGAAACTGTCTGCGATCGATCATCTCCATTCTCCTTACTTAACTAGCGCGTCTGCCGGGGCGGGTGTCGGCTTGGGACCGCAGTCCCCCGGCTTTCTCAGTCCAGCAGCATAGAGCCGTCCGGACGGATAGGCAAGGAAGTCCAGATTTTTCAAGTAATTGAGTTTTTTGCCGATAGAAGATATTGGCAGCTTGCACTTAATCTGGTGCAAGGGCCGACGGCTACTTATGTGTTTTGGGGACCCTTCGCGACTATATTATGAATTTGCGACGCGGATTGGACTCTCAAAGGTGGCGCGTGGTCTTCCCCCTGCTGCTGGCACTGGGGGTGCTAGCGGTCAATCTCTTTATTGTTGCGGTGGTGGCGTTCTCGCTGCGCTACAGTCGGCAACAGGAACGTCTTGAGGCCGAGACGGCAGCCCGCAATTTATGCCAAGTGCTCGAGCAGAACCTCGCCGGCACCATCAACCAGATCAATTTGGTCCTGGTAGCCGTAAAAGGCGAGGCGGAACGGCAGTTAGCCGCCGGCGGGATCAACCGGCGAACCCTGGATATTTACATCGCCAGGCAGTCTGCCTATTTGCCGGTTGTCCACGGCCTGCGCGTGACCGATGAAAAAGGTGAAGAAGCCTATGGTATAGACGTCGCCGGAGGGCCGAAGATCAGCCTGGCCGACCGTGACTACTTTCGGCAACTGCAGGACGAACCACAGGCAAAGCTGTTGATCTCCCCACCCCTGCTTGGCCATCGCATCGGGAAGTCGATAATCATCTTTGCCCGGCGTGTCAACCGGCCGGACGGTTCCTTCGCCGGCATAGCCTACGCGACCGTTACGCTGGACCATCTTAGTCGGGCGCTAACTCTGGTCGATGTGGGCAAAAATGGGGTGATCGGGCTCCGGGGCAGCGATATGGCTATGCTGGCACGCTATCCGATCTCCGCTGGAAACAGTGGCGACCATCTGGGACAAAGACTTCTTTCCGCTCAATTCCAGCAGTTGCTCAACTCAGGCCGCAGCGAGGGCACCTACACTGCTCGCTCCGCGTTGGACGGTGTGGAGCGCACCTTCGCATTCCGCACCATCTCCGGGTACCCCTTCTACCTCGTGCTTGGCCTGGCCCGGTCGGATTATTTGGCCGCATGGCGGCAACAGGCGGTACGACTGTGGCTGATGGCGGCCTTGTTCTGCGGTGTGACGTCTCTGGCCGCAGGACTTATCTACTTGGCGTGGAAGCGCCAGTTGGCCACTCACGAGGCCCTGCGCCAGAGCGAAGCCCGACTGACCAGCCTGATCGAATCCCGCGTCATCGGGGTGGTATTCGGCGACGCCTTCGGAAATATAAACGAGGCCAACAGCGCCTTTCTCGAGATGACCGGATACACCCCGGCGGATGTCTCCGGCGGGCTGCGTTGGTCCGACCTGATCGCGCCGGAATTCAGGCACCGGAAGAAGGACGTCCTGCAAGGCGGTGCGGAGACCGGGGCATTCGGCCCCTACGAAACGGAATACATCCGGAAAGACGGCTCCCGGGTCCCAGCCTTGGTCGGCGGGGCCTTGTACGACCGGGAGAACGGCCGCGGCATTGCCTTAGTGCTGGATCTGAGCGAACTGAAAGCCGCCCAGACGGAAATTGCGCGCCTGGCGTGCATCGTGGAAACCACCGATGACGCCGTTCTCTCCACCTCCCTGGATGGAAAAGCCCTGAGCGTGAATCGGGCGGCGGAACGCTTATACGGCTACACCCGGAGTGAGTTGCAAGCGGATGCCAAGGTCTTGATTCCCGAAGAACGCCTGGGGGAACTGGAACTCATCCGCCAGACAGTGACCGCCGGCCGCAGCCTGGATCACTTTGAAACTATACGGTTGAAAAAATCGGGAGAACGGGTTCCCGTCTCTGTGACCATTTCGCCGTTGTGCGATCAGACCGGCAAAGTCATGGGCTGGTCGGCGATCACGCGCGACCTTACCGAAACCAAGAAGGCGCAAAGATTGGAAGAACAATTCCAGCAGGCACAGAAGCTGGAATCGTTGGGCCGGCTGACGGGCGGTGTGGCGCACGACTTTAATAATTTGTTGATGGTAATCAGCAGTTATACCGAAATGGTCCAGGAACAACTCGATTCCGAAAGCCCGTTGCGGCAAAAAACCGAGCAGATACTCCGCGCCGCGGCACGCGGCGCCGGCCTTACCCAGCAACTGCTGGCCTTCAGCCGCAAGCAGGTGCTTTCGCCGAAGATCGTCGATCTGAACCAGGTGGTGGCCGATACGACGGGAATGTTGAAGCGCCTGATTGGCGAAGATGTGGAACTCTCGTTCCAGCCCGACCGGTCGCTATGGCCGATCCAGGCCGATCCCGGCCAAATCACCCAAGTATTGCTGAACTTATGCGTCAATGCGCGGGATGCCATGCCAAAAGGCGGCAAACTCACCATCCAAACCCGCAATGTCAGCCTGAAGGAGCCGGATGCGAGGCAGTTGGCTGACTTTGTGGCCGGCAAATATGCCATGCTGGCCGTTACGGATACGGGTATCGGCATGACCCAGGAAGTTCAGGAGCGAATTTTCGAGCCCTTCTTCACCACCAAAGAGCTGGGGCGGGGAACCGGTCTGGGGCTTTCGACGGTTTACGGCATCGTCAAGCAAAGCGGCGGGAATATCTCGGTTGAGAGCGAACTGGGAAAGGGGTCCTGCTTCCGGTTGTACTTCTCCCGCGTCTGTGGCGAGAAGTCGGTAGTTGCCGCTCCACTAGTCCAGGCAGCCAAGGGAAAGGGCCAGACTGTTCTGGTGGTCGAAGACGAGGCGCCGTTGCGCGAATCCATCGTGGACTATCTGAGTTCGCACGGCTACAAGATCTTGCCGGCGGCTAGCGGACGGCAGGCGCTGGATGTGGCGGCACAACATCCCGGTTCCATCGACTTGCTGCTTACCGATGTCGTAATGCCGGGCATGAGCGGCCCCGAACTGGAAGCCGCCCTGAGGGGCAGGGGTAACGGCATGGTGACCTTATATATGTCGGGTTACAGCGACCAGGCCGTCGCGAACCATGGCATACTCCACTCCCAGACGGCATTCCTGCAGAAGCCGTTTTCCCTTCATGCCCTGGCAGAAAAGCTGTACCAGCTACTGGCTTAGACCAAGGAAAATCATTCTTGACAGCACAGAAAACGCACGCCTATGATACGGCGCGTCTTCCCGCAGCCTGACAGACCCGAATTAGCCGGATGGTCTCCGGTTTTTGGGGAAGCAGTAGTGTAGTGCGAAGCAGGCGCAAACAATGCTCATCCGAGGAGTTGCTCAATGTCTGAAGCTACCCGTGTGGCAACAACCACCGCCGGCCAATCGCTTTCCTCTGCTGAGTTTGAAGATGCCACCTACCGGAAAGTGACGTGGCATCTGCTGCCTTTTCTGATGCTGTGCTACATCGTCGCCTATCTGGACCGGGTCAATGTGGGCTTCGCCAAATTGCAAATGCTGAGTGATTTGAAATTCAGCGAAACCGTTTTTGGCCTGGGCGCCGGCATGTTCTTTATCGGCTACTTCTTCTTTGAAGTGCCCAGCAACGTCATCATGCACCGGGTAGGGGCGAGGGTGTGGATCGCGCGCATCATGGTGACCTGGGGGATCATTTCGGCGTGCACCCTGTTTGTCACCACGCCACTGGCCTTTTACGCGATTCGCTTCCTGCTGGGCGTGGCCGAGGCGGGCTTCTTCCCCGGCATGATCCTGTATCTCACTTACTGGTACCCGGCGCAACGCCGCGCCAAGATGGTCGCGGCTTTCATGGTGGCGATCCCGCTGTCTGGGGTTCTTGGGGGACCGCTCTCCGGCGCCATTATGTCCTTTACCCAAGGCGCCATGGGTTGGCCAGGGTGGAAATGGATGTTCTTGCTGGAAGCCGTTCCTGCATTCCTGGTCGGGGTTGCCACCATACTTTATCTGGACAGCGGCATCCGGCACGCCAAATGGCTGACGGAGGAGCAGAAGCAATTGCTGGAGCGCAATATTGCCAACGAAGCCCAGGGTAAGGTCGAACATCCCTCACTAATGGCGCTTTTTGCCGACAAGCGGCTGTGGCTGATGTCCTGGATCTACTTCACCTGCGTCATGGGGCAGTACGGCTTGACTTTCTGGATGCCGACGTTGGTCAAGGCGGCCGGTATTACCAGTGTGCTTAACGTTGGCCTGGTGACGGCCATTCCGTATCTGTGCACGGCGATTGCCATGGTGCTGTTGGGGGCCAGTGCAGACCGCCACCATGAGCGGCGCTGGCACCTGGTGATTCCCATGGTACTCGGCGGGGCGGGGTTGGTGGTCAGCGTACTGGCTGGTTCGCACACCGTTTTCGCCATTGCCTGCCTGTCGATCGCGGGAGCGGGAATCATCAGTTCGGCTCCGCTGTTCTGGAGTTTGCCGACCGCGTTTCTGGCCGGCACGGCTGCGGCCGCCGGCATCGCGGCCATCAATTCCGTAGCGAACCTGGCGGGTTTCTGCAGCCCGTACATGGTGGGCTGGCTTAAGGATATGACGCACAGCAACCAGGCGGGAATGTACGTCCTGGCGCTCATCCTGGCGGCGGGTGCGGCGACCGTCCTTACTGTCCCGGCAAAGATGGTGAACAAATAAGGGCCTCTGGCGGTCAGATCAGGCCGGATCCTCACGTGCGACAAGTCCGAACGCTGTAACTCGTGCTCCTGCGGCATATAGCCGCAGGAGCCGCGTTTATTTACACTTTCCCAGGAGGGGACTGACGTGAGCTGCTGCGGAATCATTGCCGACGACCTGACCGGCGCCAATGCAGCCGGAGTCCTTCTTACCAAAGCCGGCTTCAGGATCATGACCATCGTGCGGAGCGCATCCGTCGCGGCATTCGATGTCCGCGGCTGCGATGTTGTCGTGGTCAATGCCATGAGCCGCGGCCTGGCGGCGGAAGCGGCGCGGGCCGTGGTAAAGGCCGACACGCAAGCTCTGATGGCCAAGGGGATACGGTACTTTTGCAAGCGGGTGGACAGCACCATTCGCGGCAACCCGGGCGCGGAAGTGGAAGGCATGCTGGAGGCCCTGGGGCCGGACTATGTGGCCGTATGCGTGCCTGCGTTCCCGGCTTCGGGCAAGATCACGGTGGGCGGCTACCTGCTGGTGAACGCCGTGCCGGTGGCGCGAACCGCGGCCGGACGTGATCCGCTGAAGCCCGTCCGGAATTCATACCTTCCCGACGTCTTTGCCGAGCAGACCGCGCTGCCTACCGTCGTCATAGCCATGTCAACCGTGGCGCAAGGCGCTGCCGCTGTTTGCGCGCGTCTTCGGCAGGAAGCAGCGTCCGGCAAACGGATCATCATTGTCGATTCGGCCTCCGAGGACGATATCGAGGTGATTGCGTGTGCCCTGGTTCAATCCGGCATAAAGGCGATCTCCGTCGATCCCGGACCGTTCACGCAGAAGCTGTTTCCCCGCTGCGCCGTCCTTAAGCCTGCCCAGGCACAAAGCAGGGTCTTGGTGGTGGCTGGCAGCGTGACCGAGTTGACCCGTGCGCAAGTCGATCATTTGGCAAAGGGCTGCGGGGCCAAACTGATCTGCCTGAACGTAAATTTCTTTCTCGACGGTCCTTGCTCGCGAGACACGGTTGAGCAGTTGGCGCGGGAGGTGGCGGAAGCCGGTTGCCAGCATGAAGTTTTCGGTTTTCGGGTAGCGGAGACCCCAGATATGGTGTTCGATCTGGCAGCCGAAGCGCGCACCCGGGCGATCAGCACGGATATGCTCAGCCAGCGCATAACCGATAACCTGGCTCAAGTCGCCAGACGTGCGCTGGAACTCTGCAGTCCGCCAGTCAAGGGCATTTATGTTACCGGCGGCGATGTTACAGTGGCCGTGTGTAACGCTTTAGGCGCCCATGCCATCGAACTGGAAGATGAGATCATCCCCCTCGCCGCTTATGGGTCGCTACGTGGAGGACCATTTGACGGCCTGAAGATTACGACCAAAGGCGGTCTGATTGGCGTGCACGACACCGCCTGGCACTGTATCAAGTACATGACCCAGAAGGATGGACGGTAAACAGATGAATACGCCGCGACCCTTGGTGGGAATTACCATTGGCGATCCCTCCGGCATCGGGCCGGAAATCGTGGCGAAGTCCCTTGTCGGCGACCGGCTTTATCGCAGCCTGCGGCCGCTGGTTATCGGCAGTGCGGCGATCATGAAAAGAGAAATTGCGGGACTCTCCCTGGCCGCGAAGATCAACGCGGTGGTTTCGCCCAGTCAGGGCCGGTACGAGGCGGGCACGATCGACGTGCTGGATATCGATAACATCTCGCCCAATGTGCCATATGGCCAGGTGAGAGCGGAGAATGGCCGCGCCTCTTTTGAGTACATCAAGAAGTCGGTGGAGCTTGCGCAAGCCGGGCTGATCGACGGAGTCTCAACCGCTCCCATTCATAAGGAAGCTATCCATGGCGCGGGCATTCCCTACATCGGACATACCGAGATGTTTGCCGGCCTGACGGGTACCCCGAGCGTCCTGACCATGTTCCATGTGAACAAGATGCGCATCTTTTTCCTGAGCCGGCATATGTCGCTCGCCAAAGCGGTGGAGTACGTGAAGTACGACAACGTGCTGCGCACGATCGAGCAGTGCCACCGCGCCATGAAGTATCTGGGATTCCCCAGCTCGCGCATCGCCGTGGCGGCGCTGAATCCGCACGGCGGCGAGAATGGCCTGCATGGCGATGAGGAAGTTAAAGAACTGGTGCCTGCGGTAAAAGCGGCGGTTGCCAAAGGCATTCATGCGTTTGGCCCCATTCCTGCTGATTCTGTATTCCTGCTGTTTGAAGCCGGCAAGTGCGATGCCGTATTGAGTCTCTACCATGATCAGGGCCACATCGCGGCCAAAGTCCATGACTTCTCCAGGACGGTCAGCGTGACCATCGGCCTGCCTTTCATCCGGACCTCGGTCGACCATGGAACGGCAATGGATATCGCCGGCAAAGGGATGGCAAACCCGATCAGCATGGAAGAATCGATTGCCGTGACGGGCCAGTATTCCTGCATCAAGAACTCGGTCCTCGCGTCGCGATAGTTTTACTGGGTAACGGGGGGAGCCGATTTACCGCGGAGGATGCGGAGGACGCAAGGGAATTGTGCATTTCAAATTTCAAGTGAACGCCGTACGGGCTATTGATTGCTGTAAGAGGAATGCCCCCCATATTGGTAGAAGCACCGGGCTTCAGCCCGGTGAATTGCGGAATACCAGGTTGCGGCTTCAGCCGCGGTGGCCGGGGCCAAAGAGCATGTGCGTGTGTCAGAGCTCCAGGTCGTACATGCAAAGTGGGAGCTACAGACCAAAAGCCGCGTAGCGGCGACGTATGTTAGCCCAGCGTTTCAACGCTGGGGAGGCAATAGTGGAACATCCGAGTCCCGGAGGGACGACGCGAAGGGGTTCTCACACAAGCTCTGTAGTCCCACAGATATCGCGGCGCCAGTTCCGCCGAGCTGAAGCGGGACAGTGTTTATGCAACGCTTAATAGATCCGTCGGCTCTTAATTCAAAATTCAAAATTCAAAATTCAAAATTCGAAATTCTGGTAAGAGGCGCGATGACAAAACGTATCAACACCCTGCTGGTCGGGGACGCAATGATCTTGGGCAGCGAGTTCAAACTCGCGGCGGAGAAGTTTCTTAGCCGTTTTCTGGGCGACGTGAAGGTCGGCAACTGGGAGACGGATTGGCCTAAACTTCAGGAAAGACGGCTGGTGGTCGAGAAGAAAGGGCCGGAAATCGAAGTCGTCGATTCCCTGATCCTCCAGCACGGCCGCGACGCCGAGTTCCTGGCGGGACTGTTCTTGCCTGTCTCCTCGAAGGTTTTCGAGGCCATGCCGAAGCTGCGCATCGCCGGGGTATCGCGGGCGGGAGTGGAAAACGTCAATGTTGCCGAAGCCACCAAACGGGGCATTGTGGTCTTTAACATTGAAGGCCGGAATGCCGAGGCCGTGTCCGACTATGCCATCGGCTTGATGCTGGCGGAATGCCGCAACATTGCCCGGGCACACTTCGCCATCAAGAACGGCCAGTGGCGCAAGGAATTTTCCAATTCGAGCTGGGTGCCGGAATTAAAGGGCAAGAAGGTCGGAATCATTGGCTTCGGGTATATTGGCCGCCTGGTGGCGCAGAAGCTGTCCGGCTTTGGCGTCACCCGTCTAGTCTATGATCCCTTTGTATCGCCCGAGGATATCCGCGCGGCGGGCTGCACGCCGGCGGACAAGGAGACTCTGTTCAAGGAAAGCGATTTCGTTACGCTCCATGCCCGGATGAGCGAGAGCACGAAGAACATGGTGGGCGAGAAGGAACTGGCGTTAATGAAACCCACGGCGTACCTCATCAATACGGCCCGGGCGGGCATGATCGATCAGAATGCCCTGGCCGCCGCCTTGAAGGAGAAGCGCATTGCCGGCGCCGGCTTGGACGTTTTCATCGACGAGCCACCGAAGCCGGATAATCCCCTGCTGGCGCTCGACAACGTCACCTTAACCACCCATCTGGCCGGCACGACGCGGGAAGCCCTTACCCGTTCTCCGGAGATCCTGATGGAGGATGTTGCCAGGCTCTTGAGCGGCCAGAAACCAAGATTTGTGGTCAACACGGAAGTTCTGCAGAGGCCCGAGTTCAACACCTGGCTGGCCGAGGTTCAAGCATGATGGTCAATCTCTCGCAGATGCTGAAAGATGCCCGGCGGGGCAGATATGCGGTCGGCTCTTTCAACGTGTACAGCTATGAAACCATTCGCGGCGTGATTGAGGCGGGACAGGAGCTTCGCAGTCCTACGATTGTGGCCTTCGGTGAGAGCTATCTGCAGAACATGGCTTTGGACGAAGTGTTCGCCCTGGTCAGCGCCATGGGCCGGAAGGTAGAGATCCCGCTGGCCCTGCATCTGGACCACTGCAAATCGTTTTCCCATATTGTGCAGGCGATCCGCGCGGGGTTTACTTCGGTCATGTTCGACGGCTCGAGCCTGCCGTTGGAAGAGAACATGCAACAGACCGCCCAGGTAGTCGCTGTGGCCCATGCCGCCAACGTCAGCGTGGAAGCGGAACTGGGAGCGCTGGCCGGCGGCCAGTTCTCGAATGAAGAGGCCGGGGAGGAGATTTATACCGACCCCGAACAGGCCGGGCACTTTGTGCAGTGCACCGGGATCGATGCGCTGGCCGTTTCCATTGGCACCGTCCACGGAATGTATAAAGGGACGCCGCGGATCAACGTCGATGTACTAAAGAGGATTGCGGCGGTAGTAGACATTCCCCTGGTCTTGCACGGCGGATCGGGAACGCCGGAAGAGATCGTGCGCGAGTGTATCCGCCAGGGCATTGCCAAAATTAACGTGAATACCGAGATCTCCCTGTACACGGTCGAGAAGGTGAAAGCGCTGCTGGATTCGGGAAAGCACTATCATCTGTCCCAATTGGCGCTCCAGGAAGTGGGCTATGTGAAGGAAGTAGTGAAGAAGTATGCCACGATGTTCAGAGCGGTATAGTTCTTACGGCAGCGGAGAAATCTTTCAATCTTCAATTTTGAGTTTGAATTTTGATGAAAGAATAAACCTTACGCACCGCATTTGCTTAAATCAAAATTCAAAATTCTCTGTGGCGTAAATATGGACCACATACTCATCATAGACGTCGGCACCTCCAGCCTGAAGGCGATGCTTTACGACCAGGCGGGCCAGCTGCTGCATCGCGTCTCCCAGGAATATCATTCGCAATTCTTCGGCAATCACTACGTCGAACAGGATCCGCTTAGCTGGAAAAGCGCACTGCTGTCGACCCTGAAAGAGTCGGGAAAATTCGTGAAGGCGGGCGGCGCGGGTCTGGCAGCCATTGCCGTCACCTCGCAGCGCGCGTCCGTGATCCCGGTCGGCGCGGATGGGGAAGCGCTTCATCCCGCGATCATGTGGCAAGACAAAAGAAGCCGGCCGCAATGCGCCCAATTGCTGCAAAGGCTCAAGCTGGAAGACATGTACCGCCGCACTGGCTTGCGGGTCGATCCTTATTTCTCGGCGCCTAAGATGATGTGGCTGCAGCAAGAGCGCCCGGAGCTTGCCGCGAAGGCGGGTAAGTTGGTTGGCGTCCAGGACTATGTCATCTACCTGCTGACCGGACAGTATGTAACCGATTGGACCCAGGCCTGCCGCACCATGCTGATGAATATCAACGATTTTTCCTGGGACGAAGACATGCTGGCCATCAGCGGCATCCCGGAAGCCAAGCTGCCGGACCTTTGCCCCCCGGGTTCCACGGCGGGACCGCTGGTGAAAGGGATGGCTGAGGCAGCGGGACTCGCTTCGGGAACCCCTGTGATCGTGGCGGGCGGCGATCAGCAGTGCGCTGCCCTCGCCTTGAATATCCTGCGCCCGGGCTATGCCGAGGCCAACACCGGGACGGGATCGTTTGTCATTGCTTATTCGGATAAGCCCCGCTTCGATAGCGGCTGCCGGACGCTATGTAGCGCGGCCGCCGTGGCCGGTAAATGGATCGCGGAGGCGGGAGTATTCAATACCGGCTCGGTCCATCGCTGGTTCAAGGAGCAGTTTTATCCGGAAGGAGAAGATGCCTACGCGCGGATGAACGAGGAGGCTGCCGGCTCGCCGGTGGGCGCCAATGGCGTCATGATGCTGTCCCATTTCGAAGGCAGCGCCGCTCCCTACTGGAATCCTCTGGCCAAGGGGCTTTTTTTCAATCTTTCGCTGGGTACTCGCCGCGGCGATCTGGTGCGGGCCATCCTGGAGGGCATAGCCCTGGAAATCGCCCACAACCTATCGCTGATCGAAAATCTGGTGGAAGGGATTTCGATGGTGAGCGTCGCGGGTGGACTGGTGGCGCTTGATCTCTTCAATCGCATCCAGGCGGATGCCTTCAACAAAACGGTAATCCGCTACGACAATGCCGAAGCGTCGTCCCTGGGCGCCCTAATCAGCGCTGCCGTCAGCCTGGGCATCTATCGGGACTACACGGAGGCCTTTCGCACCGTGTGCGCCGCCGAGCCGATTACCTTTCAGCCGGACGCGGACAATGTCGCGAAGTATCGCGCGCTCTTGCAACGCAAGAACGTGCTCTATCAGGCGCTGAACCGGCACCAGATTTACGAAACGTTCTGCCAGCCGCTGTGATGGGCGGGAAAGATCCGGTGCGTAGTTCTCGTTCGGCCCGAGGTTCTACGTGCTGGGCAAAGGTTCGCGGGCGGAAATCACACGCACAGGCTTTCTCATTCCCAGGTCAGGCAGAAAACCAGCCAGTAAGCCGATCAGCGGTAGAAAAGAGCATATCCGGTAAACGAAGAAAATGTCGGTCGAGTCCACCAGTTTGCCGAGCACTGCGGCTCCCAGGCCACCCATGCCAAAGGCAAAACCAAAGAACAGGCCGGAGATCATGCCTACTCTTCCGGGGAGCAACTCCTGCGCATATACCAGAATGGCGGAGAAAGCGGACGATAGGATCAGGCCTATGAGCACCGTGAAAATCCCGGTCCAGAACAGGTTGGCGTGGGGCAAGAACAAAGTAAACGGAAAGACTCCCAGAATGGAGAACCAGATAACATATTTGCGCCCAATACGGTCGCCAATCGGTCCGCCGGCGAGCACCCCGAGAGCAACCGCGCCCAGGAAAGCGAATAGATGCATCTGCGCATTCGCCACGGAAAGATGGAATTTGAGGACAAGATAGAAGAGAAAATAGCTGGTGAGGCTTGCCAGATAGAAATACTTCGAAAAGATAAGCACCAGCAGGATACCGATTGTCTTCCTGACCTGGCCGGAAGACAAGGAAGGAGTAACCTCGACTTGCGCGGCCCGGGATTCTCGCCTGCTTTCCCACGCCTTTTTGTACCAGCCGCCGATCACGGTTAACACCAGGATAGCGGTCAACGCGGCAAGCGAAAACCAGGCTATGCTGGCCTGCCCCCGGCGAAGGACAATGAAGGCCGCCAACAGAGGTCCGACTGCGGCGCCGGTATTTCCTCCAACCTGAAACACCGATTGCGCCAAACCACGCCGGTCGCCGGAAGCTAAATGCGCGACCCGGGACGATTCAGGATGAAACACGGCCGACCCGGTCCCCACCAGAGCCGCAGCGGCAAGCAGAAGGGAGAAGTTGCTGGCCCGAGACAGCAGCACTAACCCGGCGAGGGTAAATGCCATTCCGACGGGCAAAGAGAACGGCTGTGGCCGGCGGTCGGTGTAGTAGCCTACGGCCGGTTGCAGTAGCGACGCGGTAAGTTGAAAAGTCAGAGTTATAAGTCCTATTTGCCCAAAGCTGAGATGGAAGGAATTCTTCAGCAGAGGATAAATCGCTGGTAGCAGCGATTGGACCATGTCATTGAGAAAATGAGAAAAGCTGATGGCCGCCAAGACGGTAAAGACCGTATTCTTTGCGGCACTCGCGCGAGGGCTGATCGTGCTTGTGCCCACTGCTTACTCCGCGTGATGCAAAAGATAACGGACAAGTCGCCATGGACTTAACCCTGTCTGACCGCGGGACCATGTCCCGCTGCCTCCACCTGTTCTGATGCCGGCGAAGTTCCTTCGGATTCAACAACACAGTGCCCCCAGCCTTCATATCCGCCAGGAGAGGGCTAAAATAGCGGTGAGTCTATGTTGGGTTACTTTTGGCGGACCCAATCCAGCTTGAGAGAAAGATCGAACTTATGAAGACCATCGGACTGATCGGCGGCATGAGTTGGGAAAGCACGGCGCACTATTACAGTCTGCTGAACAAACTGGTCAATCAACGTTTGGGAGGCTATGCAGCGGCCAAGCTGCTGCTCTATTCGATTAATTTCGCCGAACTGCAGTGCCTGCAATTTGCCGAAAAGTGGACCGAAGCTACGGAATTGATGCTCGACGCGGCCCAGCGCCTGGAGCGAGGCGGGGCGGACTTCCTGCTGATTGGCGCCAATACCATGCACATCTCCGCGCCCGAGATCGAAAAGAGAGTTCGTATTCCGCTGCTGCACATTGCGGATGTCACCGCCGAGCGCATTGTGGCCCGTGGCATCCGGCGTGTCGGCCTGCTGGGCACGGCTTTTACCATGGAGAAAGACTTTCTCAGCCGCCGTTTGCGGGAGAAATTCGGACTCGAGGTAATGATTCCCGCCGCCGATCACCGGCGCGTCGCGCACGAAATCATTTTTAACGAACTGGTGCGCGGTATTATCCGTTCTGAGTCGCGCGAGCGATACCGCGACATCATGGCGGCGCTGGTGCAAGCGGGCGCCCAGGGCATTATCCTTGGCTGCACCGAACTCATGATGGTTATCCAAGCCGGCGACAGCAAGGTGCCGCTGTTCGACACGACGGCCATTCACTGCGAGGCGGCGATGGAGTACGCGTTGCGGCCGTAAAGGGTGATACCCGGCGGCGCCGCCTCAATCTCTCGTGGCACGACTGAAGCGCGGCCTGTGCGATACAATAAAACTAGCCGCCGGTGCATGCTGTCCCGGAGCCGAGCCCAGTTCGCGGGTTTCGCGGCAAAGCGGCATCTTGGCAACAAGCACATTCCGCAACAAACGTAGTTCTTAACTGGCCCCTCGCGCATCGAAAAAAGTGAAGGCTCTTACCGGGACCTGCTGCAGCCTGGGCTACTGCAAACCACACTCTCCGGATCGGGAGTCCGGAGCTGTGCGTATCGCACGATGTATCGCACGATAGGGAGCATGAACTTGGCAACCAAAACTGAAACCCCTGGCCTGGAAGTATTAGAAACACGAGAGTGGCTCGATTCGCTGGACTATGTTCTCTCGCACGGCGGCCCGGAACGGGCCGGCCGGCTGCTGCAGCAATTGCAGTTGCACGCGCGGCGCGAAGCGGGCCTGAATCTGCCTTTCTCGGCGACGACGCCGTACCAGAACACCATTCCTTCCCGGCAACAGCCGCCCTTTCCCGGCAGCCAGGAAATGGAGCGCCGGATCAAGAGCCTGGTGCGGTGGAATGCGCTGGCCATGGTGGTGCGCGCCAACAAGGAAGAGGAAGGCATTGGCGGCCACATCTCCACCTATGCTTCCGCTGCAACCTTGTATGAAGTGGCTTTCAATCATTTCCTGCGCGCCCAAACGCCGGAAGGCGACCACGACGTGGTGTATTTCCAGGGCCACGCCGCTCCGGGGATTTATGCCCGCGCCTTCCTGGAGGGCCGTATCTCCGCGGAAATGCTGGAGAAGTTTCGCCGCGAGCTGAAGCCCGGGGGCGGCTTGGCTTCCTATCCCCATCCCTGGCTGATGCCGAATTTCTGGGAGTTCCCTACGGTGTCGATGGGGCTGGGCCCGATCCAGGGTATTTACCATGCGCGCTTCATCAAGTACCTGGAAAACCGGGGGCTGAAGGCGCCAGGCAGCGGCAAAGTCTGGGTGTTTATGGGCGACGGGGAAACCGACGAGCCCGAATCGCTCGGCGCCATTACGTTGGCGTCCCGCGAGCGGCTCGACAATCTGATCTTCGTGGTGAACTGCAATCTGCAACGGCTGGATGGCCCGGTGCGCGGCAATGGCAAAATCATTCAGGAACTCGAAGCCATTTTCCGCGGCTCCGGCTGGAACGTCATCAAGGTGATTTGGGGCAGCGATTGGGACACCTTGATCCAGAACGACCGGGATGGCCTGCTGGTGCGGCGCATGGGCGAAATTACCGACGGGCAATACCAGAAGTATTTTGTCGAGAGCGGCGCGTACTTCCGCCAGAATCTGTTCGGCACCGATCCCCGCCTGCTGAAAATGGTGGAACATCTCTCCGACGAGCAGCTGGCGCGGCTGCGGCTGGGCGGGCACGATCCGATCAAGGTCTATACCGCGTTCAAAGCTGCGGTCGATCACATCGGAAGCCCCTCGGTGATTCTCGCCAAGACCATCAAAGGATATGGGATGGGCGAGAGCGGGGAAGGCAGGAACATTACCCACCAGCAAAAGAAGCTCAACGAAGACGAGATGCGGATGTTCCGCTCGCGTTTCGGAGTTCCCGTCTCCGATGCCGATGTCCACGAGGCCGGTTTTTACCGCCCTCCCGAGGACAGCGCGGAAAGCAAGTACCTGCAGGCCCGCCGGCGCGAACTGGGGGGCTACATTCCCGAGCGGAAGGTGCGGGCGCAACCGCTGCAGCCGGTGAATCCTGCGCCGTTCGAGGAGTTCTACCAGGGCACCAACGGCCGCAAAGTCGCTACCACCATGGCCTTCGTGCGGCTCCTGGGAAAGCTGCTGCACGACAAGGAGATCGGCAAGCTGATTGTGCCCATTATTCCCGACGAGGCCCGCACCTTCGGGATGGAGGCGCTTTTTCGCCAGGTCGGCATTTACTCCAGCGTTGGCCAGCTCTATCAGCCGGTCGATATGGATACGGTGCTCTACTACAAGGAAGCGAAGGATGGGCAGATTCTGGAAGAGGGCATCACGGAAGCCGGCGCCATGTGTTCCTTCATTTCCGCTGGCACGGCCTATGCGAACCATGGCATAAACACCATCCCCTTCTACATTTATTACTCGATGTTCGGATTTCAGCGCATTGGCGACCTTATTTGGGCCGCGGGGGACATGCGCTGCCGCGGTTTCCTGGTGGGCGGCACCGCCGGGCGCACTACTCTGGCGGGCGAAGGTTTGCAGCACCAGGACGGGCACAGCCACGTGCTGGCCCTGCCTTTGCCCAATCTGCTGGCCTATGATCCGGCCTTTGCATATGAGATCGCCGTAGTGGTGCAGGACGGCATCGATCGCATGTACGTCAAGCAGGAGCCGGTCTTTTACTACCTGACGGTGACCAACGAACCTTTGCCGCAACCGCCGATGCCGCCGGGCGAACACATTCGGGAAGGGATTTTGAAGGGCATGTACCGGTTCCGGGAATCGCAGAAGAAAGATGCCAAACTGCGGGCACAGTTGCTGGGCAGCGGAACCATTATGTATGAGGTCTTGAAGGCCCAGGAAATCCTGGAGAAGCAATACGGCGTCGCGGCCGAGGTGTGGAGCGTTACCAGTTATAAACAACTTTACCGGGATGGAAACGATTGCGACCGGTGGAATTTCCTGCACCCGGGCGAGCCGGCCCGCGTGCCTTACGTGACCGCCTGCCTGAAGGATACCCAGGGCGTCATTGTAGCGGCATCCGACTACATGAAAGTCCTTCCCGAATCGGTGGGGAAGTGGATACCGCGCGGTTTCACCGCCCTGGGTACCGATGGCTTCGGCCGCAGCGAAAACCGCGCCGCGTTGCGCGATTTCTTTGAGGTCGACGCCAAATTCATTGTCCTGGCGACGCTGTCGGCGCTCGCCAACGATAAGCAGCTTCCGCTCGAGGTTGTGCGCAAGGCCATTGCCGACCTTGGAGTCAAGGTCGACAAACCCAATCCCGCCGTCAGCTAGGAAGATGAGGACGAAATCGTGGCGATAGAGTTCAAGTTACCGGAGCTCGGAGAGAACGTTGCGCAGGGTGACCTGGTGCATCTGCTGATTTCCGTGGGCGCGAAGGTTGCGGAAGGCCAGCCGGTCATGGAGTTGGAGACCGACAAGGCAGTCGTCGAGGTGCCATCCTCCGTTACCGGCGTGGTAAAAGAGATCCGCGTTAAAGAAGGAGAAAAGGTCAAAGTTGGGCAGACCATCTTTACGCTGGAGGATGGCAACAAAGAAACTCGATCCGTGGCTCCTGTAAAAGAAGAAAGGGAAGAACCAGCGCGTGCGCCGGCTACCGTGCCTGATATGCCTCGCCGCGAAGAACGCGCCGAGATTCGGCGGGAGCTTGCGGTTGCATCACCGGCGCCGCCCAAGGAGACGCGTGCGCCGGCAACCTCGTTCGCCCGCGGAACTGCTGAATTCAGGCTGCCGGAATTGGCAGAAAACGTAACCGAAGGGGACCTGGTTCGATTGCTGATCTCCCCGGGCGCCGCCGTCTCCGAAGGCCAGTTGGTGCTGGAATTAGAGACGGACAAGGCTGTAGTCGAAGTGCCTTCCGACGTGGAGGGGATCGTCAAAGACATCCGCGTCAAGGAAGGACAGAAGGTAAAAGTCGGGCAGGTGATTTTCACGGTCGCGGGCGAAGCCGCTCCGGCTCCGCCCCCGGAGAAGCCGCGTCCGGTGGAACATTTGTCGGGACAGCAGGCGGCCCGTATGGCTTTCCAGGCGGCCATACAGGCGGAAGGGAAAGCCGAGCACGAGGCGCTTCCGCCCGACGAGGTACGGCCCGCGCCGCCGGTCTTTGAATTGCCTCAGCAGTTGCTGAAAACCGCGGGGCCGGAGCATCGTGGACCGATTCCCGCAGCTCCCCATGTGCGCCGCCTGGCGCGCGAACTGGGCGTGGATATCTACGAGGTCCAGGGTGCGGGGCCGGGCGGACGGGTTACCGAACAAGACGTAAAGGCAACCGCCAAGCTGAAGATCCTTGCGGCTCCGGCCATGGCCGCCCAGATGCCCGCCGGCCTGCCGGCCGCCCCGGAACTGCCGGATTTCTCCAAATGGGGCAAAGTCGAGCATGTCTCGATGCGGGGCATACGCCGGAAGACTGCCACGCACCTATGGCAGGCATGGACCACCATTCCGCACGTCACGCAACACGACAAGGCCGATATCACCGAGTTGGAGCAGTTGCGGGCCCGTTTCGCCCCCAGGGCCGAGCAGGCCGGGGGAAAGATGACGGCTACCGCCATCGCGCTGAAGATCTGTGCGTCGGCCTTGAAAGTCTTCCATCAGTTCAATGCCAGCATCGATATGGCGAAGGAAGAGGTGATCTACAAGCAGTACATCAACATCGGGGTCGCCGTCGATACCGATCGCGGCTTGCTGGTTCCGGTGATTCGCGATGTCGACCGCAAGAACATTATCGAGCTGGCGGTCGAGCTGTCGAGCCTGTCGCAGAAGGCGCGGGAAAAGAAGCTCACCACGGAAGACATGGAGGGCGGCACCTTTACCATCACCAATCTGGGTGGGTTGGGGGGCACGGCATTCACTCCCATCGTTAACCATCCCGAGGTCGCGATTCTCGGCATGTCGCGGGCGCGCCAGGAACCGGTGTGGCTGAACGGCAAATTCGAGCCCCGGCTGATGCTGCCGCTGTCGCTCTCCTATGACCACCGCTTGATTGACGGCGCCGATGCCGTGCGCTTCCTGCGTTGGATTGTGGAGGCCCTGGAACAGCCATTCCTGTTGTCGGTGCAAGGGTAGAACGAGTTTTTAACACCCAGCGCAGAAACGCAGAGCGAGGCAAATGCATTCTGCGGTTCTGTGGTTCTGCGTTGGGTGTTCACAGCAGGGGCGCATTGCGACGAGTGATAGAAAGATGAACGACACTTTGAAAGTTGCGGTAATCGGCGGCGGGCCGGGCGGGTACGCCGCGGCATTCCTGGCGGCCGATCTGGGGATGCAGGTGATCTTGATCGATCCGGAGGCTAATCCCGGAGGGGTCTGTCTGTATCGTGGCTGTATCCCATCCAAAGCGCTTCTGCATGTTGCCAAACTGGTAGAAGAGGCGCGCCAGGCGAAGAACTGGGGAGTAGAGTTCGGCGAACCCAAGATTGACCTGGCCCGTCTGCGTTCGTTCAAAGAAGGCGTGGTCAAGAAATTGACCGGCGGCCTGGGACAGCTTTCCAAGCAGCGGAAGGTCAACTACATTCAAGGCCAGGCCGGGTTCGAGAACTCCAACACTCTCAAAATCTCCCACAACGGCGGCGGCGAAGAGTCGCAACGGTTCGACCGGATCATTATTGCTACCGGTTCCCGTCCGGCGGCGATTCCGGCATTTGCTATCGGCAGCGCTCGCGTCCTGGACTCTACCGGCGCCCTGGCCCTGGCCGACGTGCCGCAGAGCCTGCTGGTGGTTGGCGGAGGCTACATCGGCCTGGAACTGGGAACGGTATACGCCGCGTTAGGCGCCCGGGTATCGGTGGTGGAAATGTTGCCGGGACTGCTTCCCGGCGCCGACCGCGATCTGGTTGCCCCTCTGCACCGGCGCATGAGCGGGATCTTCGAGAACATCCTGTTGAGTACGACAGTGGCCAGCCTGAAGGAGGAAGCCGCCGGCATTCGCGTGACCTTCGAGGGGGCCGACCTCAAGGAACGCGAGAAGGTTTTCGAAAAGGTGCTGGTATCGGTAGGACGCAAGCCGAACTCCGAGATCCCGGGGTTGGCCAACACCAAGGTCGAGATCGGGCAACGCGGCTTTATCCAGGTGAATAAGCAGTTGCAAACCGCCGATCCCTCGATCTATGCCATCGGCGATGTGGTGGGCGAACCGATGCTGGCGCACAAGGCATCGCACGAAGGCCGCACCGCGGTCGAGCACATTGCCGGTCACAAGGTGGCTTTCGAACCGAACGCCATCCCGGCCGTGGTCTTTACCGATCCGGAAATTGCCTGGTGCGGGCTGACGCAGACCCAGGCAGAGAACCAATCCCGCGAAGTTGCCATCGCCAAGTTTCCGTGGGGAGCTTCGGGACGGGCGATGACGCTGGATCGCACCGAAGGCATGACCAAGTTGATCATCGATCCGCAGACGGAACGCGTGCTGGGAGTGGGCATCGTAGGCGTAGGGGCGGGCGAACTTATCGCCGAAGGCGTGTTGGCCGTGGAAATGGCCGCTTTGGCCAGCGACATCAAACTAAGCATTCATCCCCATCCCACGCTTTCCGAAACGGTGATGGAAGCCGCCGAAGTTTTCTTCGGCCAGAGCACGCACGTCTACCGGCCTAAGGGAAAATAACACCGTTACCCGGTTCCCGTTACTCGTTACTCAAAGCACAACGGGAAACGGTTTTTCAGCGGTTAGCCTGGATTATTCAGCACTCTTCGTACCCTCACACCTGTCATTCGGAGTCCCGCGCCCGAGACAGCTTGGGCAATTGCCATTGCGCCGAGGCGCGGGGCGAAGAACCCTATGCATCTCGGCCCTATCTGCCGCCGCCATTTGTGCGTTAATCAAGAGCCGGCAAAATCCCTACCTAGTTCTCCCGCCCCAAACCGAGATTTACTCAGATACAAACCTGAGCCTTTCTAAGGTGATTTGCTGATTTCTTGATTCGCCTCGGAACGGGATACTTCTCCTAACAATACCCGACACTATTCCAGCCGGAACGGATTTGGACGCACGCTCACTGCCGTCTGGAATCACCCCAAAAAACCGAGGGATTTAATGAAGAAGTCGCTGTTATTGCTTGTTTTCGTGATCCTGTCCACCGCAGTGTTTGCCGCCAACGGCCTGCCGACGCCTCCCCCGACGGCAATCGTATTCAACAACATCGAGACCGACGGGAATTGGGCGTGGTGCAATACACCGGCCTGCGCCGGTGGCAGCGGCGCCGGCGCCGCCTGGATGGCGCAGAACCAGACTTCCCCGTCGATGAGCGGAAGCAGCATGGAGCTTTACAATTCCGGCGTCTGGGCCAACGCCCTGTTCTACCAGCGTCTCGGCCCCAACGATGCGGTACGCAATTTCCTCTGGGACTTCTACTTTTATCTGGACAGCAACTCCTTAGGCGCGGCCCAGGCGCTGGAATTTGACGCCTTCCAGTCCATTGGCGGCTTCAACTACATGATTGGCACCCAATGCGACTATGGCTTCGGTGTATGGGACACCTGGGACGAAGCCTCCGGCAAATGGATTCATTCGTCCATTCCCTGTCCCAAGTTCTCCCCCAACACCTGGCACCACATCCAGTGGTACATGCAGACACTGCCCGGATCCCATCAATACCGATATGTGACCCTGGTGGTGGACGAAAAAATCTATCCGGTAAACATCACCCGCAATGCCAAGTATCTCGCCTGGGCGGATAATCTGGGAGTTCAGTGGCAGCTTGACGTGAACGCCACCGGCGGCGACTACCACGAGTGGGTGGATCAGGCCAAGCTCACGGTTTGGTAACTTTGCCGCGAATTTAGCGGGATAGGAAACGATGCAAAGAAGGCCTGATGTCGTTTACTTCTCACAGCTATTGGAAAATGCGACACGTGTCAGGGCACGACTTCAGTCGTGCCGGAAAAGTCCCCATAGTCGACTTTGGGCTTTAGCCCCTGTCCATCGGCGTCACAAGTAGCACAGGGGCTAAAGCCCAGCCTTATTGCGCGTTTCTCGGCACGACTAAAAGTCGTGCCCTGACACGTGTTACGCGACCCAACCGCGCGTGACTGACAAAGGTAACTGACGTTAGCCTTCTGCCATTCCCTGCGCCAGCACGGTGTGCCCCGAGCTTACCGCTATCAGGCGGCCATCCCGCCGATCGTGGCCGTACAAAACGCGCATCTCCGGGCGCCTACAGGAATCTCGCTCAGGCACTCCGGACATTGCTTGGTAGTGGGGTCCGCCGGCGCCTCACCGCGCCGCTTGTGCGCCAGGTAGGCGTTCATTGGCGCCACGACGAAGAAATACACGGCGGCGGAGACCAGCAGGAACGAGACCAGCGCATTGATGAAGTCGCCGTACAGGAACCGGCTGCCATTCAGGTCGGCATACAGCCCGGAAAAATCGGGTTTGCCGACGAGTGCGGCGATAAGCGGCGTCAACAGGTCCTTGACGAAAGTGGCTACTACGGCCCCAAATGCCGCCCCGATGACCACCGCAACCGCCAGGTCAATGACATTCCCGCGAAACATAAATTGCTTGAAGCCCTTAAGCACTTCGCACCCCCAACGACGATCAGGTGTAGGCGGGCCTTCTTCGGGCGACTGCACATCGGCGGCGCCAGCCCACCACATTAGATGCAGAGGCTCTCAGCGCAGTTTGCTGCTGCCCACCCCCTCACCGCCGTTTGAGTGAGGGCGCGGCGCTAGCTTCCTGCCGCCACCGATAAATGTCTTTGGTGGTTACCGGCACGCCCAATAACTTCAGGTACATAAACAACTGGTACTTATGATTGATCAGATGTTCGAGGTTGCCCAGCAGGAGTGTAGCCAGGGATTCTGCCGGAGCGAAGACCGTCGGAATCATCCGGCGCAAATCGTCGTCGCTGCATAAGGCAAAACCTTCTTCGATTTTCGCCGCATAGGAGGGAATCCGGCTCAGGGCTTCGTCGCCAGGGCAGAAATGGTTCACCGGCAACGCCCGCAATTCCAGAATACTGTCTAGTTCCCGGGGAAACGCTGCATGGAACACGGCATAGAACCCGGCGAGACATTCCAGTAAATGTCCGAGCAGGTGGCCGATGTCGGGCGAGCCCGATTGCGGATGCCACTGCATCTGGCCGGGCGGGATCAGGCGGATCAGATGTTCCGTCCCCTCGATTTGTTCGCTCACCTTGCGCCAAATTGATTCGACAACAATGTTATCGGGCAATGGCATCCGTGCACCCCTAAGCTTTGCGCCAAACCAGCCCGAGTAGCGCTGGCCTCTGGCCGGCAGTCGTGAGGGCGTCCACGCCCTCGCCTTCTCTGGCAACTGCGGGCGCGGACGCCCACCCAGCCCGTCCCGAGCACCGCGAGGGAACTGCCGGCGAGGACGCCAGCGCCACCAGATACAGCAACCGTAGCTTCGCTCTAGAAGGTTTTTTTCCGTCGCCATCTCTTGGGGTGGTCGTTGGGAAACGTCAACCCGCTGGCTGTCAGGCGTAGATCCACCATCAGCTTGGCCAACTGGATGGCGCAGCTGTAACCTTCCAGCACCGGGATCTCCCATCCCAGGGCACAGAGGCGTTTTTGCAGAAACGGCTGCAGCCAGAAGGTTGCCGAGCAGCCCAGGGTAAGCGCTTCGGCGCCATCCTCTTCGATCGCCGCCACCGCTTCGGCCACCGCCGCCTCCACCATCTCGCATTTCTCTCCGCGCATGGCCCGATCGCGCTGGCCGCGGGTGGTCCTCTCATCGAGTTCCTCGCCCGGCCGCGGCAGAGAAAAGTTGATGTTGCGAATGGAAGCGCAGCGCTCGGTGAAGCGGTGCTGAATGACGAGGTTGTAGTAGAACATGTTGTGCACTTCGCACAAATCGATCACGCTGAACTTGTTGCCCAGCATGCTGGCGAGGTGCATCTGGGCGAAGGCGCAGGAAGTGACGGGGATATTGTATTTGCGGGCCACTTCCGTCGATTCCAGGAAACCCGGCTCGCCTCCGCCCAGCAGCACGATGGCGTTGTATTTCCCGCTTTCGCAGGCCTGCCGTACCAGCGGAACCCGGGCCGCCGCCGCCAGGCCGAACTCTTCGCGCGTAAGCACCGGCCAGTTCCCATAGCTGGCAATAGCCCCGGGATTGAAGTCCCACTCGACGTCTTCCAGTATGTGCTGAATGTCGCCGAAGTTCATGATGCGCGACTCTTTCGAACCTTCGACGGGCACATGGTGTTCATCGAGGTAAGGCGAATCCTTCGGCAGGACAAAGGCATTAATCAGGGCGAAGCGATATTTCTGGTTCGATTGCGGTTGCATTTCGCTCCTCTGGGAAACGGTTTAGTCTATTTAAACTCCGCCTGCACGTTGGCCATACCCAGCTTCCGGTCGACCTTCTCGCGATGCGCAGCCATCGCCCACAAATAACAGATGGGTGAGCACTCGTCCTCCAGTATCTGGTTACGCGAAGCGTAAGTCACAAAAGGGTGAAAAAGTACTCTGAGTCACGCCAACCCTGCTGTCAAGTTCGGTGTTGCATAGCTGCGTGCCCCACCGTCCCAACACCCAACGCAGAAGCGCAGGACCGCAGAAAGAATCAGGTTTGGAACCGCCCTCTCGTCATGTTCTGCGTTTCTGCGGTTCTGTGCTGGGTGTCGGGGTTTGCGCAGCAACTTGCCTCAATTTGACGCTTGCCGGTTCACCAAACAGGTTTTAGTGTGGAAAGAACAGGTCCGTCCCCCGGCCTGGTTCTCAGGTGGCCGTATGATCCTCGCGCTCATCGCAGTGTCCGCCCTCTTTTGCCTCGTTGTTCTCTTTCGCCGGTACCAGGCGCGAGAGCGCCGGAAGGAACTGCTTTGGATGAGGCGGCACGCCGCCGATTATCAAGAGACGCACAAGTCCCCTTGGTAAGACCGGTTGGAGCGCAGGCTGCGGTAACCGATTCAACCCTCCCGCGCACTAAGTGCGCCTCGGCGCGTGGATACAACCCCTGCATTTCACGAACTGCGCCCGGATAGGAAATGTCCACTCCTGCACTTGTGCGCGAGAACGGGCTGAAATTATTCTGGAAGAGCAACCAACCCAGCCAGGCTGGAATGCCGGGAGGAGATTATGAAAGTTGGCGCCAGAAACCGCATTATCGGCAAGGTAACCGGAATCGAGAAGGGTACAATCATGTGCCAGGTGAAACTGGAGATTCCGGCAAATTCGCAGATGGGGTCGGTCATGACCGTGGAGTCGCTAAAAGAACTGGATCTGAAAATCGGCGATCAGGTTGAGGTGATCGTCAAAGCAGTCAATGTACTGCTGGTCAAACCCTGATTGCCTGGGGAAATCGCCCATGCAGAACCGTCGCCTGTTGTGGTTAGGTGTGTTCTTGTTTTCATTGAGCGCCGGCCTGGCCGCGCAGTCGAAGCCGGTGGGCGCTCCGGCATCTACCGCGAAAGCGGCTGCCCAGGAACCGTTCGATCTAATGGAAGTCGAAGGAATGCTTCGGGGAGGCTTGACTCCCAAAAGAATCATTTCCCTGATTGAGCAGAACGGCGTCAGCTTTGGGTTGACCGCTAACGTGGAAAAGGAACTGGGGAAACTGGGCGCCGATGACCGGCTCTTGCTCGCCATAGCCAGGAACCGGGTTCAACCGGCTCCCAACGTCGCGGCGCCACTCCAGTCTCTGCCGCTGGCTCCATCCGGTGCGCAGTCTGCATTGACCTGGACCGACCCGGCGACAGGGTTGATGTGGGCCAAGGAGAGCAACGGCAGCAACGTCACCTGGAACCAGGCCAAGCGTTACTGCGCGGACTTGAATCTCGGCGGCTACTCGAACTGGCGGCTGGCCACCATCGCGGAACTTGAGGAAATCTACGATCCGGCGAAAAACGTAGGTCCCTGCCATGTGAAGGGCGAGATCAGGTTTCACGATCTATGCTGGTCCTGGAGTAGCAGTCCGGGCATCGATCCGGGTGAGGCCTGGGGCCTGGGTTTCATCAGTGGGCAACAAAGCTCCATCCCGGCTGAAGGAAGCCGCTACGACACCCGGGTCTTGTGTGTACGCCGCGCCGGGAAATGAAGATTTTGTTGGGGCACGTGACCGAAGTGATCTTGTTGAAGGTGGGCTGCCTCCCCTAAGATCCACCTAAGATTTATCCGGGGAGATTCGCTTGAAAAGAGTCGGCGCCTCAATTCTGCTCACGTTGGCCAGCCTCATCTGGTGTGTTCCGGCTTATCCTAAAAAGCCAGTGCATCCGCTGATAAAAATCAGAAAACAGGCTCCACGCCAAGAGACCGTGAAGGCCCAGCCGCAGAACGGCAAACAGCCGCCGAAATATCCCGCCCATGTGCAGAATTTTCGACGATGGGCGCGCTGACGGACAGCCCGCGCCGCGCGAAGAGTGACATCTTCTCACCACCAAGGATACAAAGGACACGACGGAAGAGCAGAAACAACAGCAGAACTGCCAAATCTTTTCTGCGCACCCTTGTAATGAGGCGGTTCTTGTTTATTCGTGGGTGTCCTTCGTGTCCTTTGTGGTTAAAAGGTATGTCTCCCCGTGGATATCAAGGAACAGTAATTACAATTTTCCCGACCTGCGCGTTCGACTCCAGGTATTTGTAGGCATCCACCGTTCGCGCAAACGGGAAGGTCTTCGCAATCTTCGGACGGAATCGTCCATCCGCCAACCGGTCATAGACATACTTCTTGGCGAGGGCGAGTTTCTCCGGATCGCGCGTGATCTCCATCAAGCTATAGCCACGAAGGCTCAGGCCCTTGTGCAGCGCCGCCAGGAGCGGGAAGGGTGTGGGCTGCATCGAAAGCAAACCATACTCGAAGATAATACCGCTCGGGGCCGCCGCCTCGGCCAGCTTTTCCAGAAATGGCCCACCCACCGGATCGAACGTCACCCGCGCTCCCTTGCCGCCGGTAATCTCTTTCACCCGCCCTACGAAATCTTCTTCTTCGGTCGCGATCGCATGATCGGCGCCCAGGGAAAGCAGTTCGGTTTTCTTATGGCCCTTGCGGGTCGTCGCTATCGAAACGGCGCCTTCCGCCTTGGCAATCTGAATGGCGGCCAGGCCCACGCTGCTCGATGCCGCTGGGATCACGGCAAAATCGCCTTTTGCCAGATGCGCAATGGCAATCAGTGCCCCGTAGGCGGTGAGATACTGCATCCAGACCGCGGCGCCTTCTACCGGCGACAACTTCGCGGGATACTCCCCCAAGGCCGAAACCGGAGCGATTACCTCTTCACCCAGCATCGGGTAGTCGTTCATAGAGAACGCCGGAATGGTAGCGACCGGTTTGCCCAGCCACTTGCTGTCCACACCCGGGCCAACCGCTTTCACTATCCCCGCCGCTTCATAGCCGAGCCCGGCAGGAAATTTTGGCGATTCGAGGTAGTGCCCATGCATGAACATCCACTCCGCCCGGTTCAGTCCCACGGCCTGCACCTGCACCAGTGCCTCGGCTTTGTTAGGCTGCTTTGCGGCCTCATCCACAATCTTCAGAACCTCGGGTCCACCGAGTTTGTCAAAACGAACAATCCTTGGCATCCGTATAAACTCCTGCAGATTAGATCGCCGGCCAGCCATCCGGGATGCAGGTCCAACGGACGGGCACAGTCTGCCGCTCGAGATATTCGCTTCTAGCGCGGCTCGCCGGAAACTGGAAACCGGAAACTCGAAACGGGGGCAGGCCTTCAACGCAGCAGCGGGAAGGCGAAGCGTTCATTGATGTTGTCGCGGTCTACGGTCGGCCGTTGCAGGCCGCCGGTTTTCAACGCGACCGCAGCAACTTGAGCCGCTTTGCGGGCGTGCGGCCATCTGGCGGCCGGGAGTCCCGTACAGCGGGACGAAATCCCGTACCACGTTTCCGCGTGGCTGCGCTGGAAGGGGAGCATCTTCCGAGCTGGAAACCGGAAACTGGAAACTCGAAACTGGGAAATGGCGGAGGGCGAGGGATTCGAACTTGAGCCGATTTGTGGGCGTGAGCGCAGCGGGAGCCCACAGGCGAAATCCCGAGCATCGCGAGGGACCTAAGGGGGAACAATGGCGGAGGGAGAGGGATTCGAACCCCCGGTACGGTTACCCGTACAACGGTTTTCAAGACCGCCCGTTTCAACCGCTCACGCATCCCTCCGCGAAAAGAAACGGTTGGCTGCCGATAGTTTACAACAAAGGGCTAAATCTCACTGGGGGCGGCTTCCGTTTGCACAGCAGGCCTATACGTCCGCCATTCATCCAACCTCTTCCACCGGCCAGTGGCTCCCCGCTGCCCGTCTCAATCGTTCTGCAATTGTTGGCCTGAGCAGCAGTGGAATCCCAGCTTCATGTCCGAGGCTGAGCCGCACGTAATTCAGGAAAAACATACGCCGCCGGGAAACCGAAATTTCTGGCCAGGGGATCAGAAGGGGTGGATGCTGGAAGCGGAACAGCGACAGGACGCTGAGATAGAGACCGGTCTCGTTGCCGCCAAGCGTGAGGCAATGGTTGTAACTCATCAGCCACCGCATCTGGCCACTTTGCATCCGCCATTTTTCTCCCATGAATTCGGACGAACATCGGTACTGCCGAGCCAGGATTGCCCAGCCCCCGACGTGGCTGATGGCTGCCATCACAACACACCACCCGCCAACCAGGAGAACGGGGAATAAGGCCGGGAAATGTTGGTCGATCCAGATTTGCATTCAGGCCGGATTGTACTTGGGATGAACGACCAGAGCCAGTGCCAAAGCCGGGGTCGTAAACGCACAACTGGAGAAGTTACCTGGTCAGCAGGACCCAGGGTCCCGCAAGTAGCATTCAAAAGCAAGGTCGCAACGTTTCCCCCCCGCGCCGCCACTTGGACGGGGTGAGCGGCAGCAGTCTTTTGAACCGTAGTGGCGGCGACGGAAGTCAAGGCACGTTTTTTACTAGCGATGCGGTGCGGTCCTTGGACAGTACCCACGCGGGCATCGACGCCCGGTTGGCCATCCGGGGCGGGGCGGGAATGGCTACGTCTTCCATCAGCCGCAAGGTAATTCGCGTCTCACCCTTCAGAGTGGGATAAGGCCCCCGCGCCGGCAGCGTCAGCGGTTTTACCGGCCACAGCACAGGAATGGCCCACTCTATGGCATCCCGGGTGGCGTGGCCCTGCCCCAGCACCCGGCCGTCTTTGGAAACCTTGTAATGCGGCAGGGAAATCACTTTCGCCGACAGAGGCAGGACCGCCTCGCCCGGCAGGATCAAGCGATCAAATTGAATGGACAGCCAGCCCTTGCCGACAAAATGCCCGGGGTCTTTGTAATCCACCAAACGTCCGGACAGACAGGACCCTCTGGGAAACACCTGCTGTCCGAGCGCGGTCGTGGTCCCGAGATGGCAAAGGACGGGATCACCCACCTCCGCAGTTTTCGACGAGAAGTTTCGTTCATCGATGGTACAGTTTAGTAGCAACCCGGCGGGTAGAAAATCAGAATCTGCGCGCGCGGCCACGGGCACTATCAGCGATAGCGCCACCGTCAGAAGCAGCATCTTGTGAAACATGGGAATGAAGACCTCCTGCCGGCAAAGACAACTCTCCCCCGGTGTTCCATTGCAGCTCTGGTTCCCAGATTCGCAAAACGCAAGCCTATGATTCCAGTCATGGTTCAGCAGAGCACCTACGTACATACGGCAAAACTCTGCATACCAAAACGGACAATTGTTATCTCAAACTTCAGGCCGCACACAGCCGACAGAACATCGTGCTGGCATAGAGTTTTGTGCTTTGAAGTGTGCCGGTCAGCAGAGATGTGATGCTACTTTGCCATGTCCAGCATGGCCTTCACGTCTGCGGCATGCGGTCCGTTGGGCGCCAGTTCCAGGTATTTCTTCAGGGCCTGCAGCGCCTCCGCAGAGGTTACGTATTTATTCCCCACAAAGTTGCCGTCGATGTACAGGACCGAGCCCAGGATGAAGTACGCGTCGGCCTTTTGCGGATCAACGGCAATCGCCTTGGCACAGGCAGGCCTTGTCCCCACTAGGTCTCCCATGTTGTACAGGACGGCGCAGATGTTGAAGTAGGCGATCCCGGGATTGGGAGAAAGCTCCGCGGCTTTCTGGTAGGCGGCAATCGCCTCGCTATTCTTGCGCTGCTTCAGATAGCAGTTTCCCTGATTGGTCCACATCATGCCCAGCCCGGCCTTCGCCCTGGCTGCCTCGGAGTCGGGGTTTCGCAGGTCTGACGGAGCTGCGGTGGCCACCACTTTTTGCGCCAGCCCGATTCCGGTCTCAAAGGCGCGATCTGCGTCGCCGTAATGACGCAGGTTGAGTTGCGCCGTTCCCAGCATCTGGTAGTAGCGCCATCCGCCGGGATCGAGCGCCATCAACTCCTGTAGCGGGCTGAGCGTGTCTTTCCAGTTCTTGGTGTCCATGGCCGTCTTGACCTGCGCCAGGAGAGCATTGATGCGCTCGACGTTGCCATCTCGCGTCTTGACGCCAGCCGACTGGTCCGCCGCCGGCTTAGCGGCGCCGGAACCGGCCGCGGCTTGCGACCAGCCCGTAATGGGGCTAAGCGCCAAAGCCAATAAGAGCAATAGGACCCGCGACGAGGTGTTGTTCATAGTTTCACGCTCTGCCAGGAAAACTGCGACGCGGATTATAGCACTCCCGACACCCACCACAGAGGCACAGAGACACAGAGGAAGTTTGGAATTTTCAGCGTCTGCCTTCACCAAGCCGCTGGGCTAAAACCAATGCCATCCTGCGGGCTTCTGCCGGTGCTTCCGCCCCAGCGCCTGCCCCATGCTGCTTGTGGCTTGCGGCTTGTCGCTTGTTGCTGGTTTCTTTCCGCCAATTTAGTGATATATTTCCTTCGCTCAATTTGCCAGGCATTTTGCAGGCGTCTGGCCGCAAGCGCGTGGCGGCCAGACACCAGTCGCGAGTGGCTAGCGGTCAGCCGTCAAATTGTTTTGCGGGCCACTGACCACTGGCCACTGGGGTCTGGCCACTGCTTTCGGGAGAGGAGAACAGTCTATGAAATGCAGGTCTATCCTGGTTTTCTTGGGTATTGTGGCGCTGGCCTCCCTGGTATTGGGGGCCGCTCCGCAGCAGCTCATGAACGTCGGCGATGTGCACGAGCTTGACACGCAATACCCCAGCCCGTTCAACGTCAATTTCAGCGACTGGTTCGCGGCGCATCCGCTGGCGGCAGGGCAAGCCGGCCCGCGCATGGATGTGGTTTTCAGGACCCCGCGGATTCTGGTGCTGGCGATGACCATCAGAGGCAGCTTCCCACTGCACTATCACACCAGTTCCGATGAGATCATGGTCCCCATCAAGGGCAAATGCAAAGAATACATCGATGGCAAGTGGCAATGGATCCAGGCAGGAGATATTCACTACAACCCTCGCGGTGTAGTCCATGGTCTCCAATGCGAACCCGGTATGGAATTTCAGTCGTTCGATATCTTTACGCCGGCCCTGCCTGAGGGCGGCGACAGAGTATTTGTGGACAGCAAGGAAAGCAAAGCCAAACCCGGAGACGTGGTGGCCGACTGGGCTTTGATCGACACTCAGTTCAAGAAGGGCGTGATCATAAACACCGATGAGTTCTATGCCAGCCACCCGATCCTGCCCGGCCAGGCGATGCGGCTGGAGTTGCCGATGGGCACGACCCGCAATCAAATGATACTGGCCCAAAAGCCGGCGCTAAAAACCCATTACCATGGTTCGGCGGACGAGACCATCTATGTCTTTAAAGGCGTGGGCGAAGAAATGATCAAGGGAGAATGGGTCAAATTAAAGGCCGGCGAGATCCATTTCTGCCCCCGGGGTTTTATCCATGCCATCCGCCCGGTAAGCGACGACTTTAAGATTGTCGCCTTTTTCACACCCCCTCCGGCCAACGGCAGCGACCGGATCTTTGTGGAAGAGCGGATGCAGGGAGCGGCGAAATAGTCGCGCAAGCATTGAACCAAGAACCCAGCGCAGAAACGCAGAAGCGCAGAGAGAAACAAAACAGGGATGGTTCCTGCTCTGCGTTTCTGCGGTTCGGACGCTAGGATCCTCAAGTGAGGGCCATCCCGGACCGCACATCGAAATGGGTAATCGTCAAGGAACTTTGACTTTTCCAGAACCTTGCCTAGACAGCTATCAGCCCGGCGCACCGGACATACGCCCCAGTGCGCTTTTTAATTCCTGAAGCGCATTTCCTCGGAATTGTTCCCGCATTACCAGAAAGTCGGCGGGATCTGCCGGCAGCGGCTGGTCCTGGGCGGCCAGGAATCCGGCCTTGAGCCGCGAGTTCGCGGCCTTGGCTTCCTGGCAGAACTGAATCGCTTCTCTTGCTTGTGGCTGGAGGTCGACCAACAGCAGGTCAATCGGCCGCTGCCGCAAAAGGGTAGTGGCTTCCCGAAGACTGCCGGCAGAATAAAGCACAAACCCGGCTTCGTAGAACTCCATGAAATTCAACTGCGCTATCGCAGGATCGTGGGTGACGAGTAACAGGAACTTCGGCATCATGCCGTCCACCCCCGTTCACAAAGTCACACAATTCGGCCCCACACTCGCGGGTAGGTATCTTAATACAAAACAAGCGGCTAGAAACAAGATCACAGAAAATAAGTGCCCGGAAGTGGGCAGTTGGGATCTGGGAATTGCCCGTGAAGACCCGAGTGCAAGCCGCAAAAAGATCAGTGGTCAGTGACCAGCAAGCAGAAGTTTCCGGTTTCGTGTTTCCAGTTTCCAGCGCGCCGGTCTTAAGGCGTGTATCTTGCAAGCTGGAAACCGGAAACCGGAAACCGGAAACTGCCACTGGCCACTGACCACTGCTTCAAGCCAGCTGTGTTATGTCTTCGGCCACCTTGGGGAAGTTGTTGAGCATCATCGCGTCGTGGCCCGGGAACAGGTTCTCTATCGGGGCTACGGCGCGCAGTTTGTCGTACGACTCCAGCCAGATCGGCATATCGGTGATCAGTCCGCTGGGCCGGTCTTCCTTAAAACTACGGAACAGGTGGGCGACGTCGGAACCAACCACGGTCGTTCCCTTCGCCGTAGGTATGCATACGCCTTGCAGTCCTGGGGTATGGCCGGGGGCGAGCAGCAACTGCATGTCAGGCCCGATCACCTTATCGCCATTCACGATCTCCAGCCGCGGAGTCTTGCTCAGTTCCGCCAGGCCTTGCGTTCCGGGAAGCCATTGCAGTGCCTTATAGGGAGCACGCAGGGCCAGCGGGCTGTTGACAAAGAAGTCAAATTCCTTCTTTTGCACATAGAATTTCGCCTGGGGATAGGTCTTGGCGAATGCCATGTTCTCCATCCCGCCGATATGGTCGAAGTGCATGTGCGTGACCACCACGCGGGTTACTTGCTCGGGCTTGATGCCCAGCCGCGCCACTACCTGCTCCGGGGGCACGAAGGTCTTAACATTGTTTTCCTTGGCCCAAGTGGGGCCCGAGCCGGTATCGACCAGCGTGGTTTCCCCGGTGGCCTTGTTGCGAATCGCCCAGATGTAATAGTAGATGGAGATGTCCTCGGCCCAGCCGGTGGCGAACAACATCATAGCCAGCTTACGGTCGAAGGGGCCGGCGTACTTAAGCGCGAAGACTTGGTACATGGTTTTCGCCGCCGCGGATTTGTTTCCCTGCTGTGCCATGGCCAGGGGCGCCCCGGCCAGCGCGGCAGTCCCCGCCGCGACGGATAGCGTTCTTACGAAGTCCCGCCGATCGATTCCGCTCATGATTTACATCCTCCTTATTTGAACTATCCCATAACCGTTGCATCCCGAGTGCAGAAGGGGGGAAAAACCTCTCACCGCAAAGGACGCCATGGACGCGGAGGGACACAAGAGGAACGAGAACGATGAAAATAACGGATATAGATTCCCTCCGCGTCCTCGAAGCCTGTCCTGAGCTTGTCGAAGGATGATACTCCGCGGTGAAGAGGTTCTGCATAAATTTGTCAGTCAGAAATCCACACCCTCGCTTGTTTTCCGGGCTGCTGTCTGGGAAGAGGATGGTACCAATCAAAGCTCCCGGCTGCAAGAAAGAACTTTGACCTCTGAACCGCAGAGGACGCAAAGGACGCAAAAATCTATATCAGTTCTTTCATCGTCGTTTCTGCGGGCGCCTCTGCGTCCCCTGCGTCCTCTGCGGTGAAGAGGTTTTCGGTCGATTTCTTCACGGACACGCTACAATCTTCACGACAGAAGCCAGTTTCCAGAACCGAAGAAGTCCCGCCATCCTCTCTGGAAACTGGAAACGGGAAACTGGAAACTCAAACTGAGAACTGAGAACTAGCACCCGCATGACCGCTCAACCGAATCCAATTCTTGCCTTTCCTATCCGGAGGGCGCAGCCTGCCGACATTCCCGCCATCATCGCGGTGGTCAATGCCGCCTTTGCGGTGGAAAGCACGTTTATCGAAGGCGCCCGGACCGATGAGCCCCGCCTGGCGGAAATGACGCAGAAGGGTGAATTCCTGGTTGCCGAAGACGATCTCGGCCGGATCATTGCTTCCGTGTATATGGAGGTGCGCGGCGAACGGGGCTATTTTGGCATGCTGGCCGTCGCGCCCGCGCAGCAGGGGCGTGGCCTCGGACAGAGAATGATCGCGGTCGTCGAGGATGAATGCCGCCGCCGGGGATGTAAGCACTTGGACATGATTGCCCTGAGTTTGCGCCCGGAACTGCTCCCGCTCTATCACCGGCTGGGATATGCCGAAACCGGGATGGTTGAGGAATTCCGTCCCCTGCGGCCGCTGAAAGAGGGAATAAAAGGCCAGTGCATCTGGATGTCAAAGCCTTTGTGACCGGACAGGGGCCTCTTGAACCGCAGAGTACGCAAAGGACGCAGAGGAAAGCATTTGAGATTTGGGAATTGGGATTGAGGATTTTGGAATTGCATTTCCATGTCTCCAATCCTCGCAGCTCGTAAAGAAGATCTTTAAAATCCGAATTCCTAAATCCGAATTCCCAAATTCTTTCTCTGCGTTCTCTGCAGCCTGTCCTGAGCTTGTCGAAGGATACTCCGCAGTGAATGGGTTTTCGGTGAGCCAGGAAGATTGCGATTGGATCAGGGGCTACTCTGTACTAGACTGCCCCAAAGCCCACAGGGGACCGCCTGTGAGGTCCGGAGGAATACAGGAAATGTACTACGACCCGGAAAAGAATGACCACGGCCTGCCGCACAACCCGTTTAAGTCGCTGATCGTACCCCGGCCCATCGGATGGATCTCCTCGGTGAGCGCCCAGGGCATTCACAACCTGGCGCCCTACAGCCAGTTTCAGATGGTGAACGGGGCATGCCCTTACGTCATGGTGGGCTGCAACCAGTACGATACGGGGAACCGAAAAGACACCGTGGTCAATATCGAGCAGACCGGCGAATTCGTCTGCAACATGGCGACTTACGATTTGCGCATGGCGATGAACGCCAGCGCCGCCGAGTTGCCGCCGGAGGTAGACGAGTTCGCTGTCGCCGGCTTGAGCAAAGCGCCGTCGGTGCGGGTGAAGCCCTGCCGCGTAGCGGAATCCCCCATTCACCTGGAATGCCGCCATTACCAGACCATCCGCTTGCCGGGATACACTCCGGCGCAGTCGGTGGACATGATCATCGGCAAAGTCGTGCTTATTCATATCAAGGATGAAGTGATCGACGCGAACGGTAAGGTGGACATCGTCAAGATCCGTCCCTTGGCTCGCCTCGGCTACCACGATTACGCCAGCATTGACCGGATCTTCGAAATCGTCAGGCCGGATGCGACGGGGAAGAAGGCGGCTGGGAAATAGATGAATCCCGCAGACACTACTCACGCATGGTTGTCATCCTGAGGCTCGGCCGCGTTTTTTGCGGACGAGTCGAAGGATCTATGCATTCTTTCTGCGTGCGCGGTGTGATTAGGAAAATGCATAGATCCTTCACTCCGCACCCGCCCCGACCCGCAAAAAGCGCGGGTCGGAGGAAGGCGGCGGGCGCTCCACTCAGGATGACAATCCGTGGGTCATGAATAATCCAGCCCCAGAGGGGCGACAGAAATTGCGCGGGACGTCAGTCCCGCGCTTATTACCCGCGCACAGATAGAAACTATAAGGAGGAATTATGAAAACTTCGCCAACATTGCGGTTATCCTCCGTCTTTTTTGTCGTTCTGTTCCTAACCTCCGCTTTCGCAGCGGATTCACCGAATACCGCCCTGCTGGCGGCCGCGCAGCAAGAACAGCCGCAGGTGATCGCCACCTTGCGCGAGCTGGTTGCCATGGAAACCGGTTCCGGCCTGGGGGAGGGGCTCAGCCAAAGCGCCACTTACTTGAAGCAAAGACTGGAAAAGCTTGGCGCCAAGGTCACGCTCATTCCCCTGACCACGGGCACGGGGACTAACGTGATCGGCCGCTTCGAGGGAACCGGCAAGGTCAAGATCATGTTGCAGGCGCACCAGGATACGGTGTATCCGGCCGGGACGATTGCGAAAAAACCGTTTCGCATTGACGGCACGCGGGCCATTGGCCCCGGCATTGCCGACGATAAGAGCGGTATCGCCAATATCCTGCACACCCTCGTCCTGCTGCAGCGCGCTGGCTTTCACAACTACCAAGGGCTCACCGTGCTGTTCAATGCCGACGAGGAAGTGGGCTCACCGGGTTCCAATCGCCTGATCACGGAGACGGCGGCCGAGCATGACTATGTCTTCTCCTGTGAGCCGGGAGAGGACGGCGGAAACGGCTTGGCGATGGCCACCAGCGGCATCGGCATCGCGCAGATGGAAGTTACCGGACGGTCTTCGCATGCCGGTGTTGCTCCGGAAGCGGGACGCAACGCACTGGTTGAACTGGCCTACCAGATCTTGCAAACCTCCGATCTTTCCCAGCCCGCCACCGGCTTGAAACTGAGCTGGACCCTGGCCACCGCGGGCGATAAGCGCAACATTATTCCCGAGTCGGCCAAAGCCACCGCCGATATTCGCGTCTGGAAGAACTCGCAATACCAGGAGATTCAGCAAACCCTGGACGCGCGTACCGCCAAACACCGCGTGCCGGATACCAAGGTGAAAGTCACGGTCATACCCGGACGGCCCGCATTCGAATCCAAGCCGGAAGCGGTAAAGCTGGCCGCGGTGGCTAAGAGGTTTTACGCCGAGGCCGGACAGAATCTGGTCTATTCGACCGAACCCTGGGGCGGCGGAACGGACGCGGCCTACGCTGCCCTGAGCGGCAAACCGGTCGTCCTGGAAGGATTGGGATTCGTCGGCTACAACTATCATAGTTCGAACGACGAATACATCGTCCTCAGCTCCATTGCCCCGCGGCTGTACCTGCTGTCCAGCCTGGTTATGTATGTCGGCCAATAGGAATCGGGTCCCAGCATCGGGTGATCGGGTGATCTGAAAACCCCAGGATTCTTGAGTTGGTAGTTTTGTAACTTGGTAATTCAGCGTGGGGACGGGGCATCGTGCGCAAGGGCTTGGTTTTGCGATCACCCGATCACCGGATCACCCGATGCTGAGATCACCCGATTTTTTTAGGCGACATTGCTTTTGGAGATGGATTGGCGCTTCTTTTTTTCTTGCGCAAAAGGCAGCGGAGAAGCCGGCCGCGACGTGATGGGTATATCGAGGAGGTTGGGCAGCATCTCCCGCGCGGCGGTGCGGATGCGTTCGATGGCTTCGTCTTCCAATTGCGCTCGCTGGCCGGGTTGCAAGTACATGCGCTGAACCAGGATTTGGAGGGCGTTGCACACTTCGTGGCTCATGCGTTCCCCCGCCAGCCGGCGGGCTTCGCGGCGGGTCAGTTCACGGACATACAGTCGGGTAAGCAGGGCGGCAATCAAGCCGGTGATAAGGGCAACAGCCACCCCATGGAACCACCACGGCCAGCCCTTGCCATGGAATTTGATCATTGCCAGGCCGGCGCCCAGAACCGTGAGGGCCATGGCAGCGCCAATGGCAAGCGATACAGAGATGTGCCGCTGAAGAAGGAAATTCTCAGCCTGCCATCCTTTATTCCGCATATTGTTGGTCCCAAGTGCAGGGTCGCCACCCCACAGCGATCCCATACCGCATTGCAATTCAGAGTACATTCCCAGCGGCGTAACTTAAAATGCCTTTTTTCGATGATTCTGAACCGTTTAGCCCATAGGCGGAATTGGCTGGTGCAGGGAGGAGTGTCCCATTTTTGAGACACTGGAGCCGGTGTTGTCGTCCTACTAGCGGAGCCATTGAGGGAGGCGACATTAAGGTCGGTGGGGTTCGGCGCTGACGCCGGCAGTACGTTTCCTGACAGTTCTTTACGCACGCCGGGCCGGTTCACTGTTGTATTCTTTACCTATGCTTCGCGTTGCCGCTTCGTTGCTGACGTTGCTGCTGCTGGCGCTTGCCGCCAGTTGTGGCGGTTTCTTTACCAGTCCGGTTCTTTCATCCATCTCGCTCAGCCCATCGAGCGTGGCGCAGGGCCAGTCGGTGCAGGTAGTGGCGACCGGAACCTATAACGATGGCAGCACGAACACGATCACCTCGGGTCTGACCTGGACGAGTTCGGATTCGACAACCGCAAGCGTTAACGGTTCGGGTGTGGTGCAAGGGGTAGCCGCGGGAACAGCGACGATTACTGCTACCGCTTCCAATGGAATCCAGGGTACGGTGTCATTTACTGTCACCAGCGGTAGTATCACGAGCATCTCCGTATCGCCTAACACAGGTACAATCTCCATCCTTAACGGCAATAGCCTGATTCTAACTGCGACCGGCAATACTTCTGGCGGCCAAAGTAACGTTCCCGTTAGCGCCAACTGGACTGCTACCCCAAGCACGGCGGTTACTTTCAACTGCACGCTCGTCTCGTCATGCACGTTTGCCGGAGTAAGCACGGCCGTCGGAACAACAGTAATCATTACCGCATCGTCCGGCTCGGTCTTCAGCAATGCCGTCTCGGTAACCATAACTAATTAATCCGGCGTGGCAACGGGCGCGACCTGCTTATACGCGGGTTGACGTGAGTTGTACTCACGACGCATAAACTGCAGATCCCTCTCCCGCTTTGCGGGATCGGGATGACAAGGTCGGTTTGATTTTGGTTCTGTGTTTTGTCTCTGTGTCTCTGCCCTGAAAATAGATCTATGCGGCCTCGGCACTTAGACTGACGGTGAGGCCGAGCTGTTCTAATCGTTTCACGTGATAACGAATCAAATGTTGAGATCGGATACGGTCGAGG